>FSUE01000785.1_pt1 | contig 21139 bp, 21 predicted proteins | sample 1637031 | NCBI WGS metagenome assembly FSUE01 (sample SAMEA3914819, study PRJEB12502) | metagenome | biome: forest; material: soil | place: Canada | collected 2010-06-26 | depth 0.3 m | reverse complement strand
CGCGCCGTGCACGACGCGAACGCCAAGCGCTCACGTCTATTACTCGATGACCAAGGGGCTTTGCAGCACCTGCAAGCGGTCGCTCGACGTGAAGATCCAGTTCCGCGACGACGCGGTGTGGTTCGACAAATTCTGTCCGGAGCACGGCCACCACGCGTGCATGGTCGCGTCTTCGGTGGAGTGGTACCTCGACGCGCTCTCGTTCATCGCGCCGAATACGCCGCCCAAAGACGCGCGGCCGGTCAAAAACGGTTGCCCGTTCGACTGTGGCCCTTGCAAATCGCACCAGCAGAAGGTGTACATGCCGGTCGTGCCGATCACCTCGGCCTGCAATCTAGATTGCCCGATCTGCTACACGGTGAACAAGAACGAGAACGCGCACATGCTGTCGGAGGAGGCATTCCAAAAGACGCTCGACCACCTGACAGCGCAGCACGAGGAGCTCGACATCATCAACTTCACGGGTGGCGAGCCGACGCTGCACCCACTGCTACCGAAGTTCTTGCAGATGGCGCGCGCTGCCGGTATCCGCCGGCTGACGGTTTCGACCAATGGCCTCAAGCTGCTGAAAGAGGAGTACGTCGAAGAGTTGGCGGCCGTCGACGCGCGAATCGTGCTCTCGCTCGACACGTTCGACGAAGAAGTCGATATGCAGCTGCTCGGCGCCAAAACCGTCAAGAGTAAGCTCAAAGTGCTGGATCTGCTCGAAAAGCACGACGTCACGACCACGATCTTGCCGGCGGTGGCGGCCGGCATGAACGACAAAGACGTGGGCCCGTTGTTCGAGCTGATGCTGAAAAAGCCGAACATTGGCTCGCTCGAGCTGCACACGCTGACGTTCACCGGCCAGGGCGGCACCGGCTTCACCCGCACCGCGCGCATCACCACGCCCGACCTGCATCGCATCTTGACCGAGGCGACCGCCGGCAAATTATTGTGGACCGACTTCGTGCCGTCGCCGCTGGCGCACCCGCACTGTTACTCGATTTGCTACGTGCTGATGCTGGACGACGGCGGCTACGTGCCGTTCGCGCGCTTCCTGGGTCGACAAAGACTGTTCGAGCTGCTGTCGGATTCAATCTACATTCAGCCGCGGGAACGCATCGAGCAAATGCTAAGGGACGCGATCGACGAGCTGTGGGCGTCGCCCGACAGCCTGCCGGAATCCGAAGCCGTGCTGCGCACGCTCAAGCGGTTGGTGAAAGACATGTTCCCGGCCGGCGGCAGCTTGTCGATCGAGGCGCGTCAAAAGATCGCCGAACGCGCCAGCAAAGCCGTCTACATCCACTCGCACATGGACGAAGAGAGCTTCGACGTGTCGCGGATCATGAAGTGCAGCGTCGGTGTTCCGGAAGCCGACGGCTCGAACATCCCGACCTGCGCCTACAACGTGCTTTATCGCGAAAAAGACGCGCGCTTCGCCAACCCGGAAGCCGAACGGCAAATCAACCTCACGCGGCCCTCGGCCACCGGTCCTCGTTCGCTGCCCCTCGTCAGGTAGGAAACCATGCTCAAGCTACCGCTGCTCGATCCCAAGTTCACGCGCACGGCCAACGTCGGTTCGCGCGAGGTGTTTCATTCGTTCTCGCGCGGGCTGTGTCCGCAGTGCCGAAAACCGGTAGATGGCGTGCGCCTGCTGCGTGACGGCAAGGTGTACCTGCGCAAGCAGTGCCCGACGCACGGCCAGAGCGAGGCGATGATCTCGGGTGACGTCGATTGGTTCTTGCGTTCGCTCACCTACATCAAAGAAGGGTCGATCCCGCTACAGCACTCGACCCACGTCGAGAAGGGCTGCCCGGACGACTGCGGACTTTGTCCCGACCACGAGCAGCATTCGTGCCTGCCGATCATCGAGATCACCAATCACTGTAACCTCGAGTGCCCGATCTGCATCGTGCAGAACCGCCACAACTACAACATGACGCGCGAGGAGTTCGGCAAAATCCTCGATGGATTGGTCGAGAAAGAGGGCACGCTCGAGACGATCAATCTTTCGGGAGGCGAGCCCACGCTGCATCCGCAGTTCATGGAGTTTTTAGACATGGCGCGCGCCAAAAAGGAGATTTCGCGCGTCTCGATCTCGACCAATGGTCTGCGCGTCGCGACCGATTACGCGTTTTGCCAAGAGCTGGCGAAACGCAACGTCTACATCAGCCTGCAGCTCGACGCGCTCAGCAACCCGGCGTTGCGCGTGCTGCGCGGCGGGGGCGACCAGCGGCTCGCGAAAGAGAAGGCGCTGAACAACTTGGAGCGCGCCGGCGTGCGCACGACGATCGTCTCCACCGTCGCCAAGGGCGTGAATGATCAGCACGTGGGTGAGTGCATCAAGCTGCTGTACGAGCGCGACTTCATTCTTTCGCTGACCTTTCAGCCGGCGGCCTACACGGGCTATGGTGGCGAGCACTTCGGCCCGCACGACCCCTTGGACGTGATCACGATTCCGGACATCGTCCACGCCGCCGAGGCTCAGACCGGCGGTTTGCTGACGGCCAGCGATTTCTTGCCGCTGCCGTGCTCGCATCCCAGCTGTTTCGGGCTCACCTACCTGCTCAAGACCGACCAAGGCTTCGTGCCGTTTCCGCGCTTTTTGGAGCTCTCCAAGTACTTGGAGGTGATCTCCAACCGCGGCACGATCCGCCCCGGCGCCGAGTTCGAAGGCGCGATTCGCGCCACGATCGACGAGATGTGGACCAGCGCCGGCCAGGTGCCTGACGCCGCCAAAATCTTGTCTGCGCTCAAGCGCTCAATCCACTTGATGTACCCGGAAGATCGCGCGCTCGAGCTGGAAGAACGCTTGCACCTCGGCGAGAGCCTGGTGAAGACGATCTTCATCCACGCGTTCATGGACGTGCACACCTTCGAGGTCGATCGGATCAAGAAGTGTTGCACGCACTACGCTCTACCCGACGGTCGCTTGATGCCGGGCTGCGCCTACAACTTGCTGTATCGCGACAAAGACGAGCGCTACACTGGCCCGACCGGCGAGACCAAGATCTGGGGCCGCTCGGAGACGCCGGCGTGAAGTTACTGGTCGGTCAGCGCGCGCTGGTCACCGGCGGTTCGCGCGGTTTGGGGCGGGCGATCGTGTTGGCGTTGGCGCGCCACGGCGCCAAGGTCGCCTTCACCTACGCCCGCAACGAAGAAGCGGCCGAGCGCACGCAAAGGGACGCGGCCGCGCTCGGTGCCGAGGTGCTGACGTTCCGGGCGGATGCCGCCGACAACCCCGCCACCGAGGCGCTGGTGCGCTCGCTCGAGTCGAGCTGGGACGGACTGGATGTGTTGGTCAACAACGCGGCCATCACCCAAAACTTGCCGCTGGCGCTGCTCGAAGAAGAGGACTTCGATCGCGTGATCCGCGTCAACGTGAAGGGGCCGTTTTTGACGTCGCGCGCGGTTTTGCGCGGAATGATCCGCCGAAAATCCGGCGTGATCGTCAACATTGGCTCGTTGGCGGGCGCGCGGATGATCGAGGCGCCCATCCATTACACCACCAGCAAGGCGGCGCTGATCGGCATGACCGAGGCGATGGCCAAGGAGGTCGCGCGCCACGGCATCCGCGTCGTGTGCCTGGCGCCGGGCCTGCTCGAAGACGGGCTGGGGCGGAACCTGCCTGATCACCGCTTGGCCGACTACTTGAAGCACAACGCGCTCGGCCGCGTCGGCACCTTCGAAGAGGTGGCGGAGGTGTGCGTGCTGCTCGCCTCCAGCCGGAGCTCGTACGTCTCCGGGGAAACGCTGGTGATGGATGGCGGGGTCTGAAGGCTTCGACAGCTTCACCCGGCACGTGAACCCGGCGCTGGGACGCTTTCTCCAAGTCGTGGGCCGTGACTACCGCTTCGTGCACGCGGAGGATTGCACGCTGCGCACCAGCTTGGGCGAAACGTTGACCGACTGGGTCGGCGGCTTTGGCACGCTGAGCTTTGGCCACAACCCGGCGTTCGCCAAAGCCGCGCTGGCCGAGGCGTTGCAGTCGACCGCGCCGCACCTGTACGTCGAGGCGCTGAATCCGTTCGCGGGGCGACTGGCCGCGGCGCTGGTTCGGGCTGCGGGCGAGCCGTTCGAGACGTGTTTCTTCGCCAACGGTGGCGCTGAAGCCGTCGAGGCCGCGCTGAAAACCGCAGTTGCGGCCACTTCTCGGCCGAAGATTTTGTATGCCGAAGGGGGTTACCACGGCACCACGCTCGGTGCGCTCAGCTGTATGGCGCAGGGGCTGTACCGCGAGCCGTTCGAAGGGCTGCTGCCGCGTGGCTTTCAAAGCGTGCCGTTCGGCGATAGCGCGGCGCTCGGGCGCGCGCTCGCCGGCGAGCCAGCAGCGGCGTTTCTGCTCGAGCCGATTCAAATCGAGGCCGGGGTTCGCATTGCCAGCGCGGACTACCTGGCCGAAGCCAAACGCCTGTGTCAGGCGGCCGGCAGCTTGCTGGTGCTCGACGAAATCCAGACCGGGCTCGGCCGGACTGGCAAATCGTTCGCGTTCCAGCACACGCAGGCGCGGCCCGACGTCGTGATCGTGGGCAAGGCGCTGGGCGCCGGCTTGGTTCCGATCTCGGCGGCGGTGTTTGCGACGGGGATTTGGGATCGCGCGTACGGCAGCCTGCTCAGGAGCGAGATCCACAACAGCACGATGGGCGGCAACGCCGTGTGCTGCGCCGTCGGGCTGGCGGTGCTCGAGCGCCTGGAGTCGGGCGAGGTGCTGGAACAGGTTCAGCAGCGTTCGGCGCAGCTTTTGCACGGGCTTTCGCGGGTGCTGGAGGGGCGGCGTTCGGTGTTGCGCGTCAGTCTGCGCGGATTGTTGGGCGGCATTCAGCTGCGCCCGGTGTCGCACCCGTGGGCAACCTGGGCCGGGCTCGGCATGCCCGAGCTCGAGCCGCGCGCTAGCTCGGCCGCGCTGCTGGTCCAGCGCCTGGCGAAGCTGGGCATCTTGGCTCACGTGTGCGGGCACGATTGGTCGGTGCTGCGCATCGAGCCGCCGCTCACCGTGAGCGCGCAGGCGTGTGACGAGTTCATCGCAGCGCTCGCGCTGGGCCTCGACTGGTTGGAAGAAAATGCCTTCGATAAGTGACAAGAGCGTCGTGGTGTTCGGCGGCTCCGGAACGGTCGGTCGCGCGATCGTTACCGCGCTGGCTGCGGACGGCGTCAAGGTGGCGTTCACCTATTTCCAAAACGAAGCCGCGGCCCGCGCGCTGGTCGACGCCGTGCCGGGCAGCCTGGCGCGTCGGGTCGATCTCGGCTCGGCCGGTGAGGCAGCTCGCGCCATCGCCGAGCTGCGCGTGGAGCTCGGCGGGCTGACCGCTTTCGTGCACGCCGCCACCCTGACCTCGGCCGCCGCTGAGCCCAAGTTCGAGTCGATCTTGGAAGCCGAAGAAGCCGCGCTCGATCGGCTGCTGGCGGTGAACGTGAAGAGCGCGTTCTTCGCCTGTCGCGAGCTAGCCCGCGATTTTTGCGGCAATATCGTGCTGCTGGGCTCGATTGACGGCGCCAAATCGGTGCCGGCGCCGGCAGCTTACGCCGCCTCCAAAGGCGCGCTTTCAGCACTGGCGCGCGCGCTGAGCAAAGAGCTGGGCCCGCGCGGCGTGAAGATCAACGTCGTGGCGCCGGGCGTGCTCGAGGCGGGCTCCTCGCGGTCGCTGCCAGAGTCGTTACGCACCGAGTACTTGAAGCATTGCGGCCTGCGTCGCTACGGCAAGGTCGAAGAGATCGCCGGGCTGGTGGCGTGGCTGGCGCTTCGGAATACGTACATCACCGGCCAAACGCTGGTTGTGGACGGTGCGCTATGATGCGCATGCGCTGGCTCGGCTGCCTGGCGCTGGTGTGTTACGCGATTCACGTCGGCTTTCATTTGTATCATGGGCGCCCCGCTGACGCGCTGTGGGGCTGTCACGTTGCCAGCTTGTTGATCGCGGCGGGCGCCTTCTCGGAGCACGCGACGCCGGCGGCGATTGGCGTGCTCTGGTTGTGCTTCGGCAACCCGATGTGGCTCTTGGACGTCGCGACCGGCGGCGAGCTCTTGCCGACGTCGCTGTTTACCCACGTTGGCGGCTTCATTGTCGGGATTTTGGTGCTAAAACGCCTGGGATTCCCGCGCCAAGTTTGGTGGAAGGCGACGCTGGCGTTTTTGGGTTTGCTGGGGCTGACCCGTCTGGTCACGCCGCGCGCGTCGAACGTCAACCTGGCGTTTGCGGTCGCGTCCGGCTGGGAGCATACGTTTCCGTCGTACCCCGTGTACCTGCTGTTGATGGTGTCAGCGGGCACAGTCACCTTTTTCACGGCCGAGCTGGGGCTGCGCAAGGTGCTGGCATGAGCGCCGCCGCCCGTCACCCGGTCGTCGCCGACTACGAGCGCTACGTGAACCCGGCGTTCGTCAAGCTGCTGGGCACGTTCGGCTATGGGCGCGTGTTCGCGCGCGGCAAGGGCACGTCGCTGTGGGACGATCAGGGCCGCGAGTATTTGGATTTGCTGGCCGGTTTCGGCGCCGTGAACCTGGGCCACAATCCGCCGGCGTTGGTCGAGCGCATGGTCGAGTTCTTGCGCGACGACGCCGTGAACCTAGTGCACGTCGGACCGCAGCTGCACGCGGCCGAGCTGGGGCGCGAGCTAGCGCGCGCAGTCAGCGCGCCGCTGGAAATTACGCTGTTTTCGAACAGCGGCGGCGAGGCGATCGAGGCTGCCATGAAGCTGGGTCGGGCCGCGACCGGCCGCAGCCAGTTCATTTACGCCGATGGCGGGTTTCACGGCACCGGGCTCGGTTCATTGAGCATCATGGGTCACGCGCGGCTGCGTGCGCCGTTCGAGCCGCTGCTGCCGAATTGCAAAGCGGTACCGTTCGGTGATCTCGCGGCGCTCGAGCAGGCCCTGCACAAGCGACGTGCAGCCGTATTCGTCGTCGAGCCAATTCAGGCCGAGGCCGGCGTGGTGCTGCCAGCCAGCGGCTACCTGAAAGCCGCGCAAGCGCTGTGCACCCAATACGGCACGCTGCTGGTGCTGGACGAAGTGCAAACCGGGCTTGGTCGCACCGGCAGTTTATTCGCCTACCAGCAGCATGGCTTCGTTCCCGACGTGCTGGTTCTTGGTAAGTCGCTCGGCGGCTCGATGGTGCCGTTGTCGGCCACGCTCACCTCGCGCGAGGTGCACCAAAAGGCCTACGGCTCGCAAGCCAAGTTCGACCTGCACGGCACCACCTTTTCAGGCAACGCGTTCGCGTGCCGCATCGGTGTCGAGGTGCTGAAGCAGGTGCAAGAGCAAGGGCTGGCGGAGCGGTCGGCGCGGCTGGGCGCGCTGTTGCTCGGGCAGCTGCAGCGCGCGCTGGCAGGGCATCCGTTGGTCCGCGACGTGCGGGGTGTCGGGTTATTGGTCGGCATCGAGCTTGGACCGACGGATTCCGGCTTCTTTCAGCGGGCTTTTTCCGGCGTGGTCGAGAGTGTGTCGGAAAAAGTCTTCGGGCAATGGTTGGCGGTGCGGCTGCTCGAGCGCGGCATCGTGTGCCAGCCGGCGTCGCAGCATTGGAACGTGCTGCGGCTCGAGCCGCCTTTGACCATCACCGAAGCCGAGCTGGAGCGCGCTGTGACGGAGATTGCCCAGCTGCTCGGCCAATACACCAAGCTGACGCCGCTGTTGAAAGACGTGACGGCACGTATCACCGAGCAATACCGGGGAGGCTGGTCATTCCGATGAAGCTTTCGAATCTTTCGGTCATGAAGAAGGACGCCAGCTTCGCGCTCGGCTTGCTCCGGCGACGGCCATTTCAAGTGCTGATCCAAGTCACCAATCGCTGCAACATGAAATGCAGCTTCTGTGACTTCTGGCCCAACGTAGCGCCCAAGAAGGAGGAGCTGACCGTCGCGGACTACCGGCGGATCGCCGACGAGCTGCACCAGCTGGGCTGCTTTCTGGTCTCGATCGAAGGCGGCGAGCCGCTGATCCGCCAAGACCTGGAGCAGATTGTCGCGGCGTTCGCCAAGCATCACATCCCGGCTTTGTTCACCAACGGCTGGTACGTCGATGAAAAGCGCGCCCGCTCGCTGTTCGACGCCGGGCTCCAGCACGCCAGCGTGTCGATCGACTACGCCGACGCCGCCCTGCACGACGCCAAGCGCGGTATCGAAAAGACCACCGAAAATGCCTGGGAGGCGGTTGAAATTCTGAAGGCGGCCGCGCCGCGCGGTGGCCTGCAGGTGCACATCATGACGGTGTTGATGCAAAGCAACGAGCAGCAGATCGAGCGGCTGTTGCTGCAGAGCCAGGCGCGCGGGGTCGGTCATCAATTCACGCTGCTGTCGGTCGACGGCTACCGGCGCGGCAAAGTCGGTCCGGATCTGTTGCCGTCGCCGGAAGCCGCGGCACAGTGGCCCACGCTGTTCGAGCGCTACCCGCACGTGCGGTTCTTCAGCGACTATTTCAAGACCGCCGGTGCGTTCCTGCGTGGCGAAGCCATGCCGCGCTGTCGCGCAGGGCTACAAAGCTTCAACATCGATCACGTCGGCAATGTGTCGCCGTGCATCGAGCGCATCGACGAGGTCGCCGGCAACGTCAAACAGTCGTCGTTGCTCGAGCTTCACCAGCGACTGTCGGCGCGGCACCCGGAGCTGGGCAGTTGTCAGCAGTGTTTCACGGCCTGCCGCGGCTTCAACCAAGCGCTCGGTGACGGCGGCTCGCCGCGCGGCTGGCTCGAGCTCGGGTCGCGCATGAGGTCGTCGTGAGGTATTTCTTACTCGACAAGATCACGGCATTCGAGCCGGGCGCCTTCGCCACCGGCGTCAAGAACGTCAGCCTGACCGACGAGGTGCTGCACGATCACTTTCCGGATCACCCGATCTTTCCCGGCGCGCTGTTGGTGGAGGCGATGGCGCAATTGGCCGGATTCCTGCTCGAAGAGGGCCGCGCTGACGCGCCGGAACGGGCGATCTTGGCGCAGATCGAGAAGGCGAAGTTTCATGCTCCGGCTGGCCCCGGTGATCAAATCTTGCTCAAGGTGACGCTCGCGCAACGGCTGGAAGCCGCCGCGCAGGTCGAGGCCGAAGCGCACGTCGGCGAACGCTGTATCGGGCGGGCACGGCTGACGTTCATGCTTCGCCATGTAGAGTCGGCGCGCGTCACCGAGCAGCGCGCCATGCTGTACCGAATTTGGACGCGCGACCTCGAGCCGGCCAAGGCGCGCAGTGACCGAGGCGAGGGCGGCTCGGCGTGATCGTCGTGACTGGTGTCGGCAGCGTGGCGCTCGGCCCAACCGATCCGCCGACGCTCGACCCGAGCTCGTGCCTGCGCTCGAAAAAGACCCGCAAGTTCATGGGCACCCAGGATGACCTGGCGGTGCTGGCGGCCGCCCAGGCGCTGGCTCAGGCTGGGTTGACGCCGGAAACGCTGGGCGAGCGCGCGGGCCTGTTTGCCGTCGTCGGCTACATCCCGTTCAACCGCGAAGACATCGACCCGGTGTTGGCCGATTCGCTCGAAGGCGAGCGCTTCAGCATGGCGCGCTTCAGCTCGGGTGGCTTTCAACGCGCCCACCCCTTGCTCACGTTTCGCTGCTTGCCCAACATGCCGGCGTTTCACGTGTCGGCGAATTTCAACGTCCAGGGGCCGTACTTCGTCAGCTACCCGGGCGTGGGCCAGATTTACGCGGCGCTCGAGGAGGCTTGCGTCGAGCTCAGCTGCGGCAGAATCGACGTGGCGGTGGCGTTTGGGGTCGCGCATCAGCGCAACTTCTTGGTGCAGCATCACTTCGCGCGCATCGAGCCAGCGCTGGGCGTGGGCGAGCTGTGGGACGCCGGAGCGTGTCTGATCTTGGAGCGCGCCGAGCACGCCGCCGGGCGAGGCGCGCGGGCCCGCGCGGAGCTGCTCGAGCTGTCGCAGCGCTACACGCCGCACGCCGCGATTTCCGAGCAGACGCCGCAGCGTGAGCAGGTGTCGGGGGCACGTTTGCCTGCCGGCGCACGTGGGCCCGCGTCGCTGTTCGCCGCTCTAGCCGACGCGCTGGCTGGCGGTGATGCGGTCGAAGTCGTGCACACCGTCGACACGCGGGATCACGTGAGCGCGCAGAGCCGCTGGCGGGTGCTGGCGTGAAGCAGCGCGTCGCCATCACCGGTCTGGGCGTCGTGGCGCCGAACGGCGGCAACGTGTCGGAGTTTCTCGAGGCGCTGTTGACGGGGCGCTCCGGCATCCGTCTCGTGCGGAGCTTCGACCCGGCTTCGTTGCCAACGCGGATTGCGGGCGAGGTGCTGGGGCGTCACGATGCTCCGTTGCCGGACCGCAAAATTGGCTTCGCGCTCGAGGCGGCGCGGCAGGCGCTTGCCGAAGCCTGCGCCGGCGGCAGCGCCCCGAGCGGGCGCGGTGGGCTGAGCCTGGGCGTCGGGCTCGAGCTGTTTTCGATGGATGATTTGGCGGCGCAACGCAGCGGCCGTGGCCAGGGCTTGTCGCTGGTCGAGCGGCTGAGCTTCATGCAAACGCCGTCGGACTTGTGCGCCCACTTCTTGTGTCAGGCGCACGGGCTTGCAGCGCCGCCGCTGCTGCACGTTTCAGCGTGCGCCGCCGGTACTGATGCGCTGGGGGCGGGCTTTCGCCGCGTGCGCGACGGTCGCGTCGACTTCATGCTGGTCGGCGGCACTGATTCGATGATCAATCCGCTCGGCATGGCCGGCTTTGCGGCGTTGAACGCGACCAGCACCCGAAACGCCGAGCCCGAGCGCGCTTCGCGGCCGTTCGAACGGGGCCGTGACGGCTTCGTGCTGGGCGAGGGCGCAGGCATGCTGCTGCTCGAGCCGTGGAGCGCCGCCTTGGCTCGCGGCGCGCGGCCGCTTGGCGAGTTGGTCGGCTACGGCAACTCGCTCGACGCGCACGGCATCAGCGAGCCGCACCCCGAAGCGCGCGGCGCGGCCCTGGCGATGGCGCGCGCGTTGGCCGACGCCGGGCTGAGCGCGGACGAGATCTCGGCCATCAACGCTCACGGCACCGCCACGCCCAAGAACGACCCGATCGAGACGCTGGCGATCCACCGCGTCTTCGGGCAGCATGCCCGAAAGATGCCGATTTCTGCGACGAAATCGCTGATTGGTCACCTGATCTCGGCGGCGGGGGCGGTCGAAGCCGTCGCGGCCTTGGCGTGCATGAACGCCGGCTGGGTGCACCCCACGCTCAATCTGGACGAAGCCGATCCGGCGTGTGACTTGGACTACGTGCCGCTGGTCGCGCGCAGGCACGCCCAAGCCTACGTGCTCAGCGCGTCGTACGGCTTCGGCGGCCACAACGCGGCGATCGTGCTGCGCGGAGCGGAGGCGGCGCTTGCTGCAGGGTAAATCAGTCGTGGTCACGGGCGCGAGCGGCGGCATCGGTTCGGCGATCGCTCGGCGCTGCGCGGCCGAGGGCGCGCGCGTCGGCGTGCATTACCATTCGCGCCGCGAGCCGGCCGAAGCCTTGGCGCGCGAGCTTCGCGGAGTCGCGCTGGGTTTCGACGTGCGTGACGCGGCGGCGATCGCGGCTGGCATCGAGAAGTTCACGGCCGATGGGGCAGGGCTCGACTTGTGGGTCAACGCGGCTGGCGTGCACGTGGCGGCGCTACTGGTCAGCGCCGACGAAGCTGGGCTGGTCGAGCAAATCTCCGTCAATCTGCTGGGAACGATTTTGTGCACGCGCGCCGTGTTGCCGCGGTTTTTGCAACAAAAAGCCGGCGTGGTGCTGAACGTCAGCTCGGTTTCCGCCGTGGCGCCCGTGCCCGGCGGCGCAGCCTACGCGGCGAGCAAGGCGGGCGTCGAAGCGTTCACGCGCGCGGTGGCGCTCGAATACGGTCGCAAGGGCATCCGCGCCGTGTGCGTGCGACCCGGCCCGATCGAGACCTCGATGCTGAATGCCGCGCTCGCGCTCGGCGGCGATCAAGCGCGCGAGCGCACGGCGCTGCGCAAGCTGGGCGAGCCTGCCGATGTCGCCAGCCTGGCCGTGTACCTGCTGAGCGAGCAGGCGCGCTTCGTCACTGGCTCGGTGCACGCTGTCGACGGAGGCTTTTCGTGATCGAGCAGCTACTCCGCGAGCGGCGCAGCGTGCGTCGCTTCAAGCCCGACGCGGTGCCGGAGGCGCTGGTGCAGCGGCTGATCGAAGGGGCGATCTGTGCGCCGTCGGCCAGCAACAAGCAGCCGTGGAAGTTCTTGTTGGTCGAAAATCGCGCGCTGATTGCGCAGCTGGCAACCGCCGTGCGCGCTTCCACCGCGCTGGTAGCGCGCCACATTTCCGAGGCCAGTCAGCCGGCGTTCGAGCGTTACGGCGACTATTTCACACGCTTCGAGCACGCGCCGCTGGTGATCGTGCCGATTTACAAGCCGCTCACGCTGCTTTCGAACCTCACGTCCGCTGACTTGCCCGCGGCCGAGCGCGCGGCGATTGGCCAACTGGAGCAGGATTCCGGGCTGATCGGCACGTCGTTGGCCCTCGGAAACCTGCTGTTGGTGGCGCAGGAGCTGGGGTTGGGGGCGTCGGGCATGACCGGGCCCTTGTTGGCGCGACCGGAGCTCAAGCGGCTCTTGGAAGTTCCGCCGGCTTGGGACATCGTGGCGCTCGTACCGGTAGGTTTTCCCGACGAAGTGCCGCTACCGACCGAGCGCAAGCCTGCGCACTTAGTAACGAGGTGGTTTCGATGACTGACAGCGCAGTGTTCGAAGGCGTGCGCGACAACATTGCCGACAGCCTAGCGGTGGCCAAGGCCGAAATCACGCTCGAGAGTCGCCTGGTCGACGACCTGGGCGCCGACTCGCTCGATCTCGTCGACATCATCTTCACGCTCGAGCGAAAGTTCGGCGTCAACGTCCGCGAAACCGAATTCAACTTCCTGACCCGCCTCGACTTCTCGTCGCCCGAGGTCATGCGCGACGGCTTTCTCACCGCGCCGGTCGTCGACAAATTGGCCGACTGGTTGCCCCGCGTCGCCGCCGCCCCCGACCGCGGCAAAATCAGCCCCCGCGCGCTATTCTCGATGATCACCGTCGAATCAATCTGCGTCGTCGTCGAACGGCGCTTGGCGGTTCAAGCCGCCGGGGAATAGCCGGTGTCGCGCCGCTCCCCGACGGCACGGTCCAAACCCTGCTCGAACGGTATGAGCTAATATGAGCTCATCGCCTGCGAGAGGCCGAGGCCGGTTTCCTTTCGTCCAGCTGCCGGACGTTGGCTGCAGTCCGCTCGCAGGGTTGTCCTCCTGTCAAGGCGAGCTGGCCGGCTTGGACAAGCCGAACGCCGCGCGCAATTGCGGATCGGTGCGGACGTGCCAGATGCGTTCGTCGAGCCAGTAGTGGTGGAGGGCAAAGCCCCACCAGATTGCCAGCGCGAGTTGGTTGAAGCCGACGTGGTGGAGGTGTTGGCCGAGCCAAACTTGGCAGCCGGGATAGACGCCGGTGGCGCACGCCACGCCGACGTACAAGAGCACGAACGGCAACAGCACAGCCACGGCGCGACCGGGGCGATTGGCGAACCAGGTGGGCGGCTCCCTGGTAACGAGCCCTGAGCGTTGGTGGAAGAGGCCCACCAGCGCCACGTATTGCGCGGAATGGAACATGCCGTTCATGATGCTCAGCAGCATGAACTCTTGATCGAAGCCGACCGCCCCGCGCAGTACCGGTTCGAAGCGCGCGACCAAGAAGAACAAAAGACCGTGAAATAGCGCTGTGAGGAGCAGGTAGGCCGGCTGCTGCAGCGGCGCCTGCTGCCGCCACGCCCGCTGCAAGAGCCGAGCGAAACGCGCGATGCCGACCAACCAAAACCCGAGCAAGGCGAGCGCGGCGAGCTGCCCGGCTAGGCGCAGCCCGCCGCCGGCTGCGACTTCTTGCGCTAGGGCGGGGTGGGTGAGGATGAACGCGACGTACGGCGTCCAGCACACGCCGTAGAACCAAAACTGCAGGTTGCCGGTCGACAACTTGCTGGCGCCAGCGGTGGCGGCGCGCGCGCCGTACAGCGAGGCAAAGCCCCAGTGTTGGCGCACCACGTGATGGAACGCGTACACCGACATGCCCGCCAGAAACACCGTGAAGATGCCGGGTACGCTGAGCCAGCTACCAAGCAACAAGAGCGCCGGCCCGACTGCAAACGCCAGCCACGAGCCAAGCAGCAACCGCTTGCGACTGCGCCACATGCCCAGGTCGCCGTACGCGCGCGAGTAAGTGGCGAGCATGTGCGGGCCATCAAAACCGATGATCCAAAACCACAACCACACTAGCGGCGGCGCACCTAGCCAGACGCAACTGACGAACGCCAACAGCGACAACGCAGCCGGGCCGAAAAACAACGGCAGATCGAAGCGTGGCGCTTCGATCCACGGACTGGCAGCCGCTACTCGTGCCAACGGAAAAGCCTCACGCTGATGCCGAAGGTCACGGTGCCCCACAGCAGAAGCCCGCACAAATTGCCAACGACGGTCGCGAACCCAGCGCCGTACAGCAGCGTCGCGCGCACCGCGTCGACCATCAGCGTCGACGGCAGCAGAGCGCAGACTTTGACCAGCGCCGGCGGCAAGCTGTCGAGCGGGAAGAACACGCCCGAAAACAGCGTGAACGGCAGGGTCAGACCGCTGATGATATCGCTGACGACCGCCTCGGTCTCGATCAAGCTCGCCAGCGCGAAGCCGATGCCAGAAAACACGAACAGACCGACCGCGCACAGCAGCGCCGCCGACACCGCGCCGTTCAGCGTTGGCCGCAGGCCAAAGCCGAGAATCGCGACGACTAGCAGCAGCGCGGCTTGCACGCTGACCAGGCTACCGCGGCCCAAAATCTGCGCCAGCACGAAGGTGCCGCGACCGAGCGGCGTCGTCGAAAGCTTCTTCAGAAAGGCGTTGCGGCGGTAGCGCGCCATCGCGTAGCCCATCCCGAAAAGGCCGGCGAACATCACGCTCGAGCACAGCAGGCCCGGAAACAGGTAGTGCACGTAGCCAAAGCGGCTGAGCTTGACGAGCTCGAGCTGCGCGCGCGGTAACAGACCGGTGACGCCGCGTCCCCACAGCTCGTCTTTCGAGCCGACCACCAGCTGCAACGAGCCGTCAGGCGCCCGTTTCAGCACCGCGTCGGTCGCGCGCGTCTCGAGCTTGCGCCGCGCTACGTCGAGCTCGGGCTCGGCCTCGACCCGCACGCCTTCGTAAGCTGCGAGTCGCACCGCTGCCGCGTCCAGCTCGCCGGGCGCCTGGACCATCGTGACGCGGCGCACCTCGAACGGATGCCCGGCGCCGAAAACCGCGGCGAGCACGAGCAAGATCAGCACCGGTAAGCCCAGAAATGCGAACGTCGCCGTGCGGCTGCGCACCACGTCGAGCACGCGCAGCCGCGCAAGTACCCACAGCACCCTCACGCGGCGTCTCCGGTCGGAGCCGCGCGCGCGCTACAGAAATGGAAGAAGGCGTCTTCGAGCGTGGCGGCGCCGGCGGTCGCCATCAGCTCGGCGGTCGAGCCTTGGGCACGCAGCCGGCCGCCAAGAATGAACAAGCAATCGTCGCAAACGCGCTCGGCCTCGTTGAGGTCGTGGGTGGCCATCAGCACGCAGGTTTTCTGCGAGACGCGACGGAGCAGCTCGCTCAGCTCGCGCTTGCTGACCGGATCGAGCCTGGCGCTCGGTTCATCGAGCAGCAACAAATCCGGCGTGTGCACCAGCGATGCCGCGACGAACAAGCGCTGCGCCTCTCCGCCGCTGAGCCGATCGACGGCGAGCGTGCGGCGGGGTTCGAGCCGCGCCTGGGCGATGATCTGTTCGGCGCCGTCACGGACGCCGTGGATGGCCGTGAACAGCTCGGCGTAGTCGTGAACGGTGACGTGATCGGGCACGAACTCGCGCTGCAAGACGACGCCCACGCGGCGGCGGGGGTAGCGGGTGCCGGCGCCAAGCGGCTCACCAAACAGCGCCAAGCTGCCGCTGTCCGGCGCTGCCAGGCCCGCCAGCACGTCGAGCAGGGTGGTCTTGCCGGCGCCGTTCGGCCCGAGCAAGCCGACCACGCCGGGTGCGTCGATTCGGAACGTGACCTCGGACAGCGCTTCGAAAGCGCCATAGCGGCGCGAAACGCGCTCCAGTGAGACGAACGGACTCGACATGAAACGCCGGGCGCAGGCTAAGCTACTCTGGCGAGGGACGGAAGCAGGCTGCAAGCCGCCGGCGATGCTCGAAGATCTCGACACCATGCCTACTACGCATTCGGTGTTCCGTCTTACGTGGCGTTGATCGGGCTCGAGCATTGGCTGGCGCGTCGGCGCGGGCTGGTCGTCTATCGCTTCGCCGACACGCTGGCAAGACAAGCTGCTCGTCTGGGTCAAACACCCCGGCTGGGTGCCAGCGGGCGTGACACCGCCGCCGCGAGCAGCAAAGGCCCGCGCCACGGCCGATATCCCGCTGCTCACCCGTCGCTACGCCGCCGCCCAAGTCGCGCTCACGATCGTGTTCGCGATGGCCGTGCTGTGGTTTCGCCAACGATACCCGCTCGGCTTGCAGCTCGCCGCGGCCGCGGTCGTATTGTGGAGCACTTGGAGCATCGGCGGCTTGCTCGACGGCCGGCAACGCGCGCACCAGCACGAGCTCGCGCGGCTGTTCGGCGCGCTCGCCTTGGCAACGGCGCTGGGCACAAGTGGCGGCCACTTGCGGCTTTCGCTGGTGATGGGCGCGTTGTGGTCACTGTCGTTGGCGTCGTCACGTCAATTGCCGGGCGCGAGTAGCGCATAGATCACCACCCCAGTCACACTCACGTAAAGCCAGATCGCCGCTGTGTAGCGCGACACCCGCCGGTGAGTTGTGAAGCGACGCGACACAGCCAGGAAGACCGACGTCAGGATCAACGGGAAGGCGATGAAGGAGAGGGCGATGTGACTGATGAGGATTGCGAAATAAGTCGCTCGCACCAAGCCAGTCCCGGTAAACGGGGTGTCCCCATGATACAGGTGGTAGTACACGTAGTTTGCGAGAAAGCATGCGGACGCCACGATCGCGAGAATCATGAGTCCTGCGTGCGTTCGGTATTTCTTCAGCCTTATGGCTACGAGCGCTGCTGTGACTAAAGCAGCACTCACACCGTTGAGGACGGCGCTGACCTTGGGGAGAATTGAGCTACTCGCAGCCGCGTTGCCGGGGTCGCCTGCGTTGAAGTAGATGAGCCAGATCAAGAAGCTCATCACGCTCAAAGTCGCTACCGCGGCGGCCACACCGAAAACGCGATCAGACGCCACGTGCGCACGGTCTGGGACCGAGAGGGGTCTAGCTATCATTTCCGCCGTGTATCAGCTGGATCCAGCTGCGTCTCGAGAAATGCGGAAAGCTCACGCCCCTCCCGCCGCCTGGCTGCTCGGAACCCGCGACGCTCACGGCGTCTAGCGGGCGTGGGTTTCACGTCGCTTGCTCGCCCCGAGGTGTGGATGATGCTGGACAAGGGTTGGCCGCGACCGTAGTAGCGACGCGACCCCGAATCGGCCGGTCACGGTGCGAACGCAAGCGTGAAAATCAGAGTCCCAAAGGTGAGAGATCGGTAGAGCGCAGGCGACTGATGACCGCGTCCTCGTCTGGTCGCGCGGTGAAGCGCGGCGGACGGTTTTCCCAAGCGCGAGTCAGCTCGGGACGATTGCGCACGGACGCGGCGAGCGAAGCTGAGCGAGGAAGCCGCCCTGCGAGACGCGCATCGCGATCGGGACCGAGCGCGTAACGGAGGGCCTCGAACGCCTCGGCGACAACGAAGTCGGGCATGGTCAGCCGTTCGCCACCGAGATAGGTCGCTTCTGGAAGACTCGCATCGACGAGCTCGAATTTCTGCAAGACTCGGGGCAACGCCACCACGAGCGAGCGCGCTGGGTCGGCGCCTGGATGATGGGCATCCGCGCGAATCACTTCGACCAAGCGGAGCATGATGTCCATGTATGCGCTCGAGACAATGGCCTCACGAAGCGCAACGGACGCATCGTCGAGTCCCTCGTAGTGCCCCAGCCGCTTTGCGAGGAAGGACGCGATCGGCAGCGTCTCGGAGACGAGCGAATCGTCCCAACTCAACGTGGGGAGAGCACGAAGGAGGCCAGCAAACCGCGGATCCACACGGCGCGTGGACCACTCGGGCAGCGGCAACCGGAGATCCTCGAAGGAGCGACCGGAAGCGGTGAGCGCGTGACGCAGCGCCTGGGCGCGCCCGATCACAGGGAAGTACCGAAGCACTATCGCGGCGGAGGACATGGCGCGGCGAGCATAGCGGATCCGATCGGCTCGTGCGCGTCGGATCGCAGCCTGGCAGCTCTCGTGGGCGCTCCGCCGCGCCAGGCAGCCATCACTTGGGCGGTGTCCTCGAAGTGCCGCAAACGCGCAATCTTGCCGTCGCGGATGGTCCACCAGTGTAGCTGCTCTTGGGCGACTCGCTTCCCGGTGCGTTTGACGGTGTAGAATCTGGATATGCGCAATCACGTCGTCACCGGCGGCGATGAGCGGCCGGGGCTCGAAGTTGAAACGCGCGTCAAATGCGGCGCCCTCGGAACCCGCGACGCTCACGGCGACTACGCCGGCGTGGGTTTCGCCCCACTACGGGTTGGTCAGCCTCCAGGCGGTCAGGTCACTGATGCGCGAGAACCAGGACTGTATGTTCGGGAAGTCTCCGAGCGGCGCGTTTGTTTGCTTCGCGTACATGAGGGAGCAGGCGATTGTCAGATCGGCGATCGTCACTGCGTTGCCCACCAGGTATTCTCTGCGCTCGAGGCGCTCGTCGAGCACCGCACCGAAGCGGCGCAAGTTCGTGAATGCCTCGTCGATCTTGTCTTGCCGCGGCTCGCCCAGTCCCAATAGCGGCTTGATGATCTTCTCGAATGTGAGCGTGCCAAGCTGCGGCGAGAAGTGCGCAGCGTCCCAGAATTGCCATCGCACCGAGTCGGTGCGCGCCTGTTCGTCCTTCGGAATGAGGCCCGACTCGGGCTTCTTGGATGCAAGATACTGCATAATGGCCCTCGATTCGGTGAGCACGAAGTCGCCGTCGACCAGCGTCGGTACGGCGCCGTTGGGGTTGAGCGCCAAGTACTCTGGTTGCTTGTGCTCGCCTTTGGTAAGATCGAGCGTGATCTCTTGGAGATCAATCTGCAGCACGGCCGCAGTGAGTCGGATGCGGCGGACGTTGGGGGACAACGGAGTCACGTAGAGCTTCATGGCTTGTCTCGACAGGTATTTTGGGACGCGACATGCGCCCGCCCCATGTCGTCGCAGCCGGCTCGATTTCTACACGGCGTCGCGGATTGTGTTCGACTGGCTCGTGCTACTTCCGAGCGCTCGCTGCCTGGCCAGTAACCAGCGCCGAACGCCATCGTCCTCGGCCAGACCGGTCGCACGGTCGTAGGCGTCGCGGGCGTCATCCAATCTGCCGAGGCGCTCCAGCAGGTACGCGCGAGTCGACCAGTAAGGTTGGTAGTCCTCCGGCGCCGTTGACTTGATCGCATCGAGCAGCTCAAGCCCGCGCGCTGGGCCCTCCGTTTTCGACAGCGCGACTGCGTGCGCCACACGAATCCCGAGCGTAGGCGTGATGCGGACGAGCGTTTCGTACAGCAAGCACACCGCGCGGTCATCCGGCTCTCCCGAGCGCCGTCCATTGACGTGCGCGGATTGAATGGCGGCCTCGAGCTGTAGTGGCCCGACGCGCCCCAGGCGCACAGCCTCCGTGAGGAGCACCTCGGCTTCGGCAATGCCGGGCGAATCCCAGCGCGACGGATCTTGCTCGGTGAATGGAATATAGGCGCCGTCCTCCGCCCTGCGAGCATTGGACCGCGCCTGCGCATACAGCATCAGGGCCAGGAGTCCGCGTGCTTCGGGTTCTTCTGGGAGCAACTGTACCGTCAGCCGGGCAAGCCAGATGGCTTCCGCGGTCAGCCCGCGCGAAGCCGCTGCCTGCCCGGCGAGATCGTCCCACCCACTGCCGTAGGCCGCGTAAATCGCTTCGAGCACCGCGGACGCGCGCTCAGGCAGCTCCTCCACTGGCACGTCGAACGAAATCCGAGCGCTGCGGATCTTGGTCTTCGCGCGCCACAAACGTTGGCCCATCGTCTTCGGCGCCACGCGCAAGGCGGTCGCGATTCGAGCGGCGTCCAATCCCAGCACCGTCTGCAGCATGAGCGGCGTCCTAACCGCGGGGTCGATCGCCGGGTGCGCACACACGAAGAGCAAGCGCAAACGCTCGTCTCCGAAGTAGTCGGCCTCCGCTGCATCGCCCATGCTCACCAGCAGCTGTGCGTGGCCTTCGTGTCGGGCGCGCCTGCGCGTGGCGTCCACCAGCCTTCTGCGCGCGGCCGTGAGCAGCCACGCTTCTGGATTTTGCGGAACCCCATCGAACGGCCACTGGGTCACGGCCGCGAGAAACGCCTCGGCGAGCGCGTCCTCCGCGCCAGCAAGATCGCCTGTCCGAACCGCCACGAGCGACAGGAGCCGCCCGTAGGACGCGCGCGCGGCCAGCTCGGCGGGGTGCATCGTCACGTCGGTTGTTCGAGCGCGGGGCGGAGCTCGACAATCCCCCCTCGGGCCGCGGATGGGCAGCGGGCCGCCCACTCCAGCGCCTTGTCGAGGTCAGGGACGTCGATCAGAAAGAAGCCGGCCAATTGCTCCTTCGTATCGGCGAAGGGACCGTCTTGAATCTGGCGCTCGCCGCCGACGAGCCGAAAGGTGGTCGCAGTCGTCGCGGCATCCTGAAGACCGGACCCACCGACGGCCACGCCAGACTCGTAAATCGCCTTGATATAGGCCTTGTACGCGGCTTGATATTCGGGGTCGCCCCGCCCCTGCACCCCAGCTTCAGTTTCGTAGACGAGCATGGCGTATCGCATGAGGAGAGCCTTGGTTCTTGCTCCATTGTCGCGCCGACGCAGGGCGTTTCTACAGGCGCCCTCAAAAAACGGCAGCGACTTACCCGGCGCTGAGAGCCTGGGTCGCCCGCGTCGAAGCACGCCCGTGCCATCTCCGTATCGACGAGACGCCGTAGCGCAGGGCTGGTCGACAGGGGCGTCGCTCAGGCCGCGATCCTGGGGCTTTTGACGATTTCGGGCTCAGATCTGGAGGAGATTTGTTGAAGTTTGCGCGGTCGCGTCTCCCTTGAACAATGTGGCCCAGAGTCTGCTCGTTTCGGGTGCTTTGATTGGTCTGGCGGCTTTTGCGCTGGGTTGCGGCAACAGTGCCGGCAATGGTCTGGCGGGGGCGGCGGGGG
>FSUE01000819.1_pt1 | contig 21284 bp, 18 predicted proteins | sample 1637031 | NCBI WGS metagenome assembly FSUE01 (sample SAMEA3914819, study PRJEB12502) | metagenome | biome: forest; material: soil | place: Canada | collected 2010-06-26 | depth 0.3 m | reverse complement strand
CAAGCTGGGTGACGCGTTGCCGCTCGAGACGCTGCGCGGCTCCGGCTACAAGCTGCGCGCGCCCGATACCGAAGAGAAGGCAGCGCGCGAAGCCGAAGATCACGAAGAAGACGAAGAAGACATCGAAGAAGCCTGAAGCCGATGGCGGCGCTTTTGGGTTAGCCCAAGAGCGCCGCGATCTGGCTCAGGATTTCTTCTTCTTCGTCGGCGACCTCGAGATCGGACAGCAGTAGCTCTTTGACGGCGCGCAACACGTCGGTGCGGCGCTCTTTGAGCAGCCCCAGGTTCGGTGGCACGAGTGGGGCATGGCCCGCCAGCATTGCAGACAAGCCGGCGACCTCGTCTTCATCGAGCCCGCTTCGCCGCGCAAATACCAATAGCGCCTCGGCTTCCGCCGATGCGACCTCGTGGTCGGCCCAGGCCACCTGGACCAACAGCCGGATCAACTCGAGCGCGAAGACTTTGGGCGGAGCGCTTGTCGACGGTGTGGACACCGGCTCAGGTTAGCCCAAAGCGCTTCAGCCGAGGAGATCCCAGCGTTCGAACGCCAGCGCCCACCCTACCAAAAGCGCGTTCGTGACCGCGTGGGCGAGCACCGCATCCAGCAGACCTCCCCGGGTGCGTGAAGCGAGTGCATAGGCGACTCCCGCCGCGGTGCCGAGCAGCCACGACGGGTGCAAAGCCCCGAACGCCAGCGCAGAACCAAGCACGCCGACCAAGCCGACTTGCTCGTAGCGCACACCGTCGAAGTCACGCGTCACCAGCCGGCGTTGCAAGAATCCCCGGAAAGCGAGCTCTTCGACGATCGGCGCCATCGCGATCATGCCGAGGATCCGTCCGCAGACCCAAGCTGCACGCGCCAGCGGCGAGAGCTCCGCCAGTCCGCCCGTCATCGCCCGTATCACGTCGTTATCGATTGGGGTGAGCCACAACCACAGCGCGAACACTGTGGCGCCCCACAGCGGCGCGCTCCACGACGCGCGCCGCGCGAAGGCCGTTCGCCAGTAGCCGCGAGTCCAGTAGAGGGTGCCTGCCGCTGCCGCCAGGCGCAGCGCGTAAAGGGTGTCGAGTACGCTCGCGAACAATCCGCTCAGCAGCCCGACGCCGAGCACCGCGAGAAAGGGCAGACAATAGCCGGCCGTCGGGTTGTGGGTTGGAGTGTCGTCCGACAGCGGCGCGGAGCTTTCAGCCGTTCGCGCGCGCGCGCCACGCGAGAACAGGGGCGTGCGGTTCGTCACCACGACGATACCCAGCGCGATCGAGCAGAACAGCAGCCAGCCCGCTTTGGAATGAAAGCCGCCGAAGGCGACGTCGGGCGACCACCACGCCCCAATCGCCACGAGCGCGGCGATGCGAACCGCGTTCGCGACCCAAGCCAAGGCAACCGACACCGGCACCAGCAGCAGCGCGCGCCAGATCACGAGCTCACTCCGAAACTGGTAGATGTACCCAGTCACGAACACGGCGACGAGCGCCATCCCCTCGACACCCGAACAGGCTTGTGCGATCTCGACCTCGAATTGACCTAGTCCCAGGAGCGCGTGAGGCGCGTCCACGTGCACCTGCTCGGAGCTGAAGCGCTGCAGAATCCAGCTCGAAAGGTCGAGCGTGCCGGCCGTGAGGCGCGGCCAAAGGAGGCGCGTGTAAAGGCCGGCCTGTCGTGCGGCGATACCAAGCAAAGCTCCCGCTGCGGTCGAGCGAGCCAGCAGCCTGCCCAGCGTCATCGCGGCCGGGCCGAGCAACGCTCGCGCGAGCGCGCTCACGGCGCCGACTCCGGAAATGATTCCCAGCGCGACGAGAACCAGACCCACGCCGTCTGCCGATGGGCGCGCGAACAATCCGACACCACACGCCAGGCACAGCCCGAAAGCAGCGAAGTGCACCGCCAGCCAACCGACGCTCGGGGTCGGAAGCACTAATGAAATCTCAGCCAGCGCAGCGCGAAGCGGCGCAGAATGCAGTAGCAGCCCGGCGAACAACGTAACCGCAGCGATCGAAAAGACCTCGCCGGCGTTGCTGAACCGCCCGAGCCACCCACCCCGCTGCGCCAGATCGCTACCGTCGAATCGCACGGCGATGATGGCGTACTCGCCCAAAAGAACGGCGAGTGCCACAGCCAGGCGCGTCAGCGCTGCAACGGAGAGCGCGCGCCGCCCATCCAGCGCGCGAACGGGGTCAGCCAACCTTGCGGCGACGGCCCAAAACTACTGCCGCCCCGCCGATGACGAGTACGAGCGCAGCACCAGCGTGCGTGGCGTTGATCTCGGGTACTGCCCGGCTGACGCGGCTGCCGTGGCCCTCGTGGTGGTCGCCCTTCGGCCCAGCGACCGCCGGGGCGGACGAAACCACCAGCCCCAGGGCAACGCCAATCCCCGCAAACAAACGTTTCGAACCCGTGAACGTGTGCATCAACAAAAAGTAGCGTCCATGACACGCAAGCGTCAACCGGCTCGCCGGTGTGTCCGCCGGCCCAGCGCCGCCTCCTCCAACGGTTGGGGTGACGTTTCTCATCGTGCTTTCAACTAGATATGCGTTTGTTGCCGGTCTGCTCCCCAAGCGCCAACCCCACCCAGTCATGCGAGGGCGCTGGTGGTCGTGGGGTGCGCTACACCCCCGTCAAGTTGGCTGGTATAGGTTGCGGCCGTGCTGCCTCCGTTTGGTCTCAGCGCCGCTTGGGAGCGCCTGAATCATGAGTGAGAAGATCGGCGTTCTGTTCATTCATGCACAGGACGAGCTCGCAGCTGATGGCGCCGTTCACGCCGACCTGATGCGTTTTCTCGATCGAGACAAGTTCGAGGTCCACGTGGCCTGCACGTCGGGTGAAGGGCGGGGCGAACCGCCTTCATTGCGCACGCTGCGACAGATTTCCGGGCTGCGTGTGAGGCCGACGCAGTTCTTGCCGGCGGGGTTTGCTGGCGATCTTTCGGGGGTCCGCCAACTGGTCCCCGCGCTGCACGCCGTGCCCAAGGATTTTTGGGATCTGCGACGTTACGTGACGGCTAACCGCATTCGCATCATCCACAGTACCGATCGTCCGCGCAACGCCGTGTACAGCGTGTTGTTGGCAAAGCTGACTTCTGCCAAGTCGATCGTGCACGTGCACGTCAAGTGGTCCAACGAGTACAGTCGGGCGGCACGCTGGGGTGTGGAGCAGGCAGATGCAGTGTTCAGCATCTCGAAATACGTGACCGGGACCGTCATTGGGATGGGGCGCGCACCCGCGGACGTCCACACCGTGCTCAACGCGATCGACCCGGCGCGTTGGGATGCTGCCGCCGAGGGAGCTTCATTGCGCCGTGAGCTGGGGGTGCCGGAAAACGTGCCGCTGTTGGCGTCGGTGTCCCGCCTGTTCAAATGGAAGGGTCAGCGTGAGTTGTTGCAGGCCTTCGCCAAGGTCCGAGCCGAGCACCCCGACACCCGGCTGCTGATCGTCGGCCAGGACGTGTCAGGGGCTGGTGATTCCTTCACCCGAGAGCTGAAGCAACTGACGACGGAGCTCGAGCTCTCAGAGCACGTGATCTTTACCGGCGGTCGTTCCGACATCCCGCGGGTCATGGCCGCGTGCGACGTCTTCACCCTGCCGAGCTTCGAAGAGCCGTTCGGCTTGGTATTCCTGGAGGCGATGGCGATGATGAAGCCGGTCGTCGCGATCGACAACGGTGGGACACCGGAGGTCGTGGAGCACGGTCGCTCAGGGCTTTTGTCGGCGCCTTGGGACATTCCCGAGCTAGCCGCGAACATCAACCGGCTAGTTGGCGATCCGGCGCTGCGTGCCAGCATGGGCCAGCGCGGCCGCCAGCGCGTGCTCGAGTACTTCAACGCGCAGCGTATGGCGAGCGACGCTGCGCGCGCGTACGAAGCCGTGTTGCGCGCTTGAGCTCAGGGCGGGGCGTCATTGCCGGCTTCGCGCTTGGTGCGTACCCACTCCGACGTCGCGCGCGGCGGCTTGCGGAAACGCAGCACGATTTTCCACGCGACGTAGCCGGGCGCGAGCCCCAAATCGACGAGCCCGCGTAGGCCGGTGCCGGACAGCGTCCAGCCGCGCAGCACGTAGATGGCGACGCTGGCCAGCGCAAAACCGAACCCAGCCAGCGAAAGCCCCGGCGCACTCAGGGCGAGCACCAAACCGAACCCCGCCAACTCTCCGACCACCGCCCCCACGGCGATGCTCGAGAGCGGCGGCACGAGGAGATCGAGACCTAGGTCGAAGCGGACGCGATCGCGTTGCGACAAACCGGCGCGCAGCAGGCGCCCGGCATTTGCGCGGACCAACGCCTTGCGTCCCTCCTCCCAACGGCGGCGCTGAGTGTTGGCCGCGGCGGCGGTCGTCACCATCTCGCCGTAGACGTGGGCTTCGTCAGTGTAGTGGACTCGATGGCCGCTTTCGCCGAGCCGCAGGCCATACTCGACGTCTTCCACGACCGAGTAGGCGCGGTGCGGTATCTCTCGCAACAGCGACATCGCAAAGCACATACCGTTGCCACGCAGGCCGCACGACAAGCGTAGCCGTTCCCTAGCCCGCGAACGCAGGATGTGAAACGCCCCGAACGCGATCGCGACGAGCCGCGTTCGCCAGCCAGCGTTGGGGTTGCGGACGGCGTAGTCCGCCTGCATCGCCAGAGCGCCGGCGGAGCGGCGGGCGTCGAAAGCGCGCAGTAGGTTGGTCGAGACCAGTGTGTCGGCGTCGATGACCACGACCGCATCCACCTCCGGCGGGGTCTCCGAAAATGCGTAATCCAGCGCGTAGCCTTTGCCGCGCTTCTCGCTGTCGTTTCTGACCAGCACGATGGCACCGGCAGCGCGCGCTTTGTCGGCCGTGTCGTCGCTGCAATTGTCAGCCACCACGACGACTTCGAATTGGTGTCGCGGGTATTCGACCCCGAGCAGGCTTTTCACGGTGTCGGTGATGCCCGCGCTTTCGTTGTGTGCGGGCACCACGAAACGGAAGCGGCGCGTCGCGCTCGGCGGGGTCGGTGGGCTGGGGCGCGCCGAGAGCAGCGTTGCGACGAGCAAATAGGCGGCCGCCGCCAGCACGGGTAGCCCGATGAGCAGAAGTACGAAATCGAGCAAGACACCCAGCGTCACGCTTCGGGCTCTAGGGGACTCGGGAGCGCGCGGCAAGTCGGCGCTGCGGGAGGCCGGGTGCCAGGGGCTAGTGCCAGGCCTGCGCGCGGCGCGGCGCGGCGCGGCGCGGCGGGGTAGAGGCGCGGCGGGTAGAGGCGCGGTCAGCGTCTGCGCAAAAGCAGGCCACCCGGCTGAGGGGTCTAGTACTTCGGCCAGTTGCCAGTTGCCAGCTGCCAGCTCACGGTCGCGCCGCCGCCCTGGCACTCAATAACCCTGGCAACATGGACACGACCGGAATACTATTGGACGGGTTTTCGCGACTCATGTCGAATGAAGCGATCGGGAGCGGTGTCGCCCTGTCTCAAGAGTCTTTGTTGGCGAAGGTGCTGACGACCGCCCCCGTCGTGTTCGGGCCGGCGGAAGCCGGCCTTTTCGGAATGTATCACTGCCCCGCCGCGGGTACGCCAGCGCGAGGCATGGGCCTCGTCCTCTGCCCGCCGATTGGCTGGGAAATGATCGCCTCGCACCGCTCGTTTCGGCTGCTGGCCGATCAGCTGTGCGCGGCGGGTTTTCACGTGCTGCGCTTCGACTATTCCGGCACCGGGGACTCGAGTGGCGACGAGACCGACCCGCGCCGCATGTCCGTGTGGCTCGACAACATCGAGCAGGCGATCACGGAGTTGAAGCGCCGCGCACGGGTGGACGAGATAGGCCTGGTGGGCGTGCGCTTTGGTGGACTGTTGGCCAGCTTGTACGCCGCGCAGCCGCGCGCGTCGAACGTCAAGGCGCTGGCGCTTTGGGCGCCGTTCTTGACCGGCCGCAGCTTCTTGCGAGAGCTGCGCGCGTACCAGGCCCTCAACGATCAGCGCAACGTGGGGCTCATCACCGACGAGGGTGATACCGCCGGCTTCGTCATGACTCCCGAGAGTAGCGCGCAGATCGGCGCCGTTGACTTGCTCAAGGCCGACGCGCCCACGGCTCCGGCGGCGCTGGTGCTGGCGCGCGATGAGCATTCCAACGAACAGAAGCTGGCTGAGCGCTTCACCGAGCACGGCATTCAGTGCGGTTTTGCACGCATACCGGGGCTTTTACCGATGCTCCAGGAGCCGCGCAAGTCTGTGGCTCCGGCCGACGTTTTCGAGAAGATCGTCAGCTGGCTCGACCAGACCTCGCCGGCGTCCGGCACCAATCCCACGCCCGTGGAGCTTGGCGGTGCTTCGGTCATGCACTTCTCCGGCTATCGCGAGGAGGCTGGTTTCTTCGGTAGTGACGACAGCATGTTTGGCATCGCCACGCTGCCCGAGGCAATCAAGGCCGACCGCCCTGCGGTGTTGTGGCTGAACACTGCGTCGGACATGCGCGTCGGCCCCAACCGCTCGTACGTGCCGATGGCACGCGCCCTGGCTTCGGTCGGCTACGCATCGTTCCGCTTCGACCCGCGTGGCGTCGGTGACGGAGGACCGATCGGCGCGGACTCTCACGCCTACTCGGCAGCGCGAGTCAAGGACGTCCAAGACGCAATGGACTTTCTCTCGCGCCGACACGGCTTGAACAAGTTGATGCTCGTCGGCCTCTGTTCCGGCGCCTATGTGGCCTTCCATCTAGGTGCGACGGACCCGCGCGTGGTGGCCGAGGTCCTGATCAACCCACAGACCTTCGAGTGGCGAGAAGGTGATTCGCTCGACGTGGTTGCTCGGACGTTTCGCTCTTCACGGGCCTACAAGGGCCTCCTGCTCGAGCCACGCACGTGGAAGCGCGCGCTCCAGGGCCACATCAACGTCCGCGAGATCGCTCGTGCGTTGGTCAGGCTCAGCGTGGCGCGCGTAACGCGTATGACCTCGGGGTTTTTAGAGTCTCGGGCCGGACAGACGCTCAACGTCAAGCGCGTCCTGAAAACCAAGCTGCGGCGGGGGGCGCGGCTGCTTTGTGTCGTGGCGGAGAACGACGGCGCGTTGGACAACATCGAGCTCCACCTCGGGCACCGCGCGCGCACAATGCGAGGTTCGCCCGGTTTTTCGCTCGAGATCATCCCCGGCGTCGACCACACTTTTTCGCAGCGTTGGGCCAAGAACAAGCTGGCGGCCCTGGTGATCGGCCACGTGACTCGGAACTTCCCGTGAGCGGCTCCCCAAGCAGCGCCAGGCCTCGCCCTGGCGGACTGATCACGCGCGGCCAGCCTTGCCGGGGGCGGATGGCCCAAGCTACGATGCGCCGAGTGCTACGGTCTTCGACGACTTCCACCCCTGCCATCCTGATTCGGCGCAGTGCGCCGTTGCTGGCGCTCTTCGCGCTGGCGACGACCTTGTTGGCTTGCGCGGGCGCGGGTCAGTACGTTTGGTTCCACGAGCTGCCGGCTAGCGAACAAGGGCAAGTTGGTGGGGACTACATCATCGGCATCGGCGACAGCATCAATATCCGTGTGTACGAGCAGGACAGCCTTTCCGGCGAGCTGAAGGTGCGTAGTGACGGTAAGGTCGCGCTGCCTTTGGCCGGTGAAGTCACTGCGGCCGGCAAGCGGCCGCTTGAGCTGTCGCACGAGCTCGAGGGACGTCTCAAAGAGTTCGTCGTATCTCCTCGGGTGACCGTCAATGTCACTGAAGCTCGCCCGGTTACCGTGACGACGGTCGGTGAGGTGGGCACGGTCGGCGCCGTGACCCTCGAGCAACCGGCTCGGCTCGTCGACGCGCTGGCTCGCGCAGGCGGACTGAACGATTACGCAGATACCTCGAAAATCTTCGTCTTGCGCCAGTTCCCGAGCTTTCGACGGATTCGTTTCGAGTGGCGGGCGGTCGAGCGGAACGAACAGGGTGCAGCGGCCTTCCAACTGCGCAACGGCGACGTCGTCGTCGTCGAATAGCGCAGCGCGAGGCGTCAGGCGCGCGCGCCACGCGAGAGCTTGCGCGCTAAGGTGCGCTTGATCATCTCGGTGGTGGCCGGTTGCACCGCGCCGCTCAACCACGCTGCGCAAACGTAAGTGATACCTGCGGCGGGCACGGCCAAGAACATTGATACCGGTTTCAACGCGAGACCCACGCCTGCCATAGCCACACCTGCCAGCGCAGCCAAACCCAAGGATTTGGCGAAACCACGATCGAAGAGCGAACGCGGCGAGAGCGCAACACCGCAGGCGACCACCAGCACCTCGCTGATCACCAACGTGACGCACGTGCCCAGCGCGCCATTGGCCATCGTGCGTTGGAAGTACGGAACGAGAAAGGGGTTGCCGATCAGGCTGACGACCACGCAAATGCATTGCACCAGCGTCCAGATTTTCTGTCGGTCGGACGCCAGCACGGAGATGCCCAGCGGCATGCTGAAATAAACCAGAAAGACGAACAGAGACATCAGCCGCAAGTGATCCGCGGCACCCCAGAACTCGGCGCGGCCGAAGATGTCGACCCCAATCTCCGGAAAGATGCCGCAACCGACCGCGGCGGGAATGGCCAGCAGTGACACCCCGTAAAGTGCATTCCGAGTGACCTGCGTGAATTCGTCCTTGTTCTCATGGTGAAGGCGGCAGAGCGTGGGGTAGAGCGCGCCGACGAGCGCGGAGGCCGGAAACACCAACAAGCCGACCAGGCGCTGCGACACTCCGTACCAGCCGACCACTTCTTCGGGCACCAGCTTCGCCAGGAAAGTGGCGTTGATGTTGGGTTGGAGCACCATGGCCAGGCCGAAGAACACAAATGGTGTACCCAGCGTCACCAACGGCTCGACGACTGTGCGGTCGACCGTCAGCCGTTCGATGCCGACACGGCGAAGCGATCGCTTCAGGTAGAGGGCGATCAGTGCCGTTACGCCGATCTGTGCGAGCAACAGCGCGCGCAACCGACCGCCGAACATGAGCACGGGTACCAACACCAACAACAACATGAACTGTTGGACGACGTGGGCGACCGCCGGGATATCGGTTCTTTCAAAGCCACGGATCGTGTCTTTGAAAGCGGCACCGTAGGAATTGAGCACCGCCAGAGGAAACGCAAGGCCCACGGCCCACAGCACCGGCTTCGGATACCCGAGGAACCAACAGATCACGCCTAGGATCGCCGCGACCACGATCGCTGCCAGCGTGCGCCACAACAGACTGGTGCCTAGGTAGGCGGCGGCCTTGCTGCGATCGCGCGCGACCAACGCCGGCACTGCGCCCTGTTGGCCCCATTCCAGGCCAAGCACTCCAAAGGTGCAGATAGTCGTGGCTAGATACAGATGTCCAAACTCTTCGGGACCCCAATACCGGCCGATCAGCGCATTGCTGACGACCGAGATTGGGATCGTCGCTGCTTGCGCGGCGGTCAGATACACCGTGTTGCGCACCAGGCCCGGTTTTTCCCCACCGCCCGACCGTCCTGCCGCAGAAACCGGCTCGCCTCCCGGGACGGTCGCCTCGGGCGGAGTAATAGAATCTTGCATCGGACCGCGCCGACCGTTCCATACCGCGTGCTACCCGTCCACCAATTCTGCGCTTCCCAGCGGGCCGAACAAAGCTACGGCATTCGCGTACCGAGTCAGCGGAGCTGGCTGGTCAAATCCGCCCCACCGAGCCGCCTCCGCACGTGCGTGTACAATTGCAGCGTTGGCGGGTGGAGCTGGCCGGCATCCAAGCATGCAACCCCGCTTGCGGATGTGCTGTCCCGCGGTTGAGGCGTTTGCGCGCCGCTCGCCGTCAGCATGGTCAGTGACAGTTCTTGTTTCGGAGACGTTGCAGTACGAGCGGCCCGGCCGAAGGTATACCGCGCGCGACTCTTGTCACCCTCGCGGTTCGCTCCTGTGCAAATTTGCTTGGTGGTCTGCGAGGCGATTCGAGCTACGACGACTTTCAAATCGAGACACCGTCTGGGTGTCAAAGGTGCCGATTGTTTCTCCTTTTTCCTCACCGCTGGATCTTCCGCCCAGAAATCGTGGCGAGGTTTGGGCTTCGCGCATATGGTTTGGGACGGAGCTGCTTTTGACCACCCACTCATCTTCATCCGGCGCAGCTAAGCACCAAACGACTGCGCTGGCGCACAGGCTTGAAGTCGAGGCATGGGCAGATCCGGACTGGCAGCGGCTGTGGCTGACGTTGTCGCAGCTGCCTTGGCGAACGCTGGCGCTAGTTCCCAGTGGACCCGGCGCGCCGACGGACTTCACGCTGAAGATGGCGGTGATCTTGTCGCGCACCGGAATGAGTCACGTGGGTGCGCCGATTCCCGTGGCCGACGGCACTCGCGTACCATTGAATGAGTTCAGCGCTTTCATGGCAGACATTCGCGCCTGTCGCGAAGGCAGCGAGCGGGTGTTGATTGCGTTGTCGGCGGTTGTCGAGAGCCCGACGACCGCGGCGATGGCGAAATCTGCGGATGGCGCCCTGCTCTGCGTCCAGCTCGGCCAGATGCGCTCGAGCCACGCCAAGCAGACCATCAAGACCATCGGTCCCTCGAAATTTTTGGGCTCGGTCATAATCCGCCCCAATGGGACACCGGCGGATGCTGACAACCCGGGTGAATGATGGACACCGTTGCCTCAAGCCGGGCCTTCCACTCCCGCCTCTGGCATGCGGTACTGGAAGACGTCGAACCATTGGCATCGCGTCAGCTGTTGGCGCGTCTTTCGGAGGCTCTGCCGACTTCGGCGTTGGCCAGAACTCGGACCGTGCTGTTGCGCGCTGCTGGCGTGACGATCGGGGCGCATTCGCTGATTCAGGGCAAGCTACGGCTGACCGGTAGAGGCAACGGCAACGCCTGCAAGTTGTTGACGATCGGCGATGGAACGCTGGTCAGTGGCGGGCTTCACGTCGACTTGGGAGCGCCCGTTCGCATCGGGAATGGGGTGCGCATCGGGCACGACGTTTCCTTGCTGACCATCAACCACGCCGTCGGCCCGCGCTCCTTGCGGGCGGGCACGAGCTTTTTCGGCGAGATCATCATCGAGGACGGCTGCTGGCTGGCATCACGTTGCACGGTGCTGCCGGGCGTCACGATCGGTGAGGGGTCGATCGTGGCGGCCGGCTCGGTGGTTACGCGGAACGTGCCTTGTCATGCGTTGGTGGCTGGAGTGCCGGCCCGTGTCGTCCGTGAGCTCGGCGAATGCGAACCTGACGGAGCGGTGCGCTTCGATACGCTACCGCCGTCGGTGCGCTAGGCAGCTGCCGCGGCTCACAGATCGCCGCTTTTGATCTCGGCTGCCAAGCGATCCGCCGCACGGGCCGCCAGTGTCATGGACGTGAGCACTGGATTCTTTTCGGGGTTGGTCGTGAACACGGACGAGTCGGCTACCGTAACGTTCGATACGGCGTGAAGGCGGCCCCAGGCGTTCAACATCCCGAATTCGGGGGCATCGTGCATGCGGCACGAGCCAGCGTAGTGATTCGAGTTGCCCGGCTCCTCGACTTTCCAGACGTGCACTTGGGGATCGTAGCCGGCTGCTGCCAGCAGGCCGACCATGTCGTCGCGCGCGCGTTCGAGCGCCGGCAAGGCTTCGGCTGGATGGTGGATGTTCAACTCGAGCCCGGCCGTGCCATCCGCACCCCGGTACGCTTCGTCGACCGCAACATAGTCCTCGCGGCGGGGTCGCATGGTGCCAAATACGCTGAAGCCGATGCGGCGCAGGCGTTTCGGGCTGCGTTGCAGCACGCTCTTGGCCAAGTCGCTCGTACTGCACCACTGCATGCAGGCGGCGGCGTACAGTGGCGGCTGGTCGGGGCGTGATAGTGCGAGGCGCGTCAGGTAGCACGCGGGATGGATCGAGATCGGTCGTTTCAAGTCGATGACGAGCTTGCCTAGTGGATGGTCGTGGAGGTAGCGCCCCAGCACGCCGTGCGTGTTGCCCAGACCTTGTGGAAAATCGGCGCTCTTGGATTGCAGCAGGATCTGCGGCGTGTTCAGGGCACCGCCGGCGACCACCACGGCGCGACACGGTACGCGCTCCTCGAGCCCGCTGCTCTGATCACGATAGACCACGGCGTCGACGCGGCGTTCCGACGCTGACCACTCGAGGCGCGAGACGCGTGCACCGAAGCGGACGTCGATCGTGCCGCGGGCAAGCTCAGGCTCAATCAAGCGAACGAAGGAATTGAATGGGGTGCCGCTGCGCGTGTAGGTCGTGTCGGCGCCATACGCGTAAGGCATTACCAGCAGGCTGCGGCCACGGCCGAGCGCCGCGTCGGCAACTGGCAACCAGTCTTCGGCGAGTTGCCTAGCGTGACGGGCGTTTGACGCGGGCAGCTGCAGGGTACCGTGCGTCGGACCTGCGACATGCAGCAGAGGTTCTACCCGGTCGTACCAGGGCTCGAGCTCGGCGTAGCCAAGCGGCCACGTTTGATCGGCCCCGGCGCGGGCTGCGTCTGCGAAATCCTCCGCCGAAAAGCGCGGTACCGCGCAGCTCCAGTGGTTCGACAAGCCGCCGGGTGCGAGCTCTTCGAATAGCTGTGCGTTGGGAGCTCCGGTGCGTTTCACGCCGTCACGCTGGCGCAGCGGGCCCTTGCGCTTGGCGAGGGTCACACCCGAAACGCGAAACGTAAGACCGCGCGCTGCCTTGGCAACGCCAGCCTCGAGCACCAACACCTTCAGACCCGCTCTGGCGAGGAACAATGCAGCGGTAGCCCCTGGGGGACCGCTACCGATGACGACTACACAGTTGTCGTTGCGGGCCATCGCCGTCCTATACCATCGCTCAAGGCCCCACAACCACTCGCCCCGGCGTGCTCTGCCCCGGATAGCGGGCCGAAGCTTAGCGCCTGCCTCCGCCGATGATGGGAGCGCTGGCGCCGACCAGCACGCCGACGAACGCAGCGTAGGTCAGCGGTATGGTCGTTCTGCCTTGATAGGCCTGTGCGGCAAGCGAGCCGCCGGCGTCCGTGCGCAGCCATGGGGTCACGCGAAAGCCCGCGCCAACCGCGGCCGCGACGCTGTTCAAAGCCCCCGAGTCAGTGGCGGTGTCGCCGATCGACAAGGCGGCAGACCCGCTAAGCACGCTCGAGAAACGGTCGCGCGCCCAACCAAGGCTGGCGGTCGCGCCAATGCGCGGGTCGACCGTGGCACGCAGCGGGTCGAGCACAGGGGCGGCGTACGGCCCGCCCATCACCGTAAAAATGCCGCGCGCGAGCCGTCTATTGTGGGTGACGAAGGCCTTGAAGGTTGGGTAGATGCTGTACGCCGAAAACTCGACGGCAAACGGAACGCGCGTCGCGCTGACCCCGACGCCGAGCGTGCTCGAGGTGTGCTTGTCGAAGCGATGCAACCACGACTCGCTGCCCAACAGGGCGGAAACTTGGTTGGTAGGCACCGACCAGGCTTGTTGCAGATTCACGTTGGTGCTGAGCGAATCGCTATTGCCCCACCACCAAACGTACGTGCCACCCAGTCCAACCAAGGTGCCACGCAGCAGCGGAAACTTGTCGCGGTCCTTTTCTTCGACAGCGCCGGCCACACTGTACGACGTGGTTGCGACGAGCGTGAGCTCGCGGTTCACCTCATGGGAGATCGCGAGGCTGCTGACCCAGCTGCCATAGCGAACGCTGTTCACGCTGCCGTACGGTTGCAACACGCCGTCCGGCGTGGGGGTGGGCGAGCCGTTCGCCGTGGGCGAGCCGTTCGCCGTGGGCGAGCCGTTCGCCGTGGGCGAGCCGTTCGCCGTGGGTGAGCCGTTCGCCGTGGGTGAGCCGTTCGCCGTGGGTGAGCCGTTGGGGCCGGTGCTGGACCGCCCATTCGTATCGGTGGTTGCAAGGTTCGCTGCGCCGAGCGCCTGCGTGGTGAAGTTGAGGTCGCCGATCGAGCCGGCGCTCGACAACGCCACGGACGTTCGACGAAAGTGGTACGTCGCCCCAACGAACCCGGAATGGTAAACGAGCAGGCTTCTCGGCACCGACTCGAGCGGTGCCAGCGTCAGGTTCGCGGTGTAACGGAGCGCAAGCTCATAGTGTCGGGCAGCGAGTTGAATGCTCGCGCTCGGGTGAGTGGCCGCTTCGTAGCGGTAGGCGTAGGGCGCCAGGTAACGAGCTTCGGTCCGATCGGCAATGCCGACCGTCACGAGCTGGGCGAGGAGTGGCGCCAGTAGAGCCGACATCAGGGCGCCCGCGAGCGTAGCATGGCGAGGCTTTCGTTAGTGTCCTGCACGCGCAGCATGACCTGCGTGAACAGCGGTCACGATACGCTCGACGAAACGATCCAGTCCGGCCTTCTCTTCGACGAAGCGGCGCGCGGCCTGACCCATCTCGTTTGCCTGCGCAGGATTGGCGAGCATGCGTCGGATGGCTGCCTGCAGCGCGGCTGGATCGCTGGGAGGTACGTAGATGCCCGTGACGCCATCCACGATCGTGTCGGTCTGGCCGTGGGTGCGGGTCGCAATGATGCACTTGCCCATGGCCATCATCTCCAAGATCGTCGCGATGCCGGTCTGGTAGTGATTCTGCAGAATCGGCACTACGGCGAGCGCCGAGCGCGCGTACAGACCACGCAGCTCGTAGCGATCGAGCTTGCCCCATGTCACGTTCGCCGGCAGCGCGCGCTTTGGCTGCAATGGGCGCTCGATCCACGGGCTGCCGGCTGCAATTTGCACACGTACGGGCAGATCACGCACCGCATCGACCAGGCAATCGTAGTCTCGAAGCAGCTGCCCCGCGGCGCAGATCAGGTCTGGCTCGATCGGCGTCGGCTCGGGGCGAAAGAAGTGCTCGTCGGCGTGGTAGTAAATGCGCTCCACGGCGCTGGCGGGTAGACCAAGCTCGCCGGTTGCGAGTTGCTCTTCGCTGGTCGAGTAGACCAGGACGCGGTCCAGCTGGCTGCCTACGCGACCGAGCTTGAAGAACACGCGCTTCTTCTTGGGAAAGAGCGTGTGAGCAATCATCGTGTGCGAGCGCTTGCTGCGCGAGGCTTTGAGCAACGCAGCCAGCGGCAAGCCGATGTCTTCGCCGGTGGTAAAGAACGCGTCGCATTCGTCGGCTTTCAAAAAGCCCAACAGCGCGAGCGCCGCGGACGGGCCGGCCGCGCGGGCAGCAAGCTTGACAGCGGGGTTGGGCGAACGATCCACGTCCTTGAAATCGAGCACTGTCGCATTGAGCTCGCGCTCGAGCTCGAACACATCGAGGCGTGGTTCGCGTTGCAACGCGATTCGTCCCCGCATTCCTTCGTCGAAGCGGCCCGCAGCCAAGATCATGCACCGCATGTTGAGCTGTGCTTGTAGCCGAAAATCAGCTCTAGCTGCAATCCGTTCGCGAAGCCTGGCCGGAGCGAAACGAGTACCGGGCAGAAATCCGCGTGGCATACTGCGCCCCGCCATGAAGCTGAGGGATTTCGGGAAAACGTCGCTACAGGTCTCCGAGTACGGGCTGGGGTGCGCGCGCATCGGCGGCATATTTCAGGGTAGCGCCTCGGGGTTCACCGATCTGTTGGCGTTTGCTTTCGAGCGCGGCGTCAACTTCTTCGACACGGCCGACATGTACAGTCAGGGGGAGAGCGAGGCCCTGCTCGGCAAGGTGTTTCGCCGCCAACGCGATCGCATCGTGATTGCGAGCAAGGCCGGCTATCGGCTCCCCGGGCGCCGGCTGTTGGCAAGCAAGCTCAAGCCGCTGCTTCGGCCGCTGATTCAAAAGCTCAAAATTCGGCGTGATCGCTTGCCGTCAGGCAGCCGTGGTGCCCTTTCACAGGACTTTTCCCCCAAATACTTGAAGGATGCGGTCGAGGGAAGCCTGCGTCGGCTGCGGACCGAGTACCTCGATATTCTGCAGCTTCACAGCCCGCCACTGGAGGTGGTGGAGCGTGGTGAATGGCTCCCGGCTCTCGAGGAGCTGAAACGAACCGGTAAGATCCGGTACTACGGCATCGCCGTCGACAGCATCGAGGCTGGGCTCGCCGCGCTGCGCTACGAGGGTGTTTCGGCCGTTCAATTCAGGTTGAGCCTGCTCGAGCCACAGGCGGCGCAGGAGCTCTTTCCCAAGGCTGCCGCCCAAGGCGTGGGGGTCATCGCTCGCGAGTGCTTGGGCAACGGACTGTTGGCGAAACCCGCCGACCAGATCGATCTGAAGGCGAACTGCAGTTCCGTGGAGGAGGAGGCGCGACGCGCTGTCCAGCTGGGCGAGTTGAGAAGCGCTGCCGCGTCGAAACAACGCTCGCTGCTGGAGGACGCTCTCGCGTACCCACCCAACGTCGCTGGTGTCAGCGTCACGCTGCTGGGTGCACGCAGCGTGGATCAGTTGCGAGGACTGCTCTTGGCTGCTGGCCGCTAAGGATACGGGTTATCGGTACCCCCGGGCAGGCGAAGCTCGGCAAGCACGGGTAACTTGAAGTGATCTACTTGCCAGCGCTCGACGAGCACACCGCGCCTTAGCTCCAGTAGTATGGGAATCGCAAAGGCCAACAGCAGGGACAAAAAGATGCCTGCGCCAACCACGACCGGCATGGCTGGTTTGATCGGCCGGTCCGGCTCCTCGACGGGGATGAGCACCTGATAGCGATGGTTGAAGGCAGCCTGAGCGGTATCGAGGGCCAGCTTTGCGCCCCGCACCTCGTCGCGCAGCGAGGCGTAGCGCACGACGGCGCCCGACATCTGAGCCGAGAGCGCCGGGTCGACGTCCTCGCGGTCCAGCAAGCGCATGACATCGGCCGGGAGGATATCGGCGCTCGCGCCAGAGCCCGAGGATGATCCGAGTCCAAGTCTGCCTGCCGACAGTGGACCCGTTTTGGCCATCGCTTCGCGCTGCTTGACCTGAACCTCCATGTCGCGCACCTCGGAACGCAACAGCGCCAACTCCGACGGTACCTCGGAAGCGACCGAGACGCGGCCCTCCTGCGTGATGACCTGCGGATGGTTTGGGGTGAGCCGCAACTTCAGCTCGTCGAGCTTGGTGCGTTCGGTGCTGATGCGCGCAGTACGTTCCGCCTCAACGGCCGTCAGGCGTTGCTTGGACGCGGCGAGCCGTTCTCGCAGCTCCGGGAGCTCGGCGTCTGCGACCGCTGCGCGGGGTTCTGGGGCCGCGAGCCGCATCGCTGGCCTGCTGACTTTGGTGCCCGCGACAGGAGCGCCCTTGGCTTTCGTGACCTCCTCGGTCTTGGCCTCGAGCGCGGCCTTCATCTGCTCGGCGAGGCTGTCGACTTCTTCGCGCATTTGCGCCGCATGAGCGTCCAAGATGCCCATCTTTTCCTGGAACGCCGAGATCTCGGACGTGTGCCGGAGCCCGATGAAGCCGTCTTGGGCAGCCTTGGCGAGCTCCGCTGTCGTGGCTGCATCGCTCCATTCGACTTTGATTTCCAGCGTGTCGCCCTTCGCGACCACCGCGAGGCGGCTTTCGAGCGTACCGACCAACATCGCTGCGATGTCCTTGTCCTCCATCGGGCCGGACAGCGCTGCTCGGATGCGGTCTTTGGCGCGGAGCAGCGGTGGTCGCCGAGCGGCGTACTTGTGTACGAGGTCAGTGGTCTTGATCAGCTGCTCGAGATTCTCGCGCCGCAGCAGCAAGCCCTCCGCGCCGATCAGCGAACGGCCACCGGTGTTGCCATCCAGGATGGCGTTCTCCACCGTCATCAGCACCGTCGTGCACGAGTAGGTCCGCGGGAAGTGGCGCGCCACCAGGCCGGTGAGCACGAGCCCGACGACGGCCACGAGGCCCACCGCCAAGCGATGCGCGCGCACGGCTTTTCGCCCGAAAGTGGCGTAACTCCGCAGCAGCTCAACGTTGAAGGACTGCCCGGGGCTTTCCTCGACGTCTTCGGATTCGTCTGACATGATTAGTGAAGCCGCGGTGACGGAGGGGCAGCAGCTACTTCCGCCAAAAGGGAGGCCAAGGCTAAGGCCTCAGCGGGTCGTGCGCAAGCCGGGCCCGCGCTCAAGAGCCGGGGATCGAGCCGAATTCAACCGTTTCGCCACGTCGGATCAGCTCGTCTGCCCGACGAATCAGCCGCCCCAAACGTTCGGGGCCGAGGGCTTCGGCAGAGGCGCGCCAATATAGGACGTTCGCCAGAACGCTGCACGATTTGTCCGCAAGCCCAGCGGCGAGTGTCGCTGCGCGCGATTGCAAGAACCCGCGGATGGCTTTGGCCGTCACACCAAACAGCTCGTCGCGTCGGAAGCAGGCTCGCAGCACCGCGCGCGTGCCCACGTGGAGGCGACTCAAGTTGCCCGCGAGCACTTCGATCATCTCGGCTTCGCCCAGATGGCCGAAGATGTCTACCTCGAGACGCCCGTAGCTGCTGTGCGCGGTGCACCACGAATCCAAAGAGCGCTCGGCGTGGTGCAGTCCGGCGGCGTGGGGGTTGAAGCGAAAGACGAGCCCGCGCGCGTGCAGTCGGGCGCCCAGCTCGACGTCCTCTCCGCGCAGGTACTTGGTATCGAAGCCGCCAAGCGCTATCAGGTGTTCACGCGCGAGCGAAGCGTTGCCCGTCCAGAATTGGCGGAAGGTGGGAATCATCTTGCCGCTAATCATGGCCTGGTATTGCTGCTCCACCTTGGCCTGTTCCCAGGCGACCCAGGGTTGCGAGTAGTGGGGTAGGGACGACAGTGGGCCCATGATGACGGCCGCAGAAGCCTCGGCGGCGTGCGACTTCAGGTGCTGCTCGACCAGGGCAGGCAGAGGTTCGACGTCGTCGTCCAGGAACAGGACGAGCGGAGCGCGCGCTTCCTCGATGCCGCGGTTGCGTGCTCGCGCAGGGCCGGCGTTATCCTGGCGGACCCAGCGTAGCTCGAACGGAAAGCTTGCCGTCGAGAGCGTTTCGGCGATCGGGACGTCCGAGCCATCGTCTACGATCACCACCTCGAAGCTGCCCGGATCCGCGGACTGGCGAGCCAGCGCGTCGAGCACCAGCCGCAAGCGCGCTGGGCGATTGAAGGTGGGGATGACGATCGAAACGTCCCGCGCTCGGCTCATGGATCTGAGCCGGTACCATCCGGCTCTCGGCTGTCAAGTCAGAAGGCCTGCGCCCCGCCCTTTCGCTCACGCGTCCCTGTGGACTCGCCCGTCGTGACGCGGTATGTGCGGCTGCGATGACAGATCGGCAATCCGTCGCCGTCGTCGCGGCGGAGCAAGCCCCGCGCAAGGTGCATCTCGCGCACCTCGAGGGACTGCGGGCGCTGGCCGCCTTGACCGTCTACGTGAACCACGCTTACGCCCAGACGTGGGAACAGGTTGGCCCCCAGTTCGCCAATCCGCCGCTGCCGTTCAGGCTATTCATGGTGTTCGGCCACTTGGCGGTGAGCGTCTTCATCGTCATCTCCGGCTTCTGCCTGGCCCTGCCCGTGATCGACGGCCACGACCGGTTGCGAGGCGGCGCCGCTGACTTTTTCAAGCGTCGGGCTCGTCGCATCCTTCCGCCCTATTATGGGTCGCTGCTGCTCTCGCTGGCGCTGATCGCGACCATCATCGGTAAACCGACGGGCACGCTTTGGGACTTTCCAATTCAGGTCGATTGGAAGGCGGTGGTCGCCCACGTACTGCTGCTGCAAGACTTCTTTCGTACGGCTCGCATCAACTACGTCCTGTGGTCGATCGCGGTCGAGTGGCACATCTATTTCCTATTCCCGCTTTTCGTGTGGGGGACAGCGCGTTTCGGCATTCTTCGCGTAGCCTCGCTGGCGATGCTGCTGGGCTTCGCGGCGCGCTTCGCCGCCGAGGGGACGCGCGTGCAGCGCGCCAACCCGCAGTACCTTGGCCTGTTTGCGCTGGGCATGTTCGCCGCGTATGTGGTTCGCTCCAAGAAGCCCGAGCTCGCGCGCTTCACCGCCAGCCGCTACTGGGGTTGGGCCGCGCTCACGCTGTTCGTTGCGATCGTCGCGTTGTGCCTGTGGTGGGGTATTCCCACCAGCGTCGAACGCTTTCCGTACCTCGACCTGCCGGCAGGCATGATGGCGATGGCGATCTTGATCCACTCGTCGCTGTCGACCTCGGCGGCGTTGGCGCGCGTGCTGAATCTGCGCGTGCTCACGTTCATCGGCACCTTCTCGTACAGCCTTTACTTGGTGCACGCTCCACTGCTGCAGGTCATCTGGCAATACGTCTTGGACCCCTTGCGGCTCACGCCGCTCCAGACGTTCATGGCGCTAATGACTCTCGGCCTCGCCGCGGTACTGGCGGCCTCATACGGATTTTTCAGGCTCTGCGAGCAGCCGTTCATGCGTTCGCCCGCGCGCCGGGCAGCGCCGAGCGCCAGCGCTGCTTGAGCTGACCCGTCTGCCAACGCAATCCTCGGGCGAGCCAATGCCGCGCGGCGAGAATCGGGGAAACGTGTGCCCGCTCGGGCCGTGCTGGTCGCTCACGGCGGCCCGTGCTAGGCAAATTCGCGGGAAGCGGTGAAAAAGCTCATCCTGATGTCGGTCATCATCATGGCGATTGCCATTCCCGCCCGCGCGGCGCGGATCAAGGACGCGCGCAAGGGACTGAGAAAGACCCTGATCCAAACCGCCGTCTTCAACCTGATCTACTTGATCTTGATCACAATGGTATGGTTTCGCCTCCAGGGGTGACACGGCCACCCAAGGTGCCTGCGGACGCCAAAGCGGCGTTCGTACTGCTTCTGGTGTTAGTTGGCGTAGCCTCGTTGCTTGGCGTGGGCGCGATCGGTTGGATCGTCGCGCCGATCTGTATCGCCTTGGGCGTCTTCGCCGTCCTGCGCGCGCCGCTGCGCTCGACGATGCTGACGCTCACGTTCTTCTCGCTGACCCTGGAAAACCCGTCTGAAGTCCCAGGTGCGAACCGGTGGCACACCCCCTTCTACACAGCGGGTGGTTTGTTTCTAACTCACTTCAAGACCACCATCGGCGGACCCTGGTTCTTTGGCGGCTTGGATCTGATGTTGCTGAGCGCGGGGGTGGTTTGGTACCTCAAAATCCGAGGTCGCCCTCAGGGTATTGGCACGCCGCGCCCGCTGATCAAACTGGCCCAGCTCTGCTACGCGGCGATCGTCTTCACCTGGCTCGTGGGCAAGGTGAACTCCGGGGGCGATGGGGCGATGGCGGTTTGGCAGATCGATCGCGTCATGTACCTACCGGCGGTCTTCTTGTTGTGCCAAGCCGCCTTCACCAGGCCGGACGACTACGTCGCGCTGGGCAAAGTAGTGCTGTCGGCTGCGACCGTCCGAGCCGTGCAGTCCATGTACGTGCGCATGGTCGTTCCCGCGACGTTCGATCCGATCACCGGTGAGTCGGACCTGCCCTACACGACGACGCATCACGATTCCATGCTGTTTGGCGCGGCCGTCGTGCTGATCGTCGCGATGCTCATCCAGCGTACTGGTCCCAAAGCGATTCGGCTGGCAGTCTTG
>FSUE01000287.1_pt1 | contig 21294 bp, 15 predicted proteins | sample 1637031 | NCBI WGS metagenome assembly FSUE01 (sample SAMEA3914819, study PRJEB12502) | metagenome | biome: forest; material: soil | place: Canada | collected 2010-06-26 | depth 0.3 m | reverse complement strand
CTTCGCCTGGTACGGCGCCAGCGGCGCCAGCGACACCTTCAGGTCAAAGCTGGTCCCCGGCGTCTCCGGCCAGAAAAACTTCGCCGCGCAGCCGCTGGAGACGTAAAACGTGAGCAGCCGCTTGACCGGCCCCGCCGCAGCCGCCTGCGCCAAGCCGCCAAGCGACCGCGACAACGCCAGGGCCGTCGCGCCGCCACCGACGCTCGTCAGAAATTTCCGGCGATTCACGCCTGTTGATCCTCCGGACCAGCTCAAACCCGTTGCAGAAACCAGCTCGGCTTCGAGCTTCCCGCGGGCTATGGAGCGGTCGCAGCTTCGGTCTGGCCCAGCGCGCCCAGCAGCTTGGCGTGTGAGCTCGGCGCTATTTTTTCGCCTCGGGTTGGATCGGCAAATCGATGGCGCGTTCCTTCAGGCGATTGAACACGGTGTCGAAGCCGATGCCCGCCGAGAAACCAGTAATCAGCGCCGAGACGAACTGTATCTTGTCGGTGGCGGCGACGGCTGTCGCGTTCGGGCTGAACACGCCCGGCGCTCCGATCAGCTGCGGAACCAAGTAGGCGATACCGACGAGCAAGCCGGCAAGCCCGCCGAGCAACAGCGACGTCGTCACGGCGGTAGATCGTCCCCACATCAGCGTGCGCGCCAACGCGCCGGTCGCGCCCGCGACCACCAGTCCCACGAACATCAGCGTGGCGTAGGAATCGATCGAGGGCGAGCGACTCACACCGAGCACCAGGATGACGAGCAACAGCGCCCCAGCGACTGCCGTAAGCCAGGTCGAAACCGTCGGGGCCGTCAGGCGCGCGTACTCGGCCTCGCGCTCTGCTGCCCGCTGTCGCTCCAGAGCCCGTGCCGCGCACTCGCCCTTGAGCCAGGCCACGAGCTCGGCTGGCGTCGAGCTCGTGGTGCTGGGGTACCCGGTGATGGTCTGCGAAAGCTCGCGCCAGATGATCGAGGCGCTGCCGTCGAAATTGTTGAGTGCCAACGTGGGCAGCCGGCGCGCAACCACGATTTGCCCTGCAATCAGCACGGAGCGCTTGTCCGCCATCAGCACCACCCCGTCCGCGCCGCCGGGCTCGAGCAGCGAACGGTAGAAGGGCGCCTCCCAGTCGTCCAAAGGCATCAGCTTGCGGTCGAACAAGCGCGGACGCGTTTTCTGTTCCTTGAACTTGACGATGTCGCGTTGCGACTCGGGATAACGCACGCGAATGCACGGCGCCGAGCCGTCATTCGGCGAGGCCGCCACGTAGCCCTCGACCACGTGAGGTTCCAGCGAGTCTTCTTCGGAAAAATACACCACCAGACCAAGTCCCGCCTGGGCCAGGGCTTGCCCAAGCTCCCTGGCGTAAAGCTTGGCCTGCGCCTTCCGCGTCGCCTCCAGATCGAACAAGCCGCCAATTACCGCAATGAACGCCCGTTCTGCGTCGGCCATTGCACGGCATCCCAGGGCGGTTTGCCGAACCGTTCAATGGTCATTAGTTCTGCCCGCGCCGCAGCGCTCCCTGCGGCATGGCCGCTAATCAGTCCTGGGTTGACGGCGCACGACGAAGAAGAGCCGGGCCAGCTCCCAGGCAACGCGAGAAAAGTGTGACGGCCCGAGCTTCGAGCCTGGCGCGTCCCGCCACTCGTCGAGCGGCCACTCCACCAGCTGTCGCTCCGGGTCGATGCGCTGGCCTTCGTGCACCAGACTCGCGAGCCGCCCGAAGAGCTCGACGTCGAACGTCCAGCCGAGCTCGAACGGCTTTTCGAACACCGCGCGCAGCCCGGCGGAGGCGCGAAATAGCTTGGCGCCGCATTGCGTGTCGTAAATCGGAAATTTCAGTGCAATGCCGGCGACCGTAGCGAAGACGCGGCCAACGTAGTGACGAAATGGCCGCCGCGACACGCGACTGCCGAGCAGGCGCACGCGAGAGCCGAACACCAACACGGCGTCGGACGTGCGCAGCTGTTCGACGAAGACGTCGATGAAGCGCAGCGGCGTCGCAAGATCAGCGTCCCAATAACCGACCAGCTCGGCGCCGTCGTCGAGCGCGAGCAGCATGCCTCGACGCACGGCCTCGGCTTTGCCGGAGTTGCAGGCGAGCCGCAACACCCTAACCGACGCAGGCCGGGCGGCGGCCAGTGCGTTCAGGACGGCGGGCGTGGCGTCCGTGCTGCCGTCGTCCACCAGCAGCAAGTGAACGCGCGGGTGGTCGTCCAGGTAGCGCGCGAGCGCGTCGACCGGCAAACGCTCTGCTTCGTTGAAGCAGGGGATGACTATCGTCGTTTCTTGCATAGAGCCCACGCGCTAAGCCCTGGGGGCTTGATCGGACCGGAGCTCAGGCCGAGCATCAGGCTGTTGTCGACTCGAAAGGCGCCACGCAGCAGCGCGGTCACGAGCGGCGGCGCGCCCCAACCACCGACGCCAAAATCTTCGGGTTCGGAGCGCGGCAAGAGACGCTGTTTCAGTTTCGCAAGCACGCGCACCGGCAGCAGCGAGCCGAACAAGTAGCCGTCGGCGAGCGATTCGGCGCCCGCCGCGTCGATCGTGCGACGCAGCTCGGTGAGCGAGTAACGACGATAGTGGTGCAGCGCGCGGTCGTGAGCCGAAAACAGCGCTTGAAAGCTCGGAACGGTGAGCAAGAGGTACCCGCCCGGCGCCAGGCGCGCGAGCACCGACTCGACGAGCGCCACGTCGTCTGCCACGTGCTCGATCACGTCGCACAACAGCGCCAGCTCGAATGCGCTCGAGCGCACCTGCTCGAGGTGCTGCACGTAGTAGACGCCGTCGTGCGACTGCTGAGCGCAGCGCTGGGCGCTGGCATGCAGATCCACGCCCCAAAGCTCGGCGGCTCCCAACGCCGACGCAAGCTGCTCGCCGGTGAAGCCGTCGCCGCAGCCAACGTCCAAAATCGTAGCCGGACGGATGGCACGCTTGCGCAATATGCGTTCGATGGCGTCGGCGCGCGCGGTTTCCCAAGGGTGCCGTTGCGTGGCACCAAGCCGGGCTTCACTCAGATCCATGGCTTCGACTTTCTGCGCGGCGCTGGGTTCGGCCTCATTCGACGTCAACCTCGGCCAGGCCCGCGCCCAACCCGTAGAACGACTCCACGTCGATGCGCAGCTCGGTAACGTCGCGCGCAACCAGCGGCACGGTGACCCAACCCCGACTCGCTTCGATCGGTGTAAATTCTCCGGCCGCGCTCGCCACGACGCGGCCGCGCGAGAACGCCCGCAGCCGGAAGGCCTTCGTGGCGCGATCATGGAAGTAGCTATTTTCGGAGTTGCGCAGGCGAACCGCCCGCAGCGAGCGTGCGCGCGGGTACGCAAGCTCGAGCCAGCCGGGCTGGTTTTGCGGCAGCAGCCACTCGGTTCGCGATAGTCCGTCGCTAGCTTGGCTCGGCGGAAAGTCGCTGGAATACGCGCCCGAGGCGCGCAGCGTGGGCGTGTTTCGCAGCCACAGTCCGCCGCTGACGGCGCCGAGCAAGATCGCCAGCGCCGCCGCGCCGAGGCGCAGCCGCCAGCGTGAGCTCGGCTCGGCTCGGCGCAGGCGCCGCAGGTGGCGTTCGCGCGCGCTCGCCAAGCCGGCCAGCAGGCGGTGGTGGGCGGGGGTGAGCTCACGCTCGAGCTCGGGCGTGCCGAGCACGAGCGCGCTGCGGCACTGCTCATTCAAGTAGACCAGCTCGGGTGCTGGCGCGTCGGCTGAGCTATCTCGCGCTCCAACCAGTCGCGAGCAGTCTTCGAGCAGTAGTCGCAGGACGATCGCAACCTTGCCTGCGGCCCACAGCGGGTCGACGGCTTCGTCGACCTGCCGAGCTAGCTCCAAGGCTCGCCAGCGTTCGAGGTGGTGCGCGGTCATGCCGCCGCCCTCGCCTGCTGCCGCTGGAGGGGCCAACGCTGGGCGACGCGCGGTGCGCGTTTGCTGGCGATTCGGCGCAAAAGCGGCCACGCCGCGCAAGCCAGCGCTAGCGACGAAGCGCCGAAAAAAGCCCGCACCGGTGAGCTACCGAAGCTCAGTCGAAGCCTGTAGCTCCCGGCCTTGGGCAAGCGCAGCGAGACCAGACCGGCGTGACTGGTGGCGAGGCTGGCCGCAGCGGGCCCCGCAAGCGTATCCAGGCGCCAGCCAGGGAACATGTGCAGCGCCAACTCCGTTGCGCCGGGTGCGTCTGCCACCAGGTCGAGCTCGTGCACGGAGCCGTGCGACCAGGCGCGCTTCGCCTGCACGTGCGGCGAGCTCGCGACCAGCGCCGCTGCCGGCAGCGTAGGACCGGCAGCGACCGCGAGCGGCAGGTACTCGCCGGCGGTGGTGTGGTAGATGCCACCGCGAATCTCGCCGGTCGTTTCCGGGAAGGTCCCGACCGCGAGTGGCCGTGTCACGCGACAGCTCGGCACGCTGAGCAAAAGCGCGCACGAACCCAGAACCAGCGCCGATGCCTCGCGCCATGAGCCTTGCCGAAACAGCGCTGCCCACGCAAGCCCCAGTCCCAACGCCGCTGCCAGCGCCGCTAGCCCGTGCAAGCGCCACGGGAACTGAATGAAGCTCACGAGCGGGATCGGCAGTTGCCAAAACAGCTCGGCGCGCCGCGTCGAAAGCCAGGCAAAACCGGCCGCAGTAAACGCCCAAAGCAAGGCGTGTTTGGCTCCGCGCCGAAGCCCCACCGCGCTCAGCGCGAGCAACAGCGCAGCGATCACGGCTGGCAAGATCCCGAACTGGCCGTTCTCCAACAAGCGCTCGAGCGGCAGCAGCTGGTTCGAAGGCTCGTAGTAGCCCGTGCGTGCGACCGCGATATGCACCTGGGCCTTCTCCAGTAGCGCGGGGCCGGTGTACGCGGCGGACACGCCCAGCGCCAGCGCGAACGCGGCCCCCAGCAACCCCATGTGCCGAAAGCCACGGCGCTGCCAGAGCGGGTAGCTCGTGCCCAGGCACAGCGCGGCGAGCAGCAGCGTGCCCCACAAGCCGACGACCGCGTGGCTGAACAGCAGCGCGGCGTGCGCGCCGACGGCCAGCACCGCGTAGCCAGCCGCGACCTCCGTGGACAGCGACCGCGCGACGCCGCGGTACGCCAGCACCGCCCACGGCAGCAGCCCAAGCGCGGTATATTCCGCGATGTCACCCCGCACGTAGATGTCGCCGAGCCGGTAGGGCGAAGCCAAGTAGACGAGCGCGGCCAGCAGGGCGGCGTCGCTCCGCTGTGTCTCGGCCTTGACTGCGGCGTAGACGCCCGCGCCAGAAGCCACCGAAACGAGCACGATCCACAGCTTCAGCCCGGCAACGGCGGAGCCGAGCAACGCCGACAACGCAGCGCCAGCGACGAACACCAGCGGCGCATAAAACACGAAGAAAGGCGACCCGTAGCCGCCGTAGAAGTCGGACGCCCAGCGCGGGTAGAGGTCGCCTTGGCGCAGCGCAGCTTCGAACTCGACGACGCGCAGCACGTACGAGTAGCTCTCGTGCGAATCGAACCAAAGCCCCTGCCAAATCGGCAGGCACTGCGCGATTGCCACCATGGCCACTAGGGCAACCCCACTGCGATCTAAGGTGCTTGGCACAACGTCCTAATCCCGAGTTGCCTTCAGCAATCGGCATGCCACGCGCGCGCGCTCTATCTCTCGAGGTATATCGATCCCGGGGCCGCGCGCTGCTTGTGCCAAGGCACTGTCTGGCACAACCTGGCAAGGCGACGCTGTCCGACGACGGCGCTAGCGACGCCCGAACAACGTCGCGTCGGCGCGCCGGGACAGCTGAAGGAAGTCGCCCAGCCGGCTGCTGTCCACGCTGCGGCAATCAGCCAACACCACGAAGCTCGCTCGTGCTAGCTGAGCCGCAAGCTCGCTCGACGATTCCAGCTCGCGCGGCGCCGGGAACGGCTGATCGTACAGGCGCCGCAGGTCGGCGAGGTCGTAGAGGCCCGAGCGGTAGCCGTTGGCAGCGTCGCACCCCAAGTACATGACGCCGCGCTCGTGGCTGGACGTTGCTGGAGCGCTCGCCGGTACCTCCACCAACGTAAACCTGCCGATCGAACGGCGGTTCTGGGTGTGCAGCTGAACTGTCTCCCAGAAGACCAGCTCAGCCGCCAAGCTGCCGAATTCCATGCCGTAATTCGCTTGCGTGGCGTACAGCACGTGGCTGACGCCGAAGCTCCTGAGCTTGTCGAAGACGCCGCGTGGCGAACCGAGCTCGGCGTATGAGAGCCCTGACTGAAACGGCGCCCAGTCACTCACGCTAGCCGCAGCCAAGCCGAGATGGCCGTGCTCGTTGTGCAGCAACACCTTGGCGCCCTTGGGTAGGGCCGCCGCCACGGGCTCGAATTCGCTCACCGCCAACCGCGCGTCGTACTGCTTGAGGTAGCCCTGACCGAGCAGGCGCGCCGTCTCGCGCAGAGGTGTATCGCCGATCATCAGGTGCGTCGGGATGAACGGAACGTCGCTGCCCCAGATGGCTTGCGCGCCAACCAGTAAGCACGCGGCGATGCGACTCGGCAGCCCGCTGCGATAGGCCAAGCTGAAGACGGCGGCGGTGAAGGCGGCAAACCAGGGCACCAGGGCTTGCAGGTAGCGATCCTGATGGTTGGTCCAGTACCACAGCAAGATGCCCAGCTCGCTCGCCAGCGCAATGCCCCACAGGCGTGCCGAACGCTTGCAAAACGGCAGCGCCAGGAGCGAGAGCGTGAACAGCATACCGAACACGGGCACGCTGCCGTGCAAGGAAGGCCAGTCGTTGGGCACGAAGGCAAACGTGGCCGCCGTTTTCAAAGTGTCTCGCACCCCCTGCAGCGTTGCAGGCGGGTGCCAGGTGCCCTGCACCATCATGAACTTCTGATAATGAACGCCGGCTTCGCTCACCCAAGGCCTGAGCGTGAGCAGCCGATTTAGCGCAGGAAACAGCGGATCGCCGTAGAAAATCAGATTCTTCAACCAGTGCGTGCTGGTCGCAACCACGAACGCCAAGGCCGCGACGGCGCCGCCCCAGCACAGGCTGGCTGTTCGCAGCTGAGCCGCGTGCGCGGACGCTCGCGAGCGGTTGAACAGCAACCAACCGAGCCGCATGCCGAGCCCCAGGAAACCCGGCCCTACCATCGACAGCGCCGTGTACTTCGTGTTGGCGGCTGCGGCCATCGCGAGCCCGAACAGGGCACACGCGCGCGGTTCGAGGCGGCGGCCAGCGCGCAGCAACATCAGCCAGATGGCTGGGGCAGTGGCCGCCAGGAAATGATCGGCCGAGCCGTTGAGGTTCGAATCGTAGAGAAAGAGCCCTGGGAACAGGAACACGAACAACCAGCTGCGGTAGCCGGAAGCCCCGGGCGAAAGGCGGCGAACGAGCGGCGGTATCGCGGCCAGCGTCGCCAGGAACGTTACCCATTCGAAGTGAAGCACGAGCATCACGCGATCGAACAGCTGACCCACGGGCAGCTGCATCGCCCACGTCGAAAGCAACGTGACAAGCTGCGGGTAAGCACCCAGCGTCCAGCCTTCGGGAAAGCGCGTGATGCTGCCTTGCGCCGCGTAGTGCTCCGCGATTGGCATGTGGTACCAACGCGCGTCGTAGGCGATGTTGGCGGGCGACATGACCGGCGCATAGGCGAGCAGCGCCGCGATCACCCCAAGCGCGAGTGAAAGCTCCGCCCAGGGCCGCGGACCGGCGGGACGCGCCCAGGCGCGACGCGCAAAGCGCGCCAAAAACCGAAAATACGACCGCCCGCTCAGCCACGCGAGCAGCAGCGGAAACCCGAAGAAAAAGCCGCGACCAAACGCGTGGACCAGGCCAGCCAGAAAAATCAACGTCGACGAAGCCAAGAGCCCGAGTGGGAATGCCGTCGCGAAATGCTCGCGCGCCGGCAGCCGCCGCCCACGCACCCAACGCACCAGGCGATCGCCCGCGCCGGTGGCCAGCACCCAGAAGGCGGCAGCTGCTAGCCAATAGGCGAGGTAACGCCAAAATATCCACTTTTGCACCGGGTAGTGCTGGTGCGTCTGCTTCAGCAGCACGCACAACCCCAAGCCCATGGCGAAAGCCAGACCCCAAGAACGCGCGCGTTCGAGCAGGCGTTGTGCGCTTGACCAAAGAACGGCGAACACGAATTACGACAGTTGAGTAAGCGCTTTCAGCAAGCGATCTGCCTGAGCCTGAGCAGCTTTCGTGCCAAGCAGCCGCGCGCTTATACGGCGCTTTTGGCAAATGCTCGGAACGCCTTGGCACACTGGCACACGACGCCAGGCAAGCGCTGTCGCGGGGAGACCGTCACTAGCTCGCTCGCTGTCCAAACAGCTTCAATGATGTTGGGGCCCGCGCCAGCGTCAGAGGCAACGCGCGGAACCGGTTGCACAGCGTGGTGAGCTGTGCTGTGCTGGGAGCCTTACTTTGCCGCGGGAGGCAGACATGATCGCGAGGGACTGCGACCTCGACAGCAAAGTCTGCATTCTCACCAAGGCCCTGGGCGAGGCGTGCGGCAGAGTCTCGGACTGCGCGAGCCGCAGCTGTCGCGATGGAAAATGCTCGCTCAATCTCGATTGCGGCAGCGGCGATTAGCGCGACCCGCCGGGGCATTGTTGAGCTTGCCGATGGCTCGATTCAGCAGGTGATCGTGACGTCGTGTGAGTGACCGGCGTTGGTTGACGACTGCACGACCACCACCGTGCCGCCGTTCAGGTCGGCAAAGTCGTCGGCACCCAGCGACACCGTGTGGCTGTGATCGGCCGAGCCCTTGATGTCGTAGTCTTTGGCCGCGCCGGCCATCTTGTCGGCCCCCGAGATGCTCAGCGAATGACCATGGTTTGCCGCAATCTGGGTCTTGCAGGCACCGCCACCCGAGGTGTCATCATCGTCGCCGCCGCCGCAGGCTGCAGTCAGAACGCCCGCCGCGCACAGGCCAACCGAACCCCGGAACAATGAACGTTTGGTGATACTCATGTCGGCAAGACTAGAACCAATTCCGCGCAGCCCAAGCTTGAACAAATGCGCTGTGCGTGATCGCACTGACGAATCCGCTATCCGAGCCGCGCAGCACCGCGTCAGCTCCTGCTGACGGCGTGCCGCTAGCCCCCCTTAACCATTGAGCATCGGCGCGACCGCTCGTTGCCAGGAGTCGCGCGCTTCCAAGCGTTCGATCCAAGCCGCCACGCCGGGAAAGTCGCCGAGCGCGATGCCGGCGGGCTCGCGCAACATGAAGGTGCTGGCGAGCGCAAAATCGGCCAGCGAGAGCTCACCTGCGACCCACGGCCGGCCATGCAGCTGCTGCTCGAGCACCGCCAGGAAATGCCGCGCTTCCTTGTGGCTCGCCGCCGCTGCGGCTTCGTCAGGCGCACCCAATCCAAAGCGGGCTTTGCTGACGCGTTCGAAGGCGACCTTCTGCATGGCTGGCCCCAGGTGGATGGCTTGCCAAAGCGACCACTGATCGATCAGGGCACGCTGGCGCGCATCCGCTGGATACAAATTCCGTTCGGGATGGAGGCTGGCCAGGTAAGCGTTGATGGCGCGCGATTCCCAGAGCACGAAGTCGCCGTCGACCAGCACCGGGACCTTGCCGTTCGGATTCAGGGCAAGCAGCTCCACATTGCTCGAAGCCTTGCGCAGATCCACCGCGACCATCTCCAGCTCAACACCGAGCTCCAGCGCCACCGCCCGCACCCGCAAACAGTTAGGCGACTGGTCGTGATTATAGAGCTTCATCGCGGTCTCCTTTGTAGCGCCGACAAGCCGCAGCAAAGCAGGTCGTTCGGCGCCCGTCCACGTTCTCGCACGACCGAAGGTCGGCGTTCGCGATCACGCGTCTCGCCAAGCGGTACCGAGTGCCCCCCTCGGTGTGAGCGCCGCGTGACGCGGCGCCGGCTCCAGCCCAAGAGCAGGGCTAGGATGGCTTCGTTGCCCGCGATGTGTGGGCCAAGCAGCTGTTTCTCGAGCACCGCTAGGAAGCCGCCCTTCCTTGACGGCCTACCCTCGCGTGAGCTTCCAAAGAATCGCGACAATGCGTCGCAACAGCGCGATACCCGCGCGAGTTGCTCAACATTGATGTAGCTCCAAGCCACCGCGACGCGCAGCACCGGCGCAGCCGGCTTGGCCTGGACAGCGGCGAGCACGCTGGCAAAATGAGGTACCAGCCGAGCCCTATAAGAAGTGCCCGTCTCCTGCTCTTGATCCGCGCCGCAGGCGCGTCCACCGGCTCGCGCCGCAGGCGCGCCCACGAAATCGGGCGCGACGCGCCCGTTCACCCTCCCGCCGCAGGCGTCCACGGAATCGGGCGCGACGCGCCCGTTCACGTCCCCGCACGACCGAAGGTCGGCGTTCACGATCACGATCACCGTCTCGAGCCGCTGAGCGGTACCGAGTACCGCACCAGCAGCTTCTGCAATTTGGGCTGCGTCGTGGCAGCCCCCGCCGCGTTACGCCTTCAAAATTTCCGGCAGCTTGCCGACTTTGTTACCGCCGGGGCTGGTGCCGAAGTCGGTGGCGCCGACGCCGAACACGTCGTTCATCAACGTGAAGTGCAGGTCGCGGAGCGGCTTCTTCGGGTACACGACGTGTTGGTCGGTGTGCAGCTTGCCGCCGCCGCCGCCGATCAGCGCCGTGGGCAGGCGGTCGCACGAGTGATCGGCGCCATGCATGCAGCCGCCGAGCAAGATCACGCTATTGTCGAGGATGCTGAGGCCGTTGGCTTCTTTGATCGCGTCGAGCTTGGTCGCAAGCTCGGCGACCTTGCCGACGTTCCACCACGAGATGGTGGCGAACTCGTCTTGCGAGCCGTGCTGGCTGCCGTGGTAGTTGCCGCAGTTGCCAGTATCGAGAGCGTTGGTCGTGGCCGAGATTTTGCGACGCGGCACGTGATCGTAGGTGAACTCCGAGCGTTCGTCCTCGAGCATGTAGGTGATGATGCGCGTGACGTCGCACTGCAGCGCCATCACGATCAGCGCGTTCATCGCGTCAGCGTGCGCACCCTTGTTGTAGCTGGCCGTCGTCTGTTTGATGCCGTCAGGCGTGACCGTGGCCATCGTGGGTTTTACGGCCATTTGGCAGCCCATCGCCGCGATGCCGCCCATGCCGGCAGAGACGCCAGTGGCTTGCATTTCGGCCGTGCGCACGCTTGCCAGGAACTCGTCCATGCGCATCTGATCGGCCGAGCTGAGCAGCGCGCGCGTGTTGGTGGCGTTCTCGAGCACGCCGTCGAGCACGCTCTTCTTCAACGCCAGGCGCGCCTTGGCCGCCGCGTCGTCGACCGGGGCGCCCGTGCCGCCGCCCGGCATGGCCGGTGCGCTGCCGGTGATGGTGTTGAACACCGCCAGTGGATCGACCTGCTTGTACATCGGCTGCGTCTCGGTGTGCCACGAGACGCTGCGGCTGTTGGAGCACTGCTTGCCGTCACACGATGCGTAGACGGTGGATAGGCCGACCTGCAGCGACGGCAAGATGGTCTTGCCTTTGAACGCCGCGCTGGCCGCCATGATTTGGTCGACCGACACGCCGTTGGCTTCCATGACGCCGAGGCGCTTGGCCACGCTTTCCGGGTCGGTACAGGTGAGCCACGCGCCAGGTTGGCGGCCGTGGCTCGGCTCGACGCTGGCGCTGCCGTTGGCGTTGAACGACGAACCATTTTCGAGGTTCGTGATCACCATCGTCTTGGTTTTGAGCGCCGTCAGCGGCTCGAGCAGCGCGCTCAGCGTCCAAGTGCTGCCCTGGCCGCCCGGCGTCCACACCTCGGCGGCGCCGTTGGGCAGGAAAATCGGGATGAAACGCAGCGCAGGTCCGGCGGCGGCTTGCGCGCCGGCCAGACGCGGCGCCAGCGACTCGAGCCACGGCAAGGTGATCGCCACGCCCGCTCCGCGGAGCAGGTTGCGGCGCGAGAAGGTCCGACTCTTCAGACTGCTGCTACGGAAGCTCACTTGACGTCTCCTGAATTGCGGAATGGTACCGACTCCGCGACACCCGAAATCAGCCGCTTGATCGTCAGGTCACCCTGTTCCCACTGCTTTTCGATCTGCGAGATCCACGCGGCGTCATCGCCGGCCGGGCTACGCCCCAGGCCGTAGGTGAACAGCTTGTGGGCGAAGCAGGTCTTGAACGCCGGATCATTGGTAACGGCGTCGGCGGCGCCCTGAATCCCCTGAAATGGCACGCCGTTGAGCGTCGCCGAAGCGTCGATCGCCGAGCCGTCGCCGTACTTGTCGCGGAAGCGCCCGACCGCGTCGAAGTTCTCGAGCGCCAAGCCGAACGGATCGAACATGGCGTGGCAGCCCGCGCAGTCCGGCCGCACGCGGTGCGCCGTGAGGATCTCGCGCACGTTACCGTTGTCGAGATCTTTGCCGCCGACGTCGAGCTTGGGCACGTCTTTCGGCGGTGGCGGCGCCTCTTGGCACAGCAGGTTGCCGAGCACCCATTTGCCGCGCAGCGTCGGCGAAGTGCGGCGATCCATCGACGAAAGCGTCAGAAAGCCGGCCAAGCCGAAGAAGCCGGCGCGCGTGTCGGTGGTGTTCATCACCGGCATCAAATTCATGCTGGTGACGTTGGTCATGCCGTACAGCGGCGCGTTGGCCGAGCTCACGAAGTTGATGTCGGCCTTCAAGAAGTCGGTCCACGGCCGGTCCTTGCGCAGGAACTCCTCGAAGTACATGTACATTTCGTTCATGGCCGCGTTCGCGACCGCCGGCGTCCACATCGGAAAGCGCTCGGGCGCGACCGCGTGCGAAGCCACTTTGCGCGCGCCGAGCCACTGACCGGCGAAGCTCTCGGTGAAGCGCGTCGACTTGGCGTCACCCAGCATGCGATCGACCGCCGCTTGCACGTCAGGGTCTTTGCTGAGCGCGTTCTTGCTGGCGGCGTCGAGCAGGGCGTCGTCCGGCGCGCTGCTCCACAGAAAGTACGACAAGCGCGAGGCGAGCTCGAAGCCGTCGAGCGCGCGCTTGGCCGCGCCCTTGGGCAGCTCGATGCGGTACAAAAACTCGGCGCTGGACAGCAACGACCACAGCACGGCCTTGACCGAACCCTCGTGATCTTGGCCCAATTTGCGGGCGGCGGCGTAGACCTTTTGGTACGTGGTCACCTCGGCCGGGCGCAGCGGGCGGCGAAAAATGTGCAACCCCGCCCTGGAGATGATGTCGGAGGTGCAGGCAGCGTCGTCGGTCTTGGCACAGGTGACGAACTTGGCTTTGAGCGGCGCGTTGGCGAACACGTCGTTGGCCAACTGCTCGGCTGCGTCTACATAGAGGCCGAACTGCGTGTCGTCGATGCCGAGCACCGAGGCCACGTTGTCAAAACCTTCGATTTCGCCGCCGCGCCAGTTGGCGTTTGCAGGCTTGAGCGTCGTACCGAGCACGTCGCCGACGGTGGCGTTGTATTCGGTGGCGTTCAGCCGATGCATTTCGCCGCGACCCGGCTTGGTCGGTGTGCCCGCGACGCCTGTACCGGGCGTGCCACCCGTACCGGTATCAGAGCCGGACGGCATATCGCCGCCGACGACGCCGGTACAAGACAGCGTTCCAAGGAGCGCTGCGATTCCTAGATAAAGCTCCGCCTTGCCAGAGCCGCCGGCCACTTCCCGCATAACCAGTCAGTGTCCGGCGGCGTGGCTTCTTTTGAAAAATGGATGATCAGAAATCAAAACGCCGGACAACGCGCTCGCTCCGTCACGCCTGCAAAAGTGTCGTAGCGGTCGCTACGCCGAGGCTTGATAGAGGTGTCCGAAGCCTTCTTGCTCCAGCGCGCGCCGCACCGCGGGGCGTTCGAGCACGCTGGCAGCGAGCCTTGCGTAGCGAGGCAGTTGCTCGATCGCCAGCTCGAAGCGGCGGGCCCACAGGAAAAATACCGCCAGGTAGGCATCGCAGAGCGAGTAGCGCTCACCGAGCACGAAGCCCTGCTCGGGCAGCCGACTCTCCACATAGCGGAGCATGTCGAAGAAGCGCTGCTTGCCGTCTAGCTTCAGCGCCGCACGTGCCGCGTCGTCCGCCGTATAGCGATCCGGCCGAAAGAAGCTGATGAACGTGACGTGGACCGCGCTCGCCAACAGGCTCATCCACTCGTCGGCGCGCGCACCCAAAAGCCCGCCGCGCGGCAACAGCCCCAGCTCGGGCGCGAGCCCTGCCAGATATCCAAGCAGCGCCGGGGTCTCGGTCAAGACGACGCCGGGCTCGATCTCGAGCGCCGGCAAGCGACCGAGCGGATGAATGCGGCGGTATTGCGCCGTCAGCTGCTGCCCTTCGCGAATCAGCACCGGCTCGAGCGCGTACGCGATGCCGACCTCTTCGAGCGCCATGTGCGTGGCCATCGAAACGGCGCCGGGGGAAAAGTAGAGCTTGGGGATGAACGTCATACGTTGCTGGATAGCGCCCGAGCGGTCATGACGGAAACGCATTGATTTCATGATAACCATCTAGATGGCTCATGAAGGCACGAAGCCGAGCTACAGGCGGTCGGGGCCTTGGTCGCGCAAGGCGGCAATTTGGCAGCCGTCGAGCGCGTTGTCGTAGATACGAAACTCGTCGTAGCTGCCGTGGAAACCGTGATTGCTGAGCCATTGCGAGCGACCGAGCCAGTTGTTCACGTCGTTCAGCATTGCCAAGCCGACGTTGGTCGGTGACTCGATCAACAGCGCGCCGTCGCGATACAGCGCCATGCGCTGGCCACTTTGGAACACCAACGCCACTTGGTAGCGATTGCCTTCGATCATGTCGGCGTTGGAACCGAGCGACAGCGTCGAGAAGCCGGGCATCGCTAGCTGCACGCCCAGCCGATTACCATTGGCGAAATTACTGCTCGGCAGCGTGGCGAGGTAGCTCTTGCCCTGATCGCCCTGGCCGACGCCACTGGTGCTGTCACCAAAGTCGAAGATGCGCTGAAACCCCGCGCCGCCTTGCCAGGTAACCCAGGCCACGACGGTCATGTCGGTCAGCGCCGAGATCGTGCCGGCGGGCAGCTCCGCGTATTGATCGGGGGTTTGGTCATTGACGCGCCCCGCCAAGGTCAAGACTCCGCTGCCGTCGAGCACGGCGCCTTGCAAGAGCGAGGCGTCTTTGCCGCCGATCGAGTCGACGGCCGTCGTTCCCGTACCGTCGAAGCTGTAGCGGTGGGCCAAGTTGGCCAGCGACGGCTCCACCGGCGTGGGACACGCGTTGGGCTTGCCCGCTGTGCCGCCGTCGCCCGCTGTGCCGCCGTCGCCCGCTGTGCCGCCGTCGCCCGCTGTGCCGCCGTCACTCAGCCAGATTTCGCCGATGATCAAGTCCTGTTTGGAACCGCAATGGCACAGCGCCAGCGGCACGACGACGACGGCGAGCACGGCGCGCATGGGAACCTGACCAGCCTAGCAAACCCGCCCCGCGCGGCTAGACTGACATGCACCGCGTGCATTGATTTCGTTCCGTCCATCAGGCCTACTCATGCTTACTCATGACCGTGAACGCCGGCTCGCTGGAAACGCGCGATTTGCGCCTGGTGCAAGCCATCGCTCAGTCGGGCGGTGCCACCCAGGCTGGCAAGCAGCTGCACCTGAGCCAATCCGCCGTCAGCCACCAGCTGCGCGGACTGGAGGAGCGGCTCGGCCTGGAATTGTTTCGGCGCCAGGGCCGGCGCTTGTGCATCACCGGCGCCGGCCAAAAATTGGTCGACCTGGCGCAACAGGTGCTGCAACCCTTGTTGCAAGCCGAGCTCGAGCTCAAGCGCGGCATGTTTCGCGACCGGCCCAAGCTGCGCGTCGCCACACAGTGTTACACCGCCTACCACTGGCTGCCGAAGGCGCTCCAAGCGCTGATGACCGAGCACCCCGAGGTCGACCTGGTGCTGAACAGTGACATTGCGGGTAACGCCGACGAGGCCTTGCAAGACGACCGCTGCGATTTGGTTTTGTGCGTGACACCACCGACCAAAGGCACGTTCGCCCGCGTGCCGCTGTTCAAGGACGAGCTCGTGCTGGCGGTGCCGCGCGGCCACGCGCTCGGCCGCAAAAAGTACGTCGAAGGCAGCGATCTATCCGAAGAGACGCTGATTCAAAACAACGTCTCGGCGCTCGAGCGTGACCGCGTGAAAAAGGTGCTGTTCGGCGACCACGGCGGCGTAAAGCGCGTGCTGCGCTTGCCCGTGACCGAGGCCGTACTCGACCTAGTGCAAGCCGGAATGGGCGTCAGTATCCTGGCCGGCTTCACGCTGACGGCGCGAATCGAACGCGGTGAGCTCGAAGCCGTGCGCCTCACGCGGCGTGGCTTTCCGCGCACTTGGACCGGCGTTTTCCGCAAATCCTCGCCCCTCGACGCGCCAATCCGCACCCTGCTCGGCACGCTAAAGCGCCAAGGTCTGCCCCGCCCCCGCGCCTAGCCAGGTTCACTGCCTCACCGCGCACGACGCGCGACGCGCGACGCACGACGCGCGACGCACGACGCACGACGCACGACGAACGACGCGCGACCCGACGCCCCCTGCGCGGCGTCTTCCGGACTTACGAAGGTAAGGAAAATTTCTGAATGAAATCGCAGCCGGAGCGGGCTCGAACGGCTCACTCCGAAGCGTAAGGATTCCAGGTGATGGTGCGCGAATGCTGACGAGTGTAAGTGCGTCATCCGCGTTCTCGCAGGCCGCGAAATCATTGCTTTAAATTGGTTACGTTCGTAACCCCGATATCGCACGGTAAGGGGCACGCCCCTGAGAGCTCATCTAGAGAGCGAGAACGAAACAACAGGAAGGCGGGAAGGCGGGAAGCGAAGACTTGGGTGAAACTCGCGCTGACTCTGCCCTACCCCGCTTGCGTTTAGGCTGCCCGCTTCTCGAGCCCGAAATCGCACGGGTAAGGGGCGCGCGTCCGAGAGCCCATCTCGAGCCCGCCATCAGCCGGGACTCCGAGACGAGGTCCAAGAAACCGCTCGGGCCGAGCAGCGCCGCATAAACCTTGGTAATTACGGGAGAATCGTTGCGATAGCTTCCGGCTTGCGGCGCCAGCTTCCTGGGACCAGGCTCCGCCCCGGCATGCTCATTCTCGTAGGTCCTCCCGCCTTTACCCCGGCACGTTTGGCACGAAAGCTCGAACGGCTTTCGCGCGTGACGCCGGGCATCACGGCGGTGTCGGCGCGCTTCATTCATTTCGTGGACGTGGCGCGGCCGCTGGATGACAGCGCGCTGCCGGTGCTGGGCGGGCTACTCGAATACGGGCCGCGGCTCGAGCAGGTCGACGTAGCGGGGCGCGAGCTGTGCGTCGTGCCGCGCCTGGGTACGATTTCGCCGTGGTCGTCGAAGGCAACCGACATCGCGCACAACTGTGGCCTTGCCGACGTGCGCCGGATCGAGCGCGGCATTCAGTGGTGTTTGGCCGGCGACGTGCCCGACACCAAGCCGCTGCGCGCGGCACTTCACGATCGTATGACCGAGTCGGTACTGGAGCGGCTCGACGAGGGCGAAAAGCTGTTCGTGCGCGCCGAGCCGCGCGCGCTGTCGCGCATCGATCTGGCGCCCGGTCGCGGCGCCTTGGAGGCCGCCAACAAGCGCTTGGGCCTAGCGCTGGCCGAAGACGAGATCGACTACTTGATGAAGAGCTACGCTACGCTCGGCCGCAACCCGACCGACGTCGAGCTGATGATGTTCGCGCAGGCCAATAGCGAGCACTGCCGGCACAAGATCTTCAACGCCGACTTCGTGATCGACGGCGAACGGCGCGAAAAATCGCTATTCGCGCTGATCAAGCAGAGCACCGCCGCTAGCCCCGGCGGCGTGCTGTCGGCCTACAAAGACAACGCGGCGGTGATCGAAGGCAGCGTCGCCGCGCGCTTCATGCCGGACGGCGCAACCGGTCAATACGGCTACTCGAGCGAGCCGGTCGACATCTTGCTCAAGGTCGAGACGCACAATCACCCGACGGCGATTTCGCCGTACCCGGGCGCCGCTACTGGCTCCGGCGGAGAAATCCGCGACGAGGGTGCGACCGGGCGTGGCGGCAAACCGAAGGCGGGCCTGACCGGCTTTTCGGTTTCGAACCTGCGCCTGCCGGGCGCGGTGCAGCCGTGGGAGCAAGACTACGGCAAGCCTTCGCGGATCGCCTCCGCGCTCGACATCATGCTCGAAGGGCCGATTGGCGGCGCGGCGTTCAACAACGAGTTCGGCCGCCCGAATTTGTGCGGTTACTTCCGCACCTTCGAGCTGTCGGCGCCTGGCCCGGCCGGGCGCGAAGTGCGCGGCTACCACAAGCCGATCATGCTGGCGGGCGGCCTCGGCAATATCCGCCGCGAGCACGTGCAGAAGCACGAAATTCAGCCAGGCGCGAAGATCGTCGTGCTGGGCGGCCCGGCCATGCTGATCGGCTTGGGCGGCGGTGCGGCGTCGTCGATGGCGTCAGGCGCCTCCGAAGAGGATTTGGATTTTGCCTCGGTACAACGCGACAACGCCGAGATGGAGCGGCGCTGTCAGGAAGTGCTCGACCGCTGCTGTGCGCTCGGCGAAAACAACCCGATCGTCTCCGTCCACGACGTAGGCGCCGGCGGGCTGTCGAATGCGCTGCCCGAGCTGGTCAACGACAGCGGCCGCGGCGCGACGTTTTCGCTGCGGGCGATCCCGAGCGACGAGCCTGGCATGTCGCCGCTCGAAATTTGGTGCAACGAGGCCCAAGAGCGCTACGTGCTGGCGATCGCCGCCGAGTCGTTGCCGGCGTTCGAGGCACTGTGCCGGCGCGAGCGCTGTCCGTACGCCGTGGTCGGCACCGCGACCGCCGAACGCCAGCTGAAGCTCGACGACGCGCATTGCGCGGATCAGCCGATCGACATGCCGCTGGAAGTGTTGCTGGGCAAGCCGCCCAAGATGACCCGCACCGCCGAAACCGGCGATTTTCAGCCGGATTCGTTGCAACACTCGCGCATCGAGCTGGGCGAGGCGTTGCGGCGCGTGTTGCGCTTGCCGACGGTGGCCGACAAAACGTTTTTGATCACGATTGGCGATCGCACGGTCGGCGGCCTGTGCTCGCGCGACCAGATGGTCGGGCCGTGGCAGGTGCCGGTCGCCGACGCTGCGGTCACGACCAGCGGCTTTCAAGCCTACACCGGCGAAGCGATGGCGATGGGTGAACGCACACCGCTGGCGCTGTTGAACGCCGGCGCTTCGGCGCGCATGGCCGTCGCCGAAGCGATCACGAACATTGCGTCGGCCCCGATCGCCCATCTGTCGCACATCAAGCTCAGCGCCAACTGGATGGCGCCGGCTGGGCACCCGGGCGAAGACGCGCGGTTGTACGAAGCCGTGCAAGCCGTCGGCGCCGAGCTGTGTCCGGCCTTGGGCATCGCGATCCCAGTCGGCAAAGACTCGATGTCGATGCGCACGGTGTGGCGCGAGAACGGCGAGGAGCGCTCGGTGACGGCGCCGCTGTCGCTGATCGTCAGCGCGTTCGCGCCGGTGACCGACGTGCGGCGAGCCTTGACGCCGGAGCTATCGCGCGAGGACGGCCCGAGCGAGCTTTTGCTGATCGATCTCGGACGCGGCAAGAACCGGCTCGGTGGCTCGGCGGTGTTGCAGGTGCACGGCAGCGTCGGTGAAGCCCCGCCCGACTTGGACGACCCGGCGCTGTTGCGCGGCTTCTTCGGCGCAATTCAGGAGCTGAACGCCGCCGGGCAGCTGCTGGCGTACCACGACCGCTCCGATGGCGGCTTGATCGTGACGCTGCTCGAGATGGCGTTCGCGGCATCCGCCGGCCTGCAGGTTCGTTTGGACGCGCTGGGCGCCGACACGCTGTCGGCGATGTTCTCGGAAGAGCTGGGCGCGGTGATTCAGGTGCGCGTCGGCGACGTGGCGCACGTGCGTGAAGTGCTGGCCTTGGCCGGGTTGTCGGACTGCGTGCACGGCGTCGGGACGGTGCTGAACGAAGACCGGATCGAGGTCTCGCAAAACAACCAGGTGTTGCTGCAAGACACGCGTAGCAGACTGCGCGGCATTTGGTCCGAAACCACCCACGCACTGCAGCGTTTGCGCGACGACGTGGTGTGCGCCGACGAAGAGCAAGCGCTGCGCGTCGATGCCGACAATGCCGGCTTGAGCGTCAAAGCGACGTTCGCGCTCGAAGAAGACGTGGCGGCGCCGTTCATCGCGCGTAGCGCCGCAGCGCGACCGCGGATCGCGATTTTGCGTGAGCAAGGCGTGAACGGGCAACTCGAGATGGCGGCGGCGTTCGACCGCGCCGGGTTTGCGGCGATTGACGTGCACATGAGCGACCTGCTCGAGGGCCGCGTCGGTTTGAAGGACTTTCAGGGGCTCGCGGCGTGCGGCGGCTTCAGCTACGGCGACGTGTTGGGCGCCGGCGGCGGCTGGGCCAAGTCGATCTTGTTTCACCCGCGAACGCGCGCAGAGCTGTCGGAGTTTTTCGCGCGCACAACGACGTTCACGCTCGGCGTGTGCAACGGCTGCCAGATGGTGTCGAACTTGGCCGAGCTGATTCCGGGCGCGCAGGGCTTCCCGCGCTTCGTGCGCAACCGCTCCGAGCAGTTCGAGGCGCGCCTGAGCTTGGTGCGGATCGAAGACAGCCGTTCGGTGCTGCTGAGCGGTATGGAAGGCTCGCTGCTGCCGATCGCGGTCGCGCACGGTGAAGGCCGCGCGGAATTCACCGGTGACGCCCAGCGCACCGCGTTCGAAGCCTCGGGGCGCGTCGCGGTGCGCTTCGTCGACTCGCACGGCGAAGTCGCGACCCGCTACCCCGAAAACCCGAACGGCTCGCCCGCCGGCATCGCCGCCGTCACCAGCGATGACGGCCGCGCCACCTTGATCATGCCCCACCCCGAGCGCGTGTTCCGCGCCGTCCAATACTCCTGGCATCCGCGCGCCTGGACCGAAGACGCGCCCTGGATGCGCCTATTCCGCAACGCGCGCGCCTTCGTCGGCTAGCGCCCGTCCCTGTGTCAGGAGGCATGAGCGATTCCGCGGGGCGAGCGGTTCCGTGGGGCGAGCGGTTCCGTGGGGCGAGCGGTTCCGTCGGGGCGAGCGGTTCCGTCGGGGCGTGGAGGAGCGCTTGGCCAGCCAATGTCCGTCGCGCCGCTTCGTCGGACAACGTCCGCCGTCACAGCCCTGCCCTGACGTTCGTCACATTGGCTGGACATGCCGTCGTCGCGGTCTTCGTTTCGGCCTCGTGTGTTCTACGTTGGGCAGCCAGGCCAGCGCAGTCAGCCGTCAGTGGAGGCCAGGAATCAGTGAGCTGGATTGCGATTTTGTTTGATATCTAAGCGGCCAATCCAGATCGCAAAAGTCGCGGGTCGGGGACCCAGCGCGGCACGATCGACCGACTTGCGAAAGACAAAGAGAAGGCCCGGAGACGCAAACCTCCGGGCCTTCATTGCTGGCGATGCGGGCGCATGATCGTCCAGTCCGCCGTCAGTGCCCAATTT
>FSUE01000711.1_pt1 | contig 21301 bp, 15 predicted proteins | sample 1637031 | NCBI WGS metagenome assembly FSUE01 (sample SAMEA3914819, study PRJEB12502) | metagenome | biome: forest; material: soil | place: Canada | collected 2010-06-26 | depth 0.3 m | reverse complement strand
TCAGCACCACGACCGAAGCCGCCAAGGAGATTCAGCTTTCCACCAAGCAGCAGGCCACGGCCATGAACGAGGTCACGACGACGATCAGCGAGCTGTTGGCGACCTCGCGACAAATCGCCGAAAGTGCGCGTAGCGTCGCCGACATAGCCGGGCACACCGCTGGCCAGGCGCGCGTCGGCGACGCCACCGTCACCCGCGGCACCGAAGCGATCGGCGCGATCAAGCGCCAAGTCGACGCGATCGTGAGTCAGATGCTCGAGCTCGGCAAGAAGTCGCAGCAGATTGGCTCGGTGCTCGAGATTGTCTCCGAGCTGGCGGAGCAGACGAACATTTTGGCCATCAACGCCACGATCGAGGCTGCCGGGGCCGGCGAAACCGGGCGGCGCTTCGGCGTCGTGGCCGACGAGATCAGGAAGCTCGCCGATCGCGTCGCTGGTTCGACCAAGGAGATCCGCGGCCTCATCGACGACGTGCGCGCGGCCGTCAACACCACCGTCATGACCACCGAGACCGGCTCAAAGGCCGTGGAAATGGGCTCTGAACAGTTCGGTCAGGTCGCCAGCGCGTTCCGCCAGATCAGCACCCAGGTCAGCACCACGACCGAAGCCGCCAAGGAGATTCAGCTTTCCACCAAGCAGCAGGCCACGGCGGTCGAGCAGGTCAACGTGGCGATCACCAACGTCGCTCAGGCCTCGAAGGAGAGCGAGGTCAGCACCGGCCAAACCCTGCGCACTGCGTCCGAGCTGGCTTCGCTTTCGCGCGAGCTGCTCCGGCTGGTCGAAGCGCAGCGAACGAATGGAGCAGCGCGCGCAGCGAGCTAATCCGGCATGCATGATCCGCTGAAATACTTCCGCGTCGAAGCACGCGAGCTACTCGAGCAACTTCAAAGTGGTTTGCTCGAGCTCGAGCGCGACGGTTCACGCGCCGCGCTCACCCAGCGCCTGCTGCGCCAAGCCCACACGCTGAAAGGTGCGGCCCGTGTCGTCAAGCAGCTGGAGATCGCCGAGCTGTCACATCGACTCGAAGACTTGCTCGAGCCGGTGCGCGAGGTCGAGCGCCAGCTTTCCGGACCGGAAGTGAACGCACTGCTCGCGGTCGTGGATACGCTGGCGCGTCAGGTTGGGTCATTGGCGCCAGCGCCGCAGCCGGGCCCGAGCGAGGACGCCGGCGTCGCCCGCCCGCCCGCGCCGCCGAACGCGCCTGGTCTGCCGTCGGCCGAAGAACCTTTGGGGGTCGCCGGCGCGCCGCTCGAGCACGTGCAGGCGCTGATGGACGGTGTCGCGGAGGTCGGATTTCAGCTCGCTAGCGCACGCCAAACCCTGCCCGAGCTGGCGCTTTGCCAACGCTTGGCCGAGCAACTCCACGAACGACTCGAGCCGAGGCGGCTGCACAACGCAGGCCTGCACGCCGCCGTCGGCCTGCGTTCGCTCGCCGGCGAGCTGGCGTTGCGGCTCGGCAACCTCGAACGTGAGCAGTCGACGAGTCTGGAACGCGCGACGCGCGAGCTCGGCCAAGCGCGAGACCGTGTCGACCAACTGCGGCTGGTCGCCGCCACCAGCATCTTCGGCTCGCTCGAGCGCACGCTGCGCGACGCCGCCGTGAGCCTGGGCAAGCAAGCCGCCTTCGAAGCGCGCGGCGGAGATATTCGCCTCGACGCCGAGGTGTTGACGGCCGTGCAACGCGCCCTCGTCCAAGCCGTACGCAACGCGGTCGCGCACGGCATCGAGCCGGTCGCCGAGCGAAGCCACGCCGGCAAGCCAACCCAAGGTCGCGTCACCGTCACGGTCGAGCGCCGCGGCCGGCAGATCTGTTTCGCGTGCCGTGACGACGGCCGCGGCATCAATCTGCCGCAAGTTCGTCGTGAAGCCGAGCGCTTGGGCCGCGTCACCCCGAACGCCGCGGGTCTGGGCGACGACGAGCTGTTGGCGCTACTGCTGCGCGGGGGCATCAGCACCAGTGGGCAGGTCAGCCAGGTAGCGGGGCGCGGCGTCGGACTCGACCTGATTCGAGAGGCCTTGGCCAGCGTTGGCGGAACCGTGTCACTCAGCACCGCGCCGGGAACTGGCACGAGCGTGAGCTTGAACGTGCCGGCGTCACTGGCGGCGCTCGAGGCCTTGATCGTCGAGGTCGGCGGAGACTTGCTGGCGATTCCGTTGGCGGCCGTGACGCGAGCCGTCCGCGTGCGCGAAACCGAGCTGAATCGAACTGCGGAGGCCACGTCGCTGTTGCTCGACGATCAGGTCGTGCCGTTCGTGCCGCTAGCCTGGCTGCTACGCCGCACTCACGGCGCCGACCGCCAAGGCAGTGATGGCAACCGCAAGCTCTGGTCGGCCGTGGTCGTGCGTGGCGTCGACGGGTTGCTGGCGCTGGGCGTCGACCGCCTGTACGGCAGCGAGAACCTCGTAGCACGCGCGCTTCCCGATGCGGCCGACGTCGATCCGACGATCGCCGGAGTCACGCTAGATGCGGACGGTAACCCTCGCCTGCTGCTCGACCCCGACGCGTTGCTGGCCGCTGCTGGTCGGCTACCGGCGCGTACCGACGCGGCACCCGCAAAAAAGCGCACGATTTTGGTGATTGATGACTCGTTGACGACGCGCATGCTCGAGCAGAGCATCTTGGAGTCAGCCGGCTACGAGGTGGCGCTAGCCACATCGGCCGAACAGGGGCTCGAGATGGCACGCGAACGGCACCATGATCTGTTCTTAGTCGACGTCGAGATGCCAGGCATGGACGGCTTCGGCTTCATCGAGCAGATCCGCGCCGATCCGCAACTGGCCGCAACGCCGGCTGTCTTGGTCACGTCACGTGCTTCGACCGAAGATTTGGCACGCGGCAAGGCGGCCGGCGCCAGCGGCCACATCGACAAGGGCGAGTTCGACCAGATCGCATTTTTGGAGCGAATTGGCAGGTTAGTATCATGACGGCCGGTTTGCTGCGCGTGTTGGTGGTGGAAGACTCGCTGACGGTGCGCCGGCGTCTGTGCGCCGCGCTCCTGACCGATCCCAACATCCAAATCGTGGGTGAGGCAGCCAACGGCCAACGTGCCGCCGAGCTGTGTCAGAGCTTGCGGCCCGACGTGATCACGCTCGACATGAACCTGCCGATCATGAGCGGGCTCTCGGCTACCGAATACATCATGGCGCACTGTCCGACGCCGATCTTGATCGTGTCGGCATCCACCAACCGCGGCGAGCTGTTCAAGACCTACGACGCACTGGCTGCCGGCGCGGTCGACGTGCTCGAAAAGCCGCGCGGCGACGCCTCCGACGAGGGCTGGGATCCGCGCTTCATCGCTGCGGTGCGGCTGGTAGCCAAAATCAAGGTCATCACGCATCCGCGCGCGCGGCTGGCTTTGGCGGCTCGCTCGCGCCCGCTAACGGTCGCCGCGAGGCCGGTCGAGCCGCTCAAGGCCGGCACGGCACCGCTCAGCGTGCTCGCGCTGGGCGCGTCGACGGGCGGCCCGAGCGCGCTGGTCGACGTGCTGCGCGACATACCTCTGGACTTGGGCTTGTCGATCTTGTTCGTCTTGCACATCGACGAACCGTTTGGCTCGGCGTTCGCTGAGTGGCTGAGCGATCAGACCCAACACGGCGTAGAGTTCGCGGTCGGCGGCGAGCCGCTCGAGACGCGGTCGAGCCGAGTCTTGATGGCCCCGCCTGGCCGACACCTGGTCGTGGAAGGCGGACGCCTGGCGCTGTCCAATGCGCCCGAACGCCACTCGTGTCGCCCGGCGATTGACACCTTGTTCGAATCGCTCGCCTACTCTGCCGGATCGCGGGCGGGCGCCGCGCTGCTGACCGGCATGGGGCGCGACGGCGCGTCTGGCTTGCTGGCGCTACGCAGCGCCGGCGCCGTCACGGTCGCGCAAGACGAAGACAGCAGCATCGTCTATGGCATGCCGCGTGAGGCGGCGCTGCTGAACGCAGCCGACCGTGTGCTGCCGCTGACCGAGATTGGCAAATTCCTGGCCGAAACCGCGCGTGCGCGCCGAGCGTTCAAGCCATGACCGGCAAGACGCTGATCGTCGACGACAGCCTGACCGTCCGTATGGACCTGGCCGACGCCTTTCACGCCGCCGAGCTCGAGACAATCCTGGCCAGCTCTGCCGCCGAAATGCGCGCGGTACTGGCGCGCGAAACCGTGGCACTGGTGATCCTGGACATCGTGCTACCCGACGCGGACGGCTTACAACTGCTGCAAGAAATCCGCGCGTTGGCCGAGCCTGCGCCCGCGATCTTGCTGCTGTCGACCGAAGCCGAAGTCAGCGATCGGATCCGCGGCCTCAAGACCGGCGCCGACGACTACGTCGGCAAACCGTACGACTCCGGCTACGTCATCGCGCGGGCGCGCGCCCTTTTGAGCGCCCGCGACACGGCGCCGACGCGCAGCACGATCCTGGTGGTCGACGACAGCACCACGTTTCGCGAGGAGCTACGGCGCACGCTGGAAGCCAACAACTACACGGTCGCCGCGGCCAGCACCGGCGAAGAAGGGTTGCGGCTCGCGGCCAGCCTCAGACCGGCCGCAATCTTGGTCGACAGCGTGATGCCGGGCATCGACGGCGCCACGCTGATTCGGCGCGTTCGCCTGGATGCCGCGCTGCGCAGTACGCCGTGCGTGCTGTTGACGGCCAGCGAAGGCCATGGCGCGGAGCTGCGCGCGCTCGACGCCGGCGCCGACGCGTTCGTGCGCAAAGAAGACGTCGAGCTGATCATGGCGCGCCTGACGGCCGTGCTGCGCGGCGCCACCGCCGAGCGTGCCCAGGCCCCCAGTCTGCTCGATCCGAAGCGCATCTTGGCGGTCGACGACAGCGCCACCTACCTGAACGAGCTGGCCGACGTGCTGCAAGCCGAGGGCTATGAGGTCGTGGCGGCACGCTCCGGCGCAGCGGCGCTCGAGATGTTGGCGGCCCAATCGGTCGACTGCATCTTGCTCGATTTGCTGATGCCAGAGCTGGACGGCACCGAAACCTGCCGGCGCATCAAAGCCTCGCCAATCTTCCGCGACATACCGCTGATCATGCTGACGGCGCGCGAAGATCGCGCCGCCATGATCGACGGCCTCAGCACCGGCGCCGACGACTTCATCTCCAAGTCGAGCGAGTTCGAGGTACTCAAAGCCCGCGTCCGCGCCCAGCTGCGCAGGAAGCAATTCGAGGACGAGCATCGCCACATCCGCGAACAGCTGCTGCGCTCCGAGCTCGAAGCCACCGAGGCGCGCGCCGCGCGCGAGCTGGCCGAGGCGCGCGCGCGCATGGTCGAGGCGCTGGAAGCGAAAAACCTGGAGCTTTTGCGAGCCTACGCCGATTTGCAACAAACCCAGTCACGCCTAGTGCAGGCGGCCAAGCTGGCGTCGATCGGTGAGCTTGTCGCAGGCGTCGCGCACGAGATCAACAACCCGCTCGCGTTTGCGATCAGCCACCTGCGCACCGCGCAGGACAGCCTTGGCCGGCTGGCCCCGCAAACGCCCGATGCCAGCCGCTCGGCGCACTGGCACAAAGCGCTGGACCGGCTGCAAGAGATGTCGGGCGGCCTGGAACGCATCCGCGAGCTGGTGCTCAAGCTGCGCACGTTCTCGCGCCTCGACGAAGGCGAGCGCAAACTGGCCAGCGTGCGCGATTGCGTCGAATCGGTGCTGACGATCTTGGCTCACCGCACGCGCGGTCGAATCGAGGTCGAGACCAAGTTCGACGAGCCGGCGGAGCTCGATTGTTTTCCGAGCCTGCTCAACCAGGCGCTGATGAACCTGGTCGCGAACGCGATCGACGCGATCGAAGAGTCGAATCGCATGGGAACGCTGCAGATTCGCGGCGGCGCCGAAGCCGGCGCCTACGTTCTGTGCATCACCGACAACGGGGCCGGCATTCCCGAAGCGCTGCGCGAGCGCATCTTCGACCCCTTCTTCACCACCAAAGACATCGGTAAAGGCACCGGCTTGGGCCTGTCGATCACCTACTCGATCGTCAAAAAGCACGGCGGCACGCTCGAGCTCACCCCGGTGGCGGCCGGCGGTACGATCGCCGAAATCAGGCTGCCGTTGAGCGGCCCCCCCGAGCCCGTGTCCGACTCGCCGAGTTAGTTCAGGACCTTCATTCCGCTGAGCAGCGCCGCGCGCACGCGGTCGAGCAGCGCGTCCGACGTGAACGGCTTTTGGATCACGCGCTCCTCCGGGTCGAGCAGATCACTCTGCGCTTGATTGAGCGCGGCGCCCGCATAGCCGGTCATGTACAGGATGTGTAGCCCTGGTCGCGCCAGCGTGAGCTCGTCAGCCAGCTTGACGCCCGTCATTTCGGGCATGACCAGATCGGTTAGCAAGAGATCGATCTGGTCGCCGGCCTCGCTGATGGCACGCGCCTCGCTGGGTCGCGACGCCTCCACCACGACGTAGCCGTGGCGGCGCAAAATGCGCGCCGTAATGTGCCGCACCGAAGGGTCGTCTTCCACGAGCAGAATCGTGCCGCTGCCGGGTGAGCTGTCGCGCGGAGCCCGCGAGCTGTAGCTGTGCGCGTGATCCAAGCTCGTGACCGGAAAGGTGATGGTGAAGGTCGTGCCGCGTCCGACCGAGCTCTTGACCGCGATCTGACCGCCGTTTTGCGTGATGATGCCGTACACCATCGACAGGCCGAGGCCGGTACCCTTGCCCACCTCCTTGGTCGTGAAAAACGGCTCGAAGATCCGCTTCATCACCTCCGAATCCATGCCCGTGCCCGTGTCGGAGACGGTCAAAACCACCGTTTCGGTGTCGGGCAACGCGCTCGGATCATTCGGATCGAGCTGGTAAAGCTCGATGCTCAACGTGCCGCCGTCCGGCATCGCGTCACGCGCGTTCACGCACAGGTTCATCAGCACCTGTTCGAGCTGGTTGTTGTCGGCCATCACCGGGCTCACGTCGGCCAGCTTGGTCAACAGCGTGATGTGCTCGCCGATCAGCCGCCGCAGCATCTTTTCGACGCCGCGCACGATGCTGGCCAGCTGCAAGGGCTCGGGCCGCGCGGCTTCGCGACGACTGAAGGCCAACAACTGCCGGGTCAGTGACGCGGCGCGCTTGGCGGCGGTGACCATGTCGGCCACGTCTTCGCGCGCGATGTGGCCATTCAGCTCCTCCAGCGCCATTTCACCGCTGCCCTCGATCACCGCGAGCAAGTTGTTGAAGTCGTGGGCGACGCCGCCGGCAAGCTGACCCACCGCTTCCATCTTTTGCGAGTGCACGAGCAGCTGCTCCAGGCTGCGCTTCTGCGTGACGTCGCGCAGCAGCGCGATCGCGCCGGTGACCTCGGCGTTGTCGTTGCGCAGCGGTGTGGCCACGATCGCGACGCGCGCCTCGGAAGCGCCACCGGTCTTGATGATCACCTCCATCTCGATCTTGCGCGCGCCATGCATGGCGCGAACCAGCGGATTTTCCGAGGCCGGCACCAACGTGCGGCCGTCGGCCAAGTAGACGCCGTAGGCGTTCGCCCATTGCTCGGGCGGTACGTCGCGGGCTTGAGCGCCGAGCACGCGCTGCGCCTCGCTATTGAACAGCAGCGTGCGGCCGGCCGAGTCGACGACGATCACGCCTTCGCCAATGCCGTCCAAGATCGAGTTCAAGATGCGCGACTGATGGCGCAGCCGCTCCTCGCTCTTGCGCAACGCTTCTTGGGTGCGCAGCCGATCAGTGACATTGCGCGAAATCGCCACCAGGCCTTCGATCTCGCCCTCCACGCCGCGAATTGGCGCCTTGCTCTCCGAGTACCATTCGCTCTGGCTGGTCTTGCTGCGGTATTCACGCACGACGTCGACGACTGGCTTGCCGCCACGCAGCAGCTCCTGCTCTTCGGCTTCGATGCGCGCGGCCAGCTCGACCGGCAACAGTCCGTCGCGCAATTTCCGGCCGATCAGCTCTTCCGGCGAGCCGCCCCCCAAAACCGCCGCAAATGAGCGGTTTGCTCGCTGGATCTGCAGGTCCTTGTCCTTGAAGAAGATGCCGTCGGGGCTGCTGTTCATCAGGTCGGAGAGCAGCTGCCGCTCGTGGGCGACTTGGCGCGCGAGACGAAAATGCTCCACGCCCTTGGTCACCTTGAAGCGCAGGTCTTCCGCGTTCCAGGGCTTGGTCACGTAGGCGAAGACCCGGCCTTCGTTGATCGCCCGAATCACCGCTGGCAGATCGGCAAAGCCCGAGACCATGATGCCGACGGCCGGCGCGCCCGTCATCCGCGCCAGCAGCTCGTCGCCGGTCATCCGCGGCATGCGCTGGTCGGTGACAACGACCGCGATGCTCGGGTCGGCCTCGAGCGTCTTGAGCGCGCTCTCCGGCGTCGTCGACTTCAGGATCGTGAAGTCGTCACTAAGCAAGTCTTCGAGCGCCACCAGAATTTGGGGCTCATCGTCGACAACGAGAACACGCTCTTTCAAGACCCCGCCGTCCATGCGAATTCACCTTCCGTTCGCGCGCCCCCCCCGGGCAAATCGCGCCGAGAGGCGCGCGCAAGTTTCTAGCGGAAGTGTTGAACGTATCCGGCCGCAACCATCGCGGTCAAGCGCGCGCACTGAGGCGAATTGCGTCGCTCAGCCGCGCGGTCTCGGTCGCTCGTCGCTTCGCTCGTTCGCTCCCCCTGTAAAAGTCGGGGGGTGTCGTCTAGCTCCGACTTCTTGTACGAGTCGCGGTCAGGCTCTCTCGAACTGAGAAGCAGCTACAGAACCACGCGCCAGCAGGGTACCCAGTCCGGGCGCGGTGGCACCCGACCTCAGCGGGCGCCCTTGAGAATCTTACATTCGCTGGCGACGTAGACACTGGTGGCATCAAGCACGACCGAGCTGACCGTCGGGAGCGCTCGCGCCATCCAAGTCGCCTCCACGGTGTCCATGCCGTCGACCCACGTCGACTTCTCGAGGCTGCCGTCATCGGTCGCGATGTAGACGTTTTTCGCTGCCGAATCGACAGCATACGCGATGACCTGAGCGCTGTTGAGCGGCACTGCAACCGTCTTGCCCGCGTGATCCGCACCGCCGAATAGCGCGCGCTGCACGCCTTGTTGCACCCAGTACACGCTGGTTGCGTCGGCCTGCACGCTGCGGTGGCCGAAGATCAGGTTCGACTGCGAGGCACCGATCTTCACGTGCATATCACCGACGATCGGATCCGCCTCGAGGTTGAACGCGTCGTTCGAGGCGTACAGGACCATGCCGCCCGAAACGGCGACGCCTTGCGCCATGCCCTCGTCGGCGCTGACCGCCACCGAGACGCCGGCGCTGGGCGCTGCCGCGTCGGCTTGCTTGATGTCCTTGCCGACGGCGTAATAGATTTTGCCAGCGTCGACCGCGACGTCGAAGATCGGCGTCGCCTCGGTGACCAGCACGGTCTTGGCGCCGCCGGCGAGCTTGACTTGCGTGACGGTCATGCCGGTTGCCACGTAGGCATTCGTCGCGTCGATCGCGAACGCCGTGCCGCCGGTGAGGCCGGTGGCGATTGGTACCGCTGCACCGCCAGCCGGCAGCGCAAAGCTGCTCAGCGTGCCGGTCATCGTGCTGAGCGCGTACAGCTTGTCGGCCGTCGACAGCAACTTCAGCGAGCCGCAACCCGCGGCCTCGCCGAACGTCGCTAGATCGGGCGTGCACTTGCCGGCCGCGCAGGCGCTCATCGCGTTGCACTTGGTGGCGCAGTCGCCACAGTGGTCCGGATCCTTCATCGGCGTGACGCACTTCGGCACGGCTTCGCAGAACAGCGGCGCGTAGGGCGGGCAGGCGCAAGCGCCCATGACCATGACCTTGCCGTCGCTACACTTGCCGGCGGCTGCACCACCGCCGCCGCCACTCCCACTGCTGCTGGAGCCGGCCGCCGCGCCACCCGAGCCGCCCGCGCTCGCGCCGCTGGTGCTCATGGTGGCGGTGCCAGAGGTGCCGGGACTGGCCGGCGTGTCCGTCGTGCTGCTGCAGCCGACGGCGCCCAGCCCAACCAAGAGACCACTGGCTACTGCCCCGCGAACGACGACCTGCTTAAACCTAGTATTCACGTGCAATATCCTCTGCTTTGGCGTCAGCCACCGGTGGCGGGCTGCATCACTGAATGTCCGGGCCGGGCGAGAAGTTTCGGGAAATCTGCAGCCGGCGGAATCGCCCGCCGTCAGGCCGTTTTCGGCTGCATATGCTGATGACCGGCCTCCTGCTTCAGCTGCCCGCCCGCTAAGCCTGGTTTCTGGCGAGGCTTTCGCGAGGACCAAGCGACCCTTCCGGTCGCCTCTCCTTGAGTGTACGCGGGTACGTGAGCACCGGACCGCAGCGAACACGAAGCCAGGAGCCAGGATCAGCGGGCGTTGTCGCCAACCGAAATGAGACCACTGATGAGCTGCACTATGCTCGGCGGGTGTCCGACGCCCCCGCCCCGCGACTCGAAAGCGCGCCCGACATCGAAGCCTGGGCGCGGGCTTTCGTTCTCAGCGCTGAATTGAGTCACAAGCTGGCCCCGCCGCCGCCGCCCAAGACGTTCAGCCAAGCCGCCGCGCCGCTGCGGCTGCCCGCGCCAGGCCGGCCGCCCCAGCTGCGCCAGGCGAAGCGAACCGAACGCACGCCCAAGCAAGAGGCGCTCGAAGACCCGCGCTACCGGGCGCGCACCCTGCACGCCTTCCTGCACCACGAGCTACAGGCCGCCGAGCTGATGTGCTGGGCCGTGCTCGCGTTTCCGGAGGCCGAGCCCGAGTTTCGCCGCGGTTTGCTGGCGATCTGCCTGGACGAAGTCCGACACATGAACCTGTACGCCGAGCACATCCGCGCGCTCGGCTGCCAGGTCGGCGACTTTGGCGTCCGCGATTGGTTTTGGAAGCGCGTGCCCAGCTGCGCGTCCAAGGTCGAGTTTGCGGCCGTCATGGGCATGGGGCTCGAAGCCGCCAACCTGGAATACGCGCCCAACTTTGCGGCGCGCTTTCGCCAGGCCGGCGACGAAGTCGGCGCACAAATTCAAGAGCGGATCGCTGCCGAAGAAGTCGCCCACGTCGGCTTCGCCACGCGCTGGTTTGCGCGCTGGACCGGCGGTTGCGACTTCGAGGTCTGGTCGCGCCACCTGCCCGCGCCGCTATCGCCCTGGGTCATGCACGGCCAGCCGATCGCCAGCGACGCGCGCCGTCGTGCTGGCATGTCGGACGCATTTCTTTCGGCTCTGGCAGCCTACGTGCCGGAACCGAAAGGCCGAACGGTGGCGCGCGCCGAGTCGACATGAGCGAGCGCTACGCCTGGGTCCTCAACCTGGACGCCGAGCTCGAGCTAGCGCGCGGGCGTCCGGGCTACGTGCCGCAACGCAAGCTGCTGACGCAACTGGCCGAGCATGGCGGAAGCTCGCGCGCCTTGTTGGGGCCGAACGACGTGCTGCTCGACGCGGCCGCCACGCGCCAGCACCTGCACGACGTCGGCAAGCTGGTCGGGCGCGCGTGGTGTCCGACACCGATGGCCGTCGCACACTTGCGCGCGCACGGCGTCGAGCCCGAGCCGCACCCCGACGCCGCGGTGTTGCGGCGCGTGAATCATCGGCTGTTCGGCCATCAGCTGGGCGGCGGCTTGCCCGAGCAAACGTACGTTCAAAGCCGCGAGCAGCTGCTCAGGCGCGTCGCGGGTTATGCGCGGCCTTGGCTGCTGAAACGCCCGCTCAGCTTCGCCGGGCGCGGGCAAATGCGCATCATCGGTCCGATCACCGACAAGCAATGGACGTGGCTCGACTTGTCGCTGAAAAAGGACGGCTTGCTGCTCGAGCCATTGGTGCAGCCGACGTTCGAGGTCAGCCTGCACGGCTTCATTTGGCGCGACCGGCGCTGCGAGCTCGGGCGAGCTTGCACCCAGCTGGTCAGCGAGCGCGGCGCGTTTCGCGGTGTGCGCCTAGCGTTGCCGGAAGAGCTCAGTCAAAGCGAGCGCGCGGCGCTGGCTGAACGCGCCGAAGCCGTCGCGGGCGCTCTGGCAAACGCCGATTACTTTGGCCCGTTCGGCATCGACGCCTACCGCTACACGCTCGATGGCCAGAGCACGTTCTGCGCACTGGGCGAAATCAACGCGCGCTACACGCTGGGCTTCACCACCGGCTTTCCGCGCCACCCGAGCGAGCTTTTGCTCACGTAGGCGTTCGCGAAGCCTTACGAGACGCGCGTCTTCAGCTTGTCGACGGCGTGGACCGGAGCCAGGTCGCCCTTCATCAAGTGGGCGATCGCGCTGTACACCAGGCGTTGGCTCTCCAGCATGCCCAGGCCGGCAAACGTGGGCGACACCACCTCGATCGAAAAATGACCACCGCCGCCGCTGACGTCGGCTTTGGAGCTGGGGATCTTGCTCTCGATCGCCTCGCGCAGCGCGTCGACGACGTTGCCTTGAAAATCTGTCGGGTGTGAAGACATGGCTCAGTACCGGGGAACCTTCGAATCGATGGCTTGCGACCAGGCGTCGATGCCACCCTTCAAGTTGTAAACCTTACGAAAGCCTTCTTGCACGACCGACTGCGCCACGCCACGGCTGCGCATGCCGTGGTGGCAGTAAAAGGCGATCGGCGTCGATTTATCGAGCGTCTTCAGGTATTCGGCCACTTCTTCGTTCAAGGTTTTGCCGACCGCGATCCGCGCGATGTCGCCTTCACTCTCGGGCCGCACGTCGAACAGCTGTAGCTCGCCCTTGTCGAGCAGGGCTTTCGCGTCTTGTACCGAAAGCTCGACGACCTGCGCAGGCTGGTTCGGATTGTCGATCTTGAAGCCAGCGTTCGCGCCATCGAGGTAACCGATGTTCACGCCCTGCGCGCGCGCCACGCTCGACCGATTGACGTACAGCTTGAGGCCGCCCAAATCGACCTCGACGTCGCCGCGCTCGATCGGGCCGAAAAACAAATCGTGCTCGAACGTCGGGCTCACCTGCAAGTGCAGCACGTCAGGATCGCCTTCGGTCATCGCGCCCTTGAAGGCCGCAATGGCTTCGGCGCTGGCGGTCACGCGCGGCGGCAAAAGCGGCGGCGCCTCGGCGCCCAGCAGCTGCTCGAGCTCGCCCGACGACTTCAGGTCCTTCACGATGTCGCAGCCGCCGACGAACTTGCCATCGATATACAACTGCGGAATCGTCGGCCACTGCGAGTAGTCTTTGATACCGTCGCGCAGCTCGGCCGACGAGAGCACGTCGAGCGTCTGGTATTCGGGCACGAGCTCGTCCAAAATTGCCACGACCTGCGCCGAAAACCCGCACTGCGGCGCGCGCCGCGTGCCCTTCATGAACAACACGACGCGATCACTCGCGACCAATCCGTCGAGCCTTTGCCGAAGCGCTTCGTTCAGAGCCATGGTTCCGCCCGAGTCATAGCGCAGAAGCCCCGCCACCGGGAGTGCACCTGAATGGGGGCTGCCAACCTGCAGCCCAACTCGCAGAAACTGCCGTAGCGTTACCGGGCCAAAACCAGCGATCGAGATTTCACAGGGAGGACGGGAGGACGGGAGGTCCGCGAGGCGAGAATTTTGGGTTTCGAGCTGCTCAGCGACGCGAGAAGACGCGCAGTCGTCGTGCGGCGCGGCGCGGCTCGAACAACAAAAACCTCGCGGACCTCCCGTCCTCCCGTCCTCCCTGTGAAAAAATCTCGAGCCGGCCGGGGTTGCCTGGTTCCGGTACGTGAGCATCTGCATGAGGGGCTGCGGGTGGGCAGCCCAAACGGGTAGCGAGGCGGCGGGCGGCGGGGCATGCTGGCGGGGTGTCGCTGGCGGATGCTACCCAGAGTGTTGCGCTGCTGGGGCCGACCAACACCGGCAAGACGCACCGCGCGGTCGAGCGCATGTTGGAGCACGACAGCGGCATGATTGGGTTGCCGCTGCGACTCTTGGCGCGCGAGGTGTACGACCGCGTCAGCGCGCGCGTCGGTGAAGACCGCGTGGCGCTGGTGACCGGCGAGGAAAAGCGCGTGCCGCGCTGCCCCGACTATTGGGTGTGCACGACCGAAGCCATGCCGCTGACGCGCGAGGTCGATTTTTTGGCGGTCGACGAGGTGCAGCTGGCGACGCATGACGAGCGCGGCCACGTGTTCACCGATCGGCTGCTGCACGCGCGGGGACGTGCCGAAACGTGGTTCATGGGCTCGAGCGCGATGCGCGAGCTGATGCATCGACTCGTTCCGGCGGCGAAGCATCAGGAACATCCGCGATTGTCGCGGCTGTCGTTCACCGGCGCGTGCAAGCTGCAAAAGCTGCCGCCACGCAGCGCGGTGGTCGCATTTTCGGTGCCGGAGCTGTACCGCATGGCCGGGCGGCTGCGGGCCACGCGCGGCGGCGCGGCGGTGGTGTTGGGCGCGCTATCGCCGCGCGCCAGAAACGCGCAGGTCGCGATGTTTCAGGCTGGTGAGGTCGACTACTTGGTCGCCACCGACGCGATTGGCATGGGCCTGAACTTGGCCGTGGGTCACGTGGCGTTCGCGGCGCTGCGCAAATTCGACGGCCAGCACGCGCGCTCGCTGAGCGAGTCGGAGCTGGCGCAAATTGCGGGCCGGGCCGGGCGTTATTTGCAAGACGGCAGCTTTGGAACGCTGGCGCCGCTCGAGCTGCCGCAAGCGCAGGCAGAGCGCGTCGAGCAGCACCAATTCGAGCCGGTCACGCGCGTCCGCTACCGCAACTCTGCGCTCGATTTTGCGTCGCCCGAAGCGCTGCTCGACGCGCTGACGGCGCCGCCACCTGCAGCACACCTGGCCTCGGCGCCGACCGGCGTGGACGTGGCGGCGCTGCGCGCGCTGTTGAAGTTGCCGGAAGTCGCGGCGCGCGCGCGCCGCGGCGAAGCGCTCGAGCTGCTGTGGCGCGTCTGTGAAGTGCCGGATTTTCGGCACATTTTGTTCGAAGTGCACGTGGCGCTGCTCCGTGACCTGTACCTGGCGTTGGTCGAGGCGCCGCTCGGCGACGACTACCTAGCGCGCCAAACCCGCGATTTTGACGACCGCAACGGCGACGTCGACGCGCTACTCGCCAGGACGGCGCGGCTGCGCACCTGGGCGTTCGTTGCCAATCGCGCGGGCTGGGTGACGCACGCCGACCAGTGGCGCCAAAAGCTGACCGAGCTGGAAGACGGCTTGAGCGACGCGCTCCACGCCGGCTTGGTCTCGAGCTTCGTCGAGCGCCGCTCGCGCGGTCGCGTTGCGGCGAAGCGACCCGGCACGCTCCGCGCCATGGTCGAGCCGGAGTTGGGCGTGACGGCTGCGCTCGATCCGCATCACCCCTTCGCAACCCTGTTCAAGCTGCGCGCGCAGGTTCACCAGCCGCTGCCGGAACCAAGCGCGCCGTCCAGCTGGGAAGAGCTGGTCGACGCGCCGCACGAAGCCTTCGAGCTCGACGATTCCGGCGCAATCTCCAACGGCGGCGTCAAGCTCGCGCAGCTGACGCGCGGCGCCGCCTTGACCCAGCCGGAAGTGCGCCTGACCGCCGCCGACGACTTGCCGGCAGGCACCCAGCGCCAACTGCAACGGCGCCTGCTGGCCTTCGCGCGGGACGTGATGGGGCGGCTTTTGTCGCCGCTCGAGGCGCTGCGCCGCTCCGAGCGCTCGCCTTTGCGCGCGATCGCCTACCAGCTGGAGCAAGGCTTGGGCAGCGCGCGCCGGCGTGAGCTTGCGGCGACGCTCGACGCGCTCAGCCCAGCCGATCGCGAGGCCCTGAACCAAACCGTCGTCGAACCAGGCAAGCTGGCCGTCTTCTTACCCGCGCTGCTCGACGAGCGGGCGCTCGGGCGTCGCTTGACGCTGGTGCGCGCTTTCGAACCGGGCACCAAATTGCCACCGGTCGGACGCCCCAGCTTCGATCCGCAACACCTCTCGGAGCACACCTGGATGACACTCGGTTACGTGGTGCTCGGTCGCCACGCATTCCGGCTCGACCTGGCGGAGCAGGTCGCGGCGCTGTTGAGCCAAGGCTCTTCCGAAGCCGAAGCGCTGCGTTGCCTGACCCTGCCCAAGCGCGATTGGGCAGCCGTGACCAGCTCGTTTCGAAGCGCGCTGTCCGAAGCCAGCTGAGCGGGTCGCTTTTCGCGCAGCTCGGACCGAGGCCGAACCGAAAGGAGGCCATGCCCGAACCGATTTCATCGGCAAAGCGTCCCGCCAAACGTCACGAAAAAAATTCGTACGGCGTGTCGATCCGCAGGGCGCTGAGTCGTCGCTACGACGAGGCACCATGAAATCCGCAAAATCGCTGGAACGACGTCAGTTTTTGGCAGCTTTGGGCACGAGCGCGCTCGGGGGCTGCGCCCCCGCCACCGGCTCGGTTCTGTCAGCGGCGCCCACCTCGCCCGCCGCGTCCAACGCGTCTAAAGACCCCTCGCCCATGACCACCACGAGCCGGCCGTCTCGCCTCCACGCCCGCCTAGCTCCGTACGTCGAGCGCGGCGAGGTACCGGGCATCGTCGCGGCGGTCGTGCGCAACGGCAAACAGCAGGTCGAAGTGTTGGGGACCAAGGCTGCCGGCCAGTCGGAGCCGGTCGCGCTCGACACGATTTTTCGCGTGGCTTCGCTGACCAAGCCGATCACCGCCGCAGCCACGATGATGCTGGTCGAAGACGGCAAGCTCAAGCTCGACGAAACGGTCGAACGGCTGCTGCCCGAGCTCGCGCACCGCAAGGTGCTCAAACGGCTCGAGTCACCGCTCGACGACGTCGTTCCAGCGCGCCGCGCCATCACCGTGCGCGATCTGCTCACGTTCCGGATGGGCTTCGGCATCGTGCTCGCGCCGCCCGCAACGTATCCGGTGCAAAAGGCTGCCGATGACTTGACGCTTGCGCAAGGCATGCCGGCGCCGGCCGCCACGCCTGCGCCCGACGAATGGCTCAAGCGCTTCGCGACCCTGCCGCTGATGCACCAACCGGGCGAAAAGTGGATGTACAACACCGGCGCCGACGTGCTCAGCGTGTTGATTGCGCGCGCTTCCGGCCAATCTTTCGACGGCTTTTTGCGCGAACGCCTGTTCGGCCCGCTCGGCATGCACGACACCGATTTCAGCGTGCCGGCCGCCAAGCTGTCGCGCTTCGTCCCCAGCTACCTGGTCGACCAGCAAACCGGCGGCCTCAAGCTTTACGACGCCGTCGACGGCCAATGGAGTCACCCACCGGCGTTCCCGAGCGGCGCCGCCGGCCTGGTTTCCACCGTTCCCGATTTTCTGCAGTTCGGAAGGCTGATGCTCGGCCGCGGCACGCTCGGCAACGTACGTCTGTTGTCGCCTGAGTCGGTGACGCAGATGACGACCGACGCGCTCACGCCCGAAAACAAAGCCTTTGGCGCGTTGGTGCCCGGCTATTTCGAAAAACACGGCTGGGGTTTAGGTATGGCGGTCGTTACGGCAAAAGACGAGCTCGGTCGCTCACCCGGCAGCTTCGGCTGGGACGGCGGGCTCGGCACGTCGTGGTACGCGGACCCGGCCACGAACACCACCGCCGTGCTGTTCACGCAGCGCGCGTTCACGTCGCCTGCCGCGCCGCCGCTGTTCCAAGACTTTTGGCACGAAGTGAACGGGGCCTAGCCACACGCGCGAACGCCCCGGGCGTCGCGATTTGCCGCGGGGCGCTGCTCGGCTTCAGTCGTAGCGCAAACGCCGCCGCGAGCCGCCCGATACCAAGTGAACGAGGGCCACGAAAACGGTCGCGCCGATGATCGACCACAAGATCGGGAAGGCGCGGCCTTCCACCGCCACCACCAGCAATTCGGGCAAATGCAGGTAACCTGCGATGAAGGTGCCGAGCAGCGCACCGATGAAGCCGACGGCGATCGAAACGACGAAGCCACCGCCGGATCCACCGGCGATAGCGCGGCCAATGGCGCCGCACACGCCGGCGATCACCAATAAAATCAATAGGCCTGTCAGAGTGAGCGTCATGCGGCCTTACTTGCAAGCGCCGGGCCTGCTCGCTACTCAGCAGGCGGGGCGGCAGGCGCCACCGCTTCTCCGGGCAGCACGCGCGGGTAGAACCAACCCGTCATCGCGCTCACCCAGCCAATCCCCGCCAGCAGGCCACCGATGACGTCGGACGGAAAGTGCACGCCAAAGTAAACTCGCGACGTCGCGATGCCGACCACCAGCAGCGTCACGACGCTCGCCAACAACGCCAGCGGCACGCCGCGCACTCCGACGGCGCGCGCGACGATCAAAAGACCAAAGAACACGCCCATCGAACCCAGCGCATGCCCGCTCGGAAAGGAGTAGGAGCGAGGCGTGTGAATCATGTACAACCCCTCCGGCCCCGGGCGGGCGCGATGAAACAGAAGCTTGAGCAACGCGCTCAGCAGCAACGTGCCCACGCAGACACTGGATAAGTAAAGCAGCTCGCGCTTGCGACGAAACGCCAGCAGCGCCGCACCTGCGACCAGCGCAATCACGGCCAGCGAAGTGCCTTCTCCCAGCCGCGTCAGCCAAAGCATGGGGTGATCGAGCTGCCCGCGCGCTGCCGCCGCCAGTTTGGCCACCGCCGTATCGAACGGCCCCAGCTCGTTTTCTCGCAGCTCGGTCGCTAGCCGCGCGAAGCACACCGCCGACAGCGCCGAAGGCGGCACGCTCCAGCGATGCCGAGACAAAAAGCCGATCAGGTGCCGAGCGTGCTCGAAGCGGGCCAACGTGCTCCAGGCTTAGCAAGCGGCAGGCCAGCACGCTGCCGTCGCGCCCGAACCGCGCTCAAACCACCCAAAAGCGCTTGGCCAGCACGCTGCGGCGCTTGACATCGACCAGCTCGCTGACGTCGCGCTCGTCGAGCTTTTCGAACAAAGCATCGGAGCCTTGCTCCAGCTTGAACGCCATTTCGTCCTCGTACAGCGGCAACAGCGCGTAGAGCCGTACCGTCTTGCCCTCGGCCACCTCGCACTTCCAAAATGCGTCACCGAACAGCATCGGCGGCCCGGCCATCATGCAGCACAGCTTGGTGTCCTCGGCGTACGGCTCGGCGGGGGGACCGTTGGGAATCGTGTGACCGAGACCAATCCACGTGGCGTGCAAATGCGGCAGGCGCGCGACCAGCTTCAACGTGCGCATCGGCCAATACCAGCGCTCTTCATCGGCTTCGGCGCCGTCCATCACCCAATCCGGCGGCAGCGCCAGCATCAGCTCCGCAAAGCGATGCTCCTCGGCGCCGTCCGGCACGGTCATCGGCAGCGCGCTCATGCCTTGCGTGACCAGCACGTGGTACGGCCGCTCCGACGTAGCGGCGTACAACAACACATCGAGGTGAATCGTGTCCGACAGCAGCTCGTGAAACACCGTCGCTTCGCCGCCCAGGTGCTGGTGCAGGTGCTCGCTCCAGCGCTCGGCCTCCTCGTCGTCCATCTCGGCGACCGAGACGCTGCTGCCACGCTCGGATTCGTGCACCCAGCGCACCAGCTCGCGCGGTGGCGGATTGTCACTCTCGGCCGGTTCCGGCGACCAGCGCCCGCCGGGCCCGAGCACGGATTCGATCGGCAACTGGTCGACGCCCGCCAGCCGCGCGGCGCCGCTCACCTCTCGCAGAAACCGCACCACGTGCTCCATCTCGAGCCCCAAATCCGGCAGCAGCACTTGGTGGTCGCACGCCGAGACCGGCAGCTGACCCAACGCGCCCATGCCCACCGTCTCGACCAGCAGGTGGTTACCAGCTGGGATCACGCGCGTGGAGACCCACAGCTCGGTCAGCGGGTCGCCCGCGGCTTGCTGCAGCAACAAGCTGCGCGCCGCGTTCGCGTCGAGCAGCACTTCACCGTTCGGTGCGAACCACGCAAGCGCGCCGGGCATGGCGCAGATCCGCTCGGCGATTCCGGCCAGCGCCGAAAGCTCGCGCTGCACCTCGCGGTCATGCGGGGCGATCCGCGCATCATCTTCGCCATTGAACACGTACGACAGATTCAAGCGCACGAACGCCACGTGCTCGGCGCTGGGCGCCGTTGGCTGCGCGGCTGCGCGCGCCAACGCGTACGGAAAATTCACCAACCCGAAGCAGCGCGCGCTCCAGGCGGCGAACAGCTCCGCATCACGCTCCGGATCGCCCATCGAATCCGGCCACGGCCGATGAAACACCTCGACCGCGACGCCACAGTTCAATCCCGGCCCCGACGCGACCAGCACCGTGCCCTCACCGCCGAGCCAATAGGCCGCCTCGGCCGGGTATTCGACCTGCCGCACGACCGGGAAATTTTCGACCAACACCGCGGCGACGGCTTCGAAGGCGACTGGCCGTTCGAACAAAACGACGCCCGTCTGCAAGAACATCGACCAACCGTAGTTGCAGCCAGATGGTCACACAAGGGCTGCCAATCCGCAGCTTTTCTCGCAGAAGCTAGCGCGGCGGCCCCAGGTCCCGGCAAGCGGCTCGGGCAAGATCCCTAGACGTCTCGGGCGGAGATGCTTAAGGAGAGAGCTATGCGCGTCTTAGTCGCCTCCGATTTGAGCGAGTCGTCGGATGAAGCGGTACGGCAAGGTGCCGCGCTGGCAATCGCTGGCCAGCTCGCGCTTTGCCACGTCATGCCCGAGCTTGGCACCCACGCGCTGTTGCCTCAACAGTACGAAGAGGATCTGAACAAGCAACTGCAAGTGCAGCCACGCATCGCCGAAGCGCTGCAAAACCAACTGGCGCGCGTGGCGCCCGACTTCGCCTCGACACCCGAGGTGTTCGTCGAGCTGGGTTCGCCGTACGCCCAGCTGCTGCGGCGCGCCGAACAGTGGCAAGCGCAGCTGATCGCGATCGGCACTCACGGACACACTGGCTTGAAACATCTGTTGCTCGGCGGCGTGGCCGATCAGGTCGTGCGCGCGGCGCACTGTCACGTGCTGGTGGCGCGTAGCTCGCCGGCAAACGGCCCGATCGTGGCCGCGACCGATCTCAGCGATCCAGCGCTGCCGGCGATCGAGCTCGGCGCCGCCGAAGCCAAACGTCTGGGCCGTAAGCTGGTCGTGCTGCACGCGATGGAGTCGCCGCGCGACGGTGACGCAGCGATGGGCCTGCTTGGCGCGCTGCCGGCGCTCGACTCGCCAGAAACGCGCGTAGCGCGCCGCGCGTTGGCCAGTCAAATCATCGAAACGGCGCTTTCGCGCTTGGACGTCTTGGGCGAGGTCGTGATCGCCGAAGAAGACGCGCTGACCGAGACGCTCAAGCTCGCCGAGTCGTTGGCGGCCTCGATGATTGTCGTCGGCTCCCACGGTCGCAGCGGTCTTTCACGCGTGGTGCTCGGTAGCATGTCGGCGCGCATCGTCGAACGCGCGCCGTGCTCGGTGCTGGTCGCGCGCCGCTGACGCGAAGCGCGCCACGCTACGGCTATTTGCAAACGATCCGCGCGTCCGCCCAGTCGATGTGATCTTGGTGGCGGTCGTCGTTGCCGTTGTCGACGAACAGCGAAAGTTCGGTCT
>FSUE01000161.1_pt1 | contig 21336 bp, 12 predicted proteins | sample 1637031 | NCBI WGS metagenome assembly FSUE01 (sample SAMEA3914819, study PRJEB12502) | metagenome | biome: forest; material: soil | place: Canada | collected 2010-06-26 | depth 0.3 m | reverse complement strand
CTGGCGTCGTTGCTCCTCAGTTACATACCTGCAGTATGCGCCTTCGTCGCGCCTCGCCATCCGGGCGCCTCGGCCGCGATCATCGACCGACTTAGCCATCCCGGGCCCTAAGGCACCGCGTCCCACGGCTTCATCGTCGGCCGCGGCCGGTTCTTGGTGACCAGGCCGAGCACGTATTCTTGCGCGTCGGGCCGAGGGCCGTCATCGGCTGAGGGCGGCCGGCGGTAGTTGCCTTCGGCGTCCATTTCGTAGGCGCCGCAGTCGTCGTGCGCCATCGGCCAAATGCACTCCTCCAAGACCTGCTTGCGCAGCGCCTCGCTGGTGACCGGAAACAGCAACTCGACGCGCCGATCCAGGTTGCGCGGCATCCAATCCGCCGACGACAGGAACAGCTGCTCCTCGCCTTCCGTGCCGAACGCGAACACGCGCTCGTGCTCCAAGAAACGCCCGAGCAGCGAGCGCACGCGAATTCGCTCCGAAACGCCGACGATGCCTGGGCGCAAGCTGCACGGGCCGCGCACGACCAGCTCGATTTGCGCGCCAGCGTTCGACGCCCGGTACAGCGCGCGAATCACCTCCGGGTCGACCAAGGCATTCAGCTTGGCGAAAATGCGGCCACGCCCGCCGGCGGCGGCGCGCCGCGCCTGCTCTTCGATCAACTCCAGGATTTTGCTGCGCAGCGAGGTCGGCGCGACCGACAGTACGCCATAGCGCGGCGACAGCGAGAAGCCGGACAGCGAGTTGAACAGCTCCGAAACGTCTTCACCAATCCGTGCGTCACAGGTCAAGAATGCGACGTCGGTGTAAAGCCGGGCCGTGGCGGCGTTGTAGTTGCCGGTCGACAGGTGAATGTAGCGCCGCAAATCTGCGCCCTCGCGGCGCACGATCAACAGCGCCTTGGCGTGCGTCTTCACGTCGGCAGCGCTGTAGAAGACGTGCGCACCAGCGCGCTCCAAGGCGCGCGCCCAAGCGATGTTGTTGGCTTCGTCGAAGCGCGCTTTGAGCTCGATCGAAACCGCAACCTGCTTGCCATTTTCGGCGGCGCGCACCAAGGCGCGCATCGCCTCGGCGTCGGAGCCGGCGCGGTACAGCGTCATCTTGATCGCCAGCACGCCTGGGTCTTGCGCCGCAAAACTCAGCAGCTCGAGCACTGGTACGAACGAATCGTACGGGTGATGCAGGCAGACGTCGGCGGCGCGAATCGCGCTGAACGGATCGCCCTTCTCGGCCCACGCCGTCGGCACGCGCTGCATCAGCGGCGGATCGCGCAGCTCGGGACGGTTCTGCGACGCCAGCTGAAACAGACAAGCCAGCCCGAGCGGCGCCTGCGACTCGTACAAGTCGTCGGCCTCGATCTCGAGCTTTTCGAGCAATAGCTGGCGAATGTGCGGCGGCAGCTCGGGCGAAACCTCGAGCCGCACGGCGGCGCCGAAGCGACGCCGGCGCACGCCACGATCGACGGCCGAGAGCAGGTCTTCGGCCGCGTCCTCCAACACGTCGAGGTCCATGTCGCGCGTGACGCGGAACGGATGGCAACCGCGGATCTCGAGGCCCGGGAACAGCTCGCTCAGGTTCTGCCCAATCAGATCCTCCATCAGGATGAAGCCGTCGGGTCGCTCACCAATCGCGACGAAGCGCGGCAAGATTTCCGGCACCTTCACGCGCGCAAAGCGATTTTCGCCGAAGCCCGGATCGTGCAGCTCGACGGCCAGCGACAGCGACAGGTTGGAAAGGAACGGAAACGGGTGGACCGGATCGACGCCGAGCGGCGTCAACACCGGAAAAACCGAGGCCCGAAAGTACTGGCGTGCCCAAGCGCGATCGCGCTCAGGCAGCTCGAGGAAGGTCTGGATGCGGCTGCCGGCTGCCGTGAGCCCTGGCAAGAGCACCTCACGGTACAACAGCTCCGCTTCTCTCAGCTGCCGGTGCGCAAGCTTCCTGATCTGCGCCAACAAGTCGCGCACCTCGATGCCGTCGGCCTGCTTGGTGGCGACGTTGGCGTCGAGCTGCTCGTGCAACCCAGACACGCGAATCATGAAGAACTCGTCGAGGTTGGCGCCGTGAATGGCCAGGAACTTCAGCCGCTCGAGCAGCGGCCAGCGCGCGTCACGCGCTTGGTCCAACACGCGATCGTTGAACGCCAGCCACGACAGCTCGCGGTTCACGTAAAGGGAGGGGTCGTGCAAATCTAGGGCTGGCGCGTCGCTCATGCTGTTCAGGGCTCGCGGGGATAATGGACCCTCTCGGTAGCGGGCCCCGCCGCGATTATCGTGACGGAATCGTGAAGTTCACGTTACGAAATCGCCCTGCGAGCGGCGTCACCCTGTGGAGTAATTAGGCCGATGTTTGCGTAGCAAAACACGACCCGGCGCGCGTTGACGCGCTGACTCGGGCGTGGCTTTGCTGGGCGTTCGGTGAGCTCGAACGGCGACAACGGAGACCCGCCCGCATCGCGCCTAGGCAAGTACGAGGTGATCGCGCGGCTGGGTAAGGGCGGCATGGCCCAGGTACACCTGGCGGTGTCGCGCGGGCTGGGGGGCTTCAACAAGCTGGTGGTCTTGAAGCGGCTCGAGTCGAGCGACGAGAGCTTCCGTCAGATGTTCCTGGACGAGGCGCGGTTGGCGGCGTTGCTGCAGCACCCGCACGTGGTCCAAACCTACGAAGTTTCGGAGACCGACGGCTCGTACTTCATCGCCATGGAGTACCTGGACGGGCAACCGCTCGACAAAATTATCCGCGAGATGAAAAAGGCCGACCGCTACCTCGAGCCGCGGCTGTGCGCCCGGATCGTGGCCGACGCCTTGAGCGGCCTGCACTACACGCACGAGCTGTGCGACTACGGCGGGGTCCCGCTCAGCATCGTTCACCGTGACGTCAGCCCGCACAATCTGTTTTTGACCTACGAAGGCAATGTCAAAGTGCTGGATTTCGGCGTCGCCAAGACCGCCGTCAAGACCAACGAAACGGCCGTCGGCGTGCTCAAGGGCAAGCTGGCGTACATGGCGCCCGAGCAAGCCGCTGGCCAGCCGGTTGACCGCCGCGCCGACATCTTCTCGATGGGCGTCGTGCTCTGGGAGCTGCTGACGCTCGAGCGCCTGCGCAAAGCCGACTCCGCTGCCGGGGTGCTGAACGAAGCCATGCAGGGTGACCTGCCGAACCTGAGCCAGGTCCGGCCCGACGTCGATCGCCAGCTCGAAGCGGTGCTGTGGCAAGCGCTCGCGCATTACCCGCGGCGTCGCTTTCAAACCGCCCAAGAAATGCGCGACGCGCTGATCGACTACCTGACGCGCGATCCGTGCTCGCAAGAGGATCTGGCGACGTTCGCGCAACACCGCTTCGGCGCGCTTCGCGCCAAGATGCAGCAGCAGATCGCCGCGTGCTTGCAGCGGGCCGACGCCGCCGATCCCGTGATCAGCGTCACCAAAGAGGAGGAGTCGCCGCTGCCCTTCGACGTGAGCTTGGGCGAGCGTTCGCTGCCGCTGCTGGATACCGGCTCGCTTCCGCTGCGACGTGACGACGCGACCACGCCGCTGGCGCCCGGCGCGATGGTGCCGTCGAGCCGTCCGCCCAGCCCGCGGCCGGAGGGCGCCGCCGCCCGCTCGCGATCGATCACGTTCGCCGATGAGGCGGTCGTCGAAGGCGGCGGGCTGCGTCGCTTCTTCGTGCTGGCGGGTGTGGCGGCGGTCGCGCTGTTGCTGTTCTGGTCGCGCAAACCGACGCCGGAGCCGGCGACTCCGCTGCGGCCAGCGCCGAGCGAGCGAGCCGCGGCTCGCGGTCAAGTGCTGCTGCGACTGCACGGCTCCAATACGATCGGGCAAGATCTCGGCCCGCGCCTGGCCGAGGCGTTCCTGAAGCAACAAGGCTACACATCCGTCGAGCGTGGCGGCTCCGGAGAGACCAGCAGCGTGAGCGCGCGCGATCCGCGCGACGGCAAGCCGTACCAGATCGAGGTCGTCGCACGCGGCTCGGCCACGGCGTTCAGCGACTTGGCTGGCGGTCTGTGCGACGTGGGCCTGAGCTCGCGCCGGATCAAGCCGGAGGAGGTCCAGCTGCTGCGCGACAAAGGCCTGGGCGACCTGGAGTCGCCAGCGGGTGAGCACGTGCTTGGCTTGGACGGCATCGCCGTGATCGTCCATCCGAACAGCCCGCTGAAGCGCATCGACCTCGACACGCTGCGCCGCGTATTCACTGGAGAAATCACCAATCTGGCCGACGCTGGCGGCGGCAGCGGACCGATCCATTTGTACGCGCGTGACGACCGCTCCGGCACCTTCGACACGTTCCAGCACTTGGTCGTTGGCGCGCACCCGATCTCGAGCGGGGCGCAGCGGTTCGCCGACAGCGTGGAGCTTTCGGGCGCGGTCGCACGCGATCCGCAAGGCATCGGCTTCATCGGCATTCCGTACGTTCGTGGCGCGCGCGCGCTGGCGGTTGGCGCGACCGGCGCGGCGTCGCTGTATCCATCGGCGTTCACGGTCGCAACCGAAGGCTACGAGCTGTCGCGGCGTCTGTACCTCTACGTGCCCGTGCAAAACGTGAAGAGCCTGGCGCTGGAGTTCGTCAACTTCGCGCTCTCGAGCCAGGGCCAAGAAGCGGTCAAAGCCAGCGGCTTCATCGACCTGACCTTGCGCGCCATGGACGCTGGTGCGTGTGAGCGCTGCCCGGCCCAGTACGCCGCTCTGTCTCGCACGAGCAAACGTCTTTCGCTCGACTTTCGCTTTCGCACCAACAGCGCCGAGCTCGACAATCGCGGGCTGCGTGATCTCGATCGGCTGCTGGCATTCCTGCGCGAAAAAGCCGAATCGCGCCTGGCGCTGGTCGGCTTCTCGGACGGGCGCGGCTCGACCGGCCAGAACACCCGCCTATCGCTCGAGCGCGCCAAAAAGATCGCCGACGAGCTCGGCCAGCGCGGCGTGCGCGGCGTCGACCTGCAAGCCATGGGCAGTGAGCTACCGGTCGCGTCGAACGACACCGACGCGGGCCGCGAGCGCAACCGCCGGGTCGAGGTCTGGCTGCGCTGAGCCTCCACCCAAGCGACCCAAGCCTCACGCTTTCGCCTCGCAAACGCCACGCAAATGCCTTGAACATGGCCGTTGATTCGCGAGCGGACGTGAGACGCATTGCCGAATTGGTCTACACCCGGCGCTCGGTGAACGGCGCCACGCCGGTCGAGGTCGTCGCCAAACTGTTCGACGCCGAGAGCAAGCTCGATGCGATCGCTACGCTCGAGACCGACGGTAGCTTCGGGCTGGTGCTGCGCTCGCATCTCACGCGCGAGCTGGGACGCCAATTCGGCTACGCGCTGTTCGCCCGTAAGCCAATTCACGTCTTCAACGAAGCCCAGTTCTTGCGCTGCGACGCCGAAGACGAGCCGGTCAAGGTGATCGGCGAAGCGACCAAGCGCCCGGAATCCGCGATCTACGACGACATCGTGGTGACCGAGAACGGCGCCTACCACGGGCTCGTTTCGATGCGGCTGCTGATGGCGCATAGCAAGGATTTGCTGGCGCGCAGCATGGCCGAAATCGACGAATTGGAGCTGCAAAATGACCGTTTGGACCAGCTCAACCGCGCGCAACGCGAGTTCGTAGCCAACGTGACGCATGAGCTGCGCGCGCCCTTGAACACCATCTTGGGAGTCGCCAATTTGCTGTCGCTCGACCAAACCATCTCCGAGCCGCGCCAACGCGACGTGCGCGTACTGTTGACTCGCGGTCGTGATCTGTTGAGTCTCGTCAACAACCTGCTCGAGCTGCACCGGCTCGAGTCCGGTGACGTGCAGCCGGAGCCGACCGCCACGCGCTTGCAGGAGCTGCTCGACGATTGCATCGAGTCCGCGCGCTACCTGCTGTTGGACCGACCGGTCGAGCTGGTGGGCGACTACGCGACGCTGCCGGACCGTGTTTCGCTCGACGGCGTGCTGCTGCGCCGGATCTTGACCAACCTGCTCTCGAACGCCGCCAAGTTCACCGAACGTGGACGCGTCACGCTGAGCGCGAGCCTAGCTGGCGAAAATCTGCGGTTGCGCGTGAGCGACACCGGCATTGGCATCCGGCCCGCCGACATGCCCAAGCTATTTCGCAAGTTCACGCAGCTGGAAGCCGCCAAAACCAAGCGCCACGCCGGAACGGGCCTCGGTCTGGTCATCGTCCGCGATCTGGTCGAGCTGATGGGCGGAAGCGTGAGCGTGGAATCGACTTACGGCGCCGGCACGACCTTCGACCTTAGCCTGCCGGCGCGCGCGCAAGTCTCCTAGAAGGGCCCCCAACCAATGCTGATCCTACTCGTCGACGATGATCCGCTGATCTTGGATACCGCGCGGCGCCTGCTCGAGCACGACGGCTTCGAGGTGCTGGTTTACACCGAAGGCTTCAACGCTACGAATTTTGCGGCGCGGGCTCTGCCGGATCTGGTGTTGATGGACGTGAACATGCCTTTTCTGTCGGGTGACAATCTAGTCGGCTTGTTCAAGCGCCATCCGACGTTGCAGGACGTGCCGGTCGTGCTCTTTTCATCCAACGAGGAGTCGGAGCTTCGCAGCATGGCGAGCAAGGTCGGCGCGATCGGCTTCATCTCCAAGAGCGAGATGGCACACGGCTTCGCCAACCAAGTGCGGCGCTTCCTGATCCAAGGCCGTCGCTCGTCACGTCCACCTGCGCTTTAGCTCGCCGCCTTCGAATAGACGTCGGTAGTCGTTCGCGAACGGCGACGGAACAGCGTGAGACCGGCCGGCAGCACGAGCAGCGCGGTGAGCAGGCACGACAGCTCGCCGATCACCGCGTACTTTCCGAACGAGCGTAGCGCGAGGTTGTCGCCGAACAGTAGCGTACCGTAGCCGAGCATCGTCGTCAGGCTGCAAGCCGCGATCGCTCCGCCTACCGATTGCAGGCTGCGTTTGACGTCGCCGAGCGCGCGCACGCGGTCGTACAGGTTGATCGAGTATTCGACGCCGATGCCGAACGTGAGCGGCAGCGCGACGAAATTCAAGAAATTCAGCCGCACGTCGCAGCCTGCGGCCGCGCCGAGCGTGAACCAAACCGCCAACAGCAGCGACGACAGCACCGCCGCTGCCGGCAACGCCGCACCGGTGGCCAGCGTCGAGACCACCAACACGACGCCAAACGCGACCGCGATCGCACGCGGTGCATCCCGCGTCATCGAGCGAATCATCTCGGCAAATACGCTGGCGCGGCTGGCGTTGGGCACCACGTCGCCGCCCGGCTCGCGCACGCCCTCGAGCAGATCGGCAATTTTCAGCAGCTGCTCGCCGCGGCTGCGCGAAAGCTTGCGGTCGATTTCGACGAACACCGCGCTGCCGAAGCGGCCGTTGGTTTCCGTGAAGCGCTCGCGCAGCAGCGGCGGCAAGTCGCTTGGCCCGAGCGCGCGCAGACCCTCGGGCGGCCGGAAATCTCCGGCAAACTGGCGATCGGCTCCCTTCAGATGCGGCAGCGCTCGATCCAGCTCGCGGCGAATCTCGGTCAATACCTCGAGCTTGCGCCGCACCACCTCGGGCCGGCCGCCGAGGTAGTCGTACGCCGTCGTCACGCGCTCGACGAGCTTGCCGCCGAATAGCTGGCGGTCGCGCGCCACGACCGCGTCGGCAACCAGCGCCGCGTGCGCGAGATCGCTGGCCAGGAGTAGATCCGGCGAGCCGCGCGTGCCGAAGATTTCGTCGGCCTTGACGCTGAAGTGGCCAGCGCCGCTCTTGGAGCTGCTGGCGCTGCGCAGCTTGCCAAAGTCGTACTCCCAAGGGTTGGCGGCATAGCGTGCGATCGGACGCGCCACCGCGAGTGCGGCGACGGCAACGCCGAGCAGCAGCAGCAGCGGTCGCCGCGTCGCGAGCTGACCCAACCAGCGCGTCACCTTTGGATCGACCGGTTTGGGCGCGAGCGCGCGGCGGCGTGTGACGGAAAAGCGCTCGAGCGCGGCGATCGACGCCGGGCACAGGCCAAAAGCCGCGAACCAGCAGGCTAGCGACCCGGTGCCGCCGATCAGCCCGAATTCGCTGAAGCCACGAAAGCTGGTCACGCCGAGCGACAGGTACGCGCCGGCCGCGGCTACCGCGCCCAGCCAAGTGCCGCGGCGGCAATCGAGCGCCGCTTGGCGCAACGCCGGCAACAGCTCGAGACCAGCGCTGCGCAGCTCGCGGTAGCGCGCAAAATAGATCATCGGAATGTTGATGCCGTTGCCAGCGATGATCGAGCCCAGAAAACCGCTGGCCATGTTCAAGTGGCCGAACGCCAGCTTGGCCACCGCGAACGCAACGCCACAGCCGACGGCAGCGGATGCGCCAATGTGCACGAGCGACAAGGCCGAGCGAAAGTAGCCCAGAATCACCGTCAAGATCAGCGCTAGCGCCAACGTCGACACCAGCGCAATGTCGGCGATCAGACTCTTGCGCTCGGCTGCGGCGTTCGGAATGTCACCGGTGAAGCCGACCTCGGCGCGCGGGTGAAAGCGCGCCGGGTGCAAGTCTTCGACGAGCTGGGTCACGCGTCGCAACAGCTCGTCCGAGCTCAGCTCGCCCATGCCGGCGGCCGACGAGCGAATCACCAGCGCGTAGCGCGTACCGCTCGGGTTTCGAAAGTAGTCCGACTTGAAGCGATCTTGCGCGGCCATTTCGCGCTCGATGCGCTCGCGGATCGCCGGCAAGCCAGCGCTCGGGCTCGGGCTCGGGCTCGGGCTCGGGCTTGGGCTCGCTGCAGCATCCATGGCGGGCTCCGCCGTCGACAGCACCGAATCACCGACGCTGCCGCCGAGCGCGCGCAAGTCGTCGTCGACTTGAACGGCGCAGGGTTCGTCGAGCCCGAGATCGAGCGCCTGCTGGTCACGCGCGCGCGCTAGCTCGCAACGCACGAGCCGCAGATCGCGCTCGGACGCGAACAGCCAGCGAAAATCTTTGAAATATTGGCGCTCTGCCTGCGCTCCGGTCTGCGCCGACGCCACCAACCGGGGCGGTAGCTGTCGCACCCGCGGCGCAAGCTGGTCGATGAAGCGCTGGTTGGCGGCCGGATCCGGCGACTCGATGATCACGACCAGCGTCGACGCTCCGCTTACTTTGCGCTCGAGCGCGGCGCGGAAGCGCTTGGCCGTGCCGGATTCGCTCGGCAACAAGCTGACGAAGTCGCCCTTGATCCGCAGTTGGCTGGCCAACCCCCAGCACACCGCGAGCAGCACCAGCGCCGAGCCGAGCACGCGCCACGGATGCGTGGCGGCCCAGCCGGTGTAGCGAGCCAGCAGGCCTTCGAGCAGCGACGCCCGCGAATCAGTTTCGTTCGTCACCATGCTGCACCACGCGTGTCACGCGGACATCACCCTCAGGTGTGATTCAGGAGCACACTGTGAGCGTTCAGCGTTGCTGCGTTACCACACCTGTCGCGCACTCGCTGCGCGAGCAGTCGTGCATACAAGGCGAATAGATCCTCGAAGTGTTGCTCCGATGAAGGGAAGGTGGCGGCGGCGAGCAACGCAGCTTGCCCCAGCTCGTCCCGCGGGCGGACCAGCAGTCTCTGCACGGCGCGGGCCACGCCGCTCGCGTCGGCGCGCGCGGCGTAGGTCTCGGCATACGCCGGGTGCGCCAGCGCGCCGGCCCCGCCCGCCGCCGGCACCACGACAGGCGTACCGCTGGCCAACGTTTCGGCGACGACGAAACCGTACGTTTCAGCGAGCGAGCCGTGCAGCAACAGATCGACGCTCGCCAATACACCGGCGTATTCCGCGCGATCGTGGGTAAAAGGCAGGAAGGTGACGTGGTCCAAGCCGCGCGCACGCCGCTCGAGCGCCGCGCGCTCGGGGCCGTCGCCCAAAACGACCAGCGCCACCGGCTGCGAGCGACGCAGGACGTGCAACGCGTCGACGAGCAGCGCCTGGCGTTTGTCGGCTGCCAGCCGCCCGGCGATCAGCACCAAGCGCGCGCGCGGGTCATCCGACACCGGCCCCAAGAAGCGCGCACGCAGCCGTGGATTGCGACACTGTGAACCTAAGTCACTGCGAGTGATGCCAAACGGCACAGTCGTGACGCGCTCGCAACCGCGCTTGGACAATTCGGTTTCTAGCCAGTGACCAGCCACCACGGTGGCGTCACAAAATCGGCTGATTCGGCGGTGCCAACCCCACGCGGCATGCTCGATGCAGTCCGCTAGTTGCGCGGGCAGCGCGCGCTCGAGGCGCGCAAGAGCTGGGCGCACGTAGCAGCCGATCGGATCAGAATGGTGAAAGTAGACTCGCAGCGCACTATCAGCGATGCCGCGGGCCGCCACGGCGGGCGCGAACGGGCTCGAGATCTGCACCACGTCCGGGCGTTCTTCGGCGACCACCCGCCGCATGAAGTCGATGCGCCAAGGCACGCGGTACGTCGGATCGTACGGCATTGGCGGCGCCGGATAGCGAATCAGCCGCATGCCCGAGTGCTGGCTCACCGAATGCTCGCGCCCGGGCGCGACCACGGTCAGCGCGTGTCCGGCGCTGGTCGCGGCTTTTCCCATTCTTTCCAGATACGAGCGAACTCCGCCACCACGGTCCGAGAAGAACTCACAGAGGTCCAAAATGCGCAGTGAAGAAGTGAGAGTCATGGAAGATTTCGTGGGCTCGAGGGTGGAAGCCGCTGCCGGTGATGCGCCGCAGTGGCCAGCGCGCATCGGCATCGTCAACGACTACGTTCGCATACCGCATGCCAACGGCTCGTCGTTCGCCTCGCAATTCCTATACCGCGAATTTCGCAAGCGCGGTCACCGCGTGACGATCATTGGCGCCGATGATCCGGAGACCAAGCCGGCCGATCTACCGGAGCACGCGGTTTCGTTCTTGAGCTTGCCACTGCGCAACCATCCTGGCGTGCACTTGGCGCTGCCGTCGCGCCGGCGACTGCAGCTGCTCGAGCGCGAAAACCTGGACGTGGTGCTGGCGCAGACCGGTTCCGCCATGTTGGAGGCCGGGGTTTGGCTGCGCGCGCGGCGCGGCGTGCCGCTGGTCTGCGTGAACACCATCCATTTGCCGAGCGTGTACAACGTGGTGCTGCCCGAAGCGCTGCTCGAAACGCGCGCCGACGAGGCGTTTCGCGAGCACGTCGTGCCGTGGATCGAGCAGCAGACGGTCAGCGCCTACAACCAGGGCGACGGCTTGGTCGTGCTCTCGAAAGGGCTGAAACGCTATTGGGAAGATCGCGGCGTGCGCGTGCCGATTCACGTCATTCCGCGGGCCGTCGATCCGGCGGTGTTCGACGCTAGCGAGCCGGCCGATCCGTTTCCGGCCGCGGCCGCGAAAGGCGGGCGTTTGCTGGTGGTTTGTCGCCAGGTGCGTGAGAAGGGCGTCGCACATCTGCTCGAAATTTTCGCAAAGTTCGTGGCGCCGGTCGCGCCCGAGGCCTCACTTACCCTGGTGGGTGACGGCCCGGATCGCGACAGCTTCATGCAGCTGGCGCGTGAGCTGGGCATCGAAGCCCGAGTTTTCTTCGCTGGCGAGCAGCCGCTCGGAGGCATTCCCGCGTTTCTGCGCAACGCCGACATCTTCGTGTACACCTCGCTCAGCGAAACGTACGGCCAAGTCGTCAGCGAAGCGCAGTGGTGTCGCCTGGCGGTCGTGGCGCTGGCCGACGGCATGGGCGTCTCGCAGCAGGTGGAGCACGAGCGAACGGGCCTATTGATCGATCCGACCGGCGATCCGGAGCAGGTGAAGTGGCGCTTCGCCAAGGCGGTGTTGCGGCTGTTGCGCGAGCCCCGCGAGCGTGAACGCTTGGTGCGCGAGGCTGCCGACTGCGTCCGCCGGCGCGCACGCTCGGAGCTGAGTGTGGCCCGCTACTATGACGCGTTCGCGGCGGCGCGGCGGCACCTGGAGCGAAGTGCGAAAGCCGAGCCGGTCGTGGCGATGCGCGAGATGCGTTCGCTGGCGCGCTGGACCGGCCTCCACCTCACGCTGGCCGGGGTCGGGCTGCTGCGCGCGCCCGGTATCGTCAACCGAGCGCGAGCGCGTCAACCAAACTGGGACGGCGCCAAGCTCAAGCCGATTTCGAGCGATGGTGGCCTTGGCGCCCGGCCAACAGCATGAGCGACGGGTCGAGCACCAGCCTGCCGCCGCGCTCGAACAGCGCGCGGTGCAGGCTGACGTGCTCGCAGTCGCGGGTGGCTTCGTCGTAACGCAAGCCGCGAATACTCTGGCTGCGATACAGCGCAAGACCTGCAAACGCGCTTTTGACCTGCACCGGCTCGTCCCCCCGGCACAAGCCCGCCAAGCGGCAGCGAATCCTGGCGTCGCTCGCGCGGCGCTCCCAAACCGCCTCGCGAAAGGCGATCGGATCGTAGTAGCCGTAGCCCACGAACGGCATCAGCAGCGGCAGCCCGACCCAGTTGTTGATTCCGAGCGCGGTCACACCATCTGGCCCGTCGGGCTCGGCCAACAGCGCGATCGCGTGGCGTAAGCCGTCAAGACTGATCGGTCCCTCCAAATCGCCATCTAGCACGCCGACCAGGTCGGTCGGCGCCGAGGCCTCGAGCCGCTCCAACAGCGCGTTGCGTAGCCGCGCCATCCGCGCAAAGCCCGACACGCCCGGCTCGAGGCGCGGCACCGGTACGCTCTCGACCACGTCAGGTCGCGAGCGAGCCCAGTCACCGAGCACGCGCTCGGTGCCGTCGGTCGAGTCGTCGCACAGCACCAGCACCCGGCCACCCTGGAACTGCTCGAGCACCGCTTCACAGCGAGCGCGCAAGTACAGCGCCAAGTCGACGCGGTCGTGCAACATGGTGACGAGCGTGATGGTCTTTTGCCCGGCGGCTTGGTGCCCCTGCGCGACCCGCGAAAAGTAGCGAACTTGCCGGGTTTTTCTCGGCAAAAAGGCCTTTTCTGGGAAGCCGAGCTTGTAGCGTTCGGGCCTGACCAGCTCGTCGACGGTCTTTTCGCCGCGCAGCACGGCAGCGCCGCCGCGCGACCAGCCGACCGCGGTTTGCACGCGGCGATTCAGGCCAGCTTCGGGGATCCAGGTGTGGGCCCAGTGGTGCACGCCAAAGCTCGAGCTGGGATAGAGCGCGAGCTCGCGCATGCTCTGAAAGTGCTTTCGCGAGCGCGCGTCGAGCGGCAAGGTCTGGGCGTCCAAATCGGGCAGCGGAAAGAACGCGTCCGGGTCCGAAATTTCGACGCCGAGCGCGCGGCCGTGGGCTTCGTAAACAGCGTCGAGCGCCAGCGGGCCGGTCACCCCGATCGGGTCGCCGCCGAGCGACATCGCTCGCCGTGCGATTTCTTCCATCATCCGTTGCCAGAACGGGTGACCCGGCACAGACGCCATGATCGCGTTGCAAGCCATCAGGGCTTTGCCGCGACGCTTTCGCGCGTGCGATTCGGGCTCGGCACCGAGCACACAGTCTCCACACTGGGCCAGGAACGGATCGAGCGGTCGTAACGGCTCGACGTCGAGGTCGACGTAGACGCCACCGAAGCGCAACAGATACAAACAACGAACCATGTCGGCGCGATAGATCTCGCGCGAAAATCCGCGATACAGCCGATAGAGCTCCGGAAATTCAGCGCGGACGAACGCGTCGTTTTGCGCGTCGGTCCACAGCCGGTACTCGAAATCGGGGTGCAGCTCGCGCCAGCGGGCTTGAAACCGGGCCAGCGGCTGCGGCACGTCGGTCGACTTCCAAGTTTGATGGATGATCCGCGGGATTGGCACGCCTTGGCTGTGCAGATCTCGTGCCACCGGATGGGGCCCGACAGGCAGGTTCCACGTCGTCGATGCCGCCCTGACACGCGCCCGTCACGCAACTGGGCGACAAACTAGCGACGTGCCACCGCCAGCGAGCGTCGCGCTAATCCGGACCGAAATTGCGCTCAGCCTGAGCTTGCTGGCAATTTTCCTGGTCGCGCGCGATCTGCCGCTCGTCGACCTGCCGCAGCACGCGCTGCAAATTGCCAATTGGATTCGTCTGAACGCGCACGACAGCGCGACCCTGGATCTCGAGCTCAATTTTCGTACGCCCTACCTGCTCGGCTATCCGGTGGCACGCGCGCTGGCTTCGGTCGTGCCCGTGCTGGTCGCGCTCAAGTTGACGCTGTGGGCGTCGATCACGCTGCACGCTGTCACGTTGCGCAAGCTGTGCCAGCGGCTGGGGCACGATCCGTGGCTGGGCTTGCTCGGCTTTCCTCTCGGCTTGGGCTACAGCTTTTGCTTCGGTTTCATCGCGTTCTGCGCGGCGCTACCGCTGGCACACTGGGCCATGCTGTGCGCGCTCGAGCATCGCGATGCCCCGACGTGGAAGAGCGGGTTGGGGCTAGCGACGACCTTGGCCTTGCTCTTGATCGCACACGGCGTGGCACTCGGTTTTCTGGTCGTGGTGCTGGCACCGCTGCTGGTGTGGGGCGCAGGCAAGCTTTGGCAACGACTCGTGCCGCTGGCAGCGCCGCCCCTGCTCGCTTTATTTTGGCTGGTGCCGGGCGGCACGTCGACGCGCCTGGGCGGTGACTACTGGGCGCTCGAGCCGCAGCGCGTGCTAGAGCTGCCCGGTCAATTGGTGGGCATCGGCGCTGCTGATCCGATCGCGACGCTGCTCGGCAGCTTGCTGCTGGTGACGGTTGGGTGGAGCTTGGGCGCGCGCCGCTCGCTGCTTCTGACCCTCCCCTTGGCTTCGGCCTGCCTAGGTTACATGCTCTTTCCGAGTATGTTTCGCGGCGCCGGGCCGCTCGGCCCGCGCTTCGCGGCCTACATGGTGCCGACCGCGCTGATTGCGTTCGAGCCACGCGAAGCTCGGTCGGCCGGGATGGAAAGTGCGCGACGTGCGCTGGTCCTATTCGTGGCCGGCAGCGTTCTGTGCGTCTTTTCGCTGCGATTGCCGGGCTTCAACCGCGAGGCGTCGGATTTTCACGCGCTGACGGCGCGGCTGCCGCGCGGGCTTTCGATTCGACCGCTGGTCTTCGACCGCGCGAGCCGGGCATTTCCGGGCATTCCAGCGCATCTTCACGTCCCGGCGTACTACGCGCTCGAGAAGGGCGGCAGCGCCGGTTATTCGTTCGCGATGTACTCGATTTCAGTCGTGCGATTGCGGGCCGGCGTTCACGCCAAGATGGCGGGCGGCGCCGAATGGGCTCCCGAACGCTTCGACGCCGAGCGCGAAGCCGATGAGTACGACTATTTCATCGTCAGGAGCGCGGTCGATCGCACAAGCTCGCTGTTCGCAGGTGAAAGTCCGGTGGCCGTGCTCGACCAGCACATCGGCGATTGGTGGGGATACCGCCGCGTCCGACGCGCTGGGGGCAGCGTGGTGGGCAGACTGTGAATTTCTTCGAGCCTCGGCCCGACCGGCGTCGAACGACTGTCGGGCCAGCGTGTCTAGGAGTAAGGTCATTGCTGACACAGGGACTCGACGCGATTGAACGGCGGCAAATCATTGGGACAGCGGGAGATACGGATACTGGTCGTCGAGCTTGACGGAGGCTCGGCGCGCGCGGTGCTCGAGACCGCGGCCGACTTGGTGCTGGTCACCGCGGAGTCGTTCGAGCACGCGCTCGAGATGCTGAAACCGAGCCGCGCCGAGGCGATTGTCGTGGCATTGGCTGCGCTGCGCGCGAATGACGCGGTCGCGCTGAAGGGGCTGGTGGATGCCGCCGGCGGGACGCCGGTCATGGTCGTCTCTCAGCCGGTGCCGGAAGAGCCAGCCACTCAGCTGCTGAAAGCCGGCATCCACGGCTACCTGTTTGCGCAAGACGTGGGCTTCCTACCGACCAGCGTGCGCGAGCTGGTGCGCGGCGGCGTGCCAATGTCGCCGCCCGTGTCGCGCTTGGTCTTGCAACGTGCACGGCGCAGCTCGTCGAGCATGGCAGCCGTGCGCCCGCAAAGCGCCGCTGCACAAAACCTGCTCAGCGCGCGGCAACGCGAGATCTTGGCGCTATTGCAGCGCGGCCACAGCTACGACGACATCGGCACCGCGCTCGGCCTCAGCGTCAACACCGTGCGCAGCCACCTGCGCATCATCTACGAACGCTTAGGCGCAGCCAGCAAAGTCGAAGCCGTAATGATCGGCATGGAGCTTGGCCTGCTCGAACGCGCCCGCCTGGCGTAACTCCGCGCGGCCCACACCCGCTCGATTCCGCTCGACTCCGTTCGACTTCGCTCGATTCCGTTCGACTTCGCTCGGTTCCGTTCGACTTCGTTCGACTCCGTTCGACTCCGTTCGACTTCGCTCGATTCCCGTTCGACTTCGTTCGACTCCGTTCGACTTCGCTCGATTCCGTTCGACTTCGCTCGATTCCCGTTCGACTTCGTTCCGCCAAGGCCCCCTCCGCATTCCGAAAATGACTTGGCATGCCAAGTCATTCGGGACGCAGCAATCTGCACCACTCCAAGCCCCGGTGATCATTGACGGAACCGCGTGCCCCAATTCGTGGCCGGTGATGACTTGGCACGCCAAGTCATTCGGGGCTTGGGAAGGGGCCTTGTGGGCCTGTTGGGCTTTTCGGGCTTTTGGGTCTTCGGGCTTTGGGCCTTCGGGCTTTGGGCCTTTGGGCCTTTGGGCCTTTGGGCCTTTGGGCCTTTGGGCCTTTGGGCCTTTGGGCCTTTGGGCCTTTGGGCCCTTGGGCCCTTGGGCCTTTGGGCCTTTGGGCCTTTGGGCCTTTGGGCTCTGGGCCTTTCGGCGGGGCTCTGCGAGGACCGAGCGGGGGTGCTGCCCAGTAGAAGACCTTAGGCCTTCAGCTCGTCGAGAGTGCCGGTGTAACCTTCGCCGAACGAGGTGCAGGGTACGTCCATCGCGTTGCTGAGCGAGGCCAGCAGCTTGTTGTGCGGGACGTTGCTGTCGCCGTTCCAGTACGTGCCGGTCTTGTTCGCCCAGTTGCCGAGCTTTACGGTGCGGCCGGTCTTGAAGTAACCGCCGCAGCTGCCGATCAGCACGAAAGGCATGCCGGCAACGTAGTGACCAGAGCCTTCGTTCATGTCGTTGCCGACGACGATCACGCTGTTGTCGAGCGTCGTTCCGTTGCCTTCGACCGCGCCATCGAGGCTGGCAGCCAGCCGCGCGACCTGCTGGTACATCCAGATATCGGCTTTCATCTTGGTCGCGTAGCCGTCTTTGCCCAAGTGCGCGATGTCGTGGAAACTGGAGTTGATTTCGAGCCAGGGCAGCGTGATCGGACGATAGCCGCCGTCATCGGCCCAGCAGATGCTGACCGAGCGCGTGATGTCGCAGCGCAGCGCCATGGCCGTCATGTCGAGCATGGCGGCGACCTTGTCTTGAAAGATCTTGCTGCCGGTCATGACCGTCGGCGGCGTGCAGACCATCGCGCTAGCCGTCAGCTGCTTTTCCAGCTGCCGAATCGACTCCAAGTGTGCGTCGATCTTGGCTTTGTCTTCGGTCCCCATCCGCTGCGAAAAGCCCGTCAGCTCTCCGCTGACGAAGTCGAGCACGCTCTTGCGCTTGTTACGGATTTTCTCGAGATCGGCCGAAGGCATGGTGGCGCTGGCGAACAGCTTGTCGAACAAGCGCTTGGGGTCACCCTCGCCGGTGTTGGCCTGAGCCGCGCCGCGCCAGCTCGCCGTGCCACCCTCGACGCTGATCACGAGCAGCGGCTGCGGCAGCGCGACCGTCTTGGCGATCGCGTCCGACACCACCTGATCGATCGACGGACCGGTGGACGTGCAGTTTTGGCCACCGGTGTTCTTGTACGTACCGGTCCAGATCACCGGATAGGTGAAGTGACCGTCGTACTTGTGATCGGTCTCGATCATCGCTTTGTAGTCGAGGCCGGCGGCCACCAACGTCTTGGCCGCAAACGGCGCGAGCGGCTTCAACGTGTCGCTGTTGGTCGTGCCGTCCGCGGGGTAGAACTGGCTCTGGCATACGCCGTGGCCCCAGGTGATGGTGACCAGGCGTTTCGGAAAGCCGTTCGCACCCGCAGCTTGCGCGCGCTCGGCGTCGATCAACGGCAAGAATGCCGCGCTGGCGCCAATACCGGCAAGCATGGCGCGACGTGAGAAACGCTTTTGGTTCTTGGCGGTCTTGATCAGAGTCATTTGGTCACCTCCCCGGCGGCGACGCTTCGGAAACGGAACGAACGCGAGGCGGCAATCGCGGGAGCAAGGTCACGCATATCGAATTGGTTGGTAGCGAAAGCGGTCGCGATCGCCGCCATTGAAGGCGCATCGCCATCGGTCTCCGTGCGGCCCACCGCGAACCGGAACCACTGCTTGGCGAAGCAGTCGCGCACGGTGCTGCTGGTCGACAAAATCTTGGTCAGCTGCAGCGCGTCGGTGAACGTCTGATCTTTGCCGTCGATGTTGACGCTGCCCGACGAATCGACGGCCTGGCCGTTGTCCATGGTGCGGTAGCGACCGATGCCGTCGTAGTGCTCGAACGCGTAGCCGATCGGGTCCATCAGCAAGTGACAGCCTTTGGCACATTCGTTCTGGTCGTGCTCGGTGAAGCGCTGGCGCGTGGTACCGCCAGCCGTGGCCGGCTTTGCGGGCGGCACGTTGGGCGGCGGCGGTGGCAACACGCCGCACAACAGCTTGGTGTACACCGCCTTGCCACGCTTGACCGGGTTCGAACCGTCGGGTGAGCCGGCCAGCGTCAAGAACGCCGGCTCGGTCAACAAGCCAAGACGCTGCGAGGTATCCAGTGTCGTCTTGCCGAGCATCGTGCCAGAGGCGCTGTTGCCGTAGACCTTGGCCAGCACAGAGTTACTGAAGGTGTAGTCCGCGCTGAGCAGCGTCTCGAGCTTACCGCCGCCGTCGAACAACACGCTTTGCGCGAAGGCGTCGGTGCCGTCCACCAGCGCGCCTTTCAGGGCGTCGTTGTAGTCGGGGTAGGCCTTGGAGTCTTTCGGCAGCGGCGCGATGTCGTCGAGCTCGAGCCATTCGCGGAAGAAGGCCGTGGCGGCGTCTTTCGCCTTGGCGTCGGCCAACATGCGACGCGCTTCGGCGCCGATGTCGGCGTCGGAGCTGAGCTTACCGGCGGCCGCGGCGTCGAACAGCGCCGCGTCGGGCATGCTGCCCCAGATGAAGTACGAGAGCCGCGACGCGACGTCGTAAGGGCCGAGCTGCACGGCCGCGCCCGACAGCTTGGGAGCAACATCGGGCGCTTCCCAGTGGTACAGAAACGCCGGCGACTGCAGGATGCCTTCGAGCAGCGTCTCGATCGCGTCGTTGAACGTCATCTTCTGCGCGGTGCGCGCGTTCTGGTAGAACGCGGTGAGCCGCATCGCCTCGCCGTCGCTGAGCGGTCGGCGGTACGCGCGCTTGCCGAAGTCGGAGATGAACTTGGCCGCGCAGGCGTCTTCGCCGGTGGCGGGGTCACAGGGCAAGAGCGTGGCCGGCGTCTTGATCGCGGTCTTAGCCAGCGTCTCGGCCGCCGTGCGCAACAGATCGGCGTCTTGCGTCGCAACCAAGCCGGCACGCCGGAACAAGAACGAGCGGTCGCGATCGTCGGGAAAATCATCGGCCGGCTGCGTGGCGTCTTGGAGCAAGTCGCGCACGGTGTTGTTGTATTCGCGACGTGTGAGCCGCAGCAGCGGCCGCGGCCCGACCGCGTTCGGGTCAGTCACGGAGCCCGCGCCCCCGGTGCTGCCACTGCCGCCGCCGTTGGGATGGCCGGGATCGAGCCCCGGGTTGCTCGGGTCGTCGGCACCGCCGAGGCCACCCTTGATCGAGGCGTCGCAGGCCACCAGCAAGGCGAGCGAGGCGCTGACGCCAACCACTAACCTGAGCAATTGGGGCGTTCCCTGGGGTTGCTTGGGACTTCTCATTGGGGACACCTCCATCAGTACCCACCCTCAAGGGTAACGGGCCAGATCGGCCACACCTAATCAACATCGCTCCAAACGGCACCAGGCACGATGGAAAAAAGCCGTCACGCACCAGCAATCGACAACAACGACTCGCGACTACCTTTGGCCACAATCACGCTGTCGCGTTTCTCGGGCGCGTTTGACGTTGCTGCTTCGAAAGAGCGATTCCGCAGCAAGTCGAATCTTCGCGTGACAGTGCCGAAGCTCAGGGCGTGCAGCGGTGCGGCAACGCGCGCGGCGCGGCGAACACCTCGACCCGGCACGCAATCGCGCCGACGATCGGCACGTCGAAGTGCACCGCCACGCGACAGTCTTTCTCGTTTTTCGGATCGAACCACCAGGCTTTTTCGCACTGCCCGCGACCGGCGCCGAGCTTGGTAACGGCAAAGCGACCGCGCGTGCGTAACGCTCCGCAGCTCGAGCCGCCGAAGATGCGATCTTCACTAGTTCCGAGCAAGCCGCCGCTGACCACGGTGTCGTCCACTGCCAACTGCGGCTCGACGTCGCTTTCCGGATCGGGCGTGCAGCGCAGCGCGCCGGAGCAGACGTTGTTGGCGCAGCAGCTCTGCTTGGCGCCGCCGCAAGCCGTGCGGCAGCGACCGCCCACGCAGGCGCCGGAAGCGCAGCGTTCGCCATCACACGGTTGGTCGGGACCGCCGACCTCGACGCAGCGATTTTCGACGCAGCCGAGCCCGCCGTCACAGCCGGGCTCGCTGGTGCAGCAGGTTTCGTCGCGGCGACCGCAGAACTGGCACAGCCGTTCGGTATTGGCGGTCCGAAACGCGCTGCGCGCGATCGCCAGCGTAACCGGCTGCGTGCTGGTGATTTCGCGTGAGCCGCGGCTCAGCTCTTTGGCGTTGTAGCTGGCCGAAAGCAACGGCACCCCGAGCCCAACCTCGCTCCCGTGCGCATCTTCGGCGCTGACCGTCAACGTCGGAATGCCGACCAGCGCCTTGTGCACGAACTGGTAGTCGGGCCTGCACAGCGCCTGCAAACACTGCTGTTCCTTGCGCTGGCCCTGCATGCGACTGGCGACGCCGAGCAACGTCACGAAGCGCGCGTGCTTGACGCTGATGTGCGCGTTCACGCGTCGCGTGCGCGTAAGATCGAGTGACAGGCTCGGCAACCACGGCACCAGCGTCGAAAGGTTGGCGTGCCCGCCGTGGCCGACCTCGGCCGAGAAACCCTGATCGATACTCAGATCGAAATCCGAGGCCGAGCTCTCGAGCAGCTTCTGGTACTCGCCGGGGTCGTCGAAGCAGTCCGACAACACGCCTTCTTCGCCGGCGCCCGGCGCGCCGAAGCGGCCAAGCTCCGTCACGCCTGGAATGTCGAGACAGGACATTTGCGTGCCGATGCGGGCCGAGGTGACCGCCTGAGTGAGCAGCGGCTGCAAGCGATCGCAGTAGCCGGTTTGAGCGTCGACGGCTTTTTGAGCGGCGGGGATCGGCGCCACATCGGCCGCCGGGCGCTTGGAGCCAGCGCACGCGCCCAGCGCGCAGAGCGCGACCACCGGTACACTGCGCCAGCGGCGCGCCGAGAGACCGAGACCTCGCCCTCGAGACATGCGTCCCGGCT
>FSUE01000585.1_pt1 | contig 21460 bp, 21 predicted proteins | sample 1637031 | NCBI WGS metagenome assembly FSUE01 (sample SAMEA3914819, study PRJEB12502) | metagenome | biome: forest; material: soil | place: Canada | collected 2010-06-26 | depth 0.3 m | reverse complement strand
GGTATGACCGATGATGAGTTCATAGGTTCCACAATGTGTCTCCGTCTCGGCTGCGATGTGTCTCCGTCTCGGCTGCGATGTGTCTCCGTCTCGGCTGCGGCGCGTCGCTTCGTTTACGGCACGGCCTGGACTTCGAAGCTGCCGTCGGCTGCGGCGCCGATCGTCCAGACTTGAATCGGTGCCGACGTTTCTTCGGTAGTCGGATCGTAGTCGAGGTCTCCGGAAGCGCCGCGAACGTTCACCTTTGCGCCGCTGCGCAGCGTTTCCAAAATGCCACCCCAGAACAGCGGCTGAACATCGAATGCCTTGCCGGAGCTGAGCTTGCGCAGGCCCTGCGCGATACCCTGTCCGGTGACGGCGCTCTGGCTGAAGAGCGAGGAAGCCGAGCCGTAGAATACCAGCCAAGCGGCGTCGTACATGTGCGCGGTGAACGAGAACGCGGTCACGTCCTCGCTGTACTCGGATGCGTAGCTGCCCCGGAAATTGTTGAATACCGGGTCCATTGCGTTCACCGGCGACGGCCTAGAGCCGCGAATGCGGTCGTACAAGGCAGGCGGCGAGCCGTCGATGACTTCCTTGTTCGCTGCGCTATCAGTCAAGAAAAACGTCTTGGTTGCGTAGCCGGGATTTTGCTCGGCCGCGTTCAGGAAAGCCACCACGTCAGCCTGCGTGGACGAGATGAACAGTACTTCTGTGGCGGGCGAAGCTGCGCCTTCGGTAACGAGAGCAGTTCGCTCATTTTCGGAGCCGAACACGCGCAGCGTGACATTGCCTTTGAACGATTGTTGAAAGACGGTCGCCAGGCCCTCGCCGTAGGCGCCTTTTTGCGCGATCAGAAAGACGTCGTTGATGTTGCGCGCCGCCAAATCATCGGCGATGACCGGACCCTGCAGCGTATCGGGCGGAGCCGTGCGCCAGAGCAGACCGGGCGCGGCATCGGTGGCTGGCGGATCCAGATCGGTGAGCGCTGGGCTGGTTGCCGATGGCGACATCACGAGCGTGCCAGTGCCGGCCAGCCCCTGATAGACGGCCGACGTATCGCCCGAGCCAGCCGGTCCCAAGATCGCCGGCACGCCGAGACTTTCGGCGAGATAGTGCGCGGAGGCGAGCGCTGCCTCGGGCGCCTTCAGGTCGTCGAATTTGGAATTCGCTTCATACGTGCAGTAAACGACGCCGAAGGTGTGGCCGTCCACGCCGCCCTCCTCGTTCACCTGCTTCACGGCCAGACGCGATGACCGCTCGCGGCTAGCATGGGTCGCGGACGAGCGATCCATCAAGCTGCCGAGCACGATCGTGTCTTTGTACTTGTCACGGCGAGAAAACAGATCCTCGGGGAACGTCTGGGTGCAGCGTGGCGCGACTGGCGCAGTGCTGCAAAGCCCATCGCCGCCGCACGTGGAACCTAGACCGAACGAGCTCCGGCACTCGGTGTTGGTGCTGCAGTTGGCGACGTCGGCTGTGCCGATCACGCTGCAGCCGAGCGACGAGGCCAGCATACCGCCTAGAACTACGGAGATTGAACGACGCGACATCAGAAGGTTCCGATCAAGCTGAAGCCGCCGCCGTGCGGTCCCGCCGCCGGACGCAGCCGAGTGCCGGTCGCGGCTTGCGCGTCTTTTGCCTTGCCGTTCGTGAACACCAGGTAAGCACCGACGGCGACGGCGGCGATGCCGACACCGATGCTGACGTCGGCCAGCAGCGCGTCGCGCTTATTGGATGACAAGGTGTCGTCGGCGCTGGCGGGACACCTTCGACCGCCGCCGACGTCCGGGCAGAGCTTTTCGGCATCGGACTTGGTGCTCAAGGCTTGCACGCCGAAAAAACTGCCGACGCCGACGCCGACCGCGCCGACGCCGAGTAGGACGTAGCCCAAGACGGGCGGGTGCGCGGCTGGGTTGCCGGTCTCGTTGGGCGGCAGGGGCTGTTCGGGCGCGGCTGGAGCGGAGGCGGGCGTCGACTCCGACGGCGGGCTGGCCGCGGGTGCATCCTTCTTCTCCAGCCGCTGTTGCTCGGCGCGCTCTTGAAGCTTCTTGATGCGACGTTTGACGACGTCGCGCTCGTCGCCTGGGGCGTGCGGCTCGTATGCTTGCAGAGCTTTCACGCCATCGTCGTACCTGCCGAGGCGCTCATAGGCGTTGGCGAGGTTGTACTGCAGAGCCGGTTGTTGACTCAGCTCGTAGGACTTCTCGAAGGCGCGCACGGCGCCTTCGTAGTCGCCCTCGGCGTACAGCTTGTCGCCCTCTTTGTACAAACGGCGCGCCTCGGCGTCCGACTCGCTCTGCGCGGGAGCGGGCTTCTTTTTGGCTGTTTCAGCGAATGCGTGCGGTGCGCTCAGTAACGCGCACAGCGCGAACGCGCTACCTAGCTGTCGAATCGGCATACGTCATTTCTCCCACGGATCGATGTTGTCCGTGCGATGCCCGGCTTTCGCCGGCTCAGCTGCCGATGGGGCCGTGCGTGGTGGTCGCGCTTCGACGCGGGCACCGGCGACGTGCTTCTTGCTCGCCGCGTCGGGCGGCGCCGGCTTCGCGTCGTGGTCTGGGTTGGGCAACGGACTGAGCGCGACACTACTCGGTGGTGCCGCGTCCCGAAAGATCAAGGTTTGGGGAGCGAAGCCAGGTGCCGCAATCGTGAGCGCGTGCTGACTACCGTCGCGAGGCAGCTCGCCAACGAAACTCCCGCTGCCGACCGGTTTTTGATCGAGCTCGATGCTTGCGTTGCTCGGATCCGCCCGTACCACCACGCGGTAGCTGGTGCCCACGGAGGCGGCTGGAGCCGGAGCCGCGCTGGGACTGCTGGAACGTGTGAGTCCCCAAACCAAGCCGATGCCCGCGAAAAGTGCGACCACACCGACCGCCACGGCAACGCCGACTCGGCGCGGGGGTTGCGCGGACGTTTCGGCCGTTACCGCGGTGGCACCACGCTCGAGCGTCGTCCCGGTCGCGGTGCCCGGGGTGCTCGACTTGGGCGCCGCGGAAGCCGGCGACGCGGCGTCCGAGCTCGGCGCAACGACATGCGGAGAGGCTTGGAACGCCCCGCCCCAAATCGAGCGCCCGCGCTCGCTGGCAAACGGCACCAACGCGGTGCCCAACGGGCGCATCGCCTCGTACCTGTCGTTCGCTGACAGGCTCATCGCTCGCAAAATGATCGCCTCGAGCGGCGCCGGCAGATCGGGCCGAATCGAGCGCGGCGTGGGAAAATCCCCACGCGCAATCGCGTGGACCAGCTGCATCAGGCTGTCACCGCACGAAGCATGGGGCTGCTGACCGGTGAGCGCTTCGTACAGCACCACGGCTAGCGAGTACTGGTCACTTCGACCATCGATGTCTTTGGCGCCGCGCGCCTGCTCGGGCGACATGTAGAACGGTGTTCCCAGGAACGACGACGTCGCGGTCAAGCTGGGCGTCTGCGCGTCGCTGATGACCTTCGAGATCCCGAAATCCAAAACCTTGGGGGTGATGCCCGCGTGATGGGTCTGCGCCAGGAAAATGTTGTCCGGCTTCAGGTCACGATGGATGATGCCGTTTTCGTGCGCCACGGCGACGGCGTCGACCACCGGCAGTAGAATGTCGACGGCCGCCGGCACCGAAAGCGTGCCCAAACGGCGAAGCAACGCGGCGAGTGACTCGCCTTCCAGCAGCTCCATCACCAAAAATGGCACGCCCTCGGCCTCACCGACGTCGGTGATGTCGACCACGTTTGGGTGGCGGAGGCGCGATGCGGTTTCGCCTTCGCGGATGAACCGCACGCGCGCCTCGCCATTCTTGGCCAACGACTGCCGGAGGGTCTTTAGCGCGACCCGCTTGCGGAGCCGCGTGTGCACGGCCTCGTACACTTCACCCATGCCGCCGCTGCCAATGCGCCGCGTGATCTTGTACGACCCCAGCTCGCGCCCAGCGGCCAGCTCCGGCGCGTCTTCGGCGTTGGGCAAAACATGCGAATCAGGCGGTGGAGGCGGGGGGCCAGCCGGGCTGCCAAACTCGGGAAACGACGTGAGGGGGTGCCAGGTGTCGCCGCCGACGCGACACACGAGCACGTCCGGACGCAGCTTTCCCGACGACAAACCGTCGGAAATCTGCTCCGTGGGCAACGGGCCAAGAGGCCCGGTCCCTTCGACCCTGACGTACCAACCAGCCATGCTGTGCCGGCAGCCTAACAGTGGGTAATTCGCCTGCCAACCTTCGGTTGGAACCGGGTTTCAGGGCATTTACTGCGCGAGAGTCCCCGCCGGCCCTCATGTTTCGAAAGCTGCTACCTAGTCGGCTCACTCGAGCGACGCGCAGAGGACAGTGTAAGCCTTGGCCCCGTGCGGTCTTTCTTGAGGCCGTAGTATCTTCCTGCCCGGCCCGCGTGTCTCTCCAGCATGACCGTCCCAACCGATGCGATTTCAGCGGCCACCGGCGCCCCGGGCGAAGCGCTTGCGGGCGCGGTCGGCCAGTCTTGGCGTGGCTTTCTGGAGGTATGCGAGCCGCTGCGGCCGGAGCTCTATCGTTACTGTCGGTACCTGACGCGCAGCCCCTGGGACGCCGACGACCTGGTGCAAGATACGCTGGCAAAGGCGTTCGTCACGCTCGGCTGCTTGCACCAGCCGCTGCAGAACCCGCAGGCTTGGCTGTTTCGCGTGGCGTCGAACGTCTGGTTGAACCGCGTCCGCGACCGGCGCGAGGCACCCGCGCTTGCCGACGAAACGCCGGAGGTTGCGGCAACCGAACCGCAGGCGACTCGCGAAGCCGCGGGCACGTTGCTCGGGCGCCTCGCGCCGCAAGAGCGTGCAGCGCTGGTGCTCAAAGACGTGTTCGACTCGAGCCTGGAGGAGATCGCCGTCGCGCTGTCGACCAGCGTCGGGGCGGTCAAGGCGGCCTTGCACCGCGGGCGCGGCAAGCTGTTGGAGCCCGAGCCCACTTATCGAGCGGCGCCCGTCCCCGAGGTGCTGAATGCCTTCTGCGACGCCTTCAACGCGCGCGACTTGAACGCCCTCACGGCGCTCTTGCTCGATAGCGTCGTCTCCGAATTTCCGGGCCTCTCGATCGAATACGGCAGCGATGCGGCTCGCGGGGGCTCACTTGCCGGGGTCCTGTTCGGCGATCCGTCCGGCGAGCGCAGCCCGATTGGGCAAAAATACCGCACCGGGCTGCAGGCGCGACCGCCGCGGCTCGAGCTGCGCGTGCATCGTGGCGAAGCGCTCCTGCTCGGTTGGTTTCTGCACGTCGACGGCGAGGCCGTGCGGGCCATCTCTCGCGTCGAAGTGGCAGGTGATCGCGTGGCGCGCATTGCGACCTACCTGCACGCGCCGGAAGTGCTGGCCGAAATCTGCGCCGAGCTGGCAGTTCCGTTCCGCAACAGCGGCTACAGGTACTGGTAAGCATGCCGATCGCAACCGACGACGCTTGGCGTCCGCTCACGGCATGCGGCGACGTGCGCGTGCTGAAGTATTCTTGGGGACCAGCCAACGCCAACGCGCTCGCTATTCGGCTACGCCCAGGCGGTTGGCTGGTCGTGAGCCCGCCGCGTGCTGCGCCGCCCGGCGTCCACGAAGAGCTGGCTGCCGACGGGGGCGTGCAGGCGCTGCTGGCACCCAACGCCTACCACTACCTCGGGCAAGCCGCGTGGCGGCGACGCTTTCCAACCGCCACCAGCTGGGCCCCGAGCGGCGCGCTCGAGCGCATCGCCAAAAAGACGAACGGCGCGCCGTTCGGCCGCGCCGAAGATTTCGTCGATCAGCTGCCGGACAACATCTCACTGGTCTTGCCCGCAGGGCAGAAAAAGCCCCGATGCGCTGCTGTGCATCACGTCGCAAACCGGCGAGGTAGTTTGGTGGCTCGGCGATCTGTTCTCCAACACCACGCCGGCAGACCAAATCTGGCCCTTGCGCGTGTTGTCACGGCTCGCCGGCAGCGGCCCCGGTTTTCGCCGCAACACTCGCCCCGAGCTGGTTTACGTGCAGCACCGCCAAGCCTGGCTCGCGTCGGTGCGCAGCGCCGTCCTGGCACACCCGCCCAGCGTGGTCGTCCCTGCTCATGGCGATCCGTTGCTCACCGATGCCGCCGCGCGCACCGCCGCGGTCCTCGCTTAGGGCTCGGTCGAGCCCGTGTGGCGCCGCCGACGGGCTTCGGTGCTCCATGCAGCGCGCGTTTGTAAGCGGTAGCGGCGCGACACGAAGTTGGTGGAGGCGGCCAGCGCGATCGCCGCCAAACCGGCGGCATTGTCGTTGACACGCAACCCCACAGCCAGCGCCGCGTACAGCAAGGTGCCGCCGAACGCTGCCAGCGCCGTGAGCTCGCCGGGGCGGAACACCCGCGGCGTTCGGTGCAGCAGCACGCTGCGCAATACGCCGCCGCCGACCGCGTTGACGACGCCGACCAGCATCGCGCCGGCGACGCTGATCGAAGCCGCCAAAGCCAGCCGCATGCCAACGACGGCGAAGGCACCGAGGCCCACGGCGTCGGCCAGCTCGGTGAGTCGCCTCACCGCCGACGGTAGGCGCCCGTGCAGAGCGGCGCCAACACGCCATGTTGCGAGCGACGCCACCAGCGTCAAGACCACGTAGACCGGCGAGCGCACCAGCACTGGTGGTCCGGCTTGCAGGAACAACGCGTCGCGCAGCAGCCCGCCGCCGCACGCCGAGACCAGCGCGATCGCGAAGATGCCGGTCAAATCGTAGCCGCGCCGCGCCGCCAGCACTGCGCCGCTGGCAGCCCACAAGAACGTCGCGCCAAAGTCGAAATATCGAAATGCGACTCCGGCCATGCTCCACAGCTCATCGACACCGTGAGGATTGACGGTCGTCACGCTGACCTTTGCCCGGCGTCTCGCATCGAGCCCAAGCCTACTTTGAAACCGCTAAGCGGCGCAGAGCCAGTCGAGCAGGGCGCGATTCACCGCGTCAGGCTGCTCGAGCGTCGAGGCATGGCCGCAGTCGGGGACGACCACGAGCTTGGCTCCGCGAATGGCTGCGGCCAGCTCCTCGGCTTGGTCGGGTGGCGTGACGGCATCGTGGTCACCGACCAGAACCAGCGTGGGGATCGAAATTTCCGCGAGAAATGGCCTTGAATCGCCGCGGCCGATGATCGCCTCGGTCTGCCGCGTCAGCCCGCTCAAGCCCAGCGTCCGAGCCATGCGCAAATTGACGTCGCGCAGCGCGGGATCGCTTTGGCGGTCCGGATGCAAGAGCGCGGTCAGGGCTTTCACGGCGACCGTCTCGAAACCGTCGGACTCGGCGCGCGCGAGCAACGTGCGTCGGCGAGCGACTTGCTCGGGCGTGTCGGGTCGTGCCGAGGTGTCCAGCAACGCGAGCTTGGCCACGCGCTCGGGGGCCTGGCGCATGATCTCGAGGCTAATGTACCCGCCCATCGAGATGCCTGCGAGCGCGAAGCGCGCCGGAGCGGCCGCCACGATCGCCGCCGCCATCTGCGCGATACTATCACCCTCGAGAGTGGATGCGACGGTGACTTGCCCGTGCGGCCACAGCGCCGTGACTTGAGGCGCAAACACTTCGGCCGAACACAGCAGACCAGGGACCAGGACGATCGGCGTCATGTGCTGCATTTCATAGCAGCTAGCGCAGCGGAGCGGGCGGAAGGCTGGCGCCCGGCAGCGCCGAGAGGTAAAGGTGCAGGGAAGCGGATGGGGCGTCTCGTCGAAGGCTTGGACGGTTGGCTGTCGACTTGGCTGGTGACGACACTGTGCGTGGTCGTCGCCGCCGGGCTGGCGCTGCTCGGCGCCGCGCTGTGGCACGAATGGGGCGTGCGTCGACTGCTGGCGCTGGGCGGGGCGCACTGGACCGAACGCGCTCGGGTTTATGCCGAGACGCGCGTGGGTGTCGTTCGCTTCCGTCACTGGCTCGTGTTCGGAACCCTGCTGCTGGCGCTGCCGCGCGCTGGGCAGGTCCTGCCGGGGGCTGTGCTGCGCTATTGCGCGGTCGTTTGGGCGAGCTTCGTGCTCCTGAATTATCCGATCGACGCTCATTGGGTGTCGCGCGCGAGTCAGGACGCGCAAGTGCCGCACACGCCGTTTCAAGCCTTCAAGCTCAGCATCATTTGGTCGAGCTCGTCCTGGATCACGCTGGCATTCGTCGCCTGTGCGCCGGATCGCTACGACGCGTGGGGCATCAGCTGGGCGCTGGCTTTCACTTTGGCGCTGACGGTGGGTCCCGGAGCGTTCACGCGGCTGGCTTGGACGCTGGGTTGGCTCACGCCCGTCTCAATCGAGTTGCAAACCGCGCTGGCCCGGCAAGCGCGGCGCTTTCGCCTGGCGGCACCACCGGCGTATGTCATTTCTAGTCCGCGGGTGTTTGCTAGTTGTGTCTTGTGGCCGAGCTGGCTCGTGCTCAGTAGCACCGCGCTCGAGCTGCTCGCGCCGCACGAGCTGGTGGCGCTTTCGACTTACCAGTTTGGCTGGCTACGCCTGACCTGGCGGGCCAAGGCTTGGCGCCAGCTGCGCGGGCTCACGCAGGTTTTCTTGCCGATCGCCTGCGTGCCGGCTTTTCCCGAAGCGGCCTGGGCCGGGGTGTTGCTCGCCGCCCTGGCGACTGCGTACCTCCGCTACGCGTTTCCCGGCATCACCCCGTTCGCGAGCGGAGCGACGACGCTGCCGCCCCGCAAAACAGCCAAGCCCGCAGCCAGCAGGTATCCGCTGGCTTTGGAGAAAGCCTACCAAGCCAACTGGCAGCCCTTGGTGTACGCCGAGCACGCACGCAGCTTGTACGATTTACGCGTCGAAGCGGGCCCGCCGCCAGATTATCCACGCCCGCAGCCGGTTTCCCGTCGGGCGTTGGAGTGGGCGGGCTCGCTGGCGCTGGTGCTCGCGTTCTTGCTCGGGCTCGGCTTGGCCGACCTACTCCGCGCCTGCTTCAGGTTTCGCTGAGCTGGCGCTGGCAAGCTCGCCTACGTGCTGAAGACTCGTCAGACTCTTCGAGTCGGGGTACGGCTTTTTGCCCATCAGCCCCTTCCACAGCACGCGGTTGAACTTGGCGGTCGGCACCTGGTCTGCTTCCGAGAAATCGAAGCCGGCCGTCGCCTTGTCCCAATACTGAGCGCTGTGTTGCGGTGTGACGAGCTCGCCGGTCGTGTACACGGCACCCAGCTGCGTGACCAACGGCGCCACCTCCGTGGTTTGCAGCACGGTCGACGCTTCGGCCGCGAAGGACCACTCACCCGACGCATGCACGTCGAAGATGTCGGTCATCGGCGGCTGGAAGGCGGTGTTCAGATTGAGGTGCTCCGTACCCAAAATGTCTTCGATCGTGCGGATGGCGTTGACCTGGCTGTAATGCGTGCTGACCACGCTGCCCTGCTTCACGTACGGGCCTGCCACGAACACGGTCGCGCGGTGCGAGTCCACGTGGTCAGGGCCGTCTTGGCAGTCGTCTTCGGTCACGACGACCAACGTGTCGTCGGCAAACGGGCTGTTGGCGACGGCTTGAACCAAGAGGCCGACCGACAGATCGTTGTCGGCTTGCTGCGTCTCGGGCGTGTTGATGCCGCCGAGCGCCGTCCCGAAGTTGCCCATGTGATCGTGACTCAGCCGGACCAGCGACAGATTCGGCAACTTGCCCTGTGTCACGTACTGGTCGAACTCGCGCTTCCACTCCTGGTAGCGCCACAAATCGGGGTAATTGTTGTCGTAGCCGCGGTAATAGCGGTCGGTGAACGGGGCCAGATCGGGCGTCAGCGACGCCACCTGCACTTCGCCGGCAGTGAACGGGTCGCTGATCGGCGCCACCTTGGTGCCGATGCCGCCGATGTTGTTCACGAGCATGCCGTAGTCGCGCACGGTTCCGCCTGCCTGCTGCACCGCGCGGAAGATGTACCCGCCCTGCTCGTCATCGGGCGCGTCGGACGAAGCGTGGTTGCCGCTACCGGTCAGCACGTTGGCCGTACCGCCGGGCAGGGCCGCGGTGGCGGTGCTGTAGTTGGTCGTGCCCGGCTTGCCGGCGACCGCGTCACGCCCGGCGACCGTCGCCAAGTTGACCGGCGCGCCGCGGTTGGTGCCTTCCGATTCGTAGGACAAGCCACGATTGACCGACGCATAGTTGATCTGCTGCGTGATGGTTTCGACGTTGGTGACGCGGCCCTGCAGGCTCCACGACCAGCCGTCCATGCTGCCGTCACCCGGGTCCGTGAAGTTGTCGAGCGTGACGAACTTGGTGGCTAGGCTGTGAAGGCTCGGCGTGATGCGCCGCGGAAACTGCGTGATCGTGCGGTCGCCCTGGGCGCCGTTGTCGAGATCACCCAAGACCTGGTCGAAGGTGCGATTCTCTTTGATGACGTAGATCACGTGCTTGATGTGCCGGCGCAGAAAGCGCATCGCCCGCTCGCCTTCCGGATCGGCGCGGTAGAAGTTGTTCTGGGCTACCTGCGCCGTTAGCCCGTACAAATCGATTCGATCCGGCACGGGCGCCGCGACCAAGGAAGCGCGCTCGAGCTGGAATTGATACTGGTTCGAAGCTCGCGCGGCGATGTTTGCCGCAGCGTTGCCGCCCGGGTACGTGATCTCGGTCAACGCCGCGGTGCTGCCGGTCAAATGCCCCGGGTTGGGTCCGGTGATGCTCTTGCCGTTGACGATGTAGAGCCACGAGCCGTCGGCGCTGAACGTGACGTCGTGCGGCTCGTAGGCGGTCGGGATCAGTCCCGTCACCTGGTAGTCATCGGCGTCGGGCTCGTCCTTCCGTTCCCAACCGTAGCCGTGGCCACTTTCCTTGATGCGAATCACCGCGATCGAGTTCGAGCCCGAGTTCACGGCATAGAGCGTCTTGCCGTCGGGTGCGAGCGTGACCGCGAACGTTCCGGCGCCGGTGTAGCGCGCGTTCTTGTTCTCGTGCCAAGCCTTCACGTCGTGGGCGTCGTCGTCAGGCAGCAAGCCTTCGGGGGCCCGCGCGTCGATCTTGGCGATGACTGCGTTTTTCTGGGTGTCGATCACGGCGACTTGATCGGCGTTGTCTTGCGCAACGTAGAGTCTGCGCCCGGTCGCGTCGAGCGTCAGCCCGAGCGCGTTGCCATCCAACTTGATGCGCTTGACCAAGTGCCCCGCCGTCGCAAGGCTGATGTCGACGACCACCACCTCACGATCGCGATCCGACGTGACGTAGGCAAAATGGTTGTCCTTGACGACCACCGCGAACGGGAAGGTGCCGCCTACGCCGCCAGGATTGCCCTCGTTTCCGGCGAAAAATGGTCGAAGATCGTGCTCATAGCGCACGGTATTAGTGGCGGTATCGATCACGCTGATCGAGTCGTTGTAGTTGTTGACGACGACCAGCGTCGCGCCGTCGCGGCTCATGCCCAGGCCGCCCGCGTTCGGGGCGACACCGACGCCGACGCCGACGTTGGCGTGGTTCAACGCGATGGTGTTGGACAGGCTCCACGTGCCGGCGGTCTTGCCGTAGACCCTGACCACGTCATCGCGCCCACCCGCGGCGTAGAGCTTTTGCCCGTCGGGCGAGAACACCAGCCCCACGTGCGAGTTCGTTGGCGTCAGTACCTGCGTCAGCAGCGGTGAACGCTTGTGCGCCCCGCTGACGTCGTACAGGAAAATGAATTGTGTCGATGCCGCGACGTCGACCGTGCCGTCGGGCTTGATCAGCGAATTCTGCCCGGCGCACAAGACGGCGAGCGTGCTTCCATCGGGGCTCAGCTGTGAGCGGACCGCTTCACCGGCGACGAAGTTGGGGTACGCGGCCAAGCCAGGATTCAGCGGCTGTTGCACGGCGCCGTGCAGCGCCGTGGGTGTGACGTATTGGCCCGTGGCCAGGCGCTGGGCGTCGTGGTGTCCGCGAAAGGCGTCTGCGAAATCTTCGCGATCTGCCGAGAAAGACGGCTCAATCTCGGGCTTTCCTAGCCCAGCCTTGGTGCTTTGGACGGGGGCTTCGCCCGAGTCGTTCGTCGACGGTGCCGAGCTACAAGCAGACAAGAACGCGGCCGAGCCGGCCGCCAGAATCCATAGATTTGAGCGCATGTGAGTTTCCTCCGGGACGCGGGAAGACAGCAGCCTAGTCGGATTGATTCGCTCGCGCGTGACCTTGACGTAAAAGATAGAGAACGATGGCGACGTCGTTCGTCACCCTTCGGCCTCGTTTGTGATCTCTGTGCGCGTCTTCACTCGTCTTCGTCACTCTGCGTGGTGACTCGTGACGGCGCTGCAGCTTTCGCGTCAGAGGAAATGGCGAAGCTGGCTCGTTGTAGCAAAGCGCCGCATCGCGCGAGCGTTGCGAAGCCGCAACTCAATCTCCATCCGCCACGCTTAGGGTCGCGCGACACGAGAGAGAGGCCGACATGATTCGAATCGCTAGCGTGCTCACGATCTTGCTCAGCGCATCGGTGGCCGCAGCCAGCGGTCAACGCGAGGCGAATGGCGACCGCGCCCAGGTCGATGAAAATGCCGAAAAACCAGCCGAAAATGCGGCGACGGAAGCGGCCGCCAGCGGCGGTTTGTCGCCGTTCAGTATCTCGCCCAGCGTGCCGCGACTCGCCAACGCGGTCGCGCTCAGCGGCTACGACACGGCCGCGAACAGCTTCCGTGCGCGAGGCGCAGCCGAAGGGCGGCTGCTCAAGTTTCTCGCGGCGCGCGTGGAGTACGACCATGGTCCCGCCAACGGACCGGACGATCGCGTGTCGCTCGGGCTACGTGCCAGCTTCCTGAACCAGGCTACGCACGGTGTGGAGCTGGGCGCGCTCGTCTTCTACCAGCCGCGCGACTTTCGTGAGGAGGGCAACGTCGTTGCCGGCTTGCTCGTCGCGCGTCGTTTCGACCGACTGACGCTCGTGCTCAATCCGCTCGTCGGCTCCGACCCCGAAGGCGACGACCAGTCGTTCGAGCTGCGCTTCGCCAGCCTGTACAAGGCTAGCTCTTGGCTCGTTGTCGGCCTCGACAGCCGCGGCCGCTACAACCTATCTAGCGACCAAAAGCGTGCCGGCCAATTTGGCATCGACTGGGATGCCCAAGCCGGCGCGAGCGCCGCGTTCGGGCTGGGGCCGCTGTCGTTGTCGCTGCTCGTCGGCCCAAGCTTCCTCGAGCGAACGTACCTGGCCGTCGACGGCAGCGCTGGCGACCACGAGCTCCACGCCGGCTTGTTGGCGATGGCCGGCGCTGGCGCCACTTTTTGAAGCCTAGGCGACTCCCGCCGAGCAGGGCCTGCCCGCGAGCCGGAGGCTAAGATACGCTCGGGGGGAGGATCGAGGATACCGATGCCGAGCTGGCCTCTCTGCCTCGAGAGGAGTTGGTGGGCAGGGCGCGGGCGCTGCAGACGGTACTGCGCGTGGCCGGGGCGGTCGCCAGTGCTTCCAGCCTCACCGACTTGGCCGGGCGCTTCGCGGCGGCGGTCGCGGTGTACACGCGGTTTCCGGCGGTAGTCGTGCTGCGCTTGGTGCCGGAGGAAGCCAACTTCGTGATGCTGGCGCAACATGGCTTCGACGAGTCCAAGTTTCCGCCCACCAAAGCCTTGCCAGCCAAGGGCAGCCTGACCGGGCTTGCCGCCGAGCGACGCGCTGTCACGGCGACCGAAGACCTGACGACCGACGATCGCTTGGACGCGGACACCCGAGTTGCCCTGACCGCGAACGCCTAAAGCTCCGGCGTCTGCGCGCCCGTGATGTACGGCGACGAGGTGCTCGGCTCGTTCAATCTCGTCTATCCCCGCGGCACCAGCCTGGCGCTCGGCGAACGCCGCATGCTGGAGACCCTGGCCAGCAGCCTGGGAGTCGCGATGGCTCACCAGATCGCGATCGCTCGCGAGCGCGAGCTCGAGGCGCAGGCGCGCCGCGCGCAGCAGCTCGAAAGCCTGGGCGTGCTGGCAGGCGGGATCGCCCACGATTTCAACAATCTTCTGACCGGCATCGTTGGGACGCCTTCCTCCAAAAGCCGTACACCATCGACGAGCTGTCCGCCGCGCTGCAGCACGCGCTCGCCGTCGGCGTTGCGAACGCCGGCTAACCGCCCGCGCTAGCTGAGTTGGCCTTGGCGGGCGCGCAAGATGCGGTCGGCGACGACGTCGTAAAAGGCGAGCCAGGCTCGTTCGATGGCGGGGTCTTCGAGCAAGCCGAGGGCGTGGGCGATGGCGACGAACGTCGCCAGTCCGTTGGCTTTGGTTTCACGACGGAGGGCGGGCACGCGCGGCGCTAGGAGCGGGAGCGTGACGCGGGGCAGGTCGCGCAGCATGGGTTCGCGGCGCGGCATTTTCGACGCCTGGCGCCAGCTGCCATCGGGCACGATCAGCGTGAGCGGGCCGGTGACCGGTTGCGCCACCGTCGCGCTTTCGTCCGGGCACAGCACCACGGCGTTTTGGCCAGCCAGAAAGCCGAGATCGAGCGGCTGGTCGCGGCGGCCGCGCACCAGCACTTGGCTGTTGTCGGTGCAGAGCGCCGCTAGGCGCCCGGTGTTGGTCGGCTTCTTTGCTTCGTCGGCGTGAAGAATCAAAAGCAGGCGCGTGCGCGTGTGCACGCGCGGAATCAGCGCGCAAACGCAGCCTTGCGCGAGCATGCGACAGCGCTCGCAGCGCGGCGCGGTTTTGTAGCGATTGCTCAATGGACGGTGTCCGTGATTAGCAGATTTACGCCGCGCGTCGCGCTCAGCGCTCGATTTTCAGTGCGGCGACGACGTCGGAGTGGCGACGCAACGGAAACCCAGCAGCTCGCCGCGCTTGGTTGGCGCGGCTTGGTGTCGGCTCGAGGAGCGCACGACCGACGCTTGCTCGTCGGCCCAGCTGCCGCCGCGATACACGCGGAATTCCTCGCCGTCGCCGTAGAACGACTGCGTCCATTCGACCATGCCGCCGGCTAGATCTTGAACGTGGTCGGCGGTGTCGCCTTTGTCGAACTGGCCGATTGGGCAAGGCGCGGTGCGCTTGGTCATGCCGGACCAACAGAGTTGATCGGAAGGAGCGTCGTTCCCCCACGGGAAGCCGAATGTGAGCTTTCCGCCGCGGGCTACCCACTCCCACTCGTCCTCGGTCGGCAAGCGGTGGCCGCGCGCGCGACAGAACGCGTCGGCCTGGCGAAAGTCGACGCAGTTCATCGCGTAGCTCCGGCGCTCGGTGGCGCGGTAGGTCGAAGGTGCGCAGGATGTGACCTGGTCATCGCTACACTCGTGGTGCTCGACGCAAGTGGCGTAGGCGCCGGCGCTCACTTCGCTCAAATCGATACAGAGGGGAGCAACGTGGGCCAAGCGCTTCACGTCGCCGAGCCAGTAGCTACCGGCTTCGATGTACGCCATGTCGCGCGGGCACGTTCCACGCGCGGCGGCCACCGGCGAGCTGGGCCCTGGCGTGTCGCCGCGCGCGTAGAAAATGACCCCGCCCAACGCCGCAGCGCCGATGCCGAGCGCGCCGGGGCGGTCGTTTCCGACGTGCGCCCGCCGGTCGAGGAGAGCGAGCGCGTGCTTTCGATGGCCGAGCTGGAGCAGCTGGAGCGCAAGAATTTCGAGCGCGCGCTGGCCCAGACCGGCGGCAAGGTCTCGGGAGCCGACGGCGCAGCAGCGCGCCTCGGCATCAACGCTTCGACGCTGAGCTCACGCTTGCGCGCCCTCGGGCTGCTGCGTAAATCACGCTAGCCGAAGGTAAAAATGCCTCGTGTGTGGCCGAAGCGGCGGTGCGCTAGCGCCCGGTGTCGCGCCGGCGCACGCTGAAGTGGTTCCGGGCGTGTTGGTGTGGGCGTTGCAAGGTGGATGGCATGCCGGAAAAGCAAGCCGTCGAAAAGGCCAAGCGAGCGCTGCGCGCTGGCAAGAGCCCGTCTACCGCCGCTGGGGAGTTCATCCGTGAAGAGATGGACCGCTTCAAGCACGGTGACGAGGGCGTGCACTCGCGCGGACAAGCGATCGCCATCGGTCTGGCCAAGGCGCGCCGCGCTGGCGTGCCGCTGCGCCCGCAGCCCGAAACCGCGGAGGAGGAGCGCAGCCGTCGCGACGTCGAGCGCGCCTACACGGCGGGCCGGAAGAAACGAGCCCAACCTGCCGGAACCCGCAAGCACAAGGCCACGCTCAAGGCACGCCCCCGCCAAACGTCGTGAAAGGCGCCCTCGTGCGTGCGTGGGCGTGGGCGTGCGCTTCGCACGCCGTCACATGAACATGCGAGTGTGCTGACGGGGCTGCCGAGGTATCGAGCAATGTTCGAAATTTCTCGACCTTCCGGAGACGTGCGCCCATGACTCACTCGCAACGCCTGCTCAGCAGCCTTTCGCTCTTGGTTCTTTCCGCGGCTTTCTTGGGCGGGCAAGGGTGCTCCACCGATGACGCGACCAGCTCCGGAAACACCGACGCGGGTGCTGCGGGCGAGGCAATCAACGGCGGCGCACCGAGCACGGCCGGCAAGGGTGGGACCGGTGGCGGTACGGCCGGCAAGGGCACGACGGCCGGGACCGGCGGCACGGCGGCGCCTGTAGCCGGCGGCGCGGGCATGAGCGCCAGCGAAGCCGGTGCCGGGGGCATCAGCGTGAGCCAGGCCGGTGCGGGTGGCAGCGGCGATGCAGGTGAAACCGGCGGAGCGGGCGGAGCGGGCGGAGCCGCAGCAGCGTTGGCCGTGATCGCGACGATTCCGGCGCAAGGCGGCGACGTGCCCGTCACCCTGCCGGGTGGTCAGGTCGTCACTTTCACGTTCCCCGTGAGTGCCGCCGGCAATCAGGTCACGTTGACGCCGACCGACGCGACCAGCATTGGCTGGCCCGCAGGGCAGTTCAGCGACGTCATCACGATGGAGCCGGATGGTCTCACCTTCGCCGATCCAGTGGTGATACGGCTCGCGAGCAAGAGCCTGATTGTGCTCGACTTCTCGTCGTCGGGTCAGAAGGGTCCCGGCCAAGGCTTGGCGCTCAACGCCGCTAAAGACGGCCTGTTGCTGAAGCACTTCTCCACCCTGGCGGTGGTGCCGTCGGGTAAGACCTGCGACAGCACCAGCGGTTGGAACGCGACCCCCGACGCCGCCGCGTGCGCGGCGTTTGCGCCCGCAACGACCTCGCTCGATTTTGGCTGCAAGGGCTACAACTTCTGCCAACTCATCCAGGCACATTGTTGCGCCATGCCCGGCGCGACGGATTGCCAGCTGGGCGACGCGAACGCGAGCGTGAGTTACACCGATAGCGACGGCAATGGCACCTACGCTTATTGCAAGCCGACGCTCACGTTGCTCGCGCCGACCAGCGGCGCCGTGGGTGCCCCGGTGGTCGCCACCGGCACGGGTTGGGACACGTACTACGCCGTGGACCCCGGGACGCACTTCGTCTCCAACGTGGTGTTCTACAACCAGCAGGGCATTCCCACCTACCAACAAGGCAACCCGCAAACCGTGCTCACTCAAGACACGGTGAACCGCAACTCGGTGACCTTCACGGTGCCGACGATCGCCGCCGGCAACTACAACGTCGGCATCACCTTCCGTAACGGCATCGGCTCGACGACGATGCCGTTCACGGTCCAGTAGCGTTAGGGCCCGGGAATGGCTAAGTCGATCGCCCTCGCGGCCGATCCATCCCGGCTGGCTTCGTTGCTCCTCAGTTACATACCGGCAGTATGTGCCTTCGTCGCGCCTCGCCATCCGGGCGCCTCGGCCGCGATCATCGACCGACTTAGCCATTCCGGGCCCTTAGTCGGCGACGGCACCGCCGCTCAGGTTGATGACGGTGCCGGTCAAGGCGCTGGCTTGGTCGGAAGCGACGAAAACGGCGGCGTTGGCCAGCTCGGCGAGCGTGGTCAAGCGCTTGAGGTGCGTCGTGCCCTCCATGCGGGCTTGGAAGTCGGCGCGGCTCAGGCCGGCGGCCTTGGCGTAGCGCTCGAAGTTTTCGCGGATGGTCACGGTTTCCGGAATCGCGTGCGGCATCAAGCACGCGACACGGATCCCCTGCGGCGCGAGCTCGATCGAGAGACTACGCGTGAGCGCGATGATTGCGGCGTACGCCGGTGCGCTGCCGCCCACGTTGGCGAACCCGGTACGACCAGGAATGCCGGTGACGGTCAAGATCACGCCAGAGCGCTTCGCGACCATGCGGCGTGCGGCGCTGCGCGCCGTCAAGAAATTCGACTGCGTGTAAGCCGCAATCGGCAGCGCAAAATGCTCGGCCGAGAGCTCCAACAGCGGTGCCTTGTCCGGCAGCGCCTTGGCGACCGAGATCGCGCTGAAAGAAATGTCGATTCGGCCGGCTTTCTCGGCGATCGCGCCCACGTAGCGCTCCACGGCTTGCTCGTCGAGCGCATCGACCACCGCCGCCTCGGCCACGCCACCTTCGCGGCTGATGTCGGCGGCGACGGCTTTTACCGGGCCAAGGCTGCGGCCACTGAGAAACAGCTTGGCACCCTCACGCGCGAACGCGCGCGCGACCGCGCCGCCGATGTCGCCGCCGGCTCCGTAGATGACGGCGATCTTGTCCTTGAGCATCATGTCGGTTCTCCTTCTCGTGCCAGCCGCGGTTGATTTGGCGGCTCACCCAGCTACGACGACGTGAGGCCCGAAAGATCATCGGCCCTACCGCCAGAAAAATTGCTGTGGCATCTTTTTCCTCATGACGGCCTCGGCCAGCGACTCCGCCTTTCGGGCCCTTTTCGAGCCGCACCGCCGGCCGATCACCCTGCATTGCTACCGCATGCTGGGCTCGCTGCAGGATGCCGAAGAGCTGGTCCAGGAGACGTGGCTTCGCGCCTGGCAGCGGAAAGACGAGGCAACGTCGACCAGCACGCGCGCCTGGCTCTACAAAATCGCGACCAACGCGTGCCTCGACCACTTGCGCAAGGCGCGTCGCCGCCGCGCCCTGCCGCACCAGGTCGCGCCCGCGGCGAACCCGGCGTTGCGCATCGGCGCGGCGACCGACGAGCGGCTATGGCTCGAACCAGCCCCCGACACGCTGCTCGACGTGGCAGACGACGCGGAGCGGCAGCCGGACGCGCGAGCGGCGCAGCGCCAGAGCATTGGCCTGGCGTTCCTCACCACGTTGCAGCTGTTGTCGCCCAAGCAGCGCGCGGCGTTGTTGCTGGTCGACGTGCTCGGCATGAAGCCCGACGAAACGGCTGCGCTGCTCGAAGTGAGCGTATTTTCGGTCAACTCACTGTTGCAACGCGCGCGCAAAAGCGTCGCCGAACGCCGCGACGTCGGCGCTGACGGCGAGGTCTCGAGCTCGGAGGCCGCCGTGGTGCGGCGCTTCATCGCTGCTTGGGAAAGCGGTGATGCCGAAGCGTTCAGCGCGGTGCTGGTCGACGACGCGCGGTTCAACATGCCGCCGCAGCCGGAGTGGTTCCTGGGTCGCGAGGCAATCAGCCAGTTCTTCGCCGCGATCTGGGCAGCCCAGCCGGGCGAGCGTCGCTTGCTACCGATTGCCGCCAACGGCGCCCCCGCCGTCGCCGTCTACCGCCGCGCGCCGACGCCCGGCGCGCACTTCGAGCCCGCCGGCATCACCGTCCTCGCCATCCGCGGCGAGCACGTCTCCGAGCTCACTCGCTTCGGTTCGCTCAAGTTGTTCCCGCTGTTCGGACTGCCCGCCCGGCTCTGAGCGTCGTGCACCGGGGCTATTCGGCGATCGCAGCGACTTCGTCGGCCGAGAGCGCAATCCGGCGTGCGTCCCAGTTTTCTTCGAGGTGCTCGACCGAGCCGGTGCCGGGGATCGGCAGCATGACGGGCGAGCGGGCCAGCAACCAAGCCAGCGCGATTTGCGCCGGTGAGGCGCCGTGCCTGTCGGCGATTGCCAAAAGCGCCGGCTTGGCTTGAGCGACCTTGCCGACGGCCAGCGGAAAGAACGGCAAATAGGCGATGTTGTGGCGCGCGCACAGCTCGAGCACGCCTTCGGGATCATCGACTTCGGCGTGGGCCGCCTTGGCCGCGGCGCCGCCGCCGCCCGAGACGTTGAACATGTTTTGCACCGTCACGATTGGCGTGCGGGCCAGCACCTGTTCGATGTCGCGGGCGTTGACGTTGCTCAGGCCAATGTGGCGGATCTTGCCCTCGGCTTGCATCGCCAGCAGCGCGTCGAGCGACTCTAGCAGCGGGACGCCACCGCTCGGCATGTTGCGCAGGTGCACGACGTCGAGGCGTTCGCGCCGCAACGTGCGTAAATCGTCCTCGGCGCCTTGGCGCAGCTCTTCGGGCCGCAGCGCGGGCGCCCAGCTCTTGTTCGGCAGGCGCTTGCCACCGAGCTTGGTAGCGATCACCAAGTCGCGCGGGTAGGGGTGGAGCGCTTCGGCGATCAACCGGTTGGCGACGAACGGGCCGTAGTACCAAGCCGTGTCGATGAAGTTGATGCCCAGCTCGACGGCGCGGCGCAGCACCTGGCGCGCGCGCGCCGGGTCGTCGGGCTCGCCCCACACTTCCTTGCCGGGTAGGCGCATGGCGCCGTAGCCCATGCGTTGCACCTCGAGGTCGCCAATCCGAATCGTGGCGGGTGGGACTGCGTAGCTCTCGGTGCGAATTGGTTTGGTCATGTGGTCACTGTGCGTTGCCGGGGCCTGCAGGTCTTGGGCGATGTTGGCAGGTTCCGCGCGCGGCTAGTGAAGCTGCGAGCGTAGGCGCCCGGCGTGACGCCGACGATCCGGCGAAAGTGCCGGTGCAGCTGGCTTTCGTCGTAAAAGCCGACCGCCTGCGCCGCCGCGGCGACCAGCACGCCCCGCTGCAGCAGCTGCCGAGCGCGCGAAACGCGCAGGTGGGTCAGGTACTCGTAGGGCGGCACGCCGACCTCGGCACGGAACGCGCGCACCAAGTGGAACTTGTCGAGCGCGGCGTGGTCGGCCAGCTCGTCGAGGCTGATCTTGTCGGCGAGCGCGTCGTGCAAGAAGGCACGCGCTCGACGCACGGCCAGCGGCGCGCGCGGGGCAGCTCGCGGGCTCGTGCACACCACCTCGCTCAGCGTTTCGGCGACCAGCGTGGCGCGCTCGAGCTCGGTCGCATCTTCGCGCACGAGTGCGTCGTGCAGCGCGAATGCCAGCGCGGTCGCGCGCTCACCGGGAGCGAAACTAGCCGCCTTGAAGTGCACCGCGCCGCGCAACCCCAGCGCGTCGGCCGCCTGCGCCACCAGCTCGGGCGCCACCCCCGCGCCCTGCAGCGTAAACGGCGCGTGCACGCGCAAGGCGCGATGCATCTCGCCCGGCTCCTTGAGCTTGAGCGAGCCCGCAACCAAAGTCCGCACCCGCCCGCGGTACCAGCCGTCGAACGCGCCCGCGTAGATGACCACGACCGTGAAATGCTCGGCGTACGTTACCTTGGCGCGCTCCTCGCGCTCCAGTCGCAGCATGCCGGTAACGGCCTCGGTGTCAGGCTGCCAAAAGCGAACCCGCCGCGGATTGTCGGTCGCAAGCACGCACCCAGTGTAGGCCCGGAGCCGCCGGCTGGCTTGGGCGATCTTGGCGCTCGGCGTGGGGGGCTGCCGCAGCGCAGCTCAAATCGCAGAAGCTTCCGGGTCGTATCCAGGCCGACCCGTTCGGACGCCGCACTGAGCGCGTCTCGGGCCATTCGCGTCCTGGCCAGTCTTCGCGAGCCCTGAATTTTCACAGGGAGGACGGGAGG
>FSUE01000083.1_pt1 | contig 21615 bp, 14 predicted proteins | sample 1637031 | NCBI WGS metagenome assembly FSUE01 (sample SAMEA3914819, study PRJEB12502) | metagenome | biome: forest; material: soil | place: Canada | collected 2010-06-26 | depth 0.3 m | reverse complement strand
CCCAAGAAATCGTGCTCGTGCCGAGGCGTCGGCATCTCCAGGTAGGCAAACATTGATCGCTAAGGCTAGGCCGGGTGCACAGTAGGCGTGAAGCCGGAGGCCGGCCGCGCCCATTTCAGTCTCAGTTAGAAAGACGCTAAGTGCAGAATTTCAGACCTTTTTCCGTGCCTGGGGCCACTCATCCCACGTGAGCAATCGCCCGGCAATCGGCCTCGCCGCCAAAGGCGCAATCTTGCAGGTACGTTGCCTGACCTCACAGCTTTCATCGAAAAGCGCGCGGCGCGTCGAGCCTCGCCCACTCCGCCGAGTTATTGAGTCGTGGTGAAGAGGTCTCGCTTGCTTAGGTTCAGCGCCCGCTCCGCCCTGCTCGGGCTGGGGTTGGGGCTCGGGCTAACGCTGGCCAGTGGGCACGCGTCGGCGCGCGCTGGCGGTATCGCAGCCAGCGGTTGCTCGGGCTGCCACAACGGTGGGCCCAAGGGCACGCTAACGATGACCGCGAACCCGGCGACCTTCAACCCGGGCGCGACGGTCGAGCTCACGCTGAGCTTGATGGGTAGCTACAAGGACGGCGGCACGTACGTCAGCACCGCCGACGTCGGCGATCTACAGACGGTCGCCAACCAAGGCCTGACCGAAGTGTCGAGCGGGTTAGTGCACAACCAACCCAAGCCGGGCAGCGGCGGCACGGTGCAGTTCCGGTTCAATTGGGTCGCCCCCGCCAAGCCGGGTGCGGTGCGCTTCTCGGTCTACGCGCTCGGGGGCAACGGCGACGGCCGCAGCTCCGGTGACAGTCCGATGGAGGGCACGTTCGACTTCGTGTTCGGCTGCGTCGGCAAAACCTTCTACCTCGACGGCGACGGTGACGGCGTGGGCCGCGCGGATTTCTCGATGCTCGGCTGCACCGACGCCCCGCCGATGGCCTTCGTGCCCACCATGGGCGACTGCGACGACTACCGCAAGACGGTTTACCCGGGCGCCAAAGAGCTGTGCAACATGGTCGACGACAACTGCGACGGCCAGATCGACGAAAACGCGGTCCCGGTCGAGCTGTGGCCCGACGCCGACGGTGACGGCTACTACGATGCCCGCACCGAAAAGGTCGGCACGCCGAAGGTTGGCTGCGCGGGGTTGAAGGGCTGGGCGGCCGAGCCTGGCGACTGCCAGCCGATGAACAAGGCCATCAACCCGGGCGCGATGGAAGTTTGCAACAACATCGACGATGACTGCGATGGCGACGCCGACGAGCGCGTGCGTCCGACGTGCGGTGAAGGCTGGTGCCGCCGTGAATCCCCGGGTTGCGACATGCAGTACTGCATGCCGGGCGAGCCGGTCAAAGAGAAGTGTAACTTCCTCGACGACGACTGTGACGGCTTGACCGACGAGGATCCGGACATGTGCCCGAAGGGGCAGACGTGCGCCGCCGGTTTGTGCGTCGACTCCGACACCGTCGTGCTCGATCCGATGGGCAATCCGACCCCCGGCGGCAACAGTGGCGTGGGTAGCACGCCCAGCAGCACCGGCAATACCGGCAGTACTACGGCCAGCGGCGGCAGCTCGGATGGCCTGGCATCGGGTGATTCCTCCGGCTGTGCGCTCGGCACGGGTGCTAGCCACGGCGCGCTCGCCATGCTCGGTTTGTTGATGTCGACGGCTGCGTTGCGTCGCCGCCGTCGCCGCTAGCGGTGCCGGTTCGCGGTTCGTGGCATAGTCGCAGCGTGCCGAAGCGTTCGAGAGCGACCACCCTCGTCGAGTGCCCGTTCTGCGGACAAGCCGACGAGCTTGCCATCGATCTAGGCGGCGGCGAGAGCCAGACCTACACCGAAGACTGCGCCGTCTGCTGCCGTCCGCGCATCATCCACGTCGAGCCTGGCGACGAGCCGGGCGAGCCGCACGTTTGGATCGAGCGCGAAGAGTGAAGTAGCGCGGCGGGCTGGGCGCCGAGGCTCGACTGTCCAAGGCGTTTTACAGTGTCCAACGCGTTGGACACCCTTCGACACCCGCGTCGCTGACGAACACGGCCGAGGCGCGCAAATGCCGCAGAAAGGCCGCTGAGCGCGCGCGTTCGTCGGTTGGCAAACGGCTTGCAGAGCTGGCGTCACGGCCACGGGGAGGGCGTTCGTGATGCCAGTCGGCCACAGCCAATTTCTGCGGATGAGCGCCTCGCTCAAAGGAGTGTTCGAAGTGACAACCACCCACAATCATGCGCTTGCCTCCACGTTCGCCGACGATTTCCTGCCGCTGCCCGAGGTCGCGCTCGGTGCCGGCCGCGCGCTCAGGGACGAAGCGATCGCCAACGATGCGACCGGAGACACCACGCTTCCGCTGGCGCATTTGTGGCGTGAGCTGGTGCAGGGCGAGTGCAAGATCGTCGACACGTTCTTCAGCGGCACGCGCTGCTACGTCGTCAGTGAGCGAGCCGCAGCCGGGGCGCCGCGATTGGAGGGGCGAGCGCGCGAGGTCTTGGAGTTGCTGTTGCGCGGCTGTGCGCAAAAGAATATTGGGCTCGATCTTGGGCTAGCGCCGTCTACCGTTACGGTGAGCGCGCAGCGCGGCCTGCAAAAGATTGGCGTTACGAGCAAACCATCGCGTGTCCACCCGCTGTTGATGTTGGCCGCGAGCGCCGCCTTCGCCGAGGACGAGTCGGTCGTCGGTGACTTGGGCGTGGTCGTTCGCGCAGGCCGGGCATTGCGTGTGATCAGCGTGCCGCGGCCGGAGCTGGCGGTCTTCGACCAGCTGCCGAACGCGGAGCGGGCGATCGTCGAATACCTCGTCGAAGGCCAGAGTCACGCCGGCATCGCCCGGCTGCGCGGTACGTCGACGCGGACGATTGCCAATCAGGTTGCGTCGGTGTTTCGCCGCTTGAAAGTGGCCTGTCGCGCCGAGCTGGTGTGCCGGTTGTTCGCGCTGAGCGGCGCGGAGCTTGGGCGGGTGTCGCCTTAGCGCGAGGCGGGCATTTAATCGGGGAGGCTAACTGTGAAATTGCCTATCGTTGGTGCGTGCTTTGGCCCAGTGTTTCGTCGCTGCTCGGCGACGAAGCCGTCTGCTTGCCAGGGTGCGGACGGCAGGCCGACTGAGGCATTGCGTCCCAGAAAACACCCTCGTATAGAGCCACGAGGAGATCGTGGATGCTCGATGAGACGGCGCCTCGCCCGGACCCGTGGAAAACGGGCACGCTCGTCGCCGGTCGTTACGAGATCCTCGAGCACCTGGGTACGGGCGGGATGGGCGTCGTGTATCGAGTCAAGGACGTCACGAATCAGCGCATTCGCGCGCTCAAGACGATCCGCCCCGACCTCGACGGGGAGACCAAGCGATTAGTGGCCCGGCTGCTGAAGGCCGAGGCCGATGCGCTCAAGCGCTTGGAGAGCGATTTCGTCGTGCGCATTTACGAAGCGTCGCTCGATGAGCAGGCCGAGCGCCCATTCGTCGTGATGGAGTTCTTGCCGGGGCGTGATCTGCACCAGCTACTGCAGAAGCAGGGGCCGTTGCCGGTGACGACCACCGTCGGCCTGCTTTGGCAAGCCGCCTGCGCTTTGAAGACGATTCACGAGCACGGCATCGTTCATCGCGATCTGAAGCCGGCCAATCTGTACCTCAAAACCCGCGAAGACGGCACGCTCGAGCTCAAAGTGCTCGATTTTAGCATCTCGCGCCTGCTCGATCGCGCGGGTGAGCGCAAGACGACGATGGTCGTCGGTACGCGCGGCTTCATGGCCCCCGAGCAGGCAGCTGGCTACGACGTCGACCACCGCGCCGACATCTACTCGCTCGGTCAGGTTGCCAGCTCGCTGCTGCAGACTCAGCTCGAGGCCGAGGGCGCCGACTCCGGTCCGACATCGGCGCCGACACGGTTGCAGGCATTCACCACCTGGCACAACAAAGCCACCGCCTACCAGCGTGAGCAGCGCTTTCAAACGGCGACCGAGGCGATTGAAGCGCTGGCGCGAGCGCTGGGCGTCGTCCTACCGAACCGCGAGCTTAGCAAGGGCGACAGTCACGAGAGCTTGGGCACCGCGGCGACGGTGTCGGCGCTGCCGAAGCTGCGCTGGCCCGATCGCACCCGCAGCTTCGCATTGTTGGGCGCCGTGATCGCCGCGGCCGGCTTGTGGTGGCTGATGCACCAGCCCAGTCAGCCCGCAGCCGGTCTGGTGGCGCGACCTAGCGCCGCCGCCGAAGCTCCGGCGGTGTCGCCGCTCGCTGCGACCCCGGCGTCGCCCGCGCCGGCGCCGAGCGCACTGGCCGCAACGTCGAGCTCGGCTGCGCCCGTTCCACCGTCCGCGCCGCCGTCGACCAAGCCGAAGGCTTCCGCGCTGCCGCAACCGAAGCGCGTGCCCGGCAAACCACCCGAGACCAAACACGATGGCACCGAGGATCGCGAGTAGGTCGGCGCTTCGGCCGTTCGCGGTGCTGGCGCTCGGGCTGCTGCTGGCTCGGGGCGCACGCGCCGAGCAGCCTCAGCTCAGCGACGTCGAGCGCGCGCAGCTGCTGTTTCGCGACGCGCGCGCGCTGATGGACGAACAGAAGTTCCCCGAAGCCTGCGCGAAATTTGCCGAAAGCCAGCGGCTCGCTCCGGGCGGCGGCACGATTCTCAATCTCGGCATCTGCCGTCGCCGTGAGGGCCGCACGGCGACCGCCTTCAACGTGCTGACCGATGCGCTTGCCCGCGCGCGCGCCGACGGTCGCGCCGATCGCATCGCCACCGCCGAGCGGCACCTCGCCGAGCTCGCTCCGCAGCTGTCGCGACTCACGGTCCAGCTCGGGCAGGGCGTTGCGGCGTCTGCGGTCACCGTCGAGCTCGACGGCCAACCGCTGATCGCCTCCGTTTTGGGCACGGCTCAGGCGCTGGATCCCGGGGTGCATCGCTTGCGCGCAGTTCAGGCTGGGTATGAGCCGTGGAGCGCCGAGCTGACCGTCGGCCCGTCGGCAGATGCTCAGACCATCACTGTCCCGGCGCTGCAGCCGAGCAACCCGGCGCCGCCGCCACCGACCGTGATCGCGCCGCCGCCGTCCAGCGCGGTCGCCCGTGTCGTTGCGCCGCCGCCGCGCCCGCCGCTGCCACCCCCCGAGCATGCGCCCGCGAACGTGCTCGGGTACGCGTTGGTTTCCGGCGCCGGGGTCGCACTGGCGGCGGGTGCCTACTTTGGCTTTCACGCGCTGTCGCTGCGGCAACGGAGTGATGCGCACTTCGAGGGTAACCACTGCACCCAACAAAGCTGTGTTGACGATTGGAACGACGCCAAGAGCGCCGCCACTGTCAGCACGATTGCTTTGGGAGCGGGTATTGCAGCGCTGGGAGTCGGCGGCTACTTGCTGCTGCGTCCAACGGCCAATCCGGCGGCGCGCCCGGCATTGGCGGTTTTCGTCGGCGGCTCGCACAGCCAAGCTCGCGTTTCGGCGCGGTACGAATTCTAAGTCTGCAGTGTGACCTGAGTTACGGCTCCGAATATTTCACTAGCTACGTCGGCGCTGCGTTGACGCAAGATACCGCCAGAACGGACATCAAACAGCATGGCTACGCTTCGCAAAAATCTCGCTCACCAATTAGCTTGGGCTTCACTGGTCGTGATCGGCACTGCGGCCTTCGGTCAGGCGTGCAGTAGCGACTCGAACGCTGGCGGCTCCAATGGCGCCGCTGGTGACGACGGCACCAATGGCGGCATGGGCGGTGACGTCGGCAGTGACCCGGGCAACGTCGGTGGCAAATCGGGCAACGGTGGCAAATCGGGCAACGGTGGCAAATCGGGCAACGGTGGCAGCGTCGCCGGTGGTCCGGCGGGCGGCTCCACCGTGGCGGTCGCGGGCGCCGATTCGAACCCCGGTGCGGGGGGATTTGCCGGCGAAGCGGCAACCAGTGGCGGCGCGGGCGGCGCAGGCGGACAAACCGCTTCCGGCTGCCAAGGCACGCCGCTGCTGATCGCGCAGGACGACAAGGCGTCGGCCTTGGCACTGAACGGCGGGTACGTTTACTGGACCACGCGTGCGCTGTCGGGAAAGGTCATGCGCGCGCCGGTTGCTGGCGGCGCGGCGGAAACGATCAGCACGGGCGAGCTGTACCCGTACCAGGTCGCGGTCGGAGGCGGACACGTGTACTGGACTGCGCTCGGAGCCCAGCCGGGTCACCTGTTCGGCGCAGCTGTCACGGGTGCCGATCGCCAGGAGCTTACGACCGGTTTGTTTTCGGCCATCTACTCGCTCCAGGCTGACGAGAACAACGCCTACTACGTGACCAATCTGAATGTGCTGAACAAAATTCCGGCCGCAGGCGGCGCCCCCGTGCGCCTCAATGGCGGCCCGTTCAACAGCATGATCACCGATCTGGTGCTGGACGGAACGACGCTGTTTTGGGCCAATAACGGCGTCGGCATGTTCGTGGCCACCGAGCCTGAAACCGCCGCGATTCTCAGCGTCGACGTGTCGGGGGCAACCTCGGCGGCTGCGCTGGAAACTCAGCTCGATTACCCGCAGTTCGAGATCGCGACCGACTCCGCGAACCTGTATTGGAGCGACGAGAGCGCCATCTACCGCACCGCCAAGGTCGGCGGCGCGTTTTCGACCGTGACCACGCTGCCAGCCGTCGCCACGGCCGAATCACCTATCGTCGACTTGGTGTCCGACGGCACCAACCTGTTTTACAGCGACGGCCGCACGGTGTCTCGTGTGCCCGTCAGCGGCGGTACGCCCGAGATCGTCTCCGAGGGTTGGCAACGGATCGTGAAACTGGCCGTCGACGATAGCGGCATTTACTTCACCGACTACGCGCTCGGTGCGGTGGTCAAGCTGCCGAAGTGCGCCTCCGCGGTCGGTTCCGATGATTTCGGCGACGCGTTGGGACAGGGTGGCGCGCCGCCCGATGGCGGCGGACAAGCTGGCGCCGGCCCTGGCGATGGCGGCTGCGACGTAGCGACCAGCTTGCATGGCTGTCCGGAGCCGACGATCGCCACCGCCGCGACCCATGCCTTTGGCTTGGCCAGCGACGAAAGCTACCTCTACTTCTCCACGCTCGAGGCGGCCGGCAACATCATGCGCCTGCCGCTGGCGGGCGGAGCCGCCGAGCCGCTCGCGCAAGCCGAGCCTTACCCGCACGACATCGCCGTCGACGCTCAGCACGTTTTCTGGTGCCTGAACGACGTACCGGCGGGACACCTGGCCATGGCGCCCAAAGCGGGCGGCGCCCGACAGCCGTTGGCGACCGGTGTCGGGACCTCCGGCGTCGGTCGCGTGACGTCCGACGGCGCATTCGCTTACTACGTCACGGCGTTCAATTCGGTGTATCGGGTTGCCGTGGCTAGCGGAGTGCCTGGCCTCGTGGCGGCCGGTCCCTACGGCAGCAACGCCAACGACATTGCGCTCTATCAGGGCGAAGTGTTCTGGGCCAATGACGGCCTTTGGAACGCCAACTTCACGGCCAAGCTGCCGGGCACCGCCTATTTCGGACGGGCGCCCGTCACCGGCAGCGCCAATCTGGGTCACGTCTCGATCAAGAGCGGGATGGACGCGCCGCAGTACCGGACCGCCGCGGACGGCTCCTACGTCTATTTCATCAACAAACTTTTCATCTACCGCGCCAACCCAGCGGGCGGGGCACCGGTCGAGCTAGCAGCTGTGCCGGCGGCCGCGGGCACGATCCGCGACATGCTTTCCGATGGTCATGACGTTTACTTCGCCGATGACCATGCGGTGTACCGCGTGCCAGTCGTTGGCGGCACCGTCGAGACCGTCAGCTTCGGTTGGGGCGCCCTGCGCAGCCTGGCCGTGGACGCGTCGCATGTGTACTTCACGGACTACATCGGCGGCTTGGTTTTGAAACAATCCAAGTAACCCGCCAGTGGTAACCTTGCGCCATGGTCGTTCGCTGGCTCGCGCCGCTTCTCGCCTTCACGAGCTGCCAGCTCGTCGCGGGGCTTGATGGCGAGCGCGAGCTGGGGCTCGATGCGGCCGGCGCAGCTGCAACCGCCGGCCAGGCAAAGGTCGGCATGATGCCGGCGGGGGGCGAGGCCGCGACTTCGCCGGCGACGGCGGGCACAAACGCGCTAGCCGACGCCGGCAATGACGACCTCGGAAATTCGGGTGGTAAGCCCGGCGCCGCTGGCGGCGGCGAAAACGCCACCGCCGGCAGCCCTGACCCTTCGGGGGCTGCCGGCGCCGCTCCTGACAACGCGGTTCCGCTCACCACGGCTTCGTGTGTCGATCTCGAGCCGCAGGGTTGCGACAGCGTTGACCCGTGCCTCACCATCCCGGTGACGGGTGGCAAGTTCATGATGGGCCGCAACGAAGACGGCACGCGCGCCGACTACTATCCGACCGGCGCCCTCGACGAGGCGCCCGAGCACCCAGTGACCGTGAGCCCTTACGTGTTGGACAAATACGAGGTGACGGTCGCGCGTTTTCGGCGCTTCGTCGATGACTACACGGTGCCGAAAGAAGGAGCCGGCGCGCATCCGAAAATCTTTGGCAGTGGTTGGTACGCCGATTGGAACAGCGAGCTACCCGCCGATCAGGCTGCGTTGCGCTCGCTGCTGGGCACCCGGGATCCCGCCGACAACACCGACGTGGCCTCCTGGACCGAACAGCCAGGCTCCGGCGACTGCCGGCCGATCAACACCATTACCTGGTATCTAGCGTTCGCCTTCTGCATCTGGGACGGTGGGCGTTTGCCGACCGAGGCCGAATGGGAATTCGCTGCGGCTGGCGGCGCTCAGGAGCGATTCTTTCCCTGGGGGAGCGGCGACCCCAAAGGGCGCGCGGTGTCCGGTTGCGCCTACTCGGGTTCACTGAGCTGCACTGCCGGTGACGTGCCGCGGATCGGCAGCCTGAGCCCCGCCGGCGACGGCCGCTTCGGGCACGTCGATCTGGCAGGATCGGTGGGTGAGTTCACGCGCGACGCGTTCAACACCGCGTTTTACGCCAGCCGCGACGGCAGCGGCGTCGACGTGGCCAACCTCGCATTCTACGGGACCAATCTGCCGATTTCGGTGCGCGGCGGCGGGGCCTACACCAGCGGTTACGGGCTGCGCAGCGTTGCGCGTCGGGATTTCCCGATCTCGAGTCGAGGGGTATTTTACGGTATGCGCTGCGCGAGGAACCCATGACCAATTTTCCGCTCCGGCTCACGTTGGTCGTGATGTTGTGGCTCAGCTCGTGCCAGCTGGTCGCCGGGCTGGCAGGGGATCGCGATCTGCAGCCGCTCGGCAGTGGCGCAGTTGGTTGTGCAGGCTCCGACGCTGGTGGCGGTGATTGCCCTGCCAGCGCAGGTGAGCCGGGCCAGAGCGGCGGCCAGGCTGGGCTTGCTCGCGGCCCAGAAGGCGGGGCCGCGGGAGCAACAGCACCGGCTGACGCAGGCAGCGGCGGTGAGGGCGCCCTCGGGCCCGCGCTGGCGGCGCGGTCGTGTGACGAAGGCTCCGCTTGCAATGACGAGAGCGCGTGCACGACGCTACTGGTGCCGGGCGGCGGATTCATGATGGGACGCGGCGAGACCGGCACGGATGCTTACCTGGGAAGCGGTAACGAGCAGCCCGAGCATTCGGTCACGGTCAGCCGGTTTTGGCTCGACAAGTACGAGGTCACCGTGGGCCGGTTCCGCAGCTTCGTGGAGAGCTACGACCAGCTCCCCAAGCCCGAGCGCGGCGCGGGGGCGTTGTCCGGCATTCCGTCGAGTGGCTGGAAATCCGAATGGGACGACTACCTACCCGTCGACCGCGCCGCGCTCGAAGCCACCCTGCTGGGGATTGACGGCTGCAATCCGAACTTTCGCACCTGGACGCTCGCGGCCGGCAACGCCGAATGTCGGCCGATGAACTGCGTGGACTGGTACGTGTCATTCGCGTTCTGCGTGTGGGACGGTGGCCGGCTGCCCACCGAGGCCGAGTGGGAATTCGCTGCGGCAGGTGGCGATGAAAATCGACTGTTTCCTTGGGGACCACAGCCACCGACCCCCGAGCTAGCCGTTTTCAACTGTTCGGCCTCGGGCAGCAACGAGTGCACGCCGGCCGACATTCGCCCGGTTGGCTCCAGGCCGCTGGGCAACGGCCGGTTTGGCCAAGCCGATCTGGCCGGCTCGATGCTCGAGCGCACGCGCGACGTGTATGACGCGGACTTCTACTCACTCGGCGCCGCGAGCGGCCCGAACGTCGTCAGCCTCGGTCAGGATTCGACGCTTCAGGACGGCCCCGCCCGCGGCGGCAGCTACCTCGGCGAAGGCGGCCTGGTACGGGTGGCTTTCCGCGAGCTGGTGTACCGAAACCACCGCGTCGACGGCGTGGGCTGGCGCTGCGCTCGAAACCCTTGAAACGCTAGCGCGAGCGGGCCGCATAGTGCGCGAGCCGATCGGCGGCGGTGCGTGTCGTGGTTCGCTCGACGCGGTCGCGGGTCAAGAGCCCCATCACCAAATCGTTGATCGCGGGGTCGAGGCCCGGCACCAGCACCGACAGTGGCGTGATGCCACCGAGCATCAGCTGGCGCAGCGTTTCGGGCGGATTGTTGCCCTCGATCGGGCGGCAGCCGCTGAGCGCTTCGTACAAGATGACACCGAGCGCCCACGCGTCGACTTGGTGATCGCAGTCCGACGGTGCGATCGCTTGCTCGGGGGCCATGTACGGCAGCGTGCCGAGCAAGGTGCCAAGGCCGGTGATCGGCGTGCCGCCGGCCTCGGCCGGTGGCTCGTAGAACCGCGCAATCCCGAAATCGAGCAGCCGCGAACGCACGCCGCCGTCCGCGGTTTGCAGAAAAATGTTCTCGGGCTTGAGATCGCGATGCACGATCTTGGCGGCGTGGGCCGCGTTGAGTGCTTCGACGACCGGCAACAAAATCGTCGCCGCCCGCTCGATCGGTAGCTGGCTTTCCCGGGCCAGCAGCGCGCGCAAGGTCTCGCCGTGCAAGAGCTCCATCGCTAGCACCAGCACGTCGTCCGTTTCGGCCAGATCGATCACCGGCACGATGGCGGGGTGCTCGACGCTGCGCGTGGCGTAGGCTTCGCGCAGGAAACGCCGGCGTGACCCAGGCGCAACCGGCTCGTGCGCAATCAGAATCTTGATCGCGACCGTCGCTTGGCTGCGGTCGTCGCGCGCGGCCCAGACCACACCCATGCCGCCCGAGCCGATCAGGCGCTCTAGCGTATAGTGTAGGAGTTTGGCGCCGGGCGCTAAGTCCACAGCCAAACACGCTACATGCGCTGCCCCGGCCGGCGCAAGAAGTTCGGAGCCTGGCGCCGAGCTGTGTGTATGATTACGTCGGTCGGTCTCGTGTCGGTCGGTCGGTCTCGTGTCGCTCCGCTTCGCTTCGCTTCGCTCCGCTCCGCTCCGCTCGGCTCCGCTCGGCTCGCTGTCCCGCTGTCCGCTGCCGCTGTCCCGCCTCCGCTTTCCGCCTGATGCGCTCGCTGTGACCATGAACGAACACGCTCAGCTCTTGATAGCGTCCGACGTTTCAATTGCCGAGCGTGCCACCCGGTTGGCACCGCAGCTTGCGCTGACCGGAAAAATCGTCGCGGTGGCCGAGCTCGAGCGTGCCGCCCAGGGTGGAGCGGTGGTGCTCGCGCTCGTGGCTTTACCGGATGCGGCTCGCGAGGCCCAGCTGGCTTGGCTGAAGCAACTGGTAGCTCGACTCGACGTCCCGGTCGTGGCGCTGGCGCTGAGCCTACGCAACGAACCTGGCTTCGTTCACGACGCGCTGATGGCCGGCGCCGCCGAGCTCGTTCAGGAGCCGGTCAGCGACGAAGAGTTGCTGCGGACGCTGGAGCGGTGCCTAGCCGTGGCGCGTCAGCAGCCGGCGCGGTCGCCGAGCAGCGACAGCGCCGCGCAGCGACTGGCCGGCAAATCGGCGCCGATGCGGCAGCTGATGGAGCTGGTCGGCAAGGCGGCGACCGGCAACGCCACCGTGCTGGTGCGTGGCGAAAGCGGCACCGGCAAGGAGCTGGTGGCCGAGGCCGTCCACGAGCTTTCACCGCGTCGCACGGGGCCGTTCGTGAAGGTGCACTGCGCGGCCTTGCCCGAAGCGCTGCTCGAAAGCGAGCTGTTCGGTCACGAGCGGGGCGCGTTCACTGGCGCCAATACGCGCAAGGTCGGTCGCGTCGAGGTGGCCGAGCGCGGCACGCTGTTCCTCGACGAGATCGGTGACATCAGTCTGCCGATGCAGGTCAAGCTGCTGCGATTGCTGCAAGATCGCCGCTACGAGCGCCTGGGCAGCAACGAAGTGCAAAAGGCCGACGTACGCTTCATTGCAGCCACACATCGTGACCTGCCGGCGATGGTCAAGGCGGGCGAGTTTCGCGAGGATCTGTTCTATCGCTTGAACGTGGTCACGCTTTGGTTACCGCCGCTGCGTGCCCGCCGCGACGACATCGTCGAGCTCTCGATGCGCTTCGCGCGCGACAGCGCCGACGCCAACGGCAAAGCCGGCGTGCGCCTTTCGGACGAAGCCTTGGCGCTGATGCGTACGATGCGTTGGCCGGGTAACGCGCGTCAGCTGCAGAATCTCGTCGAGCGCCTGATCGTCTTTGCGGATACGCCACTAGTCAGCAAAGAAGACGTGATCCGCGAATACTCGGATGAAGGCATGGCGTTCGCCACGCAGCCGGTGACGCGCGCCGCGCCACCCAGCGTGTCCAGCGTGCCCGGCACCGCCGGTAGCGTGTCGATCAGCCTCCCAATCGAGCTCGCCGAAGAGATGAAGCGGGCCGAGCGTCGCGCGCTGGAGCGTGCGCTGGCCTACGCGCGCGGCAACCGCTCGCTGGCCGCGCGCCTGTTGGGCATCAGCCGCGCCACGCTGTACAACAAGCTCGCCGATCACGAGCTGAGCTAGGCAGTTCGACCTTGGGCCTTGGCTACATTTCATCTGTTAAACCCGCCCGCCGATCCCGGCTCCTGGCTTCGTTTTCGCTCCGGTCAGGTGCTCACGTACCCACGTACGCTGCGCTCCGGTCCTCGCGAAAGCCTCGCCAGAAGCCGGGCTTGGCGGGCGGGCGGGTGAAAGATTTGGCTAGGTCAGCGTTCGGCGCCGCTCACGCTTCGCCGCGCAGCAGCCGGGCGCGGAATGCGGCTACGACTTCTGGATCACCGCGGAACGTGACTTTGACGCCGTCGTCCTCGTAGCGTTCGGAGACGACGCGGCCTTGGTCGTGCATCTCCGAGACCAGGCGTTGCGCGGAGTAAGGCACGCACAGCTCGGCTTCGGCGTAGCGCGACTCGAAAAAATCGATGATCCGCGCGCGCACGCTTTTTACGTCGTCAGGGTTCTTGGCGGAGATGAACCAGGCGTCGGGGAGCTCCGCCTGCAGCTCGGCCAAGGCTTCGGGGCTCAGCCGATCGACCTTGTTCATGACCAACCGATGCGGCACTTGGTCAGCGCCGATCTCGCGCAGCACGCTTTGCGTTACCTCGAGTTGCTCGCGAAAGCTGGCGTCGGCGGCGTCGACGATGTGCAACAGCAGCGACGCTTCATGGGCTTCGTCGAGCGTCGATTTGAAGCTGGCTACCAAGTCGTGCGGCAATTTCTTGATGAAACCGACGGTGTCGCTGATCAAAATCCGCGGCTTGGCCTCGGGCTGGAGCGCGCGCACGGTGGTGTCCAGAGTCGCGAACAGCTTGTCTTCGACGTAAACTTCGCTGCTGGTCAACGCGCGCATCAGCGAAGACTTCCCGGCGTTCGTGTAGCCGACCAACGCCACGCGCCGCGCACCGCGCCGATGCCGGCGGCGCACGTCTTGCTCGCGTTGAATCGCCGTAAGCTCACGGCGTAGCTCGGCGATCCGGTCGCGGATTTTGCGGCGGTCGAGCTCGAGCGCGGCTTCACCGGCGCCGCGGCCTGCTTGGCGCTCCTTGCTCTTGGGCGATTCACGCAAGCGTGGCGCCTCGTACGCCAGGCGCGCGATCTCGACCTGCAGCTTGGCCTCGCGGCTCTGGGCGTGGCGGTGGAAGATCTCGATGATGATGCCCGTGCGATCGAGCACCGGCACACCGGTGGCGCGCTCCAGGTTGCGCAGCTGGCTGGGCGAAATATCCAGATCGACGGCGACCAGCGCAATCTCCGGCTGGCGATCGCGCGCCGGCGCGTCGTCGTCGAAATCCGCGTCGGCGTCTTGGCCCACGTCCGCGTCGTCGTCGAAGTCGTCCTCGGTGTCGTCGGGTTGGTCTTTGCTGCGCGTCTGCGGCAAGATCGGCCGGGTGCGGCCGCTACCGCCGGTCAGCTTGGCCAGTTGCTGCAGCTTACCTTCGCCGAGCACGGCCGCCGGCGCCAAGTGCGTGCGGCTCTGAACGATGCGTTCGACGACGTCGTAGCCCAAGGTGGTTACGAGCCGGGTCAGCTCTTCGAGACTGGCGTCGCTTTGGGCGGCGTCCATGTCGGGGAGCCGGACAGCGACGAGAATGGCTTGCGGGCGAACGGTATCGGTCATGGCGTGGTTGCTTGAGACTCTGCGGCTCCGAAATCTTGGAAGGATGCGGCGGTGCGCTGCGCGAGCGCGAAGGTGGCGTCGATGTCGTCGCGGCGCGCGTAGGCGATCGGCGTGTCGTTCAAGGTGTCGTGAGCACCGATCAGCAAGCGGACGCGCTTGCCGCTTTTGGCGACGAAGGTAACTTCACTTTGGGGCTTGGCGAAGCCTTCGGCTAGGCCGGCGGCGCCCACATGCACCGCAAATTCGGCCCGCAGCGCCGACAGCGGCTCGAGCAGGTTGGTCGCCTGCGGCGGCTGATTGGTGGCGCCGACCCAGGTTTGGTCGGGGCGCGCGAACGACAGCGTCTGGTGCCCGCTGCGGATCGAGATTGCGCTCAGCTCGGACTCCGCAAACGGCGTCAGCGCGCGGTCGATCAGCGGCGCCGCCAGCTCGCCAAACGTCGAGCGCGCCAGCACGAACACGCCCGGATCCGAGCTGACGCGAGCGAAGTAGCCGCCGGGCGTCGCTGCACCGACCAACAGCTCGCGCGTGCCGGGGGTGGCAGCCAGCGTGATGCTCACGCGCAAGCGTGGCGCTGCCAGCCCAAAGCTCGCTGCGTCGGTGGCCGCGACCCAGCGCGCCGCCTGCAGCGCGCCGAGCGTTTGGACAGCATCGGCGACCAGTGAACCATCGTGCAAGAAGCCTTTCGGTTCCTCGAGCGCGTAGGTGCCGTCGTCGTGGCGGCGCACGAGCTCATGCAGCCCTGGCCCATCGACACTGAAGCTCGACAGCTCCGAGGGCGCAAAGCTGAACAGCGTCAGGCCCTTGAGCAAAGTGGCGTCTGGGTCGAAAACGTGGGCTGTCTCGGCGCTGAAGCACAGCACGACGCCGTCGGCCGTGCGTTTGACGCACACGCTGCCGTCACGGCGCGGCTTGCCGACCAATGCCTGCTCCGAGCGGTGCGTGGCTTCGTCTGCGCCGGCGATCTGGATCGAAACTTCGCCGGCCGGTGGCTCGAGCCCGAGCTCGGCCATGCTGGCCGGTTCCGGGCGCACGCCGCGCGCCTCGGCGATCGCCGAAATGCGGGCGTTTCCAGCGTCCAACGTCACTTCGCCGTTGCTGGGCGCGCGCAACACGAAGCCTTTGTCTTTGCGCGCCAGCTCGAGCTTTTGGCTGCCGCGCACGACCCGCAACTCTTCGATTTCGTCCGGGCGCGCGGCGAACGGCGCGGTCACGCGCAGCTCGTCGAAGCCGACGCGCAGCGCGCCAGCGACCTCGTTCGGCACGCAGCCTGCGCGCGCCGGCCTGCCCGGCTGCTCACGCAGTACCAGCGCCTGCGTCGCGTCCTTCGGGCAGGTGCTGGCGAAGCTGAGCGTGACGGGCGCGATTGCCTTATCGACCATCGTCAGGCCGATCGAATCCGCGTCATGGCTCAAGACTTCGCGCGCTTGCTCGACCTCCACGAACTGTTCGGTGGCCAAACGCGACAGCGCGCTCAGGACTCGATCGGTGACGGCGTGGCGCGCCAGCTCGTGGTCGCCGTTCACGAGCGTGAAGAAGGTGCCGCGCTCGTTCAGGTCGAGCTCGATGTGTGCCATGCCTCGGCCGAGACTGAGCCTAGCGATCTCGCTGCGCCCGTACTCGAGCAGCCGTGGCTCCCGGAACTTGTCGAACGGCATCGAAAGCTCGCTCGCAACGCCCTGGCTCACCACGTAGCGCGTCCGCGAACCGCCGCTGTCGACCTCGGCGTAACGCGCGCCGGCCGGCGACGGAGCCGGCCCACCCAGCTTGACGGTTTGGACTTTTCCGGCCATTTCTAGCCGAATCTGCAGCGCCGACCCGTCGAGCCCGGCTTGCGCGTCCGCGACGCCGTCTGCTGGGCGCAACGTCGAGGCCAGGTCGAGCGAGCCGAGCAGCTGGTTCACGCTGGCAATGTCGGCGCGTTCCGGCCACGGCTTGACGATCCGATAGTCGTCAGTCGCCTCGGTCGCGTTGGGCTCGTGGCCCGGCTCGAGGACCAGCTCGCGTCCGGCCTGGGTCAGCACCAGCCGCGAAATCGCATCCTTGCGGAAGTTGGGGAAGAGCTTGTCCTTGCGCGACTGAAGCGTGGCGGTCGTCGGCGCTTCGCGCGTTGCCCAGACCAAGCCTAGCGTGCCGAGTGCCAACACCACCAACGCGCCGTTCACGAGCAGCTGGCGGCGCATTCAGCTCGGTGCCCCACCGGCGCGATCCGAGGCCGCGCCGTCGCGGCGTGCCTGGCGCTCGACGTTGCGGCGCCGCAATAGCACGAAGCCGCCGATCAGCCCGGCTGCGGCCGGCATGTAAAACAGCACGTAGCGCATCACCTCGCCCAGCGAATCTTCGCTCAGCGACAGCCCGACTTCGTGCTCCGGCTTTTCCGGTACGCTCAGCATGCTGGGGCGCGCTGCCGCCCAGCTGATCGCGTTTTCGATCAGTCGCCGATTGCCGTACAAGGACGGATCTTGGAAATTGCGATTCCAGGCCAAATTGCTAGCGCCGGTGACGAACAAGCGCGCGCCATGGCCGGTCTTGCTGGCGCCCCGCAGCGGCAGCTCGCGCGCCGCCGCCAGGCCGAAGCTGCGGTGCGCGCCACCCTCGGCGGCGTCTTCCGGCGATGTTGCGTCGCCGAGCGCCTTCAAGTCCTTGAGCGACAGCGCGTTGCTGCTCGACTCCATCAGCAGCGTCGCGCCGCCGCTGGCGCTGACCGAGCGCGCTTGCACGACCAGTACCCGCGAAGACAACTTGTCGTCTTCGTGCAGCACCCCGCGCGTGATCGGGTGCGGCAGCAGCTTGGCGAAAAACAGCTCACCCGAGCCGCGTGGTAGCCGCTCGGCCGCGTCTTCTTCGAAAACCACGTCGCGGCCGAGCGTGATGCTGGCCAATCCCAGCACCGGTTCGAGCCCCGTACCGCGGATCCGCGACGATTCACCGAGGGTTGGTGGCAGCAAGAAAAGCGCGCTGCCCCCGCTCTGTACGTACATGACGAGCGGATACACGTCGGCGGTCCCGAACTCGAGCTCCGGGGTCGGTACCACGACAGCTACGCAGTCCGCGTAGCTGACTTTGGGCGAGGTGGCGTCGACGCTGACGGGCTCGTAGTTGTTCTTCAACAGCCGCTGTTTCAGCTCGCTCAGGCCTTCGGGGCCGGCGTCGTCGAGCGTGGGCTCACGATGGCCGGTCGTGAAGCACAGCTTGGCTTTTTCGGTGCGGCGCACGTTGTCGAGCCCGTTCGACAGCGCTTGCTCGAGCGCTGGTCGCGATTTTCCGGATTCTTCGTCCAGGTGCACCAGCTCGTCGGACGTCACGAACCAGTGCTTTTGGCCCTGCGCCATCACGATCACCGCGTCGGTGATGATGCGGCCGTCGTCGGCCTTGCCGGCCATGATTTGATACTTCTGCTGCAGCGCCAGAAATTCGGCCGGGCTTCGATCCGGATCGACGTAGTTGATGCGTAGCTGGCGAGTCACGGCGCCGTACGCTTCGAGCATGTGGCGAACGCTGACCAGCAGCGGATCGCCCTTGCTCAACAGCACGCTGACGTCGACCGGCTGGCGCAAACCAGCGAGCAGCTCGCGCGTGGGCTGCGACAGCGAGTACAACTTGTCGGAGGTAAAATCCCAGCGCTTGTACCAACGCGCGCCCAGCACATTGACGTTGACGAGCAACAACGCGCCGGCGGCCACGCCCAGCCACGGGAGCGCACGGCCCAGCTTCACGCGCGCCTCCATGAATCAACGACGCGCGTCGTCAAAAATAGGCAAAAAATCGCCAACGTGCCGTCGTAAAGCAGGCGCCGCGTATCGACGATGCCCTTCGAAAAGTCCTCCATGTGCCCGGCCAACGACACGTACGAGCAGACATCGTGAAAGACCCCCGGGTCGAAGATGTATTCGCCGATGCCGAGCACGAACAGCCCAAACTGAATCAGCACCGTGAGCAACAGCGCCACGAACTGGCTCTTCGACAGCGCGCTCGACAACATGCCGATCGCCAAGTACTGCGCGCCGACCAACAGCAGCCCCAAGTAACTCGACAGCATCACCAGCCAGTCGACATTGCCGGTCTTACGCAGGATCACGATATACAGCACGGTCGGGACCCAGATCAGCACGTAGGTTGCCAGCGCCGCCACGTACTTGCCGAGCACTACGCCCGCCGCGCCGACCGGCGCCGTCATCAGCGCCTCGATCGTGCCGCTGCGCCGCTCTTCAGCCAACAGTCGCATGGTGAGCGCCGGACACACGAGCAGCAGCGTCATCAGCAAGAACACCGAGTTTTGACCGAAGTAAGCGCCGAGCGGCCCGTCATCGACCGACAGATCGGTGAACGTCGCAAAGTGCGCGACGATCGAATAAAAAATCCCGCCCTGCAAAATCAGAAACACGCCGAGCAACACCCAAGCCAACGGCGTCACCCAAAGCGACAACATCTCCCGCCGCAAAACCGCCCAAAACCCACTCACGGGCGGCTCCCAACGGCGCTGTACCACTCCCAGAGTCTCGAGATTTTTTCACAGGGAGTATGGGAGGACGGGAGGTCCGCGAGGTTTTTGGTTGTTCGAGACGCGATGTGCCGCGCGGAAACTGCGCAGTCTTGTTGCAGAGCGATAAGGCTCGAAACCCAAAAATTCTCGCCTCGCGGACCTCCCGATTGGGTTTGGATTTCACCTCGGCGGCCCGATCGTCGCGCGTCGCTTCCGAGCGAAGCACGGGTCTTGCTCCCGGGTTCGCCGGAGTCGCGTAAGGTCGTGGCTTCCCTTCCGATCGCGATCTGTTCTGGCCAAGGTTGGGTGACCACCTGGCAGCTACCGCGGCTGACGCCGCGGCAGCGGGGACTGGCCAGCACCTTGCCCGAGTCGCGTGCGGCAGCGCGAACCCAGAAATTCTCTCCTCGCGGACCTCCCGTCCTCCCGTCCTCCCTGTAAAATCTCGAGCCGCTCATGGTGCGGCGTCTCCGTGGGAGGGGTCGTCGCGGGTGAGGTCGGCGAAGACTTGTTCGAGGGTGGCGGTTTCGGGGGTGAGGCTGGCGACGTCGATGTTGGCGGTGACGAGCGCGCGTAGCAGGCGTTCGCCGGCGGTGAGCGCGGCCTCGCCTTCGGTCAGCGTGACGCGCAGCCGGGCGTAGCCGTCGGCGAGCGCCACGCTGTCGAGCGTTTCGACGGCGGTGACGCCCGGTTGCTCAGCCAAAAATTCCGCGGCGCGTCCGCCGGTGTCGCGCGCCACCACGAGCAGCGCGACCGAGCGCCGCCCGCGCGACAGCTCTGCCAGCGTGCCTTGCGCGACCAGGCGGCCACGATCGATGACCAACGCGCGCTGACAGGTGGCTTCGACCTCCGACAGGATGTGCGTCGACAGCAGCACGGTGTGGTCGGCGGCCAGCTCCTTGATCAGCGCGCGCACCTCACGCACCTGGTTTGGATCGAGGCCGGCGGTCGGCTCGTCCAAGATCAACAGCGGCGGATCGGCGACCAGCGCGTCGGCCAAACCGACGCGCTGCCGATAGCCCTTCGACAGGTGTCCGATCGTGGTTTGGGACATGTCGCGGAGGTTGGCTCGCTCGAGCGCACGCTCGATGCAGCTGCCACGCTTTGCGCGCGGCACGCGCTTGAGTCGTGCGCGAAATTCCAAGTATTCACGCACCCTTAGCTCTGGGTAGAGCGGCGCCGACTCGGGCATGTAGCCGAGCGAAGCGCGCGCCAGCAGCGAGGCTTCGCCAATGTCGTGCCCGTTGACGGTTACCTTGCCGCTGGTCGCGCCGAGAAAGCCGGCCAGGATGCGCAAGGTCGTGCTCTTGCCCGCGCCGTTCGGCCCCAAAAAGCCCACGACCTCACCGCGGCCGACCGAGAACGAGACGTCGCGCACCGCGCTCACGGTGCCGTAGTCCTTGGTCAGCCCCTCGACCTCGATCACGCCCGCGGCTGCTCTTCTTCGGGCTCGTCGTCGCTCGCGCCCTCTTCCTCGAGCAAGGCGCCGTGACACTTCTTGAACTTCATGCCCGAGCCGCATGGGCACGGGTCATTGCGACCGATCCGTGGCGCCGCGCGCGCGGCCGGGGGTGACGACGGTGTCGGACCTTGTCCGGCTGCGATGCGCTGCATCTGCGCCAAGGCCGCGACTGGATCGTCGGTTTCTTCGCCCGGGTGACGCGCGATCGCGTGCTCGAGCTCGGCCTGGTGGCGCGCGTGCTCTTGGGCCTCCAGCGCGGCGATGTCCTCTTGGCGCTGGATCTGAACCTCGAACAGCTGGACCAAGACGGTGCTCGACACCTTGGCCATCATGTTCAAAAATAGGTTGTAGCCCTCTTTTTTGTACTCGTTCTTCGGGTCACGCTGGCCGTAGCCGCGCAGCCCGATGCCGTCGCGCAAATGCTCCATGTTGGACAGGTGCTCGACCCACGCGTCGTCGATCTGCTTCGTGTAGACGAAGCGGAAGATGCGCATGAACAGCTCGACGCCGACTTCTTTTTCGCGCGCAAGGTAGATCTCTTCGGCGCGCGTGTAGAGCTCGCGCACCAGCATGCTCGGGTCGCCCAGCTCGTGGGCTTCCGCCGGCAAATCTTGCTGGAAATGCTCTTTGAACGCGGCGCCGATGCCGTTCCAGTCCCAGTCCTCGGGCGGCTTGTTCTCGGGGCAGCTCTCTTCCACCATCGCCGACAGCACGCGATCGATCAGATCGAGCACGCGCTCACGCTGCTCCGACAGACCTTGCGGCACCAGCTCGGCCAGCTCTTCGTAGATCGTCAGCGGCTTCGGGTTCTTGCGGCCTTCCAAGTCGAGCTTGACGCCCCACTTGTTGTAGACCTCGGCCTGCAGCGTCTCGAGCTCGACGATTTTCTCCAGCGGCTCGAAGTCCTTGGCCGTCAGCGGCAGGTACTTGTTGCCGTCTTTGGTCGGCGAAATCGGCGGGTCACAGCACAGCCCGACCAGCTGCGCGACCAACGGCAGTACGTCCTTTTTGACGTCGTCGTTGAGCGCGATCTTGCGGTTGTCGCCGGTCAGCTTGCCGGTGTCGTCGACCTCTTCCGGCGCGTAGCGACCGAGCAGCAGCTGCTGGCGCAGGGAGTACACGGTCTTCCGCTGCGCGTTCATCACGTCGTCGTACTCGAGCAAATTCTTGCGGATGTCGAAGTTGCGCTCTTCGACCTTGCGCTGTGCGTTCTCGATGCTGCGCGTGACCAGCGGATGCTCGATCGGCTCGTCGTCGGGCATGCCCATGCGATCCATCAAGTTCTTG
>FSUE01000575.1_pt1 | contig 21660 bp, 15 predicted proteins | sample 1637031 | NCBI WGS metagenome assembly FSUE01 (sample SAMEA3914819, study PRJEB12502) | metagenome | biome: forest; material: soil | place: Canada | collected 2010-06-26 | depth 0.3 m | reverse complement strand
GGGCGCTTCTGACCGCGCTCGTCGACCAGCTCGATCGTGTCGTCAGCCTCGCTGGTGTTGGCAAAATGGCGGAATTTCGCGCGCCGCGCCGGGTCTTTGGTCGTCTCTGCCCACTCGCACTTGTACGTGTCGACCAGGTACTGCATCTCGAGCTCGAGCTCTTCACAGATGCCGAGCTTGTCGTCGATGATCACGTCGCGCAGCTGCTGAATGCCGCCGTCCATCTTGTCGAGCCAGGTCGACGTGCGGGTCAGGCGATCGGCGGTCCGGATGTAGAACATCAGGAAGCGGTCGACGTACTTGAGCGCCTGCTCCTCGGTCAGATCGGAAGCGAACAGGTCGGCGTGGCGCGGCTTGATGCCGCCGTTGCCGCACACGTACAGGTTCCAGCCCTTCTCGGTGGCGATCAGCCCAAAGTCTTTGCTCTGCGCCTCGGCGCATTCACGGGTACAGCCGCTGACCGCGCTCTTCAACTTGTGCGGAGCGCGAATGCCCTTGTAACGCTCCTCGACCCGAATCGCGAAGCTGACCGAGTCTTGCACGCCGAACCGGCACCAGCTGCTGCCGACGCAGCTCTTCACGGTGCGCAGCGCCTTGCCGTACGCATGTCCGCTCTCGAAGCCGGCCGCGATCAACTCGTCCCAGATCTCCGGCAGCTGCTCGACGCGCGCGCCGAACATGTCGATGCGCTGCCCACCGGTGATCTTGGTGTAGAGCTTGTATTTCTGGGCAATCTCGCCGATTTTGATCAGCTTTTCGGGCGTAATCTCGCCGGCTGGAATGCGTGGCACGACCGAGTACAGGCCGCTCCGCTGCAGGTTGGCGAGGTAGCGGTCGTTCGAGTCTTGCAGCGTGTCGTGCTGCAAGATCATGTCGTTGTGCACGCTGGCCAGAATCGAGGCTACGGCGGGTTTACAGATCTCGCAGCCGTTACCCTGGCCGTGACTGGTGACCAGCTCCTTGAACGTGCGCTGCTTCTTGACGCGCACGATCTGATACAGCTCTTGGCGACTGAACGCGAAGTGCTCGCACAGCTCCTTTTTGACGGCTTTACCCGCGGCCGCCAGCTCCGCGTTCAAGACGTCGGTCACCAGCCCCATGCAGCCGCCGCAGCCGGTACCGGCCTTGGTGGCTTTCTTCAGGTCGGACAGGTTGCAAATGCCCGAGCGAACGGCCTTGCAGACTTGACCCTTGCTGACGTTGTTGCACGAGCAAATCTGCGCGCTGTCCGACAGCGTGAGCTTGCTCTTGCCTTCGCGGGCGCCGAACAGCAGCTCCTCGGGCGCCGCCGGTAGCGCTTCGTTACTGCGGAACAGCTGCGTCAACGTGGCGTATTCGCTGGCGTCGCCGACCAAAATGCCACCGACCAAGTGCGTGCGGTCGGCGCTGACGACGAGCTTCTTGTAAACGCCCTTGACCAAGTCTTCGTACGAGATCGTGCGCTCGCCGTTGGCCTCGGCGAACGGGTCACCGAAGCTGGCGACGTCGGTGCCGAGCAGCTTGAGCTTGGCGGATTGATCGGTGGCGGCGAACGCGGCGTCGGTGCCGGTCAGCATCCGCGCGCAGACCTCTGCCATTTGATAGCCCGGGGCAACCAAGCCGTACAGCGTGCCTTGGTGCAATGCACACTCGCCGATCGCGTAGATATCCTGATCGCTGGTGCGCAGGTGGTCGTCGACCAAGATGCCGCCGCGCTCGCCCAGCGCCAGCCCGGCTTCGCGCGCCAACTCGTCGCGCGGACGAATACCGGCCGAGATCACGATCAGGTCGCAGTCGAGCGTCTCGCCGTCTTTGAAGGCTAGGCCCTCGGCGCGGTCGCCGCCCAAGACGTTGGTCGCGGCGCGCGAAGTGTGCACCTTCACGCCCAGCGCCTCGACGCTCTTCTGCAACAGCCTGCCGCCTGCGGCGTCGAGCTGGCGCGGCATCAAGCGCGGCGCAAACTCGATCACGTGCGTGGTTAGGCCGAGATCGTGGACGGCCTTGGCTGCTTCCAGCCCCAACAAGCCGCCGCCCAGCACCGCGCCGACCTTGGCGGTCTTGGCGTACTCGCGGATCGCGACCAGGTCCTCGATCGTGCGGTACACGAACACGCCCTGCTTTTGGACGCCGGGGATCGGCGGCACGAACGGCGCCGAACCGGTCGCCAAAACGACGTTATCGAAGCGCACCCACTCACCGCTGGACGATAACACCGCGCGCCGCCCACGGTCGACGCGCACCGCGCGCTCGCCGAGCAGCAGCCGAATCTTACGCTCTTTGTACCAATCGGCGTTGGCGAGCAACAGCTCGTCCGCGCTCTCCTTGTCGAAGAAGCTGGTCAGCTTGACGCGGTCATACGCCGGCCGCGGCTCCTCGCAGAACACGCTGATGTCGAACGACTCGCCATGGTCGTACTCGCTGAGCAGCTCGCACAGCTTGTAGCTGACCATACCGTTGCCGATGACGACCAGACTTTTGCGCCGCCCTTTGGTGGTCTTGGAAGCCGACATGCCTTCTCCTGATTTCGCCGTTCCAGCGCCGAAGACGCCTTGAAAATCGATGCCGCGCGTGCGCACCAAGCTGGCGCGCTCGACGATGGTCGATGGCGGCACGCCGCGCTCGCTCAAGGCGCGCGCTACCCCTTGGCCGAGCGCCACCGGATTGCTGCGGCGCAACGCGTGCGCCAGCTCGGCGCGCTGCGAGGGCGCAGCCGCATCGAACAAGCCGTCGATTTCGCGCGACGAGCCGAACGCGACGCTGTCGAAATCACGGCCCAAGATCCGCGCCAGTAACGCGCGCGGGCGGCTGTCCGGCGCATCGTCACCGCCGAGCACGCGCACGCTGGCGCCACGCGCCGTCACGGCCGCGACCAGGCGCGGGTCGCAAGACAGCGCCGCTACACCAAGCGTGCGGCCCGAAAACGAAGCCGCCGACAGCGCCTCGATCAGCGTCGGACCGTTCGGCTCGTCGCCGACGATCGCCGGACGCAGCCCAATCTCGGCCAGCGCCGCGCGAGTCTTGGGACCCGACACGGCGATGCGCGCGCGCGACAACGCGCGCTGCACGTCGTCTTCGCGTCCCCGCTGCAGCGCGAACTCGACCAGCACGCGCACGCCTTGCCCGGTCAAAAACAGAATGTCGTCGAACGCCCCCTCGATCAGCTCCGAGATCCACGACTCGAGCGACCGCGTCGAGCCGGACGCCGCCAGCTCGAAGCGCTGAACGTCCGCACCCAGGTCACGCAGGATGCGCGCCACGCTGTCCAGGTCCGAGGGACCAAACAAAAGAATACGCCGTTCGGCGAGCAGGCGATCACTACTCATCGCTAACCTTAGCGAGTCACTCGAGACTCGGTTTATGTCGGCTTCGGCTGAATGCCGGGTTGGCGCTCGGAGCGCGAAGTCGACTCTTTGAGTAATGACCTTCGCCTACATTTTGGTCAACGCTCATTCACCCCCGGAGGTGATGAAATTTGCACCAAGATCGCACTCAGATCGCGGCCGGAAACCGCTGCGAAAAGTCCTGAAACGAATCCGAAACTCAGATCAAAACCGGAACGATTTCGAAACAGTCCGGCCACACGCGGCGACGGCTTCGGTTACGTGCTACTTCGCTCTGTAACTGAACCGCTGCCCGTCGATGACCTCCACCTCTGCTTCGCTCGTAGATACGCTCGGCCGGCCGCTCGGCGATCTGCGAGTCAGCGTGACGGATCGCTGCAATTTCCGCTGCCGCTACTGCATGCCGCGTGAGCGCTTCGGTAAGGACCATGCGTTCCTGCCGCGAGCCGAGCTGCTCAGCTTCGAGGAGCTGGCGCGGGTCGTAGGAGTTTTGACCGGGAGCTTGCGCAAGGTCCGATTGACCGGTGGTGAGCCGCTGCTGCGGCGTGACCTACCCGCCCTGGTCGCGATGCTGACGGCCAATTCGAGCTTGCCGGTGGCGCTGACGACGAACGGTGTGCTGCTGCCGCAATTCGCCGAGCCGCTGGCGCAGGCCGGCCTGACGCGGTTGACGGTCAGCCTGGACGCGCTCGACCCTGACGTGTTCCGGGCCGTCACCGACGCCGACTATGCCGCCTCCGACGTGCTTTCGGGCATCGCCACCGCTACCGCGGCTGGGTTTACCCGGCTCAAGATCAATTGCGTGGTGCGGCGTGGCCTAAACGAGAACCAGCTCCTGCCGCTCGCGCGTCACTTCCACGGTAGCGGACACGTGCTGCGTTTCATCGAGTACATGGATGTCGGGTCGACCAATGGCTGGCAATCCAACCAGGTCGTCAGCGCCGCCGAAATCCTGGAGCGCCTCGATCGCGAGCTGCCGCTCGAAGCCGTCGACCGCGCGCTGCCGACCGACGTCGCCTCGCGCTACCGCTATCGCGACGGCGGCGGGGAGATTGGCATCATTGCCAGCATGACGCAGCCGTTCTGCGGCGACTGTTCGCGGCTACGGCTGTCGGCCGACGGCCAGCTCTACACCTGCCTGTTCGCGACGACCGGCACCGATCTGCGCGGCCCGCTGCGCGCCGGCGCCACCGACGCCGAGCTGGCCGAAATCGTGCGCCACGTTTGGACGAACCGCGCCGACCGCTACTCCGAACAGCGCCAACAACTCGTCACACCCAAGCGCAAGCTCGAGATGTCGTACCTCGGCGGGTAGAGCGCCCCTGAATCGACAGCGCTCCCGTGCCCGTAAACGTCCGTAAACGTGCCCGTGCCCGTCCGTGCCCGTGCCCGACGGTCCGTAAGTCATCGTATGGTTGGTAGGCCCTGCCTGCGCGCCCAGCTGGGCGCGGCGCGCGCGGGCGTTGCCCGCGCCAGGAACCTCGGCCTATCAAACGGAACTGGCTGTTCGCGTCCGGCTTTTCGGGCACGGGCACGGGCACGTTTACGGGGAGAGCGCATTTTACTTTGGTTGGTGTTTGCGCAGGTAAGCCCAGGTGATCGGGACGCCGTCGTAGGCGACGAGGGCATCGGGCGAGACCGTGGCGTAGTCGAGCCAGATTTGTTGTTCGACGCGGCTCATGTGCGGTTCGTGCTGATAGAGCGCGACGTCGGAGCTGGCAATGTCGAGCGTGCCGCGTAGATCGCTGCGGAGCCGGCCGTCTTCTTGGAACATCGCGAAGCTTTGCAGTGCGGTGTCGTGAACGTAAACGCTGCCGCGGCGCGGCGCGCTGCGATTGATGAACGGCGCTAGGCCCTGCGTGGTGTAACCCCAAAACGTGCGGTTGAGACCCAGGCTGGCCGCGCCGGGCGCGCCACCAACGAGCGGTGTGTACGCGCTCAAACCAAACGGGTGCGACTGCAGCGTCATCACCAACGGACCGACCAGCACACACGCGCCAACCAACAGCACGTTGCCGAGTTGTGGCAGCCGCCCGGCCAGCGCTTCGGTCACTTGCTTGAAGCCGAGGCCGGCAAACAGGCACAAGAACGGGTACGCCGTGAGCCAGTGCTTCGTGCCGCCGAAGATCGGGGTATTCGCAGATAGCCACGGCGCATAGCTGGCCAAGATCGACACCGCCCACAGCACGTGATCGGAGCGATGGCGGCTCGCTTCCTGGTCACGCAGGCGGCGCACTTCACCTCGAATCGCCGCGCCCGCCCCGACTGTGGCCAGCGCCAATGTCACGAGCGGCACCGTCGCCAACGTCATCAACCACGCGTAGCCGAGCGGCATCGGCGGCTTCCAATACGTGCGGCCCAGAAATTCCATGTTGTAGTACTCGTGGCCGGTATGGAACGCGACGTACTCGCGCACGCGCGCCACGGTGTCGTGCCATAGCCAGGGCCACAAACCGCAGAACAGCGCCGGGCCCAGCAGCAGCATGCTGGCCCAGCCGAGCGGCAAGCGCCGCCACCACGCCGCGCCCGCGCGCACGTCGCGCAGCAAGGCCGTGGCTTGGGTCAGCGCGAAATGCGCGACCAACGCGAACGGGAAAATCCACGAGTTGTGCTTGGTGTCGAGCAACAGGCCGAAAAGCACGCCAACCGCCAGCGCCGCGCCGCGGCCACGCGCGGCCAACGACCGCGAGTAAACGTAGCTCGTCAAAAGCCACATCGCGCACACCGGCATGTCGAAGCACGCCAGGTGCGCGTGGAAAAACACGTGCGGCATGAACGCGAACGACAGCGCTGCCACGACTCCGGCCGCCCGCCCCAGCACGCGTCGTCCCCAAACGAACGTGACCGCGACGGCCAGGCTCGACAGCAGCATGGCCGGAAATCGAAAGCTGGTGCTGGGCTGAGAAAAGACCCCCGCCAGCCAGCGATTGGAGAGCGCAAACAGCGATTTTATCAGCGCCGGGTGCTCGTGATTGACGGACCAGTACTGATCCACGACCGCTGGCGTCAGGGCGTCTGCCGGGGTGTGCCACAAAACCGCAAACCAGTCGCCGTACGCGCGCGCCGCAGCGAAGTAGAAGCCCTCGTCGCGCATGAAGCCGAGCGAGCCTGCGGTCGCGAGTAGCAGCGCCAAATAGCCCACGAACAGCGCGCTTGCGATCAGCGCGTCGGTGCGCGCCGCGAACCAGGCCGACACGCCCTTCACCGGGCCTCCAGCGCGAAACAGAAGTCGTTGGCTGCAGGCTGCAGGCGGCGCACGTTGACCTCGACGCTGCCGGCCACGGCGCCACGCTGAAGCTCGAAGCGTGCCCAGCCTTGCGCGCCGGCCGTGCGATACTGACCGAGCGCCTGCCCAGCCTCGTTGACGCTCAGCTCGACGCTCTGCGCGCCGTCGTCGCGCTCCAGAAAATAGGAGAAACCCGCGAAGCCGACCAGGCGCTGGCTCGCCAGCACCGAGCTGAAGCGCAGCACGACGCTGCCCTGCTCCGGCAGTTGCGTCATCACGCAGCGATGCGCGCGGTAGCTGGCGTCCTCGATCAAGGTAACGCCCACGAAGCGACCCGCGCCGCACTCGTAGCGCTGGCGCGGGTAGCCAACGTGACCGTGCAAACCGCCGGTCTGGGTGCGCGCGCCCGACGCAAGCACACAAGGCTGCCGTTGCCCGCCGCGGTCGATGAACACCTCGACTTCTCCGTGATCGACCGCGGTCACGAAATCGAAGCTCACCCGCTCGGGCCGGGGATTTTGGCGCACCGAGAGCTGAAATTTTCCGACCCGCTCCGTGCGTTGCAGCGCAAACCCTGCCAGCTCCGGCGCGCTTTGCCCGAGCAGCGAGACCTCGAGAAAGCTGGCGAAGCCGCTATTGTCCGGCCGCGTCAGCTCGCCCACCGGGAAAGCCGATGGCGCGGCCTGTCGCACCAGCGGCTCGGCCCACGCCGGCGCCACCACGACCGGCACACCGGGTTGCTTCAACTTGGCCAGTTTGGGCGCGAGCGCCGCGTAGTCGTCGAAGCCGGGAGCGCAGCGCGCAAGATACTGCTGCAGGCAGAGCTCCCCCAAACCCAGCAGCGGAACCAGCACGAGCAGCGGCGACAGGGAACGCATGACGTCGCCAGCTCAACGAGCGCGCTGCAAGTTCAGCAAAATCCGCGCGCCGTCGAGATCGAAGTGAAAGCGCAGCGGGCGCAGACCGCGCGCCGCTAGCGTTTCCGAAACGCGGCGTCGCTCGGCCGGGCGCACGTAAAACATGAAAAAACCACCGCCGCCAGCGCCGATCAGCTTGCCGCCGATCGCGCCGGCTTGGCGCGCCGCGGCATAGTGCTCGTCGAGCGTGGCGTCGGTCATCTTGCTGGCGAGGCGCTTTTTGTGGCTCCAGTGCTCGTGCAACAGCTCGCCGTAAAGGTCCACGTCGCCGCGCACGAGCAGGTCGTAAACGTCGCGGCCCAGCGCTTTGATGCGATGCATGGCCGCGAGCGTGGCCGGATCGGCGGCGTGCACGCGTTGGCCTTGCTCGGCCAGCACGAGCTTGGCCGGTCGCTCCACACCCGAGTACATGATCAGCAAGTTGCTTTGCAGCTCGTCCAGCACCTCGGCCCGCACCGGTACCGGCTCGACGCCAACCGTGCCGTCGGGCGCGATCGTCAGCGCCGTCACGTTACCGAACGCCGCGATGTACTGGTCTTGCTTGCCGACCGGCTCGCCAAGCCGCTCCATCTCGAGCTCGCAGGCTTCACGCGCCAGCCGCTCGGGCGACACGAATTCACGCTTGTAGGTGTGCAAGGCGTTGAGCAAAGCGACCGTGAAGCTGGACGACGACCCGAGCCCGCTGTTCGACGGTAGGTCCGCGACGCTGGTCAGCTCGATGCCGGAGCCGATGCCGGCCATCCTCAGCGCTTCGCGAAAGATCGGGTGGCGGATTTGCGCCACGGCGTCGACGATCTCCGTCTCTGAATAAGCCAGGCGAATGCTCGGGTAAAAGCGCTGATTCGCCGTCACGTACATGTAGGAATCGATCGCGGCGCTGACCACGAAGCCACCGTGCTGGCGGTAATAGGCCGGTAGATCGGTCCCGCCGCCGCCGAGCGAAAAGCGGAACGGCGCGCGCGAAACGATCACGGTGGCGCCTCGCTGTCAGCCGGCTGGCTTTGCAAGTGCCGTTCGAGCTCGCCGCGGCCCGCGGGCGAGCCAATCTCGTAGAAGCGCTCGGGCGCCAGCAATGCGCGCAGCTGGCGTTTACGCGCTAGCTTGCGGAAAAGCGCCTCGATACCCCAAACCGCACCGTCTTCGATGCCTGCCAGCGCCGAGCGCCGCAGCGCGATCGCGCCGTAGTCGATGCAGTCGAGCTCCGGGTCGGCGCCGCCCTTGTCGTACTTTTTGACCCAATTGCCGTCGAGCGCCACGTTACTCGCGCCGAGCTGGCCACGGTTTCGATACACGCTCATCGTCGCGACGGCCTCGGGGTGCTCCCGCAAATCGTGGAGCGGCGCCGCGTAGTCGAACGGCAGGTAGCTGTCGCCGTACGTGAGCACGAACTCGCTTTCGAGCCGAGCGAACGCGCGCCGCAGCGCGCCGCCCGTGCCAATCAGCTCGGCGCCGTCGTACGAGTAGCCGACGACCAAGCCGCGATCGAGCGCGCGTTTGACGTGGGTTTCAATCTGCTCACCCAAGTAGCCCACGCACATCACCACGCTGCGCGCACCCGAAGCTGCGAAGCGGTCGAGCTGCCAATCGATGAACGGGCGACCGTGCACCAGCAACAGCGACTTGGGCGTTTGCTCGGTTTCCGGTCGCATGCGCGTAGCGAGCCCGCCGGCCAAAACCACGATCTGCATCAGCCCCACCGCCAGACGCTTAGGGACAGCTCGCCCGCCAAGCTCGGTTTTTGGCGAGGCTTTCGCGAGGACAGAAGCCGAGCGTACGCGAGTACGTGAGCATCGGACCGCAGCGAAAACGACGCCAAAAACCGCAATCGGCGGGCGTGGTCATCAGCCAAAGATACCGGTGATGACATCAGCCCAAGATCTCCCGTGCCAGCTCGGTCACACCGAGCACGACCGCCTCGTCACTGCTGCGCGGTAGCGTGTAGCCGAGCGCCGCCAAGGCCGAGGCGTCGAGCCGAGAATGCGGAATGTCGCCGCGCCAGCCGCGTTGCCCGCCGGTGTAAACGATGGTCGCTCGCGGGTTCCTGGAGTGCGCGACGCACAGCTCGGCGACGCGCTGCACGGTGGTCGCGTCGGGCGGCGCGACGTTGTACACGTTGAGCGGATCGGCCGCGTGCTCGAAGCCGAACAGCATCGCGTCGACCGCGTCGCCCACGTACACGTAGGGCTTGCTCTGACCGCCGTCGCCCAGCACCGTGAGCTGTTCGGGCTCGCGACCGAGGCGCGTCAGAAAGTCGAACGGCGCGCCGTGCGTAGCGCACGGCCCAATCACGTTGCCGAGCCGGAAAATCCAAGCCGTCAGGCCGAAGCATTCGACGTGCGCGCTGACCAGCGCCTCGCTTGCCAGCTTGCTCGCGCCGTACAGCGAAATCGGTAGCGCTCCGAGATCGCTCTCGCGACATGCGCTGCGCGCGGTGCCGTAGACCGTGGCCGACGACGCAAACACCAACGCCTTCACGTCGGTTCGCCGCATTGCGTCGAGCACGGCGTGCGTCGCCAGCGTGCCCTGCTCCAAATCGAGCAGCGGATTGTCCAAGCCGCGCCGCGCGTCAGGATTGGCCGAAAGGTGAAATGCCGCGATTTTTCCGCGCAGCGCCGATTGCAGCAGCTCGGCGTCGAAGACCGAGCCTTCGCGGAGATCACAGCGGCCGGTCGCGATCGCCGGCGCCAATAGCTCGCGCCGCCCGCTCGAGAAATCGTCGACGACGGTGACTTGAGCCCGCTCCACCAGCCGCGAAACCAAGCGACTGCCGATGAAGCCAGCGCCGCCCACCACCAAATAGCCTGGCAGAGTCACGTATCTTCCCTGCTCGTCTGCGATTCCCACTTCGCGGCCGTGAGCTGCAAATCGGGATGACTGACCAGTAAATGAGCGATCACGGCTTGAAATGCCTCGGTGTGAGGCGTGACGCGCTGTGCGGTCAGCGCGGGCACGACCACGCACGCGTGAGCCAACTGGCGGGTGGCGCCGCCGTCGCGCCCGACGATGCCGCCGATGCGTGCCCCACGCGCCTGTGCCATTTCGAGCGCGCGCACCAGGTTGGGGCTGATGTTGCGCGCAACGTCACCGCCACCAACCGAAAGCACCAGCAGCAGATCGCGCGCGCCGAGCCGGCTCACCTCGAGCCAACCGCTGAACGTTGCCGCCCAGCCATCGTCGTTGATGCGCGCCGTCAGCTCGGCCACGTTGTCGGTCGGCGTGTAGGCTTCGAGACCGCACAGCTTGCGCAAGTCGTTGACCAGGTGTGAAGCATTGGCGGCGCTGCCACCTACGCCGAGCACGAACACCCGCCCGCCGCGCGCGCGCGCTTGGCACAGCTCGACCACCAACGCCTCGACGGCCGCGCTATCGATCGCCCGCGCGATGTCAGCGACCTCTTGCAAGTAGCGAGCTGTATGACTCATGGCACGCCCATCTTCAGTCTCGCGCGCCACAATAGGGATTTGCTTCCAAGAACTGAAGCGTCTCGACGATCGCGTCGGCCAAGGCCACGGTCGGCGCCCAGCCCAAGCGGCGCAAGCGCGTCGTATCCAGCAAAATTTTTGGCGAATCGCCGACCCAGCCGCGGTCGCCACCGGTGAAAGCCAGCGCTGGTGACACGCCAAGTTGGCGGCAAATCACCGTCACACTATCGGTGACGCTCAGCCAATCGGAGTGACCGATGTTGAGCACCCTGACCGGCTCGGTTTGGCGAGCGACGCCGAGCAACACGGCTCGGACGCCGTCTTCGACGTGCAGGTACGACTTCTGCTGCTTGCCATCGCCCAGCACTTCGAGGCGCGTTGGATCGCGGCGCAGCTTGCGCCAAAAATCGAAGACGTGACCGTGCGTGTAGCGCGGGCCGAGCATCGAGACGAAACGAAAGATGCTGGAGCGAAAGCCGTAGCCATGCGCGTAGGCCGACAGCAAGCCTTCGGCCGCTAGCTTCGACGCGGCGTACAGCGAGGTTTGAATCGGAAACGGCGCGTCCTCGGGCGTCGGAATCAGCGTCGCGTCACCGTAAACGGCGCCGGTCGACGCGAAGGCGATCCGCCCGACGCCGTGCTCGCGCATCGCTTCCAGCACGTTGTGCGTGGCCAACAAGTTCTGCTCCACGTCACGGCGCGGATGCAGCAGCCCGTGCCGCACGTCGGCGTTGGCGGCAAAGTGAAACACCAGCTCGGCCCCCGAAAACGCCGCACGGATTCGCGCGTAGTCGAGCAGGCTCGCTTCACACAGCTCGGCGCGTGGGTTGACGAACTGGCGAAAACCGGTTGAAAAATCGTCGATGATGCGCACGCGCGCGCCGGCCTTCACCAACCCGTCGACCAAGTGGCTGCCGATGAAGCCCGCCCCACCAGTCACCACGACCGTGCGCGCCGCGAGACGCGGGTGGACCCTCAGCTCTGACTCCTCGGCGTCGGCCGGCATCGACACCGGAGGTATCATGGGCGGCGCGCGGCAAACAACAGGCCGGCCGAAAACCACGGCACCCGCGCCAACAAGCGCGACTCGGCGTACGCCAAGCGATTGCCGAGCGTGAGCAGGCCATTCAAGGCGCGCGGCAGCGCCGACAGCGCGCGCCGCTCGGGTTGGTAGTAGTGGTTTTCGGTCCACCAAAACTGCTGCAGCCGCGGCAAGCGCGCGGCGGCAAAGAAGCTGGCGTCGAGCCACTGGCCGAGCGCGTGGTAGGCGTGGCGCTGCTCCAGCAACTCGAAATCACCGAGCAACGCGTGGACCGCGCGGCGTGTGAAGCTCTGTGTGTGTGCCTTGGTTCGCCGATACAGATCTTGGCCGAATAGGCCGCGGTAGAAGGCGTACGCCGACAGCGGCTCGCCCTCGAGCGGCACGAAACCGAGCAGCAGCCCGCCCGGCCGCAGCGCGCGCCGCAGCTCAGCCAGCGTGGCCGCCGGATCATCGACGTGCTCGAGCACGTCGGCAAAAACGGCGACGTCGAGCTCACCGTCGCTGGCCGGAATGCCGGATTCGATGCGCCGAAACTCGAACGCAGAGTCTGCTGGCGGCACGTCTCGCACGTCGCAACCAACCAGCGTCAAGCCCGGTCGCTGCTGCGCCAGCGTGCGCAGAATTTTCCCTTCGCCCGAACCGAGCTCGAGCAGCTTGCCGGCGTGCGGCACGTGCCGCAGCAAGAACGACGCCTTCAGCGCGGGCAAATCGTGCGCGAAAGGATCGATCGCATGGCCGCCCCAACGCGGCTCGACGGACATGACCGAAGCAGCTTACTCGCCCGAGGCGGCGCGACAAAACCGCGGGCGTTCTCGCGTGGTTGCCGGGCCTACCGTTTCGACCGTACCCTGACGCCGATGCCGCTTCGTCTGCGCGGGAACGTGCTCGCCTGGCCCGTGCTGGCGGCAAGCGCTGCCTGGGTCGGCTGCGCGGTCACCGGCTGCGAGCAGCAATCATCCGAAGCGCTGGCGCGGGTCGACGCGCCGATCGTCGGTGGCAAGCTCGACACCAGCCACCGCGGCGTCGTGTCGCTGCTGAAAGCGTTGGCGGATGGCTTCTACCCGGCGTGCTCGGGCACGCTGCTCACGCCGAACTTGGTGCTCACCGCGCACCACTGCGTAGCCTCACTCGACTCGGCCGATGGTGCCAGCGTGCAGTGCGGCAAGACCGAATTCGGAGCGACCGATGCGGCCGCGAGCCTGCTGATCTCGGTCGAGGCCAACGTCGGTACGGACGGCTTGAAGCCGTACCCGGTGGCTCGGGTTTGGGTGCCGGACGGCGACAACTCGGTGTGCGGTCGCGACATCGCGCTCTTGCGACTGTCAGGCGCAGGTGTGCCGGCCAATCAAGCCACGCCAATTGCGCCCGGCTTGGACCAGGACCTGTTGCCCGACGAAGTGTTCGCGGCGATCGGCTACGGCTTGCAAGATCCCAAAGACGCCAGCGGCAGCACCGTTGGCCATCGCATGAGCATCGCCAACGCCAAGGTATTTTGCGAAGGCACGGCCTGCGGGACTGCGTTGCTACAGGCCGGCGAGTTCATGGCCGACAGTCCGGTCTGTTCGGGCGATTCGGGTGGGCCGGCGCTCGACCTAGCCGGTCATGTCCGCGGGGTGGCGTCGCGCGGTGACGACAAGTGCACCGTCGGCATCTACAGCAGCGTCGCGGCTTGGCGCGATTTCATCGTCGAAAAGACGTTCGTCGCCAGCGTCAGCGGTCACTACTACGCGCCCCCGGCATGGGCCGGTAAGCCGCCGGCCAATTTCGAAGACCCACTCGGCACGAGCTGCACCGGCACGTGTCCGGAATTTTACGCGTGTTGGGCTCCCACCAACAAGCCGCCCGGCAGCTGCGTTCCGAAATGCAGCGCGCAAGAGAGCCTGTGCCCGGCCGAGTACACCTGCGACACCAAGCTCGGCGCGTGCATCAAGCCCAGCGCGCTGCCGAAGGGCCAGCCCGAGCAAGACGGCGGCTGCAGCGTTACCGCGGCGGCAGCTGGGCGCGAGCCGCGCGACAGTCGCTGGCTCGGCCTCGGGCTCGGCCTGGGGCTGTTGGGCGCGCTATGGCGCGGCCGGCGCGCTAGGCGGACCGACCGGCCCAGCGGTACTTGAAGAACGCCGCGTAGCCCGGCCAGGCGTCGCGCCAAAACCGGATCTTTTTGCCCTGCGAAAAGTCGCGTGCCACGTAGTTGACCGGCACTTCCAACGGCGCGTGACCGGCCAACACCAATTTGCAAGTAAGCTCGATGTCGAGCTCGAAACCGTCGCTGTCCAACGTGATGGTGTCGAGGCACGAGCGCCGGAACACCTTGAACATGGTGTTCACGTCACTGGCGCGCTGCTGGTACAGCAGATTGAAGGTCTTGGCGAAGCCGACCTGCGCCACGTTGAGCAAGAAGCCCGAAAGCGCGCCGTGCGCGAAGCGCCGCACCTTCCAGTCGCCGGCGCCCAACGTGCGCGAGCCGAGCACGAAGCTGGTGCGACGCTGCAAAATCGGCTCGAGCAGCGCGTCGTAGTCGTCGATGTCGTACTCCAGATCGGCGTCTTGAATCAGCACGATGCTGCCGGTACACGCGCGAAGGCCGCTGCGTACCGCATGACCCTTGCCGCGCGGCGTTGGCTCGTAAATCACGCGCACGCCGGGCGCATTGGCATACTCGGCGACGATTTCGCGCGTACCGTCACGGCTGCCGCTTTCGACGATGATCAGCTCTTTGTCGATGCGCAGCGGCTTTTCGAGCAAAGCTTCGATGACTTGGCGCACCGTGCCGGCCTCTTCGTACACGGGCAACACCACCGATAGCTTTTCGGTCGCGGGGGTAGTGCCCTGCGCGCGTTTCTCGAAACTGGCTAACCGAAGCCCGGTGAACAGCGGCAGGCTCGGTCCCGCCGGTACCCAACGCCCGAGACCGCGAGCCCGCGGCGCGGCGTCGAGCAGGCGCTCGACGGCGTAACGCGGTGTGCGATGCGTGGCGGCGGCGGCGTGCGCGGTCAGCGCAAGGCCATGCGGCTCGGCCAGCCGCAACAGCTGCGGCAAGCCGAAAAAAGCGCGCTTGAGGTCGAAATAGGCCGGCCAACGCCGGCGCAACAGTCGCGCGGGCAACGACGACGCGTCGGCATACGCGACAGCCAGCGTTGCCTGCGCCGGCAGCAGCAGCGCGATTTGGTGCAGCACCTTGCCGGGATCGGAACAAGCCTCCAACAGCTCATTCAAGATCACCAACTGTGCGCCGGCGAGCCGCGACTCCAGCGCGGGCAGCTCGGACTGCTCGGCGAGCCGCGCAAAGGCTACGCCTTCGATGTGCGCGATCTCCAGCCCCAAGCCGGCCAGGCGCGGGGCTTCCAGCAGTTGCTCGAAGTACCGACCGAGCAACACCGTGCGCACGGGTAGGCTGCCGGTGCGCTCGGCATGCTCCCGCGCCAGCCGCTCGATCATGCGGGTGAGGTCGTCGACGGCCAGCGCGCGATCACGCGGCGTACTGAGCCGCCCGACCTCGGCCACGTCGAAGTAACACGGGCCGGCGACGCCGACCGGGCTCACATAGACCAGCCCGCAACTTTGGCAACGCACGAAGCGCACGCCGGCGCGGAAGAACAAGTACTCGGAGCGCGCCTCGCCACAGACAGAACAAGCCACGTAGTCGGTGCGCCCGCGCGCCGTGCGCATGCTGGCCGAAGCTGCGAACGAGTAGCGGCGCTGGCTGTAAGCCGACATGCTCGGCGCCGATACTACGATTCCGGCGGCCAAAGCTCGAATGCTTTCGTCGCTGCGTGGCCGATCGACTAGACCCACGCCATGCCACCCGACGCGCTACCGCATGGCCTGGCCGGGCGTCAGGAGCTGCAGGCCTATTTCGATTGGATCGCCGGGCTTTTCGGCGAAGCGCTCGGCGGAAGCGTGCTGGATCACGGCGCCGGCACCGGTATCTTGAGCGAGCGACTGCTGGCGCGCGCCGAGCGAGTCGTGGCGCTCGAGCCGGAGCCGCATCTGTTCGACCAGCTCTGCCAGCGGTTCAAGACATCACCGCGCGTAACGCCGCTCCACGGAACGATCGAAACTTACTTGGCGCTGTACGGCGCGGGCAGCCTGGATGCCGCGGTGTCGTCCAACGTGTTCGAGCATTTGGCTGATGACATCGGCTGCCTGCGCCAATTGCACGACGCATTGCGGCCGGGCGGCGCGTTGGCGGTGTACGTTCCGGCGCGCGCCGAGCTATTCGGCTCGCTGGATCAGGCGGTCGGCCATTTGCGCCGCTACAGCCGGCCGCTGCTGAAAAGCCGGCTGGAGCAGGCCGGCTTTTTCGTCGAGTGGGTGCGCTACGGAAACCTGGCCGGCGTGCTGCCGTGGCTGGTGAGCGGCCGCATCTTGCGGCGGCCGGCGATCGAGGCTCCCAGCTTGCGGCTGTTCGATCGCTGGATCTTTCCGGCGGCCGCCCGCCTCGAAAGCCTGGTGCGGCTGCCTTATGGCTTGAACGTCGCGGCCTTGGCGCGTCGCCAGTAGCTCAGCGCCACACCCGCCACGGTCAGCACCAGCGCGGCGAGCCCGGCACTCAACCCGCGCGGCCAGAACCGAAACGTGAGCCGTCCAGACGGCGCCGTCAGCACGGCTGCTAGCGCGTCGTGCTCGGCTTCGGTGGCTCGCCCATCGACGCGCCAGCCCGGGTCGAAATTTTGATTGATGACCAAGCGCTCCCCAACCTGCGCGCCGGCGACTTCGACCACCAGCTCGTTCGGCGAGAACCGCACGAGCCGTGCCGTGCCGACCCCCGACGAAAGGAATGCTTCGCCGCGGTAGCCGGCGCCGTCGCGGCCGCGCGCTCCCATCCCGAACGGGCGACCATTGGCAGCCTTGGGCGCCCAGATGTTGAGGCCGGCGTGCATGGTGCACTGCAAGACGCCGATACCGGCGAGCACGGCCGGCACGGCCTCGGGCGCATAGTCGCGCCGTTGGTATTGCAGGCCGCGCGGCGCGCGCTCCAACTGCTCGAACGCCGGCGCTGCACGCAGCGGTCGCGCATGCATCCAAAATGCGTGTTCAAGCGCCACGCTGGCTTCGCCACCGATGTCGACTGCCAGCAGCAAACAGCCGCCCAGCAGCGCCAGGTCGAGGTTCCGCCGCCACGCCAGCCGCACCATGCTGCGCCCGAACGCGGCAGCCGTCGCCACCCCGAGCAGTAACAGCGCCGGGTACAACCAGCGCGTCGGCACGTGCTGTGACCGAAACAAACCGACTTGGTGCAGCAGCGTCCACGGTGCCCGCGAGCCGAACGCGCCGAAGCCAAGCACCAGCGCGACGCCGCCGGTGAGCTTGAGCGCAACGTCGCGCCGAGGCGCCCACCACAGCACGCCCAAGCCGAGCAACAGCGCCGGTGCCCAGCCGATGTACAGGCCGTACTCGTGCCAGCCCCACTGTGGGATCGCGATCGGCCGCGCGCTGGGCGTCTGATCGGGCGCCACCAACGCCTGCCACAAGATCGCCCAGTCAATCGCTTCGGTCGACGGCACCAATCGCGGCCGCTCGCCAAAGTCGAGCGCGACCGCGAACAGCTTTGGCGCCGCCAAACCGACCGACACGACGCCGAGCGCCGCCAGCGCGAACAACGGACGCCAAACGCGCTCCAGCGCCGCGCGCAGCAGGGCGTACACGGAAAGCAAGAGCGCCGCGTGCGGCAATGGATAAATGCCGCCGGCGTAGACCATCGACGCCAGCGCGCCGGCTCCCACGCACAACGGCCGCAACGCCAGGCGTCGCTCGGCCAACAGCCGCTCGAACGCCCAAAACGCCCACGGTAGGTAGCAATATTGCGAGTGCCACATGTGGCCAGTCGCGGCCTGCAGCGCGAAGCGACCGTTGGCGACGAACACCAGACAAGCGAACGTGCGCGCCGCCGCGCTGCGCGTAAATTCTCCCGCAAACAGCCACGTGCCCCAAGCCGAGAGGAGCAGCGTGCCGACCAGCTCCACGCGCAGCGCGTGCCGCAGCTCGAGCAGCAGGTAAAACGGCAGAAACGGCGACACCAAGTTGCTGGCGCCCTGCACGTTGCCCCACTCCGAAAAGCCACCGCACGCGTACGGCATCCACAGCGGCAGCTGCCCGAATTGCAGCAGCGCCTTCACCGTCAGCAGCCGGTGCGCGCTCATCTCGTCCCAGTCGTGACCGCCGTACGCCTCCAGATCGTGGAACACCGGGCGCAGCGCGATCGCGATGCACAGCAGCACGCAGCCGAACCCCACGCCACCGGCCGCGCGCTCGAACCAGCCGACGGCGGCGCGCGAGCTTGAATCGCTGCGCCCTCGAGCCAGTCGTCGCCGTAGCCAAGCCAGCACGCGCCGCACCTTACATCACAGCCAAGGCCGAGGTATGAAAGCCGAGCGTGACCCGCCCCGGCATCATCTTGGATCGCGACGGCACGCTGATCGACGTGGTCCGGGACGAAGGGACGGGCACCGTTTCGGTCGCGTGGTCGCCGTCGCAGCTGCGCTTTTTGCCGGGCGTACTAGCCGGGTTGCAGCTGCTGAAATCGGCCGGCTTCGGCTTTGCGATCGCGACCAATCAGCCGGGGCCCGCCAAGGGGCAGTTCAGCGTGGAAGCCGTTCAGCGCACGCACCATGCGCTGGTGGCCGCGCTGGCCGAGGCCGGAATTGCGATCAGCAGCGTGGAGGTTTGCTGGCACCACCCGGAAGGAAGCCCGCACGGCGTGGCCGAGCTCGTGACGACGTGCGACTGCCGCAAGCCCAAGCCGGGCCTGTTGTTGCGCGCGCTCGCCAACGGCGCCTTCGATCCGACCCAAAGTTGGATGATCGGCGACGGCCCGACCGATGTGGAGGCGGCGCACCATGCCAAGCTGCGCTCGGCGTTGGTGTTCGCGCAGAACCGTTGCGAGCTCTGCCCGCTCAAAAACGGCTCGCCGATCGCGCCTGACGTCGTGGCGCCACGCTTCGACGAAGTGGCGCGGCGGATCGTGACGCGAACCGAGTCGGTCTCTTAGCGCGACAATGCGCGCGGCCGGGTGCGCTCGAGGTAGCCGATCAACTCCTGCAACAGCGGCGCGCCGCGCGGGTCCGAGGTGGGGTCGAGCGGGCTTTGCTCGCCGGGATCGGCGTCGAGGTCGAACAGCGAAAAATGCCGGCCTTCTTCGACGTAAATCAGCTTCAACGGGTAAGCGATCAACGCTGCCTGGTAGGCGTGGCCGTCGTCGACGGAAAAGCTCTCCGCCACGAAGCTATTCGGCTCGTTCGCTTCGTCCGGCAGCGTGCGATGGTGCATCAGCGGCGCCAGGCTGCGGCCGTGGAGCTGGTCGAAGGTCTGGCGGTCACCGAGCACGCGCGCCAGCGTCGGCGCGACATCGGTTAGCGTGACGCTCACGTCCAGTCGTTTGCCGGTCACGCCCGGCACGCGCAGCAGCGCGGCTGGGCGCAACTGCGGGTCGTACAAGTTGGAGCCATGCCAACGGTCACCGTGCTCGCCGAACGCCTCGCCGTGGTCGCCACTGACGAACAGCACCGTGTTGTCCCAGACACCTTGCTGACGCAGCCCGTCGAGCAACCGACCGAGCTGGTGGTCGACGTGCCAGATCTCGGCGTCGTAACGCGCCTGCTCGTCGCTGCCGTACACCGGTGCGTCGGGCGGCTGCTCGTAACGAAAGTGCGGCTCGAACAAGTGCAACCAAAGCAAGAACGGTCGCTGGGCTTTTTGCACGTAGCCCAGCGCCTTGTCGACCTGCTCGGCCGCCGGGAAGCCCCACATCGTGCCGCCGCGGTACTCGAGCTTGGTCGACAGGTCGTAGTGCTGAAAACCGCGCTCGAAGCCGGCGTCTTCTTGCGGCGTGAACGCCGAAAAGTCGCTCAAAACCGCGATCGTTTCGTAGCCGCGCGCGCGCAGCAGCTCCGGCAACCACGGCGTCTTGGGTCCGATCTGGCGCATGCGTTTTTCGGCGGCCTGCGGCAGCCACTCAATCTCCGAAGGCGCGAGCGAGCTGAACAACGACGCCAGCGCCAGCCGCGTCAGCGGCGCCGCGCTGTACATTCGATCGAAGACCAACGACTCCGACGCCAACCCGCGCAGCGTAGGCGTCGTATCGCGCGCCGGCCGCGCGAACGACGTGTGATCGCGACGCAACGTTTCGATCGTGACGATCACCAGATTGAGATTCAAGGGTGAGCCATGCGCGCTCTTGCCCCAGCTCGGGCGACGCGACGTCGAGGCCTTGCCCGCGTCCCCGCCGATGCAATTGTTGTCGATGCCATCGCCGACGATCTCGGCTGCGCCCGGGTTGACGGCGGCGTCGAACGGCGCGCAGTCGCCGCCGCCCAAAAAGCTCGAGTAGCCGTCGCCGTCGAAGTCGGACAGCTGCCGCACGCCAACGATCAGCGGACGTGACCAAGCGCCGTGATTGGCCAGCACGCTGACCGCGCTCGCCCCGCCGAGCAACAACGCCGCCCACGCCAAGCCAGCCACGCCCGCGACCGCCGCCGCCACCATCAAGCCCCGCTCGCGCACCGCAAGCGAGCGATCGACAGCGACGAATACCGCCAAAAATCCGAGCGGCGCCGCCAGCAGCCGCGCGTCGAGCTGCACCAGCCCCGCACGACACGTCACGCCGATCCAAACCACGACCAGCAGCTTGAACGACACGGCCAGCGCCGGCAGCCACGCCAAGCGGCGCCCCGCCGCCCGCCAACGCCCGAGCGCGCGAGCGCTGACGCCCCCCAAAATCCCAAGCACCAGCACACCGACCGCCACCGCCAGCGCCTGCAGCGCCGCCGCCAGCTCGGTGTTGTGGAAGCGCGCGCTGGCGCGAGCGAGCACGAACGTCCACCCCAACAGCACGGGCGCCGCGAACATACCGACCAGCATCGCGTCGCGCCGCACCGGCACCGACCATTGCTGCCGTAGCGCCTCGCCCAGCGCTTCTTCGTCGCACGCCGCCGCGAGCAGCCACGCCAGCGCGACCGCAACCAAAGCGCCCGGCACCGCCCACAGACCCAGCGTCCACAGCGCGCAGCGTGCGGCGTCGAGCGGCGAGCTCGCGAAGACCCGGCTGGCGCTCGCGAGCGCCTCAGCCAACGCAGCCGCGGCCACCGACAACGCGGCGACCGCTAGCTGGCTGCCGAAGGCTCGCCTCGTCACGCTTCCACTTGTAGCGGAAGCGTGGGTCAGCGACTACCTGCCGGTCTAGTTTCGAGCGGGTGCTAGAGCTTGTGACTCGCACCGCAGCAGGTGTCCGGGAACGCCATGCCAGTCGCGGTGCACGCGGTGGTCGTGGCGCCGGCGCCACAGGTATCGTCGGCACCGGAGCGGTAGACGTTGAAGTCGACCATCGACCACCAAGCGTCGGCGATGCCGTGCTGGGTGAGCCGCACGTAACGCGCGCTCACCGGCGCGAACGAGATATCGGCGGTCGGGCTGTTGGTGCCACAGGCAACCGGCGTCCACGCAGTACCGTCGGTCGACACATCGACCTCGATTTGCGGCGGGATGTCGGTCGCGGTCAACGTCGAGGTCGAGACGCCGTTGATCATCACGGCCTTGCCCATGTCGACGTCGAACAAGAACATCTTGCTCGACACCATCTTGTCGCCAGTCGCAAAGCGCGTCATCAAGTCGGCGTCGAGCGCGTTACTCGGCGGGTTGACGAGCCCAGCGTTGTTGCCGAGCGAGCACGCCGACGCTGAGGCTTTCCAGCAAGTGCGGGTGAGCTTGTCAGCGGAGTGCGCGGTCGCGCTCGGCATCG
>FSUE01000316.1_pt1 | contig 21806 bp, 20 predicted proteins | sample 1637031 | NCBI WGS metagenome assembly FSUE01 (sample SAMEA3914819, study PRJEB12502) | metagenome | biome: forest; material: soil | place: Canada | collected 2010-06-26 | depth 0.3 m | reverse complement strand
TAGCCCGCACGTCGTCGCGCCTCTAACTTTACAGCGAGGTCGGGAGATCGGGAGTCGTGCGAGCCCAGATTTTTAGGGTTGGCGCTTCCGCCCGTGAAACCTGCCGGGTCGATGCAACCTGAGTTGGGCTGGTCTCGTGTTCACCTCCAAGGAAAATATTTTTGGTTTCGGTCCTCCGAAGACAAAAATGCGTTCTTCCTCGCACGACTCCCGATCTCCCGATCTCCCTGTGAAATCTCGATCGCACGAGGTGGCCTGGGTCCGCTACGGTAGTTTCTGCGATTCAGGCCGCAGTTTGGCAGCCAACGAATCGTTAGCGAGCCGCGGCGTGGCAGGTAACGTTGACGCGATGAAGTCGTCGCGTCAGCGTTGGCGGGCTTGTTTGGGGTCGGCTTCGTCGCGTCGGTTTTCGACGTCGGCCTCTTCCGTCTCGGGGTCGAGCGAGATGCGCTGGCGCGGGGCAGGTGACGGCGAGTCGACGCTCGTCGCGCCGTCGGGTTCGGTCGCGGTGGTGTCGACGTATGGTTCGAAGCCGGCCGGCACCGGGCCACCCAAGAATTGGTGGCGGATGTGCTCGCTCGCCGTGCGCAGCCCGCGTTGACCCGCGTGGCCGATTTGCAGCATGCGCTGGCGGCGACCGGGGATGGGGATGAACGTGAACAGCACAGGCAGCAGCACCTGGAACAGCGCGAACGTGGCCACGCTGGCCACCTGCAATGCCAGCAAGATGAAGAGGCCGAGCGCAATGCCGGGCGGCACCGGACGACCAGGGCGGTGCCATTGCCCGCCGCCGTAGTGACGGGCGCGGCGGGCGTCGCGCCGTTCGGCTTCGCGTTCGCGCCGGGCGTGGCGCTCGGCATCGCGCTGCTCCGCGCGCTGGCGGCGGTGCTCGTCGCGGTCACGGTGGCGGTCGTGGCGGCTCGAGTAGGCGGCTGTGGCGCGCTTTACCTCGTCGCGCGTGAAGGCATCGACGCGGGCGCCCAGCGAGTCTTGTTCGGCCGCGATGCGCGCTTTGCGTGCCTGCTTGGTCGCCTGGGCGGTTCCAAAGCGTGCTGGCTGCGCTTCGCCGGCGAGCCCGGCGGCGCTCAGCGCGCTGGCGACGGAAGCGGCGCGCCGATCCGGATCGGGCTCGAGCATGCTGCGCAACGCGGCGACCAGTCGCCGATCGACCTGGCCACGCAGCGTGCCTTCGACGTCGATGCCCAGGCCTTTGTGCGGCAAGTCTTCCGGCTCGCGCCCGGTGATCAGGCTGAGCGCCGTGGCGCCGACGGCGTACACGTCACTGACCGGCGCGGCGCGGCCTTGAAATTGCTCCGGCGCCATGAAGCCGAAGGTGCCAACGACGGTGCTGCCACCCTCCGGCTTCAGACGGTCGCGCACCGAGCCAAAGTCGACCAGGCAGTGTGAGCCGTCCGGACGCAAGATGACGTTGCCGGGCTTGATATCGCGATGCACGATCGGCGGCGCCTGACCGTGCAGGTAACGCAAGCTCTCGGCCACGTCGCGCAGGAAGCGCAGCACTTGCTCGGGGTTGAGCAACGCTTGGCGGCGCCGGCGCGCGGCCAGCGACTCGCCCTCGACCTTTTCCATCACCAGGTAGAGCGCGCCGTTCTCTTCGAAATGTTCGATGTAGCGCGGCAGCGACGGATGATTCAGCTCCGCCAACACGCTGGCTTCACGCTCGGCCAGCTCGACGTCTTTCCACGACTTGGCGCCGCGGATCGTGAAGCGCTTGATCGCCACCGGCCGACCCTCGCGCTTGTCGACCGCCTCCAACGTCTCGCCCTGGGAGCCGGCGCCGAGCGACCCGACCACGACGTAGCGACCCTGCCCCACCTCTTCAACGGGCGGGGCAGTCTCGGAAACACGAGCAATTTCCGGGTTCTGGGTCACCCTGGACCCCGCCCGTCTGCGTCAACCGGTGTTTCGCATACCCTGCGCAATGCCATTCAACGTGGTCCCTAGCGCTTGATCCAGCAAGGGGCGATCGGGATGATCTTCGGGCAGGATACGCTTCTTTTTGAGCAGGCTCACCTGCAGCAAACTGAGCGGGTCGACGTAGGGGTTCCGCAGGCCGAGCGAGCCCTGCAAGAAGCGGTGGTCGGCCAGCAAATCGCGACCGCGAATCGCGTTCAGGCAGCGCACGGTACGCACGAAATCCTTTTCGATCTCGGCGGTAATCTGCTGGTTGCCGCCCAGCTCCGTCACATACAACTTCGCAATCTCGAGGTCGGCCTTGGCGCACACCATCTCGAGCTTGTCGAGGAGATCGCCGAAGAACGGCCAGCTCTTGGCCATGTCTTTCAACAGCGCCGCCCCGCCGGGCTGGGCCATCATCGTCTCGAGCGCCGTACCGGCGCCGAGCCAGGCCGACACCATCAGTCGCATCTGCGTCCAGCCGAAGTTCCACGGGATGGCGCGGATGCCTGCCATCGTGCCGGCGCCGCGCTCGCGGTACGCCGGGCGTGACCCAAAGTGCACGTGCGTCAGCTCGCGCACCGGCGTGGCGGTGAGAAACAGCTCGAACACGGCTGTCTGGTCGTGAACCAAGTGTCGAAACGCGACCCGCGACTGCTCGCTCAGCTGCTCCATCGCCGTCCGGAAGCGTTCTTCGGTGCCGGCCGGCAGGCCCTCGCGCCAATCCGAAAAGTGCGCCATCAGCGTGCCGGTCAACATCACTTCCAAGCTGCGCTCGGCGATCGACGGCAGGCCGAACTTTTGCGAAATGATCTCGCCCTGCTCGGTGATCTTGATCTTGCTCGATAGTGTTTGCGGAGGCAGCGCGGCCAGCGCGCGGAACACCGGCGAGCCACCGCCGCGGCCGACGGTGCCGCCGCGGCCGTGAAATAGGCTGAGCGACACGCCATGCTCGCGCGCCACGGCGCTCAGCAGCTCTTGCGAGCGGTACAATTCCCACGACGCCGCCACCACACCGACGTCTTTGGCCGAGTCGGAGTAGCCGAGCATGATCTCTTGGTGCATGCCGCGCGCCTTGAGCTGGCGCGCGTAGACCGGATCTGTCACCAGCTCGCGCAGCACCTTGGGCGCGTTGGCCAAGTCCTGCTGCGTCTCGAACAGTGGCGCCACGTCCAAGTGCGACACCGGCGGATCAGCCGTCAGGTCGCACAGCCCGACCTCGCGCGCCAACAGCAGCACGCGCAGCAAGTCTTCGGCCTTGCGACACATCGAGATGATGTACGTGCCGGCCGCACGTTCCCCGAATTCTTCCTGCACCTGACGCATCGTCCGGAAAACGTTGACGACCTTGGTGGCTTCTTCGTCGAGCGTGGTGTGCGGCGACAGCAACGGGCGCTTGCCGAGTAGCTCGCGGCGTAGCCCGGCTTCGTCCAGCTTGCCGACGCCGACGCTTTCGGCGATCGCGTCGACGGTGCGGGTGTGGGTCTCGGAATCGTCACGCAAGTCGAGATAGTAGCCAGCAAATCCCAGCGTCTCGACCTGCGCGACCAGCGGCGTCACCAGGCTGCGCACCGCGTGCTCGGCACCGCCAGCGCGCACCGTCTCTTCGACCAAGCGCAGGTCGGCCAAGAACTCTTCGGAATTGCTGTAGGCGCCCTCGAGCTTTTCGGGGCGATTGGCGTCGCGCGACGCGACTTCTTGGCGCGTGGCTTCGAGCCGCCCGACGATGAACGTGAGCTTCAGACGCAAGCTTTCGTTGGCGTTGCGCTTCTTGTTCTTCTCCCAGGCAATCGGCAAAAACGGCTTGTCACGCTCGAGTGAGTCGAGCAGCGACTGCGGCGGTGAAGCGATGCGGTCGGAAATCGACAAGCGGTTGATCAAGCTGCCGACCTTCTTGGCGTAATGACCCAAGATGGCGTGTGCGTTGCGACGCGCCGCGGCCAGCGTGATCTCGGGTGTGACGAACGGATTGCCGTCGCGATCACCGGCCACCCAGCTGCCGAGCGGCACGTGCAAGGTGACGTTCAGCTCTTCGCCGAAGACCTCGCGGAAGGCCGTGGTCGCGGCCTCGCCGACTTCAGCCGAGGCGTTGAGCAGGCGATCTTCCAGGTACCAGATGACCTGGCTGACTTCGTCGAGCACGCTCGGACGATTGCGGCGCACTTCGTCGGTCAACCACAGTAGCTCGATCTCGCCTTCGACGTGCTCTTCCAGCCGGCGCAGCTCGCCGGCCGAAGCGCGTTCACGGCTGAGCAGCGCCTCGGCCAGGCGCGCCTGCAGCTCGAGCAGCGTGCGTCGTGTAGCTTCGGTGGGGTGCGCGGTCAGCACCGGGCGCACTTCTAGATCTTTGATGTAGTCGCGTAGCTCGGCCGCGGTCTTGCCGCGGCGCTTCAGCTCCTGAAAGGCCCACAGCGCGCTGGCCGGCTGCGCCGCGTGCGGCGACGTGCCCTCGGCCGTGGCGTAACTCTGGCGGCGTCGGACGCGATGCACCTGCTCGGCGGTGTTGATCAAGAAGAAGAACACCGTGAACGCGCGCGCCGTCGGCGCCGCGATCTCGAACGGCAGCGCGTCGACCCGCGACAGCAGCTCGGTCAGCGACGGCGCCGTTGGATCACCGCGGCGCCGTGCGCGGCAAGCGACGCGCAGGTCCTCGACTGCCCGAAACACGGCGTCGCCCTGCAGGCGCTGGATGACTCGACCAAGCAGGCTCGCGAGCCATCGCATGTCGTCTTGCAGAGCGCGGTCTTCGGGGCGAGCTTCGGCGGGTTTCACGAGTTTCGGTGTCGCATGGACTGCACCGACACAGCAAGGCTAAGCGGGGCCGACACAGCGCGATTTTCGCCTGGATTCGCGGGCGTCGGCCGGCGGCGCCGGCGGCCGCCATGTTCCGGGAACCTGCGTGAAGCGCGCGCGTTACAGTTCTGCGGTTCGGGCCGAGGCAGGAAGCTTCGGCTCGAGGACGGGCAGCCGCGCCGACGCGCTCGCGGCGGTTCGGGGCATGGGGTAGCCTGGTCTTAGGTGGCCCTCCCTCGTCTTCTGGAAGCGCTCGATTTTGCAGCCGAGCGGCACAGCGCCCAGCGGCGCAAGGGGCCGGATGCGGCCCCGTACGTGAACCACCTGATCGAGGTTGCCATGTTGGTCGCCAACGTTGGCCAGGTCGAAGACGTGGAGGTGCTGATCGCGGCGGTGTTGCACGACGTTTTGGAGGATACGCCGACCACCGCCGAGGAAGTGAGCGCGCGCTTCGGGGCGCGCGTCTGTCGGCTGGTCGAGGCGCTGTCTGACGACAAGGCGCTGCCGCGCAAGCGACGTCGCGAGCTCACGCTGCAGGAGCTACCGGCTTGCGAAGGGCTCGTCAAAGTCATCAAGCTTGCCGACCTGAGCAGCAACATCAAACTGCTGCCTCCGACTTGGTCGGACGAGCACAAGCTCGAGTACCTCGAATGGTCGGAGAGCGCGGCCACCATCTGTTCGACGGAGTGCCAGGCGCTTGCCGACTTGTACTGGCAGCGAGCCCGCGCGACGCGTGCGGCGCTAACGCTCGCGGGCTCGACTAAATAGTCGCACCACGCGCTCGGCGGCGGCCTCCAGCAGTGGCCCGGCATCGCGCATCGCCTCGGCCAATGAGAGCGGACGCGCGCAGATCGAGAACATGCCGGCGAATTCAGGGAAGTCGCGATCAGCGACCTCGTCGGCGATACCACCACCTAGCGCCACGACCGGAACGCCACGCGCCGCAGCACGCCGAGCGACACCGAACGGCCCCTTGTTGCGCAGGCTTTGACGATCCAGCAACCCCTCGGCCGTGATGCAGAGCGTGGCGCCGGCCAGCGCCTGGTCGAAGCCGACCGCGTCGAGTACCCAATCGACGCCGGGCAGCAGCCGCGCGCCGAGCACGCCGTGTAGCCCCGCCGCGATACCGCCCGCCGCGCCGCCGGACGTGACCCGCCGAATATCGCGGCCGAAATCGCGTGCCACGATCGCCGCAAAGTGCGAAAGGGCGCTTTCGAGCTGGGCCACGGCCGCCGGCGTGGCGCCTTTTTGCGGCCCGAACAGCCGCGCGGCGCCGTGCTCGCCGAGCAGCTGACTGTCGACGTCGCAGGCGATTTCGAAGGGGACGCGCCGTGCCTGTTCCGAGAGCCCGGTCACGTCGACGCGGGCGAGCCGGCCGAGCGCGCCGCCACCGCGCGGCAGTGGTTGCCCATCGGCATCGAGCAAGCGCGCGCCGAGCGCTTCCAAGATGCCAGCGCCACCGTCGACCGTGGCGCTGCCGCCGACACCGAGCACGATGCGTTCGGCCGAGGCGTCGAGCGCGGCGCGGATCACCTGGCCGGTGCCATAGCTGGTGGCCGTGAGCGCGCTGCGTTCAGTCGGCTCGAGCAGCGCCAAGCCGGACGCGGTCGCCACGTCGATGACGGCGGTGCGGTCGTCGAGCCAGGCGTAGCGCGCCGTGCGCGGGCGGCCGAGCGGGTCGTGCGCCGGCACGTCGCGAAAACTGCCGCCGCGCGCGCGACACACCACCTCAGCCGTGCCATCACCGCCATCGGCGATGCCGAGCTCCACGACTTCGAGCGTCGGAACGGCGCGGCGGGCGCCGGCCGCGATCGCGGCGGCGGCGGCGAACGCGGACAGGCTGCCCTTCAGGGCGTTCGGCGCGGCGACGAGCTTCAACATGTTGGGTTGGAGGTCCCAAAAACCGGGTTGGGGACCGATCGCAGTAAGTAGAGCGTTTTCTGGTCTGAAAAGTCACCTAGCCGCGACTTGAGAGCGGATGTTCCCGGCAAAGCGCGCGCTCGCTGCCCTGCTGGCCCTGGTGGCTGGCCTCACTTGCGGCTGCGTCGCCGAGATCGAGGGCAGCTCGCCGCCCGACGTTGTCGTCTCGGCAAATTCTGGTGCCAACGCTGGAACTGGTGCCACAGGCGGGAGCGGGCCGGTGGCTTCGTCGCCACCGTTGGCCGCCGAGCTGCTGCATCGGCTCAATCGGCTCGAGTACGACAACACGGTTCGCGATCTGCTCGGCACTTCACTCTCGCCAGCCAGCGACTTTCCACCCGACAGCAACCTCGACGGCTTCGACAACCTGGCCGAAGGCCTAAGCCTGTCGCCGTCGCTGATGGACCTGTACGCCGGCGCCGCGCGCGCTCTGGCCGAAGCCGCGCTGCACGTGGCGCCGCGCTACCGCGAGTATTTCGAAGCCAAGGCGCTCGGCAAAGCGCCCGGCTACGGCTACGGCGCGTCGGCGTTCACGCTGGCTGACAGCGCGCTCACCGCCAGGCTCACGCTCACTGAAGCCGAAAAAGTCACGATTACGGTGCCGGCGGGCGGCACGGTGTCGAACGCCGCGCGGCCGATCATGAGCATTCGGATCGACGCCGGAGCGCCCACCACGTTCACGGTCGAAGCGCTGCCGTCCGCACCCAAGGCTTTCAGCGTCAGCGTTGATTTGGCGGCAGGTTCGCACACCATCACGATCAAGTGCGACAATTACGTCAATTTGCCGGCCGACAACATCACCAATCAGCTGGTGGTGGCATCGGTCGAAGCCAAGGGCGAAGTGCAGGTGGTGCCGGCGTCGCGCGCCAAAATCTACACTTGTGAGCCGGCCAAATCCGCCGATCCCGAGGCTTGCTACGCGCAGATCGTCACCGGCTTCGCCGAGCGCGCGTTTCGGCGTCCACTCACCGGCAGCGAATCCGACAGCCTGCTCGCGCTGTGGAAGAAACTGCGCGCCAAGGAGAGCGACGACGACGCTGTCACGCTGCTCGTGCGCGCGGTCCTGGTCAGCCCGAATTTTCTGTATCGACCCAGCTTCAAGCTGGCGGGCGTGCCTGCCGCGGACGCACACGGCCTGCTACCGCTCGATGACTACACGATCGGCAGCCGCCTCTCGTATTTCTTGTGGAGCAGCATGCCCGATGCCGAGCTGTTCGAGGCCGCCAAGTCGGGGGCCTTGCAAACCGACGCGGGCTTGTCGAACGCCGTAAAGCGCATGCTGGCCGATCCGCGCGCGGCGGCGCTGCAAGAAAGCTTCGCGGCGCAGTGGCTCAACGCGCGACCGCTCGCGCAAGCCAGCAAAGATCCAGCGAAGTACCCAGCGTTCGACGAGCCGCTGCGCGCCGCCATGATCGGCGAGGTCAAGGCGTTCTTTGGCGCGTTTTTGCACGAAAATTTGCCGGTGGGGCGGATGCTCGATCCCGGCTTCGGCTTCGTCAACGATCGCTTGGCCAAGCACTACGGCTTGCCGTTGCCCGGCACCGACCAACTCACGCGCGTCACGTTGCCGGCGGGCGCGCGCGGTGGCGTGTTGTTTCAGGGCGCCTGGCTCACCGCCAGCTCGGAGGCCAACCGCACGTCGCCGGTCAAACGCGGGCGCTTCTTGCTCGAGCGCATCTTGTGCCGCGCGGTGCCGCCACCCCCGCCCAACGTGCCGGCCTTCAAAGAACCGGAAGGTGAGGTCACGATGCGTGAGCGCTTGGCCGAGCACCGCAAGAGCCCGGCGTGCGCCGGCTGCCACAACTTGCTCGATCCGGTCGGGCTCGGGCTCGAGGAGCTCGACGGCATCGGCAGCCTGCGCGGCGTCGAGGCTGGCGCGCCGATCGACACCAGCGGTGGCGTACCGGCCGCCGCCGACGCGGCGGTGGCCGACGTGCCGTACCGGGGTGGGCTGGAGCTGGTCGCGCGCCTCAAGGACGACCCGCGCTTCACGCGCTGTCTGACCCAAAAGCTTTACGGTTACGCGCTCGGGCGCAACTTGGCCGACGGCGACCAGCCGTATTGGGAAGCCGTCGCGACTGCCGGCGGGGGCCAGCAGACCCTGGCTCAATTGGTGTCGGCGATCGCGCTTTCGCCGGCTTTTCGCCGTCAAACGGCGCTCGAGGTGGCGCCATGATGCAACGCTCGCGACGCTGGTTTTTGGGTGGTGCCGGCGCGCTGATCGCGCTGCCGTCGCTCGAGTTGTTCACGGCCCGGCCGGCGCGCTCGCAGGCGGTGTCGGCGCCGAAGCGGCTGGTGATCTACTTTTTGCCGAATGGTCGCATGCCGGCCAGTTGGGTGCCGGCCCAGCTCGGCAGCAACTTCACGCTGCCGGCGGCGTCCGCCTCGCTCGAGCCGTTCAAGCAGCAGCTGCTGTTCATGTCGGGCCTGTTCCACACCGCTGGCCAGACTTCGACGGCTGCCGGTGACCACGCGCGCGGCACCGGTACGCTGCTCACCAGCACCAAGCTCGACAACTTCAACCAGCTGACCAACGACATCTCGTTCGATCAGGCGCTGGTCAAGGCGCTCAAACCGACGACGCGCTTCCCGTCGTTGCAGTGGGGAGCCGGTGAGCCGTCGGCCTGCGACTTCGGCGCTTCGTGCACTTACACGCAGACCATTTCGTGGGCCGCGCCGGGCATGCCGCTCAGCCCGATCACCGACCCGCTGACCGCGTTCAATCAATTGTTCGGCGGCACGAGCGAGGGCGCGACCGCCGAACAGCAGGCGATTCGTCGCGAATCACTCGGCAGCGTGCTCGACTACGCGCTCAGCGACGCGCAACAACTGAATCAGCGCTTGGGTAAGCGTGACCAAGCTAAGCTCGACGAATACCTGACGGCCGTGCGCCAGCTGGAAACCCGGCTCCAAAGCCCGGTCGGCGCATGCGAGGAGGGGCAGCCGCCCGGCGCCGGTCTCGGTTACCAAGAGCGCGTTACGGCTTTCAATGACTTGATGGTGCTGGCGCTGCGCTGCGATCAGTCGCGCGTCGTCACCTTCCAGATCGAGAACGGCTTGAGCAGCCGCTCCCATCCGTTCATCGACGCCATCCCCGGCCACCACGCGTTGTCGCATGACGGCAGCCCGGCTGGGCGCGCCGCGCTGCTGCGGCTCGAGAAGTGGCAATGCGAGCAGGCCGCCGACTTTGCGACCAAGCTGCAAGCCACCAAAGACGCCGACGGCAGCTCGCTGCTCGAGAACACCGCGCTGTTGCTCTTGCCCGACATGGGTGACGGCAACCCACACGATCACACCAACCTCGCGCCTGCCCTGCTCGGCACCTGCGGCGGCGCCATCGACACCGCCAAGGTCGTCGACTTCAAGGGCGCGCCGCTCGGCAACCTGTACGTCACCCTGCTGCAAGCCATGGGCGCCACCAACAAAACCTTCGGCATCGACGGCACCGCCGTGCTGCCCGGCGTGCTCAAAGTTTGATTCGGGGTAGGCCCAGTCTCGTTCATCACGGCCGCCGCCCAGCTGGGCGGCTAAACCCGGCCTATCAAACCAATCTACGGCCCGAGATTTTACAGGGAGCAGAATGGAGGACGGGAGGTCCGCGAGGCGGAATTTTTGGGTTTCGAGACAAGCGGTGTCGAACGACGACTGCGCAGTTTCCGCACGGCATCTCGCGGTTCGAACCACAAAAAACTCGCGGACCTCGCGTCCTCCAGTCCGCTCCCTGTGAATCTCGCAGGGTCCCGCCACGAGCTACCAGGACGGACGCAGCCCAAGACACGCCGTTAGCCTCGTGCGCTATTGATTGACGCCGCTGCACAGGAAGCCGCCGTCGACGGCTAGGATTTGGCCGTTGACGAAGCTGGCGGCGGGCGATGAGAAGAAGACGGCGGCGCCGACGAGCTCTTCGAATTTGCCGAAGCGTTTCATCGGCGTGCGCATCAGCAGCTCGCGGCCGCGCTCGGTGCCGTCGAGCAGCTTTTGGTTGAAGTCGGTGCGAAAGACGCCGGGTGCGATCGCGTTGACGCACACGCCCTTGGCGCTCCATTCGACGGCCAACGAGCGGGTCAGCGCGGCAACCGCGGCCTTGCTGGCGGCGTAGGCCGTGACCTCGTGAAACGAGACGAAGCTGTTCAGTGACGCGATGTTCACGATCCGTCCGTAGCCACGCTCCAGCATGGCCGGGCCGAACGCTTGGCAGGCACGCAACGTGCCGGTCGCGTTGGTGTCCATGATGCCATTCCACAGCTCTTCGCTCGTCTCGAGCGTGGGGATGCGCTGGATGCGGCCGGCGCAGTTGATCAAGATGTCGACTTTGCCGAACTCGGCCAGCACCACGTCGCGCAGCGCGTCGACCGAGGCGCGGCTGGTGACGTCGGACGTCACCGAGAGTGAACGCCGACCGAGCGCGCGCACTTCGGTAGCGGCTGCCGCAACCTCGGCCTCGCGCCGTGACGTGGGCACCACGTCGGCGCCAGCGGCGGCCAACCCGAGTGACAGCGCCTTACCGATACCGGACGCGCCGCCGGTCACGACGGCCACTTGGCCCTCGAGCGAAAAAATGGGGGGAGTCATGAAACCTAATCCTCAGCTTCTGACCCGCAGCTCCACCTAACCTCGAAATGCCGCCTCGAGCAAGACCCAATCGCCCTCGCTACGGCGCCCACGCGCCGCAAAACCTATCGCTTTCAGCGCGTTTCGCAGCTCGCCGAGCTGCGACGTCAAAATGCCGGTGACGAGCAGTTTTGGGGCGCGGCGCGCTCGGGCAGGCAACTTGCCCAGCACCAGCAACAACGGCCGGAGCTCGATGTTGACCACGACCAGATCGAACGTGCCGGTGACGCGCCGGGCGCTGTCGATGAAGCGCGTCTGTTTCGTGAGGCCGTTCAGGCCGGCGTTCGTCGCTGCGGCCCGCACCGCTTCGGGATCGATATCGATGCCAAGCGCACGCCGCGCGCCGCTCTGCACGGCCACGAACGAGAGCACGCCGGTGCCGGCGCCGATGTCGAGCAACGCGCCACCCGGACTCCGGCGGTAATGCGCTTCGATCGCGCGTGACGCCAGGCGGGTCGTCGGATGGTCACCGTCGCCGAACGCCAGCGCCGGTTGGTAAACGATCAGCGTCTGGCCGCGCGCCAACGACGGCGCCGCGACCGTCGTCGGTGCCAGCAGCAGTCGCGGCGTCAACGCCACCGGACGCAGGTGCTCGGTCCAGGCGGTGCGCCATTGCTCGGCCGTATCGACCTCGATCGCGGTCGTGGGCATCGCCGCCGCACCCAACACCGGCGTGAGCGATTTTTGCGCACGTTGCCAGATCGCGCTGAGCGCCTTTTGGGTTTCGGCGTAGGCGACCAGCGTTACGCCGCGGCCGGGTCGCTCCTGCAAGCCCTGCGCACCGGCGCTGAAAAGCGCTTCGCTGACCAGCGGGGCCAGCTGCTTGGTGGTCGAGACGACGAGCCGCACGGTCGGCATGGCCTGCTTTCGCACGCGGGGCAGAAAAGTGCCATGCCGATTGTAACGTGGCGCGCCGTTCCGTGGCCCGCTGTCCCGGTTCGACGCCGACCCGCACTGGTAGTACACCCGAGCCATGTCCGGGATCGGCCGAGCGCGGAAGGCGAGCGAGTAACGCGTGACGCGCCCGCTGGTCACTCTGCATTTCGCGCAGTCGCTCGACGGCCGCATCGGGCTCGGCCCTGGGTCGGAACGCGCGATCTTGAGCACCGACGAGGGCGTCGTATGCGCGCATCGGTCGCGCAGCGAGCACGACGCGGTGTTGGTCGGTATCGAAACGGCGCTGCACGACGATCCGCGGCTCACGGTGCGTGGCGTCGAACGCTCGCTGCCGCTACGGGTCGTGCTCGACTCCGAGCTGCGCCTGCCGCTTTCGGCACGCCTGCTCCAGCCCGAGCAAGGCGCCGGCCAGGTCGTGGTTTTCGGCTGTGCTGACCGCGCCTCAGCCGCCGGGCGTCGCGAGCTGGAGGCGAGAGGCGCGGTAGTCGTGGTCACCGCCGCCAGTCGCAGCGGCCAGGTTGCGTTGCCTGACGCGCTGGCGGCGTTGGCCGCGCGCGGCGTGAAGCGGCTGCTGGTCGAAGGCGGGGCCAAAGTCCTGACGTCATTTTTGCAAGCCGGGTTGGCAGATCGCGCCGAGATCGAGATTGCGCCGCTGTGGCTCGGCGCGCCGGCTACTCCAGGGCTGTGTGAGCTGGGCGTGGGGCGGCTGGCGCAAGCGCTGCGGCTCGAGCGCGTGGAGGTCGCGCGCTTGGGTCAGAACGTGCTGGTGCGCGGTGACATCGTCTACCCGGTCCGGAGCGTGTGAGATGGCGATGCGCGAGCTCTGGTTCGTCGGCCCGCAAACCGTCGAGCTTCGGGTCGGTCCTGCGCCGCGCGTGCTTGGTTCCGGCCAGCTGCGGGCGCGCGCCGTGGCGTCCGGTATCAGTCAAGGCACCGAGCTTTTGCTGTACCGCGGCGAGGGGCCAACCCCGTTCGATCCGTCGCTCGACGCGCCGGGCGCGCCGACCTACCCGCGCCGCTACGGCTACGCCTGGGTTGGCGAAGTCGTCGAGTCGCTGAGCGACGAGCATCCGCTGGGCTCGCGCGTGTTCGCGCTCGCCCCGCACGGCGACGAGCATTGTTTCGACGCCGAGCGTGCGCGGCGGCTGCCCGATGGTTTGCCCGCCGAACGCGCAGTTTTGGCTGCCAATCTCGAGACCGCGGTCAACGTCGTGTGGGACGCCGGGGTTGCACTCGGCGACGACGTGCTCGTGATTGGCGGCGGCGTGGTCGGTCTGCTCGCCGGTTACGCGGCGCGCCGCGGCGGGGCCACGAGCGTGCGCTTGCTCGAGCCCTCGGCGCTCCGGCGTCAAGCAGCGTTGCAGCTCGGTTTCGACGCGGCGTTCGCCCCCGAACAAGCCATCCTGCAACCGGCCGACGTCGTGATCGAAGCCAGCGGCAACCCGGCGTGCCTGGATCGCGCAGTAGCGCTGGCCCGTGACGAAGGCCTGATCGTGGTCGCGTCGTTTTACGGGCAGCGCGTCGCACCGGTTGCGCTCGGGGCTGACTTTCATCGCCGGCGTTTGACCTTGCGCGCTAGCCAAGTGTCGCGTTTGCCGCCGGCGCGCAGCGTCGGCTGGTCGTTCGCGCGGCGCTTCGCGCTGGTGACCGATTTACTGAAAGATCCGGCGCTCGATGCGCTGCTCGAGCGACCGGTGCCGTTCGCCGAGGCGCCGGCCACCTATGCGCGTTTGGTGCGGGCGCCGGGCGATGCGCTGCAAACGCTGTTTCACTACGCTGTTTAGCAGCCATTCTGCTACTAAGGGCACGTAAAGTATGTTCAGTCTGGGCGTTTCCGACCACATCATGATCGCGCATAGCTTTGCCGATCCGTTCTTCGGCCCCGCGCAGCGCTTGCACGGCGCGACTTACGGCGTCGAGCTCAGCGTGCGCACGCCGCGGCTCGGGCCGCACCACGTCGTGATGGACATCGGCGCGCTGCGCGGCATCTTGCGCCAAGTGTTGTCTACGCTCGACTACACCAACCTCGACGAGCACGCGGCGTTTCCCGGGCGCACGTCGACCACCGAACGCCTGGCGGAGTTTTTGACCAAAGCGATCGCCAAAGAGCTGGCCAACGTGCCGGCCGACGCCGCTCCGCCCGCGCCCGCCACGGTGTCGGTCTTGTTGCGTGAGTCGCCGGTGGCGTGGGCTAGTTACGAAGTAACCCTTGCCGCGCCGGGGGCGACATGAGCGCGAGCTTCGAGCCACGACGCATCGCGTGGATCGTCTACGGCGCGCTCGACCAGGTGACGGGCGGCTACATCTACGATCGGCTCGTGGTCGAACGACTGCGGGCGCTCGGCGACCAAGTCACGGTCGTCTCGCTCACGCCCGGTGAAATAGCGCCCGCGCTCGACGTTCAGGCTTACGACGCCGTGGTCGGCGACGAGCTGTGTTTTCGCGAGCTGCTGCCGATGTTTCAGCAGGCGCCCAGCTTGCGGCGCGTGCTGTTGATTCACCACCTCACGGGTTGGGAACATCCGGTCGGAGCCGAACAAAGCCAGCTTCTGGCTCTCGAAAAGGCCACCATCGACGCGGCGGACGCCTGGGTTGCGACCAGTCACGTCACGGCCGATCGGCTGCACGCCGAAGGCCTCGCGCGCGGCGTGCGCGTCGCCGAGCCGGGGGCAGATCGGCTGGCGCGCTCCGCGACCGGTGGTCAAGAGCCGAGCGGCCTGCGGCTGCGGCTTTTGTTCGTCGGCAACATCTTGCGCAGGAAGCGCGTGCTCGAGCTGGTTCAGGCGTTCGGGCGCTTGCCGAACGCGCACGCCGAGCTGGTGCTCGTGGGTGCGGAGCTCGAGCCAAAGTACGCGGCCGAGGTGCGCGCCGCGATCACCGCGGCCGAGCTCAACCCGCGCGTGCGCTTTCTCGGTGCGCTGCCGGCGGACGGCGTCACCGAACAGCTGGCGCTGGCGGATGCGTTGGTGCTGCCGTCGGCGCTCGAAGGCTATGGCATGGTGCTGAGCGAAGCCTTGTGGGCCTCGGTGCCGGTGATCGCCGCCCGCGTCGGCGCCGCCGAAAAGCTGGTCGGCGCCACTTTGGCCGGGCTGCTGTACGAGCCGGACGACGACGCGGCGCTGGCGGCGACGATCGGCGCGTTCCTCGGCGATCCGAAGCTGCGGCTCCGGCTGCGCCGCGCGGCGTGGGACGCGGCCGAGGTGCTGCCGCGTTGGGAGGACACCGCGCTCGCCGTCCGTAGCGCGCTGGTGGCGGCGCGCTGAGGCGTGACGTTTCACGCCGCCGGCCTTATGCTGAAAAAGTGCGCATTTTGGCGATCAGCGGCAGCTTGCAACGAAAATCGGGCAATTCGCTGCTGCTCGAGCTAGCCAAAAGCCGAGCGCCAGCCGACGTCGAGGTCGTGCTGTTCGACGGCATTCGCCAGCTGCCGCACTTCGATCCCGACATCGAGGCAAATGGCGCTCCGCCCGCGGCCGTCGTGGCGTGGCGCATCGCAATCGCCGACGCCGACGCACTGCTGATCGCCGCGCCCGAATACGGCCACAGCCTCCCCGGCGCGCTGAAGAACGGCATTGATTGGGTGATCGGGTCGGGTGAGCTCGAGAGCAAGCTGGTTGCGATCACCGCCGCGGTTCCAGCTGTGGAACGCGGCCGGCTCGGGCTCAAAGCACTGGCCGATACGCTCGGCGCAGTCAGTGCGCAGATCGTCGGCGGTGAGCCGATCGCGCGCGGCCCCATGTTCGAGCGCAGCGTCGCGGAGCTGGTGGCGGCGTTGGTCGCGGCCGGTACCGCAGCGCGCGAATGACCGAGCCGAACGGCGGCAGACGGCGCCGCTTCACATCCCGAAGACACCGTTGATGCTGGTGGAGCCAACCTTGTCAGGCGCCTTCGAACCCGCCGCATCGCCCTTGCCACCGCCGCTGCTCACGCATTCCCCGCCCTTTGCCAAGCAATGCTTGGCTTGGGTGCAGATCGACGAAAGCGCACAGTCACCGCTCGAAGCGACGACGCAGGCGTCGTCTTTCGCGGTGCAGGCACCCTCCAGCTTGCAGCGGCCGGACTTGCGGCAATCGGCGCTGGTCAGGGCCACGCACTTGCCGTCCTTGGCGGCACATTTGCCATTGGTCGAGCAAGCCGATGACGCCTGGCAGTCCTTTTCGGTGGCCGCGCAGGCGCCGTCTTTGGCCGCGCATTGGGCTCCGCTCTTGCAGACCGTCGACCGCGCGCAATCCTCGTTCGAGGCAGCCACGCAGCGGCCGTGCTCGGCGCTGCACAAACCGGCCGTGGCGCACGGGCTGTCCGGCTCGGGCTTTTCGTCGTTGGTGCCGGCGCAATGCCGCCGCGAAAGCGCCACGCATTTACCGCCGCGAGTCACGCACTCGCCGGCGCTCTGACACGTCTTGATGCACTCGGTATCGACGGTTTGTGCCAGGTTCACGCAAACGCCGTTTTGAGCGTCGCACGCGGCTTGCTTCTTACAGTCCTCGGCGGCCTTGCAGTCCTGGTCGCTACCCGCGACGCACGCGCCGCCCTTGGTGACGCATTTGCCGTGCAGCTTGCACTCGTCCGACGCCGCGCAATCGGCGTCGGCGCCGACGCCGCACACGCCTTTTTCGTCGGCCACGCATCTGCCGTGGTGTTGGCAATCGGCCTTGGCACGGCAGGCGTCCGTGTTGTCACAGCCGCCGAAAAGCAAGCCCAAAAGCGCCAGCAAACCGCCCAGAAAAAACCGCATCGGCCGCACGGTAGCGCGGCTTGGTAGCACGATCTACCGGGCGGAATTAGTTCGCAACAGCGGAACGTGAAGCGCCGGCCTCGATCGGGTTATGCTCGTGAGGCTCGCTCAACCGGCATGTCCAGCAACGACGATACCCAGCTCCTGCGCACCGGCGACATCATCGAGTCGTGGCGCGGTGTGGACGCGCCGGAGTCGGGCGACGACTTGGTCGGCACCACGCTCAACAACACCTACGCCGTCGAGCGCCTGCTCGGCGAAGGCGGCATGGGGCGCGTGTACTTGGCGCAGCACAAGCGCATCGCGCAAAAGCGCGTGGCGATCAAGGTGCTGCACAACGAGTTTTCCGGTAGCGCTCAGGTGTTGGCGCGCTTCCAGCGTGAGGCTGAGTCGGCGGCCGCGATCTCGCACCCGAACGTGGTGACGGTGCTCGATATCGACGTCACGCCGCGCGGCATGCCGTACCTGGTGTGCGAGTACCTGGAAGGTATCGATCTATCCGATCATCTGAAAGACGTGAAGCGGCTCGACGTGCCAGATGCGATCGCGATCACGCGCCAACTGTGTCGCGGTCTTGGTGCAGCGCACGCGCGCGGCGTCATCCACCGCGATCTGAAGCCGCCGAACATATTTTTGGTCGGCGATTTTTCGAAGGGCGCGCCTCCGCGCTTGTTCGCGAAAATCTTGGATTTTGGCCTGTCACGCTTCAACACCGCCGACGGTGAGCAAAACCTGACCAAGACCGGCTTCATCATGGGTACGCCTTCGTACATGGCACCCGAGCAGGCCCGCGGACAGCGCGTCGACCAACGCGCGGACGTGTATGGCCTCGGCACGATCCTCTACACGGTGCTCACCGGGCACGCGCCGTATGAAGAAGAGACGCCGCAAGCGACGATCCTGGCGCTGTTGAACTCCGAGCCGCCGCGCCCGCGCTCGCGCATGCCGTCGATTCCAGCTCACGTCGAGCTGATCATCGAGCGTGCCATGGCTAAAAATCCGGATGATCGCTATCCGGACATGGCCGCCTTCGAGCAAGCGCTCGAGGCGTTACCCAACCTGCGCGTCTCGCCCGAGTCGATGTCGCCGGCAGGTCTGGCGATGCCCGCCGCGGTGCCCAGCATCAAGCGCGTCACGCATGTGTCGGAATCGGACGCCGATATCCAGGCGGCGCGACCGCGGCTGTTGCTAGCGCTGCTGGCCGCCGTACTGCTGCTGATCGCCACCGCGACGATCGCGATCAGCGGCGTCGAGCTGGCCAGTGGCTACACCTTCGGCAAGGTCGAGCTGCGCTTGATCCTGCTGTGCATCGTCGGCAGCTCGCTCACGCCCGCGGTGCTGTGGGTGCTGCACATTCGCCGAAAAATTTGGACGAGCAGCTCCCGCGTGCTCTCGCTGCTCGGGCAAGTGCGGGCCGCGGCGTTGGCCGGCATCATCAGCTATGGCTTGTTGGTGCTGGGGTTTCACGTCGTCGACGACTTTCTGGTGCGCGTCGTGGGGCGGCCCGACGTGACCGCCGTCGGCGCCACCTGGACGGGTTGGAACTTGCTGCTGCCGGCGGTGTCGCTGGTTACAGCCGTGGCGGTGGCCGAACGCCGTCGGCTGCTGGCTGCCGTGCACCCGGGCTGGCGGCGCCTACTGGCGCTCTGGCTCGTGACCAGCATCGCGGCCGCCACCGCCAGCGGTCTGGTCTATCTCGGCCTGGTTTGGCGGGCGGCCAGCGGTCGCTGACGCGGTAGTGCACCCCCCTCAAACCGCTATAGCTGTAGACGCAGGCCGAGGCCGGCGGACGTGGGCGTTGCCCAAGGCGAGAGGGTCGCGCTGAGGCTCGAGGGGTCGACTGGCTCTTTGGTGGCGCCGATGACAATCAGCGGCACGCCGACGCCGGCGAGCACGAGCGCGCTGACCAGCGCGCCGTAAATGGCCGGATCGTAGTTGTCACAACTACGATTGCGGTCGAGGTCGTCGATCCCGCACAGGCTTTTGCCAAGCGCGGCAACGGTAGCCACCGCCAGCGCAACGGGCGCGAGCGAGACCATCACGATCCCGCCGACCATCATGCCCTTGGAGTGGCGCTGCATTTTCGGTTGCGCCGGGGCGACCGTAGTCGGCGCCAGCGGGCTCGTCGTCCCGGTGTCGACCGGCGCCTCGGGAGCAGCAGCCGAGCCGGGTGGGGCGGCTGCCGGCGCTGGCGCCGCGACGGGGGGCGCGCCGGGGGGCGCGACAGGGGGCGCGACAGGGGGCGCGACGCAGCTTCCGGCGTCGCACACCCGCTCACCCTTACAATCGGTGTCCTTGGTGCACTGCGCTTGCGCGAGTGACGTCGCCATCAGCGTTGCAACGCCTCCGAAAAATCCCAGCACGCAGCGGCGGAGCGACATGGTCGACGAGCCTAGCCTGAATTTCGGGAACCTCGGGGGGCTAGGCGCTGTCTGGCCGCTGACTCGTTCAATTCGCAGACGGCGCCGCCCCAGGATGGGAGTGGGCGTGGGCCGCCTTGGAGGACACCGTGAAGAGCTACCTTCGCGCGCCCAGCGCGCTATTGCTGACGTGTGCCGTATTGGCCGGCGTGCCGTTTTCGAGCGGAGGCCGCCCGGTTTTGGCGGCCGAAACCGACACCGATCCGAATCCCGACACCGTCAACGCCTGCGTCGGCTTTCGCAACGAGCAAGGCGAAAAGCTGCTGATCGTGCACGCCGCCAATGGTTGCAAACGACACCTGACTTGTTCGATGTCTTACAGCGTGCGCTGCGAAGACAACGACGGCAACGTCACCTCGCGTGCCCAAAGGCAGACGCCGTTCGAGCTGACCCGCAAAGGCAAAGCCGCGCTCACGCTGTCGGCGACCGATTGCAACCAAGGTTGGGCGATCGACAACCTAGCCTGGACTTGCCAGTAGGCGCTGGGGTCACGCTGTCGACGACCGCTACAGCATCGAGACGCGCTTCATCAGCATGCCGCACAGCGGCGACTGCGGGCTGCGTTCGCGCTCGATGGCGAGACCGGCGCGGAACACCGCGCTGGCGCTGGCTTCGTCGCCACAAGCAACGTGGCAAATGCCCAGCAACTCGTGGTCGGCCGGGTCAGCATGACCGCCGACCAGCGCGCTGAGCGGCCCGATCGCCGCGCGGTGCGCTTCGACCATTGGCGGGGTCGGCGGTTTGGGCGCGCCCTTCATCATGACCATCAGCCGCAAGGCTTGGCGTTGGTCTTCGATGCGAAAACCGGCAAAGGCGTCGCTCGCGAACAATTCTTGGTAGCCGCGGTACGCGCCGTCGGGGTCGCCGTTCTTGGCCCGAGTCACGATTTCTTTGATCGAGCGCACCAAGTCTTCGTTTGCCACCCACGCAGCATAGGCGCGGTTAGGCGGCTGGGGAACGGCTAACTGCCGAAGACGGCGGTCTTCAGCTTGCCCGAGACGTCCCAGTCGACCAGCTCGTTGAAGCCGCCGATCGGCGCACCGGCCACGAAAATGATCGGCAGATCGTCGTCCTCACACTTGGCTTCACGCACGACGAAGGCGAGCGTCGCCGCGTCGCCGCTCACGTCGAGCGCGCGAAACGGGATCGACTTTGACTCGAGCAGCTCACGCACGCGCTCGATCAGCCGCTGGTTGCGGTCTTTTTCGAAGTACACCATCACCGGCGCCGGCTCGCGCTTGGGGGCGGGTTTTGGCGCAGGCTTGGCGGCGCCGGCGGCGGGCTGGCTGGTGCCCGGCGCGTTCAAGATGCCGCTGAGCTTGGCGCGAATTCGATTGAACAAGCCGGATTTTTCTACACCCAAAACGCCTGGCGTACTAGTCGCCGCGCATGTCGCCGAGCCGAAGCGTGCACTTTCCGGTGTCTTGGAAGCGCGCTACGCCGGGCGCGGCGCCGAGGTAAATGAAGTCTTCGAGGTTCGTCCACAGGCCGACGCCGGCGTCGCCTTCGACGTACGCCGCATCGGTTTGCAAGTCGGTCAGTGGCACCTGGCTCAGCTCGTCGAGCGTGACCTCGCCGTCGCCATTGCCGAGTGCGTCAGCGCTGGCGATCGCGTCGAAGCGCAAGGCCGGGTTCGCAGCGGTCACGCTGTCGACGAACAGCGCTTCGGCGTGCAGCGTCACGTCGACCGTCACGTCGCCGTTTTGCGACAAGGTTAGACCGCGCTTGACCACACCATCGACGGTATTTTGGCACTCGCGGTAGCGCGCGCGCCCGCGGAACGGCCAGGCAAAGCGCAGCGTGGTGTCGCCCTTGCGAGCCGTTCCGGCGACGTACAGGCTGATGCCGCTCGGGCCGCCGTAGTGGTCGCTGCCGGCGGTCCTCAAGAACGCCTTGTCGTCCGCCGTAGTGCCCGCGCCGAGTAAGGAATCGTCGGCCGCATTCGAGACGCCGAAGCCAAAATCGCAAGTTCCGATGCCATACGACTCACTGATTTTCTGGCCGTCCGGCGCGCCGATCAGGCTCAGCACGCGGCCGTAGCCGGCCTCCGAGTAGACGCTGCACTTGTCGCCATCGAGCGAAGCTCGCCCGATCGATACCAGCACGCGATCGAACGTCAGGTCCCAGCCGTCGGCGGTTGGGCTCGCCAACCCGCTGGCCTGCGTCTGCGCGCTGGGCGTGGCGGTGAACAGCACGCGCGACGGCGGCGGGCGCGTGTCCTTCGGCAAGCAGCCGCCTACCAGCAGCGCGAGCAGCGCGAGGCCGCATAGTTCCTTCAAAACCCCGCCTCCAGTCCGATGCTGGGGATCGTCACCGGTCCGATTTCGTTCGCGCCGAACGTCTCTTTCCGGAGCGTGACGTTCAGGCCTTCGAGCACGAACGAGAGCCAAGCCGTCTTGCCGAGTTGCCAGCGCTTCTCGAGCCGCGCGTCGATGCGATAGAAGGCGGGGTCGCGCGCCGGGTGTTCTTCGGGCGGCGGCGCGACGGCGCCACGCACGTTGATGCTCTTCGGT
>FSUE01000146.1_pt1 | contig 21835 bp, 16 predicted proteins | sample 1637031 | NCBI WGS metagenome assembly FSUE01 (sample SAMEA3914819, study PRJEB12502) | metagenome | biome: forest; material: soil | place: Canada | collected 2010-06-26 | depth 0.3 m | reverse complement strand
GGGCGAGGGCGAGGGCGGGGCGAGGGCAGCCCGACGGGACGGCATGAATCCCGGCGAGCGCCGCGCGTTGGGCTCGAGTATATTGAAAGGTCGCGCATGGATTCGAAGCTCTCGATCGCGCTCTTGGAGGTGTTTTGCGGATTGAGCTTCGTGGTGTGTGGCGTGGTGCTCGGGTTCTGTGTCGGCTGGTTGGGCAGCCCGCTGTTGTTCCCGCACGACGCGCAGGGACTGATGCGCGGCTTGGCGGTGCTGAGCGGGGCGATCGTCGGGGCGCTGTTGGGTATTTCGGGCGCGGTGGCCGCGTATTTTCGCTTGTCGCGCGAGCGGCGGCAGCGCGTTGCCACGACCGCGTTGGCGCTGGCGGCGGTCACGGCGCTGTTTACGGCGGTGGGAGTGCAGCACTTCAACTACTGGTGAGCGCGGCGGTGGGTGATAGAGTCCGCCGTTCTCGCCAACGCCATGACCAAGCTTTCTGTCAACGTCAACAAGGTAGCCACGCTGCGCAACACGCGCAGTCTCGAGATCCCGAGCCTGGTCAAGCTTTCGCGGCTTGCGCTCGACGCCGGTGCCCACGGCATCACCGTGCACCCGCGGCCCGATCAGCGACACATCCGTCCCAGTGACGTGGTCGATTTAGCGGAGTTGCTCAAGACGTATCCCGCGGCCGAGTACAATATCGAGGGCAATCCGTTCCACGGCTTGTTCGAGCATTGCGAACGCGTGAAGCCCAAGCAAGCCACGCTCGTGCCTGATGCGCGTGAAGCCTTCACCTCGAACCACGGTTGGAACTTGGTCGAGCTCGAGGCGGCGGCGCGCGCGGCGCTCGGTCGCAGCATCCAATCGCTCAAAGCGCTCGGCTGTCGCGTCAGCTTGTTCGTCGACCCGGTCACCGACATGATGCCGATCGCGCGCGACTTGGGCGCTGATCGCGTCGAGCTGTATACCGAGCCGTACGCGGCCGCCGTTGCGGCAGGGCGCGCCGCCGAGTCAATCGCGGTCTACGGCCGCGCCGCAGCGGCTGCGCGCGCGGCCGGGCTCGGCGTCAACGCCGGCCACGACTTGAACCTCGAGAACCTGGCCGCCTTCGTTCAGGGCACAGGTCCGATCGACGAAGTCTCGATCGGCCATGCCCTGATCGCCGACGCCCTCGAGCTTGGCATGGCCGAAACCGTGCGGCGCTACCTGGCGCTGTGCGTGTAAAGCGGCGCTTGACGCGTCGGGTTGACAGCTAGGCACGGGGGCGGCGTGGCGGCCCGGGTACTGGCGGTTAACTAGCTAGTTCGGGTTGGGCTTGGCTCTTGCAGTGACGGGCGCCTGACGCGCGTCGCGGCGTCGGAGCCATTGTTCATGACTTTTTATACATTGTTCGATGCGATCGCTTCGGGTGGCATGGGCACCGTTCACTACGGGCGCGCGACAGGCGGGACGGGTCTTTCGCGCGTCGTGGCGATCAAGCGCATGCATGGTGACTTGGCGCGCGATCCGGTTTGCGCCTCGATGTTTCACGACGAGCTGCGACTGGCCACGCGCGTGCGGCATCCGAACGTCGTGGCGACGCTCGACTTTGCGACGCAAGACAACGAGCTTTTGCTGGTGATGGAGTACGTGCAAGGCGAAAGTCTTCACGACCTGATCACGCGTGCCGGGCTGGCTGGAGCGAGGATCTCGCCGGCGATCGCGGTGTCGATCGTGTGTGGCGTCTTGCAGGGGCTGCAGGCCGCTCACGACGCCACCAACGAGGCGGGCCAGCCACTGCACATCGTGCACCGTGACGTCTCGCCGGAGAATATCTTGGTCGGTCGCGACGGCATCGCGCGGCTGCTCGATTTTGGGATCGCGCGCAGCGCCGGCCGCAAATACGTCACGCGCATCGGCGAAATCAAAGGCAAGCCCAGCTACTTGGCGCCCGAGCAGATTCTCGAGGGTGGCCAACGCGTCGACCGCCGCGCCGATATTTATGGCGCCGCAGTCGTGCTGTGGGAAGCGCTCACCGGTCAGCGGCTGTTCGACGGCGACAGCCTGACAACGACGCTGTCACAGGTACTGACCGGCGACGTAGCGCCGCCTTCGAGCTTGGCAGGCCCGCTGCCGCCTGGGTTGGACGAGGTGGTGCTGCGCGGCCTGAGCCGTGACCCCAACGCGCGCTTCGCGACCGCGCTCGAAATGGCGCGCGCGCTGGCGGCCGTCACCGGCACGCTCTTGGCGTTCGAGGTCGGCGAATGGGTGGTCGCGACGGCGCCGGACTCGCTGGCGCGCCAAGCCGAGCACGTGGCGCGGCTGGAGAAGCTCGCGGTCGCGCCAGCGCCCAGTGCGCCGGTGCCGAGCACGCGCGTACCGGTGCCGACCGCGCCGTTCGTCGTGTCAGCGGCGCCCGCGCGCGTTCGCCGGTCTTGGCCGACCGTCGCCCCGCGCACGCTGCGTGGCCTCGCAGCAGCCGCGCTGACGACCGTCTGCTTTACCGCCGGCGTCCTGGTCGTCACCGCCGCCACCGCCCAATCGCACCCGGCCGGCCCCGCCGTTGCTGTCCCGCCCCCGGCGATCGCCGGCGTTTCTCCGCCGAAAGTCGTATCGGTGCTGGCTCCTCCGCCCAGCGCGATCTCGCTCGCTAGCGCCGCGCCCCGAAAGTCCAAGGCTAAGCATGCCCCGCGCCGCTCGATCATCGACGACGGCTTCTAGCCCACCTCACCTCATCACCACGCCGACGCGACTCACCCCAAATCCGACTCGGTCAATCCAGCTGCCCGACGCGCCCAACAGCCGACTCGCCACCAACCCGTCGGGCGCATTCGCCGAGACGAGCCACGCCGTTCCATTCGCGATACTTCCGCTGGCTGGTGCCAGCTCCTTCGCGCCGCTCCAGGTCACGCTCAGCTTGCCAGCGACTTCGCTCAGCACGAGCTTGGCGCAGGTCAACCAGACGCGCGCGATCACCGGCACGGTCTTGCTGTCGTCTACGCTGTAGTAGTTCTGCTCACCCAGCCGCACGCCCACCAGCGCTTCGTTTTCGGGGCACGCCAGCGAGGTGGGCGTACCGGGCGACGTGTCGGGGTGAGCTTTGAGCGCGCGGTCGGTGCCTAGCGTCACCCGGTAGCCGTGCTCGGCGTTGGAGCTCAGCTCGAGCGAAAGCGGTCGGCAAATCCCACGAATTTGTGACAGAAAAGCGCCCATGGTGGCTTCGACGCCGGCCAGCACCTCGCCGTCTTTGCAGTCGTCGGTGAACGCGGCGCCGCCAGCGCTGTCGCCCAACACTTGCAGATCCTTTTCGAACGTCGTCGTGATTCCGCCCGGGCAGCCCTCGTCGACGACGCCGTTGCAATCGTCGTCCTTGGCGTTGCAGCTTTCGACGCCAGTGACGACGCAAGGCGAGGGGCTCGCGGCACCCGCGGCGCCGCCGTCGGACGCAGGCATGTCGTTGCCGTCGCCGCCGCTGGTCGCTTCGCCACCCGTGCTACTTGCGGAGTTGCCGCCGCTGGTCGCTTCGCCGCCGGTACCGCCGGTGCTGGTCGCTGAGTCGCCGCCGGAATTCACACCGGCGAAGCTGGCGTCGTCGAACAAGCTCGACTCAGGGGAGCAACCGCTGGACAACCAAACAAGCGCAGCCACAGGCGAGGCGTGAGCGGCGAGTCGAAGTAATGACGGGGTCATGGTCTCGCTTTTTCAGCAAGCCACGTGCCAAAACGTGACAATTCGCGTGCGACAGTCAACGCGAAGTTGACGTCAGTAGATACAAGAACCGGCCGAGCTCTTGTACCCGCAGACGCACGAATGGGCGCGGCCGTCAGGCAAGCTACGTGGTCTCGATGTGCTCCAGCTAGGGTCGATTCCCGCCCTGCGGGGCGCGAACACGCGATCGGGCGAGCGCGAAAATCCAAACGATTCTGGGTACTCAGCCACCTCAGTTGGCCGAATATGCGTGGCTGCGTGACGCCGCCGCGCGGGCCCGTTGCCCTGGCCCGGCCGCTAGGCCACGATGGGCTGGTGCGGCTTGGGGCGCGAATGCCGAGCAGCTCGCGTGCCTTGCAGGACACCAAGTGGATCAGCATTCGATGAGCAAGGAATTCACGCGCGCTGCCGACCGGCTCCAGGTCGTCCAGTACCGGAAGCTGCGGCTCACCGTCACGAAAGGTCCGGACACCGGCCTCACCGTCGACGCTGCCGGGGCTTCCGTGCGGATCGGAACCTCGCCCGAGAACGACCTGATCTTGACCGACGAGACGGTGTCGCGCCGGCACTGCGAGGTCATGCTCACCGAGCGCGGCATTCGTGTGACCGATGCCGGCTCGACGAACGGCGTGTTGGTCGGTGGCGCCTGGGTCGAAGACGCGACGTTTTCCAACGCGGCTGTGCTCGAGCTCGGCGATACCGCGATCAGCCTGGTGCCGTTGTCCGAAACCGTCGAGAAGGAACAGCTCGACGCCAACGGCTTTGGAGACCTGCTCGGGCGCTCACCGAAGATGCGCGAGCTTTTTGCCGATCTTAGCCGCATCGCCGCGACAGATCTGAGCGTGCTGATCGAAGGCGAGACCGGCACCGGTAAAGAGCTCGTGGCCGAATCGGTCCACAGCAATAGCCTGCGCGCCAGCGGCCCATTCGTGGTCTTCGACTGCAGCGCGGTGGCGCCTACGCTGGCCGAGAGCGAGCTGTTCGGCCACGAGCGCGGCGCGTTCACGGGCGCGGTTGCGGCGCGCGTCGGCGTGTTCGAGCAGGCCGACGGCGGCACGATTTTCCTCGACGAGATCGGCGAGCTGCCGAAAGATCTGCAGCCCAAGCTGCTGCGCGTGTTGGAGAAGCGCGAAGTCCGGCGGCTGGGCGGCTCGAAGACGATTCCGGTCAACGTGCGGCTGATTTCGGCCACGAATCGCAACTTGCGCGCCGAGGTCAAGCGCGGCGAATTCAGGCAAGATTTGTATTACCGGGTGGCGGGCGCTCACGTTTACGTGCCGCCGCTGCGCGATCGGCCGGGCGACGTGACGCTGCTGGCCGACAGTTTTCTGGCTGCCAGCCAGCCCCCGCGCAAGCTGGGCGACGTGCCGGAGCACGTTTGGGATCTGTTCCGTGCCTACCGCTGGCCTGGCAACGTGCGGGAGCTGAAGAACGCCGTCAACCGCGTGCTGGTCACGCCCGAGCGTGCGCTCGACACCGATTCGATTCCCGATCTGGCCAACGCGGCGGTGGCTGCGGTTTCGATGTTGGGCGCGAGCGGTGCCGTCGACCCGCTGCGCGTGGCGCGCCGCAACGCCGCCGACGCGTTCGAAAAGCGTTACGTGGAGCACGTGTTGGGCAAGAGCGAAGGCAACGTGACGCGCGCCGCCGCGATCGCCGAGGTTTCACGTCAGGTCATTCACAAGCTGATGACCAAACACGGGCTGTAGCCGGCGATGCATTTACAGGTCGCAACCTCAGGCGAGGCGGTCGGCGGCAGCCGCTACCGCACTTTGGGTCGGCTCGGCTCGGGTGGCATGGCCGAGGTCGACCTGGCGTTGCAAACCGGCGTGGCTGGCTCGTCGCGCCTGTGCGTGCTCAAACGCGTTCGCAAAGATCTGGCCGGGCGCCAGGAGTTCGTCAGCATGTTCTTCGAGGAGGCGCGCATCTCGGCCTCGCTCAATCACCCGAACATCGTGCAGATTTACGAGGTCGGCGGCGACGAGCAGGACTGCTTTTTGGCGATGGAACTGTTGCGTGGCCGTTCGTACGCGCATTTGCAACGTATCGCCTCGGGAGAAAAGCTCCACTATCGCGTCGAGCTCGAGGTGCTGCTGGCGACGTTGGCCGGGCTCGAGCACGCGCATCAACGCCGTGACTTGTCCGGTGCGCCGATGCACCTCGTGCACCGCGATATCTCGCCACCGAACGTGGTCATCACCTACGAAGGCGAGATCAAGCTGCTCGATTTCGGCGTCGCCAAGTCGAAGGACTCGCTGGTCAAAACCGAAGCCGGCATCCTGAAGGGCAAGGTTGCGTACATGGCGCCCGAGGTCGTGGCCGGCGATCCGTTCGACGCGCGCGCCGATCTGTATGCGGTGGGCGTCATGCTTTGGGAAGCGACCGCTGGCGCTGATCGGTGGCCGGGCATGAACGAGGTGGCGATCTTGGCGCAGCTCGCGCGCGGCGGAGCCGTGCCGGCGCCTGGCGCGGTGGCGCGCGGACTGCCGGCTCAGGCCGACGCCATGAGCATCAAGGCGCTGGCCGAAGAGCCTGACGCGCGTTACCAAAGCGCGGCCGAATTTCGCGACGACCTGCTCGAGTTGTGTGAAGCGCTCGGCGGTCGACTGGGGCAGGCCGAGATCAAGGCCTACATGGCCCGTCATTTCGCGGCCGAGCAGCAGCGCGAAGAGCGCGAAATCGAGGCGGCGCTGCGTGAACAGCGCGTCACCCCGGGCGGCGGGCAGCCGAGCGACGCCGAAGAGGGCGGTTTCACCAAGCGCGTGAAGCGCTCGAGTGAACGGCCGCCGTCGACCGCCACCAGCGCGCAGTCGCGTAGCTCGCGTAGCTCGCGCGCCTCGCACGGACGGCTTTGGGCGGCGCTGGCCGCGTTGGTATTGTGCGCCGTCGTGCTCGCCAAATTGCTCTCGCCGAGCCGCGAGCCCGCCGTTGCCAAGGCCGGCGAAACCAGCGCCGACCTGCGGCCGCTGGCGTCGGCGCCGGTCGGTTCCGCCGCGCCGGTCGCACCCGCGCTGGCTGAGGCTCGACCCGAAACGCAGGCGCCCGCGGTTGCCGCCAAGCCCGGCCGTCCCGCCGCCCACGACCGCACGCCCAAGCCAAGCGCCGCCGCCCGCACTGCGCCCAGCGAAGCCGCGCCAGCCGACAAGAAGGCCGCGACGCCGCGCAGCCTCCAGCTCGATCGTCAAGATCCATGGCAATAGGCCGGCCCCGCTCACACTTCGCCGGGCCGCTCGCCGCGGCAGCCTGGCTGGCAGTGGCCGTGCCGGCGGCCGCCCAAACGCCCCCCCTGAGCGAGCCGCAGGCAAGCGGGACCAGGAGCGAGCCGCAGGCGAGTGAAGCCAATCGCCTGGCAGCCCAAGACGCGCACCGGCGCGCGCTCGAGCTGTTCGACCGCGGGCAGCACGCCCAGGCGCTGACCGAGTTCCAGCGCGCCTACGCGTTGGCGCCGTCGTTTCGGATTTTGTACAACGTCGGGCTGAGTCACGCGGCGCTGGGCAATTCGCTGGCCGCAGTGGAAGCGTTCTCGACCTACCTGCGTGAAGGCGGTGAACGCATCGCGGCGCCGCGCCGCGCGCAGGTCGAAGCCGAAATGGCGCGATTGTCGAAACAACTGGGGTCGCTCGACCTCGACGTCGAAGAAGCCTCGGCCGAAGTGACGGTCGACGGCGAGCGGCTCGCCTCGGGGCCGCCCTCGCGGCAGTTGCGGCTCAACGCCGGACGTCACGTGGTGGCGGTGCGGTCCGGTGACGGCACGTTGAAGACCCAGAGCGTCACGCTCGCCGCCGGCGCCAGCCAAAGCCTGCGCTTTCAGGCGCCGAGCGCGAGCGCGCCGCCGCCGCCGCAATCGCCCGGCACTTCGCCGGCCGACGAAGCGACGCCGCCCAGCCAGCCGCGTGATTTTCCATGGATCGCCTGGGGCGTGACCGGCGCGTTGGGCGCGTCGGCGGCGGTGACGGGCGTGTTGGCGCTCGGCGCTTCCGCCGACGAGCGCGACGCCAAAGCGCGGCGAGGCGTGCAGCTCGAAGAGCTGTTGGCGGCGCGCGACAAGGTGCAGAACTTCGCGCTCGCGACCGATATCCTACTGGTTGGCACGGCGTTGTCGGCGGGCGTGTCGGTCTACCTCACGTTTCGACCCACGCGCCCCGCCGAGCAGCCTGCCGGCCAAACTTCCCTGCTGTTCGGCCCCGCACAAGTCAGCCTGCGCCAGACCTTTTAGGGGCACGTGGGCTTGTACGCGCCGGTGCAAATTGCTCCGAACTTGCAACAGGAATCCTTCGCCATCGCGCAGCTGCCGGAAGCCGTGCAGTCGAACTTGTTTTGCAGGGCGGTGCTTTCGAAGAGCGTGCCGCAGGACTGAATGCCGCCGCACTCGACAGCGCAGGTTTGCGGCGTGTTCAGGCACTTGACCACGCCGCACGTCTGCAGCTCCTGGCAGTCGATATTGCAGGTCCTGGCGCGGCACACGATCGGCAAGTTGGAGCACGATTTTTCGCCCGCGCAAGCCACGGTGCATGACGTGCCGGCGCAATTGACGCCGCCCAAGCAGCTCGAGTACCCGCACGAGATGTCGCACGACGAGGCTTTGCTGCAATCGACGGCGCCCGCGCACGAGTTGTCGGCGCATTCGACGCGGCACGGCATGCCGGGCGGACAGTGCGGCGCGCAATCCTTGACCTTGCATTGGATGACGCAGACGCCGTTCTGACAGCTACCGCTGGCCGCGCCGCAGGCCGTGGGATCACACGCCGGCTGCGCGACGCCACCACTGCCGCCATTGCCGCCGTTGCCGCCGCCACTCGCGTTGCCACCACTGCCGCCGCTGCCGCCACCACCACCGCCACCACCGCCACCACCGCTGGTGCCGCCGTTGCCGCCGCCGCCAGCCGCGCTGCCGCCGCTGCCGGCACCACCGGTCGGCTTGCCAGCGCTGCCGGCCGTGGCGCTGCCGCCGCTGGGGTTGGCTGAGCCGCCGCCATTCTTACCCGCCGCGCTATGTGCGCCACCGCTGCCGGCCGCGCCGGCCGTGGGCTCCGGGTCGGCGATGCACACGCCGGCCTTACCGCAGACCAAGTCATGAAAGCCGAGTGCCGCGCAGTCGCCGTCGGTCTGGCATTGCAGGGCGTCTTCGCGCAGTAGCGCCGAACAAGCGGCGATGCCGCAGCTCAGCAGGCTCAAGAGCAGGATTCGCGCGTGCTTCATCGCTTGCCTAGGCGCCACCAGTTGGCGCAAGTCGGCATGCTCTCACCATAGCTCGGTCCGGCCAGCTGCGGGAGGCGATTCGCTGGCCGCGTTCTTGCTAATGCGCCCAGCCAGGAGAGTCATGACAGCCAGCAGCAGCACCGGTCTCGTTCTTGTAGAGGTGGGTTCCGAGGAGACGGCGTCCCTTCCGGAGTCGCAGGTCGAGCTCCGCGAGCTCCGCACGCTGAAGGCGGCGCGGCGCGAGGCGATCAATCGCTTCGAGGTCGAATACCTGCGGGCTCTGCTGCGGAAATCCGGTGGCAATGTCACGCGCGCGGCGGCCTTGGCCGAGGTCTCGCGCCAGGTGATCCACAAGCTGATCGCCCGCCACCGCCTGCAAGCCGTACCGCCGTCAAGCCGCGGTTGACACGTCCGGTTGACAGTCTCGATTCGCTCGCTCAGGGCTCGCTCGCTGGGTCGGTTTGCCGCTCTGCCGCTCGCGCGCTTCGGGCTCGCGGGTTACGCGGCGCGGATCAGCACCTTGATCGGCTCGCGCACCGAGCCGGGGCGGAAGTTGCGAATCCGCAGCGTGCTTTAGCTTCCATGTTCGTTCCGTTTGGCCAAAATCCGATTCGCGACCGCCACCAACTGCTCGGGGCGACAGGGCTTGACGAGCCAGCCGACAGCGCCAGCGCTCTTGGCCTGCTCCAGCGCGGCCGGGCTGATCTCGGTGGTCATGAATACGGCCGGCGGCAGGTGTGGCGAGGCGTCTTTGCGCATCCACTCGAGCACGCCGAAGCCGCTCAGTCCGGGCATGTTCAAGTCGATGATCACCAGACAAAGATCGCGCGTCTCTTTCAGCATCGCGATGCCGCGAAAGCCGTCGCTGGCGGTCAGCACCGCGAACCCAGCGGGAGTGAGCGCATCGACGACCGAGCGTCGCATCGCCTCGGCGTCGTCGATGATCAATACCTTGTGTGCGGTCAATACGGCGCTCCGCTCTTGCTCGTCTCGGCCGCCAGTGGCAGCCGAATCACGAACGTCGTTCCGAGGCCGGGCTCGGTCTCGAAGTCGATCGTGCCTTTGTGGCGCTTGACCACGCAGTTGTAGGCCATCGCCAGCCCTTGGCCGGTGCCCTTGCCGACCTCCTTGGTGGTGAAGAACGGCTCGAATACCTTGGCGCGCGCGTGCTCGGGGATGCCGGAGCCGCTGTCTTGAACGCGGATCACCACGTGGGTGGCGTCGCAGGCGGTGCTGATCGAAATCTTGCCCTTGGCGCCGCTGTCGCCGACCACGTCGGCGATCGCGTGCGAGGCGTTGACGATCAGGTTCAGCACGACCTGATTCAGCTCGCCACCGATGCACGGCACCGGCGGTAGATCTTGCTCGAGCTGCAAGTCGACCTCGGCGACGTATTTCCACTCGTTGGTGGCGACCATCACCGTGCTTTCGATCAGTGCTTTCAAGTCGGTCGGCGTCAAGCGATCACCGTCGGGGTGTGCGAAGGCTTTCATCGCGCGCACGATCTTCGTGACACGCTCGACGCCGGTCAGCGACCGTTCGATGGTGGTCGGCAAGGCCTCGCGCGTGTACTCGAAATCGAGCTCGATTTCGGCTTGGGCCAGCTCGGTCAGCCGCGCTGCGCTGGGCGGCGTCTGCACGGCGGCTTCGACCGTGGTCCGGAACATGTCGAGCAGCGTGAGCAGGTCGGCGATCGCGGTCTTGGCGAAGTGCAGGTTGTCGCCGATGGACTGCATGGGCGTGTTGATTTCGTGCGCCACGCCTGCCGCTAACTGGCCAATCGCACCCAGCTTCTGTGACTGCTGCAGTCGATCTTCGAGCCCGCGTTGGTCAGTCACGTCGCGCACGATGCACACGAGCTCGTCCTCGCCGCTGCGCACGATGCGAACCTCGTGGTGAATCGGCGTGCCGTCGGCGAGCGTGCTGGCAATGCCGAGCGTTTGCGCGGCTTGCGAGACCTCGCGCGGCTCGGCGAAGGCGGCTTCGAGCCGCGTGCGCAGCCGCGCGTCAGTGATGCTGTCGCCGAGCGTCATGCCTTCGCGTAACGCCGCGAACGGCGAGCCCTCGCGCTCGACGCCGCGCTTCAAACTCGAGATCATGCCGTCGCTACGCACGCGAAACAGCGTGTCGGGTAGGGCCGACACCAGCGCGCGTTGCCGCTCTTCGCCGCGAATGCGCTCGTCGATGTCGGAGAAGATCAAGACCAGCCGCACCGGCTTGTCGGCGGCGTCGCGCCGGGCGACGCCGCGCACCAAAACGTGCCGGTAGCCGCCGTGGTAGTGGCGCATGCGTACGGTCGTGTACAGCGGCCAAGCTTGCTGCAAATGGTCGTCGATCAGCCGCAGCGTAGGGGCGCGATCTTCGTGGTGCATCAGCTCACGCCACGCAGCCGGTTGGTCGCAGTATTCGGCGTGCTCGGCGCTGTCGAAGCCGAGCAGGTGCTTCCAGCGCGCGTTGTAGGTGACCTCGCTGGTTTGCAGGTTCCAGTCGACGATGCCGTCTTGCGTCGCGCTCAGCAGCAAATCGAGCAGCTCCGCCTTGGCGCCGAGGTCGGTGCCTTCGAAGGCTCGGCTCATAGCGAAAGCATCTCTTTCGCTTCGGCCAACACGCGGGCAGCGGAGCCTTCTAGCTCGCGCAGCTTGGCCTGGCTCAGCCCCAGCCGCTCGAGGCGCGCCAGATCACAGGTCGGCGGCGCTTGAAACGGCGATGGCGAAAGGCTGCTGACCACGTGGTCGGCCAGGTGCACCACGTCCATGACCTCCAAGCAGCCGTGCTCGACGCGCTCGGGGTGCTCGTGAAACGCCACGGCTTCGAGCACCGAGTGCGGAATGCCCCACAGGCCGAGCAGGTACGCGCTGAGCGCCGCGTGCTGCTCGGGGTCTTTCGCGTCGGAGCCCGGGCGCGTAGCTAGCACCAAGTGACCCATATCGCGCAGCATTCCGGCCACGAACGCGTCGTCGGCCTTACGGCGGTCGCTGCCGAACCAGCATCGCCCGAGCAGGCCGACGGCCAGTGCGTTGATTTGAAACGCGGCGTAGCTCGCGGCCGGCACCTTCTGCTTGCCCGTCTGTGCTCTGGACATGACCTCCATCGCCAACGACAGGTCGCGTAGCGCGAGCGTGCCCAGGTAGGTTGCCGCTTGGCTCACGCTGCTCACTGCGCGCGGTAGCCCGAAGAACGCCGAATTGGCGACTTGCAACACCTTGGCGCACAAGCTCGGCTCGCGCTCGACGATGCGAGCCACGTCGCCGATGCTCGAGCTCGGGTCGGCCAGTGCCTTGGAGATCGCCAGGTACGTGGTCGGCGCCGCCGGCAAGACGCTCACGTCACCGGCGAGCGACTTCAGCTCATCGGCGAACAATAGCTCGTTCAGCTCGCAGCAACGCTTGACCACGTTGCGCAACTTCTCGGTGTCGCAAGGCTTGGCCAGGAATTGGTGGGCCGTAAAAACGCTCTTGAGCGCCGTCTGCGGATCGGTCTGGCCGGACAATACGAGCCGCACGGCGTGAGGCTGCAGCTCCTTGACGCGGGTCAGCAGCGCCGCGCCGTCGATGATCGGCATGCGCATGTCGGTGACCACGACGTCGAACTTCGAGCCCAGCACGGCTTGGAGCCCGGCGGGGCCGCCGAGCGCGAACACCATGTCCCACTCGCGCCGCTGCGGCCGCAGCACCGCGCGTAGACCTTCGAGAATCGGCGCCTCGTCGTCGACGAACAGCACGCGCTGCTGGCGCGCACCCGTCGCCAGCGGGATGGTTCCGGACCCGGGCTCTGGCTTGATGCTGCGCGCTTCCATGGACATTCGGAGCGAAATGCCCCGGCCGGCGCTCCCCAATGGAAGGGCTCGGCCATGGACCAACGGCCAGTGCGGGCGTCGCTGAAGGGCCCGTGCCGCCCGCCCGGAAGCACCGGCGCGCTGGCTGCTCGCCGGGCTAATCGCCGGGATTAGCCGGGCAGCCCGCGCTCAGACCGGACAAAAGGAACAGAACGTGCCGGTCTTGATCGCGGCTGCCAGGTATCGGCCGAGCGCCGGGTCGAGGCCCGCGACGGCATCGATCGTGTCTTTGAGTCGGCGCTGCACGTTGATGCGCGCGCGCTCGACGTTCGACGGCGCGCGCCGGTCACGGTTGCCCAGCCCGACCGCTGACGCCAATTGTTCGGCCAGCGCGTCCAGCTCCTCGCGCGCTCGATTCAAGGCGTCATCGTTACCGAGCGAGCGTGCGACCTCGATCCGATCTTCGAGCTGAGCGATGCGCGTCTGATACTCGGCTTTGGCCCGCACATCCAAGATCGCTCCCGCGTCGCCATCGCCGTGCTCGGCGCCGATCAGCACCAGCACGTGTACCTCGCGTCCGCTCTGCGCGACCAGCTGATCCAAATATGCCAGGCCTTTGCCGTGCTTGAGGCGCAGCACCGGGCCGACTTCCGGCTGCAGCGCCCAGACGTCGCCTTCACGACGCAGCGTGAACGGCGCGCGCGGCTTGGCCAGCGTCTGGGCGCGGGGTCGAGCACCGCAGGCGGCGCGACCCCGCCGCGCCAGCGTCGCGAACGCTTTGGCGCCCATCGTGTCGCACAACGCGATCGCCTCGTCGAAGAACGTCGCGGCTTCGTCCGGCCGCCCCAGCACGAGCGCCAAATCGCCGAGCAAGCGCTTGGTCGGGCCGAACAACACGCCTCCGGCCGGTCCGCAGAAGAGCCGGTTTCGGTGGCTCAGCTCCGCCAGCGCGTCGAATCCGAGCTGCGCGAGCGCTCGGTCCTGGCAGAGCACGCACACGTCGGCGGTCATCATCCAAGCCGGAAAGTTCTCCACCGCCGGTAGTCCGGTGCGCAAGAGCGCGGCGGCTTCTTCGGTTCGGCCGGTGGCGGCGATCACCCAAGCCTTGAACGGTGCCAGGCCGCGAATCTTGCTGAACACGTCCAGCAGCTGCTCGGCGTCGGGCAAAATCCGTGCGGGCTCGGTGACTTGCGCCAGCGCCACGCGCTGCATGCTCCAGGTGATCAGCGCCGGCGCCGAGCCGAGCGCGCGCGATTCGTCGGACAGCTGCCGGGCGTCGTCGTGGCGCTCGTCGAGCATCGCCAACACGGACTTCAGCGCCAGTAGTCGCCAGGGCGCCACGTGCGGCATGCCGCGCATCAGCTCTTCGAACGCGCGCAGCTCGACGTTGGCTTCCGAGCGCCGGCCTTCGAGCAACAGCTGGATCACGTGCATGCCGAGCGAACGCTCTTGGGTCAAGCGTTGGCCGAGCTCGCGAGCCAGCATGACCATCTCGGTCAGCAGCGATGCCCGTTCGTCTTCGTGCACGATGTAACCGAGCGCGGGCCCACCGTAACTGAACGTGTACAGCAGCGTCGGCTTGTCGCCGAGCCGCCGAGCCGCGGCGATCGACGCGCGTGCGAGCTCGACGATCGATAGCGCGTGCTCGGGGTCGCGCGGCGGCACCTGCGCGGCGGCCAAACGCGCCAAAACCCGCGCGTGCAGCGGCGTGTCGGCACCGGCCAGCCGCGCGTGCGCCCGCTCCAATAAGTCGACCATCGTCGGATCGACACCGGCCGTGAACAGCTCGGTGCCGTACGCCAGCGCGGCGTGCGCAAACAGCTCCGGCAGCTGTAGCGCTTCAGCCATACCGGCCGCCGCGGCGCATTCCTCGCGGCCTTGCGGGCCTGCCCCGGCGCGGATCAAAGCTTCGCCGCGCAGCAGCGTGAGCTCGCAGGCTAACCGTGAACCCTCGGCTGCGACCGAACGCGCGCGCTCAGCCATGCTGGCGGCTTCATCGAAGGCCAGCGCCGCGAGCGCTGCGCGAGCTGCTTCGCCCGCAGCGCGCGCCGCCAGCTCGGCGTCGCCCGCGCTGCAGCCAGCCAGCAGGTGATGGGCACCCACGCTGTCATCCCGCGCGCTGCGGCCGGCCTGCCAATGCAGCTCGGCGCGTCGGCTGGGCGGGATCGCGTCGTACAATCGGTCGCGCAACAGCACGTGCGCAAACGCATACGCGCCGCGCTCGCCCGCGATCCAAATCCCGGCGGCTACGGCCTTGTCGGCGCAGGCACGGGCCGCGTCCGGCGCCAGCTCGAACGCCTGCGTCAAGCGCTCGAGCGTGAGCTCGCGGCCCAAAATCGACGCAAATTCGAGCATGCTGCGCGTGGCGGCCGGCAACGTCGCCAAGTGTTCGTCGAGCACGACGCCGAGCGCCCCGTGAACCGCACCCGCTTTGACGCCCACTCGCAGCAGCTCTTCGACGAACAGCGGATTGCCCTCGCTGATCCGGAATACCTCCGCCGCGCTCGACGCCGCGCGTTCGACCACCCAGCTCTCCACGTCCTGCCAGCTGAGCCGGCCAAGCTCGATGGACTCGGCTTCGCGCTGGATGCGCGCGAGCGCCAGCGCGGCCGTGCCCTCGGGCCACGCATGGGCACCGCGCGCGGTCGCGACCACCAGCAGGCGCGCCGCGCTCAGCTCGCGCGCGATGAACTGCAGCAGCAAAAGTGACGACACATCGGCGACGTGCAGGTCGTCGAAGAGCAGGACCAGCGTCGCCTCCGTGGCCAGCTGTTTCAGACTCTGGTTGACGCGGTCGAAGACCTCGAAACGCTGCTGGGCGGCGTCGCCGCTCGGGTCGACCCCGGCAAAAGGGTCACCCCCGAGCGAGCGAAACGTCTGAATCCAAGGCCAGTACGGCGGCGCGCCACCGGCTTCCCACGAGCGGCCCCACACGACCTTGGCGCCTTGCAGCGTGGCCTGCGCGGCGATCTCCTTCGCGAAGCGAGACTTGCCGATGCCAGCCTCGCCGGTCACGAACAACAGCGAGCCGTTGCCCTGTGACGCTTGCTTCAAGGCGAGGCCGGCGCGCTCGAGCTCGGCGTGCCGGCCATGAAGGCGCTGCATGGCGCGCTACTCTAGCTCGCCTGCGCCGCCGAGCGTGGCGCGTCTTTCGGCGGCGCTTTGGCGGCCCAGTCGACCAGGAATGCCTGCTCCTCGGCGCTGGAGTCGCGGCCGAGCAGCGCGTTTCGGTGCGGGAAACGGCCGAAGCGCGTGATCACGTCGACGAACTTGTGCGTCTGTTCGACGTGCATCGCGCTCATGCGGGCGAGCTCCGCTGGCGCCGTCGCCGCGAGCCCGAGCGCGATCTCGGCGCCGCGTTTGGAGAGCGCCAAGTCTTCAGCGTGCGCGAATGGCATGCTCAAGAACAGCGTCTCCAGGTGCGTGAGCTGCCGATCGTCGCCATTTTCGAAGGCTTCGAGCGCCAGCCGTTGCGCCTTGGGATCGCCGGCGTGGGTGCGTGGGTCACCGCGGAACAGGTTGCGCGTGAATTGGTCGAGCAGCAGCACCAGCGCCAGGCGACCGCGCGGCGAAGCGCTCCACGCGTCGAGCTTGCCGCTCAGCGCCGCTTCCACGGTCGCGCCGAAGCGCGCCTTCACTTCCGCATCGAGCGCCGGTCCGCCCATGAACCAGCGCTGCACCTTGCTCATCAGCTCGGCTTCGTTGGTGGCAGGCGCGCCGAACCAGAAGCCGAGCACGTCTTCGGGCGACACCAAGGCGCTGCTGGCGGCGGCGTAGCGGGCAAGCGCGCGCGGGAGGGCTGAGCGCTGCGTGAGTCGCGCCGCGTAGGCCTCGAGCCGCGGCCATTTTGCCAGGCCGAACAGCTTGCCCAGGCGCGGCAGGCCGCCGAACGCACAGTCGCCGAGCCCGAAGTCACCGGCCAACCAATCGCCGTCCGAATCGTCCAACCCGCGCTCGACCAGCCCGAGCATGGCCTCGATTTTTGCGCGCTCCTCGGCGATGCGACTCGGCCGGCGCTCTTCACCGCTGGCCCGCTCTTCGCGCAGCAGCATCATGATCGTAAACCCGAGCCTGCCGGACAGCTCGACCCAACCGTCGACGACACTCTGCGCGGGCAGAGTGGGCGGCAGCATTTGCCCGTTGCCGCGCGAGCGGGCCAGGTGGCGCAGGATTGGGTTGCCGTCGAACAGGGTGAGCTCGCCGTCGAGCAGGCGCGGCCCAGGGCGACCGTGCTTCTCGAAGAAATGCCCATCAGGGTACACCCGCACTTCGTAGGGAATTGCCAATTCCTCCAACAAAAACAAGACCCTAGGCGTCTGGCCGCAACCCGCAGTCGTTTCGATAATCATTGCTCGTTACCTCCCGAAAGAGGCGTTCCGTGCGACGGAACAAGGTTCCGTCGAACCGACGAGACACCAGGAAGGCGGCTGATCATTCATCAACATCTGGGCTGCCGCAGCGCAGCTCTCCCCGCAGAAACTGCAGACGGGGCGGCCTTTCGACGACCCGGAAGCTTCTGCGATTTGAGCTGCGCTGCGGCAGCCCAAGACGTGATGAATGATCAGAGGGAGGCGGGAAGGACGCGAGCTCGCTCGCCGGCGGCTTATTGGCTGAAAGTCGTCGCGCCGAACGCGAGCGGTACTTCACCTTGGACTTGGATCGCGTGCCAGCCAGGCTCGGGATCGGGCACGAGCAAGAGGCCGCCGCCTAGGTGGTCGAACGGCGTGCGGTACACCGTGATGCTGGTGATCACGTTGCCGGCGTCGTCGAGAATGTTCGCCTGCTCCGGATCGCCGCTCGGGTAACGCGGTGCGGGGCGATCGAGCCCCCAGCGCGGTCCGGTCACGTCGGTCAGCAGGAACAAGTAGTGGTGCATGCCGCCGGGCGGCGGCAGCTCTTTGGTGACGCCGTTCAAGAACGCGACGCGATCCGTCCACAGGCGGTACACGTAATCGCTGACCCACTGGTTTTTGCAGTAGCCCATGATGTCGGTGTCATTGGCTGGGTTGTGCAGGGTTTCGGGCGCTTCGAAACCCCACCAACCGATCTTCGCGCCGGCGTACGGGTACTTGGTGTCGGGGTCGGCTGCGCCGCCGCACGGTGAGTGCGGGCGGCCGTGGTTGTGACCGACTTCGTGCGCCATGGTTTGGGCGGACGTGAGGTTGTTGTACGACAAGCCGAGCGCGACGCGCTGGTGGCGCGCGAAGCTTTGCGTGTTGGTCACGAAGCCAATGCCGGCGACGCAGCCCTGGCCGCAATACTGGCCGAGCGTGTCGCTCGGCTGAAACAGGCCGTAATAGTAGGTATCGGCGGCCGCGTTGTCGGTCTCGTGCAGCTTCGATATCTGGTCGAGCGCTTCACCCCAGCCGCTACCCTGAGCCGAGACGGTCTGGCTGATGTTGAGCGCGCCGCCGAGCGTGTACTCGACGCCGTTGGTCGGGTACATCAATGCCAGGTACGCCTTGTAAGCGTCGAGCCGCGCGGTGTCGCTGGCCGCGGTCTTGCCGTTGGCGTTCAGCGGAATGAAGCGAATCTTGATGATGCCGGTCTTGCGCGTGACCAGCTCTTGATTGTCGGCAACCGGGAAGCGCGCCTTGCCGGGCGTACCAGCCGGCGTGCCGTCGCACTCGACGATTTCGACCGCGTAGCGCGTGGTGGGCGTAAAATCCTCGGCCTTGACGTCGAAGTTGAAGGTCGAAGCGAAGCTATTCTCGGTCGACGGCCCGCTGACGTTGCGCTTCGAGAAGTAGTTGGACTTCACGTCGTCGTTGGTCAGAAGCAGCCGCGCCGAGACCGTGCGGTTGGCCCAGCCAGCGCCCAGCTCCACGAACACGCGCACGCGGCCGGCTTTGCCCTGGATGATATCGGCGGGCCGATCGGCTTTGGCGACCGGCATGTCCTTGTCCATGATTGGGATTTTGCCAACCTGGTACACGGAGATCGACGTGATGTTGATGCCGACCGCCAGCTTGCTGGTGCAGGAGTCGCCAATCGCACCCGAGCATTTGCCGGCCTGGCACGATTCGCCGACCGGACACGCCATGCCGCAGCCGCCGCAATGCGCGGCTGTCGAATCGGTGCTCAGGCACATGCCATCGCACAACGTTTCACCTTCGGGGCAGGCGCATTTGCCGTCGGTGCAGGGCAAGCCGCCCTGGCACTTGGTGGCGCAGTCGCCGCAGTGATTCACGTCGGTTTTCGGATCCGTGCACGCGTTGTCGCAGACGATATCGGTCGCGTCGGCGCATTTGCACTGCCCGGCTTGGCAAGACTGGCCCGCAGTGCACGTGGTGGCGCAAGCGCCGCAGTGCAGCGAGCTCGCGGTCAAGTCCACGCACGTGGTGCCGCACGCGGTCTTGCCGGCGGGGCAGCCGCACTTGCCGGCCGAACAGGCCTGGCCGCTGGCGCATTTGGTGTCGCAGGTACCGCAGCTGCCAGCGGTGGTCTGCAAATCGACGCACGCGTCACCACACCGGGTGAGGCCCGCCGGGCACGCTTGCGTGCTGGGAATGCAGCTGGTGACGGCGCAGATTTCGCCCGTCGCACAGGCTTTGCCGCAGCTGCCGCAGTGCGCGGGCGTGTTCAGGTTCGAGCATTCGGTGCCGCACAGCTGGTCGCCGCCGGCGCACGCGCACTTGCCGTCGACACACGCGGCGCCGCCCGAGCAAGCCGTTTCACAGGTACCGCAGTGCGCGGCGTCCGACATCGGATCGAAGCATTGGCCCTGGCAGAACAGCACGCCTTCGGGACAACCGCACACGCCGCCGTAACAGGGCACGCCCGCATCGCAGACTTTATCGCACGAGCCGCAGTGCCCGGAGTCGGTCGCGACGCTCACGCAAGTGGGCCCGCACTTTTGGAAGCCTGGCGCGCACGCCGTGTCGCACGAGCCGTTGGCGCAGACTGACGGTGCAGTGCACGCCTTGCCGCAGACGCCGCAGTTGTTGCTTTCCGACTGCAGGTTGACGCACGCGCCGTTGCACGCCGTCTGGCCTGGCTGGCAGATCAATTGGTTGCTGCCGGCGGCGTTGGCTGGAAGGCCCGCGCCAGGCGACGTGCCGTCGATCTTCGCCGTGCACGCGACCGCGCCCAGAAGGAGCAACGTGAGCGCGAGCAGGCGTACGACAGAGTTCCAGGAATTACGCATTTGAGCAGCCAGACGGGAACGAGAGGCAACCACCTCGAACGATCCAATCTAAGGTGGAGGAACTATCCGACTTCGGCTCATCTCCACGGTGCGGAGCCGCAGGTCGAGCACGTCACGAACTCATGGACGCACCGCTGCGGAATCTTTCCCGCGTGACGGTGGCGGCACACTGTTCGAGCGCGGCGAAAGATCGAAATACAACATCACGCCGCCCACGCCCGAGACACCAAGGCCGCCGCCGGCCAAAAACGCGGTGGTTCGTGACATGCCAGGTTGGTCACTGGCCGCTTCGGCGACGATGGCACTGCCGAGCAGCACGAGGCCGGTGCCGAGCGCGACCAGCGTCTCGATGCTGACACCTGGCTGCTTTCGATTGAGCAGCACGACCGGGACCGGCGTTGGGGCCGGCTTCGGGACGGGCATGAGTACCATCGTCACGTCGCGCGCCTCGTAGGCGTCGACCTCGATCACTTGCTCTTGCGCAGCATGCCCATCGAGCGTGAGCGCTAGGCGGTGCTTGCCAGGATAAGTTTCAGACGTCCACGGCGTGATCCCGACCGGTTTGCCGTCGAGCAGCACGGTTGCGGACTCGGGCTGAGACAGCACGGTGAGCTGCTGCACGCCGCGCTGGGCGAGCTGGTCTTGTAGCCGCCGCACGCGCTCTCTCACGTCTTCGCCATCGGAAGGGCGATCGGCCTGGCGCAGGTAGTCGCGGTAGTAGCGTAGCGCTGCGCTGCCGTTGCCGAGGTTCTCGTAGGCGCGAGCGATGTTGAAGCAGAGCTGCGTGTCGGGGTAGATGCGCTGCGTTTGCAGGAAAATCGCAACCGCTTCATAGTACTTTCCGTCGCGGTAGGCGGCGACGCCTTGCTGGAACAGCACGCGCGCGCGGTCCTTGGCTTCGGCCTCGGGCCCGTCCAGCTCGACCTTGGGGGCCAGGACCTTCGGCGCAGTCGCGGAGGTAGCACTCACCGCGCTTGCGGCCGGCGCCGATGGCGTCTTGTCGGCGAGGCTCGGCGCTGCTTGCGTGAGCAAGCCGGTCAGGAGCAGTGCTCCGCCGAGCTGCAGGCGGGGACGAGCCATGAGCTTTCGAGGGTTCCGACGGTCATTACGGCCGCCGGCCTCGGCTGCTTAAGCTTTGGCGGCGGTTTGGTGCTTTTCGCAGCGCGGGGCGAGCGCCTGCACCAAGAAATCGCGCAAGATGGTCACGCGCCGTGGGCGCTTCGGGCCGCTCGGCGTGACGATCGCCACGTCGGCGCCGCCCATCGAAAATTCAGGCAAAATCCGCTCGACCGGCTCGAGCGCGCCGACCCGCGCGCAGGTCGCGATCACGATTGTCGGCAAAAGTCCGACGCCGAGCCCGGTACCGACGGCTTGGCGCACGAACAGCATCTCATCGACGTTCACGCGGCCGCGCACCTCGATGCTGGAGACTTCGCCGTCGGGTCCGTCGAGCCGCCACAAAGCCTTGCCGTGCTTGCCGCGAAACAGCACGCAGTCGTGATTGGCGAGCTCAGCTAGCGTTTGCGGGCGGCCACGCTCTTTCAAGTACGCGGCCGACGCGTACAAGCCGAGCGCCGCGTTGCCCAGGCTGCGCGACACCAGCGAAGCATCGCGCGATCGGCCGGCGCGAACGCCGATGTCGAAGCCTTCTTCGACCAAATCGACGACCTTCGAGCTCAACGACAGCTCGACGTGGATGTCCGGGTAAGCGCGCACGAACTCAGCCACGATATCGGCCAGGCCAAGCACGCCGATGTCGACCGGCGCCGTGACGCGCACGATGCCGCGCGCTTCCGTATCCATGCCGGTCGCAGATTCGGCGGCGGCTTGCAGCTCGGTCAGGGCGCGCTCGGCCTGCTCGAAGTACGAGCGACCGGCTTCGGTCAGCGCCAACTTGCGCGTGGTGCGGTGCAGCAGCTGCACGCCCAGCTCCTCTTCGAGCTCGGTCACGCGGCGCGAGACCGAAGACTTGGGCAGCCCCAGCGCTTTGGCCGCGCTGGTGAAGCTCTGTTGCTCCACGACGCTCACGAAGGCGGTCACCAGGTTCAGGT
>FSUE01000723.1_pt1 | contig 21946 bp, 19 predicted proteins | sample 1637031 | NCBI WGS metagenome assembly FSUE01 (sample SAMEA3914819, study PRJEB12502) | metagenome | biome: forest; material: soil | place: Canada | collected 2010-06-26 | depth 0.3 m | reverse complement strand
GGGCATGCTGTTCCCGTCGATGATGCGCGACCTGAACGTGTCGCCGCAGGCTTGGGTGCACTGGAACCTGAACAGCACGAAGGTGACGAAGATTGCCGGTACGTTGTCGCCGGTAAAAATCGACGCTGAGCTGCTGGCGGAAACGACCGAGTTCGAGCTGTTCGACAAGGGCTACAAGGACCCGGCGCGCCAGCACATGATCGGCATCAAATCGCCGATCACGGTGCGCGCGCGGCTGGGCGTGCGCCCGAAGGCGTTCGAAATTTACGACGCCAAAACCGAGTTCGGGCGCAGCCAGATGCTGGCCAAGTTGGTCAGCATTGCCTACAGCAACGGTGACGTCACGCTCGACGTCGACACGCTGTCAACGTTGGAGCTTTCGGACATCACGCCGTTGGTGACGATTCCGATCAGCGGCCACGGCAAGCTCGACGCCAAAATGACGATGAAGGACGGCGATCCGACGTTGCTCGGCAACGCCAAGATCGACGACTTCGTGATCGGCGGATTCCCGGTCGGTAACATCGAGTCCACCAAGGCAAAGTTCAAGCTCCTGTATTTGGAGCTGACCGACTTAGTCGCCAAGAAGGGCACGTCGACGTTGAAGGCGCCGAGCGCACGCCTCGATTTTGGTACGAACGCCTCGATTTTGGTCAACGTCAACGCCAAGAGCGACGCCTTCGATTTGCGCGACCTGTTTGCGATGTGGCACTTCGACGAAGACCCGCGCTTCGACGACGTGAAGGGCAAGGTCGGGCTGGATACGCAAGTGCGCTACGTGTTCGGCGGGCCCGAAGACAAGTGTGGCGGCGGCATTTTGCAGACCAAGGGCCACGTCAAGGTGCTCGATCTGGACATGTTCGGCGAGCGCTACGACGGCGGCGAAGGCGAGTACGACATGAACTGGTTCGATCGCGACGCGACGATTCAGGGCGTGGACCTCGACGTGCCGAGCATCACGCTGCGCAAGGGCTCGGGCTTGATTTTGGGGTCGTTCGGGCTGCGCCGCGGCGCGCGCGTCAGCGGCAACTTGACCGGCACCGAAGTGCCGCTGGCAAAATTCGACACCTTGCCGTCATTGCTGAAAGCCGCCGACGGCCGCGCCACCGCCAGCGGCGAGCTGTCCGGCACGCTCGATGCGCTTTCGCTGACCGCGCGCGCCAAGATTTCCGAGCTGCGCCTGGGCCGCGCGACGTTTCCGCCTTCTGATTTGACCGTGCGGCTCGACCCGATCGTGCGCAGCGTAAAATCGATCGGCACCAGCAAATGCGGGTTGCCGCTATTTCCGCCGCTCGATCGCAACGAATACAACGCCGACAAGGCCGACGGCATCTTTCACGTGGACGGCGAGATGCTCGGCGGCCAGCTCAAGCTGAGCGACGTGACGGTCACCCGGCAGCGCAAGAAGACGCTGACCGGCAAGGTCGCGTTCAACCAGTTCGACCTCGGCGCCGCCGCGGAAATGATGCCGCAAATTGCGCTGGCCGACGTGCGCCCGTCCGGCAGGTTGAGCGCAACCATGGATATCAAGCGGCTCGACATGGACGACCCGCGTTCGGCCGCCGGCACGTTGCAACTGGGCGACGTGCGCGCGGAATACGCCGGGTACCACGTGCGCGTCCCGCAGGGTGCCGCGCCACTTCAGTTGGACGCCGGCAAGCTTTCGATCCCCGCGCTTTCGCTCGAGATGAGCACGCCGCGCGGGCAAGCCGCCAGCTTCGACGTCGCGGGCAAGCTCGAAAAAATCGGGCAAGGCGCGGAAATCGACGCGACGTTCGGCTTGAAGCCGCTGCCGCTGCAGACCGTGCTCGGCATGGTATCGCGCGTCGAGCGCGCTGACGGCACGTTGTCCGGCAAGCTGCGCTTGCACGGCCCGCTTTCGGCGCCGCACTACCAGGGCGGCTTCGAGCTGAACAACGGCGAGGTGGCGCTGCACGGTTTGGCCACGCCGCTCAGCGACATTTCGGTGGCGCTCAGCGTCGACGGCAGCGAGATCAATATCGTGCGCGGCAACGCGCGTTTGGGCTCCGGCACGCTGGCGATTCGTGGCGGCGCGCCCCTGCACGGCTTTACGCTGGGTGCAGCCAGCGTCGCGATCACCGGCCGCAACTTGTCGATTCCGAGCACCAACGGCATCCACGCCGTGGCCGACGCCGATCTGTTGGCGACGTTTCAATCGGCGCGCGACGGCACGACCGAGCACACATTGCCGCGCGTGACCGGCAACGTGATGTTGAAGAGCTTCGAATACAAGCGACCGGTGATGATGACCGCCGACATCTCGTCGCTGGCCCAGCGCGGTAAGCGCACCGAGTTCGAAGCCTATGACCCGAACGACGACGCGCTCGACATAGACATTCGCATCTTTAGCGAGCGCACGCTCAAGCTGCAAAACAACCTGATCGAGGCCGAGTTGTTGCTAGACGAGCGCGGCCTCGAGCTTTCGGGCACCAACGCGCGCTTCGGGTTGCGCGGCGACGTCAGCCTCAAGCCGGGCGGGCGGATCAAGCTGCGGCGCAGCGAGTTCGAAATCAAGGAGGGCCGGGTGCGCTTCGACGACGTCACGCGCATCGCGCCGCAGGTCGACGTGACGGCCGTCACTGAATACCGCCGTTACAATACCTCTTCGCCGACCGGGCCGTCTGCCAGCGGTGCGCCCGGCGCAGCCGCCGGAAGCGGTGCCGCCAGCAGCGCAGCCGCCGCGCGCGGCCGACGCTTCCGCATCACCATGCACGCCCACGGTGACGCCGATAAGCTCAAAATCGATCTCACCAGCGACCCTGCACTCGCCCAAGACGACATCTTCTTGCTGATCACGATTGGGCTAACTCGCGCCGAGCTCGACCAAGCGCAGTCCGCGAGCGTCGGTGAATCGGTGGCGCTCGAAGCTTTGGGCACGCTGAGCGGCGCTGACAAAGCCGTCACCGACGCCGTACCCATCATCGACGAATTGCGCTTCGGCAGCGCCTACTCCAGCCGTACGGGGCGTACGGAGCCGACCATCACCATCGGCAAGCGACTCGCGGAGCGCATCCGCGCCAACGTCACCAGCGGCGTCGCCGAATCGCGGGAGATCCGTTCCAATGTGGAGTGGCAATTGTCGCCGCGCGTTTCGGTTGAAGGGTCGTACGATAACGTGAACGACATCTCATCATCGTCACTCGGCAACTTGGGCGCCGACGTGCGCTGGCGAATGGAGTTCGAATAGTAGGCTGCCCCCATCCGTCGGTGCTCGCGGGCCCACGGCCCGCTGCGCGCCGCCGACTTCCCCCAAATCCGTGCTCGCGCCCGCAGCGGGCGCTGCGCGCGTCAGGGGGAAGTACGTGCCAACGTGTGCCGTTCGCGGCAGCACGTACAATGCGAGGGGCAGCTTTTTTTGGAGATTAAGGTCGGCACGAAGTTTGAAAGGCGCACGGCGTGGCAAACAAATATTGGGGTTGGTGGGTGAGCTCGATGTTCTTGGCAGCGAGCTTGGCGGCGGCGTGTAGTGGACGAACAGCAGCCTTGGGCGGCGTCAGCTCGGGGGGTGAGGCCGGGTCGGAAAACGCCAGAGGCGGAGCGGCAGGGGCCGCCACCGAAGGTGTGCGCGCCGGCGCAGGCGGGCAGAGCGCGATGCCGAGCCCAGGCTGCCGTCTGGATGCGGTGTGCGACGAATCAATTGGGCGTTTTCTGGATTGTCCGAAGAGCCTCGCGGAGTACGTTCCCGATTGTTCTATCTTCGGCGGTATCGAGATAGTGCGCTACGAGTCCGCGTGTCGCGGCACTCTCATCGAGGCGAGCGACGGCATTCAGAATGAGCGCTGGACGTTCACGCCGTCTGGCGAGCTGGTGGGCACAGGCTGGAATGGGGACGTGGGCGACAGCGCGTGTTGGGGCCAGCAGTGCGGCAAGCTCGGCGCGGGCACGTCACTTTGCGGAGTCGGCGGCAGTGGAGGCAGCGGAGATGGCGGCGCGGGCGGGTTGCGCTATGGGCCCCAATAGTCGAATCGAAACGTTTGTCCTCGCTTTACCTCGAAGTGGATCTGGTTCGACCCATCGGAGCAGGAGATCTCGCGTCGTCCCGCGAGCACCAAGCCCGCAGCACCGACGGCGTAAGGCCAAGGCTTACCGTCCAAGGTGAAGGTGGCGCAGCCAGGGGACTCAACGATCACCAGGTAGGTGTGGCCGTCCGCAGACCGTGTCGATTGTCCGCGCAGATTGCGCTTGTCGCAAGACACGACCAGCAGCGCCAAGCCTGATAGGCGCCAGAGCCACGCGAGTCGGTTCACTCTTTACCTGGAAGCAGGGCGGTCGTGATGGCGTCGTGCAGCGCATTCGGCTCGTCGGTTCCGATTCGGAATAGCTTGCCGTCGTGAAGCCGGAGCTCGACGGCGTCGAGGCCCGAGACGTTCCACAACCAACCTCCCGGAATCAGGCGCAGGCCCCAGCCGTAGCTCCAGGGATTGCGGACCACCGAAACCGCAACAATGTCGCTGACGCGTAGCTCTCGCCGAATCAACCCGACGCCGAAGAAGCAGCGCACGCGATCGCGCTCAACCACCACCGTCAACGTCGGGAACAACATCAGACACACGGCTAGAATCGCAACCACGACCAGCAAGACCCTGGGACCACTCCCCAACGCGAGTGACGCGGACAGACCAACAACGCCGGCACTTAAAGCGCCGATCATGAAGTACCCGATTTGCGTATGCCGATAGGAGACCGTCAAGCTACCTCACTCGGGGTGCCTTCCCCGAGGCGGGCGCTCAAGCGGCGATAGAGCTCGACCGAGGCGTCGATTTCCGACTTTCGGATCGAGATGCTCTCGACGTTGATGCCGATTGGCAGGTGTTTTTCGCGTGCGTAGGCTTGCACGTCGGCAAACACGCTTTCGCACAGGTGGATCGACCGCTGCAGCGTGTCGGTCGAGTGGCGCAGCTCGTTCTCTAGCCAGCGCGGGAACGAAATGCCGAGCCACTTCATCAGCTCGAGCGTGCGCACGGAACCGCACGGCGAGAACGTCAGCACCACCGACGCGGGTGAGCGGCCAGCTGCCTGCAGTGACAGGGCATAATCGGAGAGCAAAGATTTGGTCGAGGCGGCGTCGTACACCGATTGCGTGATGAAAAAGCGGCAGCCGCGGTCCTGCTTGGCCAGCATTCGCTGATGCTCATCCGATTTCGCGACGTGCCGTTCGGCTATGGCGATGCCACCGACGACCAAGTTGGGAGCCGCGCGCGCCAGCGCATACGCCTCCGTCAACGGCAAACTCGGACTGTGTGACTGAACACTCGCGGCGCCGACGAAAACCGCGAGCTGCCGAGCCGTCGAAGCGCGCACGCCGTCGAGCCAGCTAGAAAACGCCGCGCGCGGCTGGGCGGCCACGCATCGGTACACGACCTTCGGAATCGTCAGCTCGGCCAGCGCGTCGTGCGCGTAAAGCTCGGGGTCGACGGTGGGCAGGAACGGGAACGGGCGCGCCTGGGCGCTGCGCCCCGGCTCGTCTTGAATGTCGTAAACGACCAAACCGTCAGGCGCGAGCGCACGAAGTCTGGCTACCTGCTCGGCTGCAATCTCACGCACCCGCTCGGGCTCCGATGCCAGCTTGGGCGGGGCGAGCCCATAAAGGCGAATCCCGGTGAGTGCACCGTCCAGTTTTTCGAACAGCCCGTTCCCCGCACGCATTCTGGCCGCTTAAGTAGCAGATTTCAGCGGCCAGACGCCAGGCCCTACGGCTTCTTGCCGGCTGGCTCCCATTCGCAGACGAAGCCGTCGGAGAGGTCGCAGCGGGCGTTAGCCCAAGTGCCATCGCCCAGGATGCTGATGCAGTGCTGGAAGCAAACCGTGTTGAACCCGCTACCGCAGTGCGTTTCTTTGCCGCTCGGTTCCCCAGCCCCCCAGTTGGTGTACGTGAACGGTTCGCCGGTGAGCCAGGCGTAGGTGTCCGTGCCCTCCGACATGAGCGGCACGTCTTCGAGCCCGCCGAGCCACTTGGAACCGTTGACCAGACTGCGCGCGAGCTTGTTCTCGGCCGCGCTGGAGATGCTGGCCAGGTGGGCGCCGCGCTTGACGCACGCTGCTTGAGCAGCGGCGAAGTCGCCCGAATCGTAGCCGTTGTAACAATGATGGTCTTCGGACTCGAGGGTGCCGGGGCCGTAGTCGGCGCAGACGACTTTACAAGTTGCGTCGCAGCCGTCTTTGCCAACGTGGCCGGCGTCGTCGCAGGCCTCACCGGCTTCCAAGATGCCGTTGCCGCATACCGGCTTGGGCGGCTCGGGCGTGCCGCCAGTGCCAGCCGCGCCGCCGGGCTTGCCGGCTTGACCGTCGGGCGGATTCGCGCCGCCAACCCCACCGCCAGCTGCACCGCCTGCGGTTGGTGCCGTGCCGCCGGTAGCTGGTTCACTCGCCGTGCCGCCGCTCGCCGTGCCAGCAGCGGGCATGCCGCCGCTTGCAGTTTCACTGCCGCTCGCCGCAACGCCAGCGCCGGCGTTGGCTGCGCCGCTCGTCGACGCGCTGCCACCCGTATCGGCTCCGTCTTCGGCCGGCGGAGACGAGTCGGCACCGAAGAGATCGGCGTCGGGCCGGTTGCAGCCGACGACGAATAGAAGTGCGACCGCGCCGCAGCGAAGGTTTGCTTTCATGGTCAGCTCGCTCGTTAGTGTCGAACCAGCGCCAGAACGGCGCACCTACTTCGACTAACCGCAGGGTGACACTGCAACCACGTCTCAACAAGAGAGGTGCTGCACACACCTCGCCCTTCCTTATTGCGTGATCAGTCGCAAATTCGAATACGACTAGACCGCGATCACAGTCGTGACGGCAATTCGAACCAACGTAACAACTCACACCGACAGGCGCTTTAACCACGGACCCAAGGCGGTCGCAGCGGTTTGGTCAGACTGGTAAGTTGAGCACTTGGTGAAACGAAGCGTCGCCAGGACCGTCGCGCGTTGTGCAAGCGCAGTCGTGCTCGGCCTGCTGGCGGTCGCGAGCGCCGCCTTGCTCTACTGCATCCCGATGCCGGGTGAGTCGTTGCGCGGCCCAGCGCCCGGCATGACCGCTCACGAACGACAAACCGCCGCGGAGCTGCGCCGCTACGTGACGCATTTGGCAGGCGATATCGGCGAGCGTCGCGCCACCGAAGGCGACTCACTCGCGCGCGCCGAACGCTACCTGCACGGCGAGCTCGCACCACTCACCAGCCTGCCCGGCGTTGCGCTGACTCGCGAGGTGATTCCCGGATCGCCCGGCGATGCAGCCAACCTGGTGCTGCAGCTGCCCGGCCAAAAACCGGGCCCGCTCGTGCTGATCGGCGCGCACTACGACAGCGCGCCAGGCGGAACGCCAGCCGCCAACGACAACGGCAGTGGCACCGCCGCCGCGCTGGTGCTGGCCGCTCATTTCGCCCGCGCTCCACACACCCTGCCGCTGCGGATCGTGCTGTTCGCCAACGAAGAGATACCGTATTACACGACTGAAACCATGGGCTCGCTCTGGCACGCGCGCGGCTGCAAGCGGCGAGGTGAAGCGCTGCGCGCCATGCTGTCGCTCGAGACGATGGGCTACTACTCGGACGCGCCCGGCTCGCAGAAGTACCCGGCGCCACTCAGCAGCCTGTACCCGGATCGCGGCAACTTCATCGGCTTCGTCGGTAACTTGGCGTCACGCGGGCTGCTGCGCGAAACGGTTCGGGCCTTTCGCGCCCGCGCCAGCGTTGCCTCCGAGGGCGCCGCGTTACCGGCCGAGCTGCCCGGAATCGGCTGGTCCGACCATTGGGCGTTTTGGCAAGTCGGCTACCCCGCGATCATGGTCACCGACACGGCGCTATTTCGCGACCCGAACTACCACCAGCTCAGCGACACGCCCGACCAGCTCGACTTCGACCGGCTAGCGCGCGTCGTCGTCGGGCTAGAAGCCTCGATCTTGGAGCTCGCTTCGCCGTGAATTGATCAGTGCTTGAGCTCGCTCATGGCTTGGACAATCGAGCCATGGTGAGCGAGATCAATCGTGGCCACCGGTTGGCCGCTGTCGAGCAGCGTGGCTTGCGCACCAATTTCGCCGCGCGACAAGCGGCCCGCCAAGCGTTGCACGCGCTCGGTATCGCCGATGCCGAGCGCTGGGCAGCCGCCAGGCTGTTTGCACTGCACGGGTGAGCGACACAGCTCGGGCGCGTAGGCGAGCGAGAGTTGCAGATCGGCCTTCTCGCCGTTCGTGAGCTGCAGCGTGAGCGCCGCCTGATGCTCCGCCGGTACCCGCACCGGCAAGCACGTGAAGTTGCCGTTGCCCCACACGCTGGGGTCGTACGCCGGCTCGCTCCAAGCCACCGGCACGCTCGCCGCGCCTGCCGCGACGGGCTGAGCGGGTGCGCTGCCCGACGCTGCGCCCGCAACTGCCGCGCCGCCGGTGCCGAAGCGCTGCTTCAAGTCGACCTCGAGATTGTCCATCTCGCTCGACAGGTTCTTGTGCACCTTGTCGCCGCGCACCAGCGCGCCGGCCGCGGCCAGCTTGACGACGCCCGCGACGACCTCGACGTCGATGAACGATTTGTCGTTGGAGTGCGCCTGCAAGCGCATTTTTTTGGTGACGTCGTCCTTGGATACGACCGTGTACCCGCGCGTGCTCGCCACCTCGAGCACGGCCGCGAAAGTTGCCTGCCGGTCCGTCTGAGTCGGCACCTCGGACGTCTTGGCCGGCAACCAGCGGCCGCCGCAGCCAACACACAACGCCGCGCCCAGCAGCACGGCGCACGCCGCTCGCTTCATTCCCACTCGAGAAAGCATGGGCCGCAGCGTAGTGCCAGGCGCAGACGGAAACAACGGAGGGCCGAAGCTCCGTTCCCGCGGGCGCCCGGTGCTGGCCGCGCACCCGCCCGCGCATTGGCCCGCGCTTCATGCCGCTGACGCTCGAAAAAACGCCGGTTGGAGGCGGACGCCCTGGACCCAAATCAGCCGGACTGGCAGGGTTGGCACGATGCAGGGTGTGTTAGCCGGTCGCTATCGACTCGAGCGCCAACTTGGCAAGGGCGGCATGGGCTCGGTGTGGCTCGCCGAGCACCTGGCACTGCGCTCGTGGGTGGCAGTCAAGCTGATGGACCCGGCGATCGCGGCGACGCCGGAAGGCGCCGAGCGTTTCCGTCGCGAAGCGCAAGCTGCCGCCTCGCTGCGCAGCGCGCACGTCGTGCAAGTTCTAGACTACGGGTTGCACGAGCAGACACCGTACTTGGTGATGGAGCTGATGCAGGGCGAGAGCCTGGCCGGCTGCCTGGAGCGCGAGAAGCGCCTCACCCCCGAGCGCACCGTTTCGATCGTGACGCAGGTGGCACGCGCGCTGGGTCGCGCGCACTCGGCCGACATCGTTCACCGCGACTTGAAGCCGGACAATATCTTCTTGGTGCGCGAGGACGATCAGGAGCTGGTCAAGATCTTGGATTTTGGCATCGCCAAGACGCCGCAATCGCAATTTGGCGGCATGGAAACGCGGACCGGCGTCACGATGGGCACGCCGTATTACATGAGCCCCGAGCAGGTCGAGGGCAAGAAGGCGGTCGATTTTCGCACCGACCTGTGGGCGATGGCGGTGATCGCCTGCGAGTGCATGACCGGCGTGCGGCCGTTCGACGGCTCGACCTTCGGCGAGCTGCTGCTCAACATCTGCGCGCGCCCGATCCCGGCTCCTTCGTCGCAGGGCCTGACGCTGCGCGGCTTCGACGAATGGTTCGCCAAGGCGACGAATCGGGACCCCGCGCAGCGCTTTGCCAGCGCTCAAGAGCTGGCCAGCACGCTCAAAGACGTGGTGGCCGCCGCGTCGGGCGCGCATGCGTTCAGCCCGCAGATCATGCCGCCGACGGCGATGATGCCCGCCCCCACCTATTCGGGCACGGCTCCCGGTCAGGCCGCCTACGCGCCCGCCGCGACGGCCGGACCTGCCCCGGCTGCCCCGCTCGGACCAGGCTTCGCGCCTTCCGTCTCGTCGATCAACACCTCACAGGCGTTGGATACCGCTAGCCGCGGCGGCGCTTCGAACGCGCTGCCGTGGATCTTGCTCGTGATCGTGCTGCTGGTCGGCGCGGTCGGAGCGACCGTGCTGTTGCTCCGGCCGAAGTCGACCGAGGTGACCGCGGACGCCCCGGCCAGCGCAGCCAACGCCGCCGCGCCCACCCCCAGTCGCGACGCACCCGCACCCGAAACATCGATCGCCGTCGACACCGCAGCCAAACCGGCGCCGGGCAAACACCCGGCCAATGCCGATCCACGCAAGCCGGTGACGGAGCCAGCCCCACCCGTGGCGGTGCCGCAACCCCAGGCCACGCCAGTCGCCCCACCACCAACCGCTGCCAGCCACAAACCTGCTGCCAGCGCCCTCACCTGCTACAGCGATCCGTTCTCCGGCCAAGTCCGCCCGACCGGTCCTGGCCATCCTGCCAACGCAACTTCGTTCGCTTGCCGGCAGGATCCGTTCACCGGCGCGTACAAGAAACTCTAACGGCGCACTTAGTCGCTCTGACCGCCGCCGTTCCAAGTACCGGTGCCGCGCAGGTGCGGCGATTGTTGCGCCGCGGTCCAGCCAACCAACACGCCGCGCCAAAGCCAGCCTGAATCGACGCGCATTTCCAGCAGGCGCTCGGCCCCCGCAAAGCTTTCGACCAGCGGACCGTCCCAAATCACGCGCGCCGTGCCAGTGACCGAAAGCACCGCTCCCGAATCGAAGTCGAGCGCCAGAAAGCCAGCGCGCGGATTCACCTCGAGGTTGCCGAAGGTGTTGAACATGAAGTTGCCAGAGAAATCCGGCAGCGTCAGCGTAGTTGCGCCGTCGACGAGTTGGCTTCGAATGAAGCCGGGCCGCCCACCGCGATGCGACACGTCGACGCCCTCGACCCCGCCGCGCTCGCCGCGGTGCGCGTCGCGTGAGCCGGTGGCGATGAACGCGGTGTCGGTGCGCGCCAGTAACTGCAGCGCTTCCGCCGACAGCTCTGGCGCTTGCGCAGCCGGTAATGTGCGCAACTCGCGCGCCGCGAATGCGCCAGCTCGCGACTGAATGTATTGTTTGCAGTTGCCGAAGCTCTGCTCGACCGAAAACTCGAACCCGCCGTTGCCGACGCGCACGACGCGACCATTGGCCCGATTGCGTCGGCGCGTCGTCAGCTCGATGCCGAGTAACCCGAGTGGCGCGCCGTCGAGCAAGTTGCCCGCCAACGGATCGCCCGGCAAAGGCCCGGCTTGCACGAGTAGACTACGTGGCGTCGGCGCGCGCACGAAGCCGGCCTCGCCGATCAACAGCGACGCCCACAACGCGCCCGTCACGTCCGCGCTGCCGACCGCCAAGAACGGCAAATCCTCGAAGAATTCGCGATGCTCGTCCGGCATGAAGTCGCGCACCAGGTTGCGCCCCATCTGCTCGACGCGCTCGCGCACACCAATCCGCTGTTGCACGCGCTGTTCGCCTTCGTGAAACGGCGACTCTTCGCGAGCCCAGGCAGTCGGCTTGCGCAGCCGCGGCAGCGGCGAGCCTGGCATGGTCACCCCTTGGGCGTCGCGAGCATCGGCACGAAGCCCGGCAGCGCCTCGATGCGGCCGAGCCACGCGCGCAGCGCCGGGTACGGTTCGAGCGAAATGTCACCCTCCGGCGCGCGAGCAACGTAGGCATAGCAAGCAACGTCGGCGAACGTCGGCGCCGCGCCCACCAAGTAGTCGCGCTGGGTGAGCTCGGTCTCCAACGTGCCAAACAACTGCTTGGCCATGGCGACAGCAGCTTCGTAATCGAGCTTGGCGCCAAGCAAGCGCACGCGGCGCGCTGCGGCGGGCCCGTGCGCGAGCGGCCCGGCCGCGACCGAGAACCAGCGCTGCACGGCAGCTTTGCCCTGCGCGGTGCGCGGCCAAAACCGACCGGCTTCGTCGTAGCGCTCGCCGAGGTAGACGAGGATAGCGGTGCTGTCGGCGAGCGCGACGTCGCCATCTTCGATCACCGGCACTTGGCCGAAGACGTTCCTGGCCAAAAACTCCGCCTGCTTGTGCGCGCCTTTGAGTAAATCGACGTGGACGAGCTCGCACGGCAAACCGAGCAGCGACAACGCCAGCTCCACCCGGTGACTGTGGCCGGAAATCGGGTGGCGAAACACGCGGATGGCTTGATTGGGCTTCATTCCCGACATCCTGGGGCTGGGCGTCATGAACAACAATCCGCCATATTGACAAGTCACTATTCCTATTTAAGAAACAATCCGTGGACCGCTTGGCGTGGATGCAAACGTTCGTGGCCGTGGCCGAAGAAGAAGGCTTCGCGCCGGCCGCGCGTCGACTGGGCGTGTCACCACCGGTCGTCACGCGCAGCATTGCGGCGTTGGAGGAACACCTGGGTGCGCGCTTGCTCGAGCGCACCACGCGCAAGGTTCGCGTGACCGAGGTCGGCGCGCGCTACCTGGGCGATTGCAAACGGCTGCTGGCTGAAGTCGAAGACGTCGAATCAGCCGTCACCGGCGCCCACAAGAAAGCGCGCGGCCTGCTCGGTGTCACGGCGTCGGTCATGTTTGGGCGGCTGTTCGTGGGGCCAATCCTGGTCGACTTTTTGGCCAAGCACCCGCTCGTCACTGCCCGCGCGCTCTTGGTCGATCAAGTCGTCGACTTGATCGACGAAGGGCTGGACGTCGCAATACGGATCGCTCACCTCGGCGATTCGACGCTCACGTCGGCCAAGGTCGGCGCGGTGCGACGCATCACGTGCGCCGCGCCCAGCTACTTGAAAAAACATGGCACGCCTCAGGCGCCGCGTGAGCTCGCCGACCACACCTGCTTCGTGTTCTCCAGCGAGCGCTCGGCGCCGTCGTGGGCCTACCTCAAGGCCGGGCGGCAGGTTTCGTTTCGGCCGCGCCCCACGCTGCTGGTCAACAGTTCCGAGGTCGGCATCGAAGCCGCCGTGGCCGGCGCCGGCATCACACGCGCGCTGTCGTACATGGTCGCCGGCCACGTCCAAGCCGGCCGGCTGCGCGTGATTTTGGAGGACTACGAAATCGAGCCGCTCCCGATCCACGTCGTGTATCGCGAAGGGCGGCGCGCCCCGGCTCGCGTGCGCGCATTCGTCGACTTTGCCGTCAGCCGGCTGCGCGCCGACGCGGCTTTGGGCCTAACCTTCGTGTCTCGGCGCCAGGATTGAGACCGCGCCGGCACGCAATTTGGGCGAAGGCCAGCCCCTTGCGAAGGCACTGACCCACGCATGCTCCGGCTCGCCATCGCCAACCTAGCCACGCTGCTCGCCGCTCTTGCGGTCGCGTCAGCCGCCGGTTGCGCGCCTGAAGTCATGATTGCGCATAGCGACAGCGATGGCCGCGGCGGGACCGGCGGCAGCTCCGGCGGAGCACCACCGGCCGGCAGCGCCGGGACCGACGTCAGCGGCACCGGCGCTACGCCTGCCGCGCAGGGCGGCGACGGCGGCACTGAAATCGTCGTCGTTCAGCCGCCAAGGCTGCTGGCCGATTCGGTCGCAGACTTCAGCCTCACCCAGGGTGAGCGCGGCTGGTACTACGGTTACGACACCGGCTCGCTCGACGCCTTCACGGAGATGCCGCGGAAATCGGTGATCACCCAATACGTTCCGGCGTCGAACGACGTATGGGATTGCTGGGCCGGCTCCGCGCATTGGACGCAGATCTTCCAGCTCGGCGCGCACCCCAACGGCACCCTGACCAGCACGCCCAGCAACGCCATCCTGCAGCGCGCCGTGCGGCGCTGGGTCAGCACCTTCGCCGGTGACGTGACGATCTCGGGCGAGGTGGCCAAGATTGACGTCGCGCCGATGGGCTCGAACGGCGTCGACGCCAGCGTCTACGTCGATAGCAAGCTGGTCTACAACACGCTGATCGGCGGCGAAGACGCCGGCGGGCGCGTTTACAAGGTCGTCGCAGCCTTAGAGGTCGGCTCCACCGTCGACTTCGTGCTCGATCCGCTCGACAACGACGACCACCACGACCTCAGCCGCTTCACCGGCATCGTCGTGCGCGTCGACACCGGCCCGAGCCCCTAGCCGCCCCGATAGCGTTTCACGTTGGCTCTCCCTCGCACGCTTCCCCCACGTCCCTCTCACCGGCCGAATTGGACTTACAAGCGTAAGCAGATTTTCTCAATGATTCTGGGCTCGCGCCCGGGCGAACGGCCCTGCTCGCAATCGTAAGCATTCCTTTCACTCTGCCCGGAACACTTACGAATGCCACCACGCCGATCCGTTCGACGGTCACCGCGAAATCCCTCAGGAAATTTCCTTGCACTCGTAAGCTCGATTTTCCAACCCGATCCCCACGCCTTTCGCGTTCCGCGTGTCTTGTCGCTTCGCGTTTGGGTGCCCGTTGTGGGTTTGGGGCTGCGCGTTGACTTCGCGGAGCTAGCGCGCGACTACTGCTCGACTATTTCGTGGAGTTGGCGCGCGTAGAGGCCGCGCGGGTAACGCGCCAGGCTGGCTTGGGCGCGCTGTTTGGCGGCCGCCACCTTACCCATGCCGAGCAGTGATTGCGCGGCGATCAGATCGGCTTCGGCGCCGAGGCGACCCTTCGGAAAATCACGGCCGTGCTCGGCAGTGAGCTTGAGCGCGGCGGCTGGGTTGGTGCCGACCAGCGAGCGGGCTTTCTCCAACAGCTCGGCTTCTTCGAGCCGTGCGTCGAGCTTGAGCTTGGGAGCGCGGTCTGGCGGCGCCGTCGGCAATTCGAGCGCCGGCAAGGCTTCGATGGCGACCGGCGGCGCTTGGAGCTCGTCCGAGACGGCACGCGGCGCCGTGACTGGCGTGGGCGGCGGCAAAGTTGCCGGCAGATCGCGATTGCTGGCAATCGCGTGCACCAAGAAGCCGCTTGCCCCGCCGATCACGGCCACGAACGCGCCCTTGGCAGCCAACGATGTCCAGATCGAGGTCGCGGGCAGCGCGGCGGTCTTGGCGACACCGACCGCCAACCGGTAGCGCAGCGCGTCGGAGAAGGCCGGCGGCGGCGCGGCGGCGGACAACAAATCCACCGCGCCGTGCGGCGGATTGCCGCCCGCTTCGAGCCAGCGCACGGGGGTCTTCACGACTTGTTCTCCATCTGTCCGGGACCGAGTCTGGCTAGCGCGCGGGCGAAACGTTTCCGCGCACGGTAAAGCCGAGAATACACCGTGCCAAGCGGGGCTCCAAGGCTCTCTGCGATCTGTTCAGAGCTCAAGCCTTCGATCTCGAACATCACGAACACCACGCGGTACTCAAGTGGCATGCCGTCCAAGATCCGCTCCAACTGTTTTGCCTGGCGAGCCGTGACCAGCTGCCGCTCGGGCGAGGGTGTGGGCGAGCTCAGCGTTTCCATTTCGGACCAATCGGGGACCAGCTCTTCGCGGCGGAAGTGCGCCTTCCGGCGGTAGCCCGCCGCGACCCGGAAACAAATCTCGTACAGCCAGGTCGTGATCGCGCACTGACCATTGAAAGTGCCGAGCCGGCGGTGCACGACCAGAAACACTTCCTGGTAAACATCTTCGACATGGGGTGGGCGCACCCCCATGCGGTGAAGTGTCCGCCACACGAACTCTCCGTGACGTTCGTGGACCTGCGTCACCGTGAGGCGCGTCTCGTCTTCAGCCTTGGCCCCGGCTGGCGCGGGCTCGGTTATGCGAGAGATGGCGTTCGGTACTCCGCGCATGGCACTCACCACGCGGTGGTCAGTCGAGGCGCAGGCCCAAGCCCGCGAACCCTTCGACCACCGCTGGCCCTTGTTCGTAAACCGGGTTGGACGAGGCGTCGACCTCGAAGCGATGTCGGAGCAAAGGAAAGACAGCGGCGACGCCCAGCTCGACGAAGGCTCGACCGACGACATGCTGGCGCAGGCCGAGCTCACTCGAGGCCGCCCACCAAAAGCGATCACCTGGTCGCTCGGGTGCAGGTGCGTAAACGACCGAATGCAGCGCACCGACGCGCGCGCCAATGCACGACCAGACCTGCGGCTCGCGAACGCGCGCCCAAAGACAACCGGACGCGAACGCCGCGCTAACCCCGAAGCCAAGGTGTGCCTTGGCGGTCCGCAACTCGCTTTCAGGGTAAAAAATGCCTCCAAAGCTTGCTCCAACGAGCTCACCACGCAAGGTCACCGCGAGCGACGCTCCGGCAGCGGCGTGCGGCAGTAGGTTGGGCGAGACGAGCGCGCGCAGCGACGCCTCGCCATGCAGGGTGGACGGTGGTGGCGGCGGCGCGCGCGGCGCGGGCGGCGGCGGACAAACCGGCTCGGGTTTGGGCTCCGGCTCCGGCGTGGCTGGCAGCTCGGGCGAGATTGCTAAAGCGACCGCCAGCGTGACAGCCTTGCCCAGCTCTTCGCAGTCGGACGCCTCGCTCTCGATCAAGCGCGCTGAATCGACGTCGCCCGCATCGATGCGCAGGTAGAGCTTGGCGAGCCATTTGGTCTCGGTGCGCTGCAACATCACTTCGATGCCGCGCTCGCCGGCATCCGAAAACGGATTTTTGCCCAAGCGTTGCGTGACGTCGTGCTCGATGACCGACGCTGACGGGCAGCTGCCAGCGCCCTCGGCGCGGACGACCTGCAGGCGGTACGTCGACTCGTCGGCCCGTGCAACGCGCGGTGCTGCCAGCGCGAGCAACGCGCCGAGCCAAACTAGCGAGCTTCGATTCAGGGTGGCCCTCGACGCGACGCCCAACGGTTCGGCTCCTTCCACCCCGCGGGGCGCAGAACTGGCTATGTAGCCTACAAACTGCTGGAGTCAAACGGTTGACCAAATCTCACCTAGAAGCCATCCCGAAAATGCGCGGCTTGGGTTGAGCCACCCCGCATGCTGCGCGGCGGCGAGTTATTCGAAAACAGTCGCGGGCCTTAGCCGGTGAGCCCCGAGAGGGCGCCGGCGTTGAACTCGGCGTGGCCGTAGCTGGTTCGGGTGTCACCGAACAAGTTCAAGATCGAGACCAGCAGCGGGTTGTGCGACTTGCCACCGAAGTCGAGCATGCGCCCGCCCTTCAAGCCGCCGCCGCCGCCCGCCAACATGAACGGCATGTTCTTCTTGTCGTGAGTCGGCGGGTGCGCGAGCTCCGAACCGAAGAACACGACACTTTCGTCGAGCAAGGAGACGCCCGGCGCGACCTCGACGGCGTCCATCGCGCTGAGTAGGTATGCGTGCATCTGCGAATACCAGATCGCAATTTGCTCGCACTGAACCGGCTGAAAGCCGCCGTCATGCTGGTAAAAATGGTGATGGTTCGGCAGCGTTAGCCACGGAAACGTGTGCTTGGCCTCGGTGTCGGTCCATTGAAAATGCCCGACCGACGTCAGGTCGCAGGCAAACGCCATCACCATCATGTCGAGCATGAACTTGCCGACGGTCGGGATCATCTTGTCACTGTCGGTGTCGACGATTTGTCCGGCGTCTCCTGACATCAAGCCGGTCGTCGGGTTGTAACCCTTGGTGTCGACCTTGGTCGGCGCCTTGCAGATGCTGCTGCTGACGACGCCGGTCTTCAGCGCCATCTCGATCTCGCGCAGCTTGGTCAGGTGGTTGTCGAGCTTGGCCTTATCGGCCGCGCCGAGCCGATTACCGAGCGCGACGTAGCGCTTGTCCACGTAATCGAGCACGGATTTGCGGCGGGCAATCCGCGCGTCGGCTGCACCGGACATGGCCGGCGTGGCTGGCGCCAACGTGCCGAACAGGTCGCTGAAGATCTGTTGCGGATCGAGCCGCGGTGGCAGCGGCGTCAGCTGCTTCGAGTCTTCGAAGGTCGCCGAGTTGATCGGCGACAGTAAACCGTGGCTCTTGCCGGTCGCCCAGCGCACGCCGAACTGTAGGCTACCGTGCGGCTTGTGCGTCGTCGCGTCAGCTTGCAGGCGCGTGGCGATCACCTGGTCGATCGATGCGTACGACGTGTAGTCGTTGGGCGAGCCGGTTTGCTTGCTGCCCGTGAGCCAGCCAATGATGCCGGACTGGTGCTGCTCGCCGACCGCGCAGTCCATGTTCAGGCCCTTGAGCACCAGCAGCTTGGCCTTGTGCTCGGCCAGCGGCGCGAGAATCGAGCTGGTGGTCGGATCGGTCGCGCTCGGCCAGAACTTGTCGAGCACCGTACCGCCCGGCTGATACACGCTCAAAAACCGCTTGGCCGGTGTGCCGGCGGCGTGCGCTAGCTTGTCGTGGCCCATGATCTCGAGCCACGGCAGCGCGATCGCGATCGTGCCTGCGCCGCGCAAAACGCTACGTCGGTCGAGCTTGAGCTTGCCCATGAGTTTCATTCCGGTACCGCCGGCATCGTCAGGAAAGCTTCGGATTGGGTCAGCCCCAACAGCAGCTCTTGGATGTTGTAGTTGGTTTCTTTGAACTTGATGCGCACGCTTTCGACTCCGCACGCCTCGGCGTCTTTCAACGTGCGCCCGTAGCCGAAGTTCATCCACTGCGTGGCAAAGCACTGCTGCACTTGCTCGGAGGCGGCCAGCTGCGCCTCCATCTCGATCGCGCCATTGAACTTGCCGAGGATCGGCGCGTCGCCGGACGCGTCAATCGGCGTGTTGTTCTCTTGATCGCGCCATAGGCCGACCGGGTCGAAGTTCTCGAGCGCAAACCCGAACGGGTCCATGTTCACGTGGCAGGCGTGGCACACCGGATCGGTGCTGTGCGTGGCGAAGCGTTGCCGCGCGGTAGCGGCGCTGTTCGGATCCGGCGGCGTGACCTTGGCGGCGATCGCGCCGGTCGGCTTCGGAATGACTTGGCACATCAGCTTTTGGACGACGAACGAGCCGCGCACGACCGGATTGGCGTTGTTGGTGTGAATTGGCCCAGCCAGCACACCGGCTTGCGTGAGCAGGCCGCCGCGATGCGTGGTCGCGGGATCGAGCATGACCTTTTGAAAGCTGTCGCCGGTGACGTTGGCGAGCCCGTAGTACTTCGCCAAGTCGGCGTTGACGTACGTGTATTTGGCCGTGAACACGCCGGGCCAGGTGCCGGGGCCGCTGAAGATCTCGTTCTCGAGGAACGTTTGCGTCTCGGTCCGCATCAGCGCGCCGATCTTGCCGCTGAACGTCTTGTACAGATTCTCGGTGTCGCGCTCGAGCTGTGACGTCGACTCGATCGGCAACAGCTTGTCGAAGAAGAAGTGAACGACGTCGCGCGCCTTCGGATCGGCCAGCAAGCGTTGCGCTTGCGCGCGGATGCCGGCCGGGTTGCTGAGCTGACCGGCGGTTGCGGCGGCGCGCAGCGCGTCGTCCGGCATCGAACCCCAAAACAGGAACGACAGCCGCGACGCCATCTCTTCGCTGGTCGGCTGCTTGACGTCGGTGCGGCCGGCCACGCCGACGCCGAGCTCCGGCCGATACAAGAACTCGGGGCTTTGGAGGATGGCTTCCAGCATTGCCGCGACGCTGGTCGGAAAATCCGCCGTGGCGCGGGTCGACGTGAACAGCGCGACCAGCCCGTCCACCTCGCCCGCCACGAGCGCGCGGCGCCAGGCTTTGGGCGTGAACGTGTCGGCGATGGTGTGCGCGCACGCGCTTTCGGACGCGGCGTCTTTGACTTGGGTCGCGCACGGCGCGAGCGCAGCCAGGTTCGTGGCCGATGTGGCGGTTGCGGCCATCGTTTCGGCAACGGTGACGTACTGCTCCACCAGCGCGGCGACGACGGCTTGTTGGTCAGCATCGTTGCCGAAACCGTTGCCCAACTCTTCGCTGGGCAGCAGATTCGCGGGATACGACGTGTCGCGCAGCAAATCGCGCGCGACGTTGTTGTACTCGAAGCGCGTCAGACGGCGCATCGGCGCGCGTGTGGTCGTAGTCGTGCACGTGGTGGGTGGAATCGTGCCCCCACCAACGCTGGTGCCGCTGCCGCCGACGCTCGTCGTGCCACCGCCCGCCGATGTGCCGGGGCCGCCGGGCTCACCGCTGAGCTGTCCCGTGCACGCCGCCGTCGAAATGACCGCGAATGTCAGCGCAAACGCGGAAAAAGGCTTGGCTACACCGTGCATGACCACATTCGATTAGTGCGCTCGGCCATTGAGAAACTTTCCGCTTTCATTTGGGGCGGGTGGCGACGACGTCGCGGCAGTCCGGCCAACTGCGAAAAATGCACGCAGCTGGACCGATCAGTGTGAGTGGGGCGAGTCGGTCGAACCAGCAGCGAGAAGGCGACGCACGCAGATCGATGCGAGCGGCGCTCCGCTTCACGGACCTGGACCTACACCCAGTAGGCGCTGCGCAAACGCCGGCCAAAATGGGAGAAAGTTGACGCGCGGGACCGCGTGATACACTCCGCCGGCCGTGAAAGTCCGACTGATCCGAGGGCAACGCTTCGAAGCCGCCCATCGCTTGCCCAAGGTGCCGCCAGGCCACAAGTGCGCGCGCCTACATGGTCACAGCTTCAAGGTGGACCTGGTGGTGTCCGGGATGGTGAACCCAGAAACGGGTTGGTTCATCGACTACGGCGACATCGATGCGGTTTGGCAACCACTGCACGATCAACTCGACCACAACTACCTGAACGAGGTAAGCGGGCTCGAGAACCCGACCAGCGAGAACCTGGCGCATTGGGTGTGGCACAAGCTACGGCCCAGCCTGCCGTCGCTCGAGCGCGTGATCGTGCACGAGACGTGCGACGCGCGCTGCGAATACGAGGGAGACTGATCGATGGCGTTCGCGAAAATCGTCGAGCTTGCGTTCATCGGCTGTGCAGCGCTCGGCGTGTACGGCTTCGTGACCGCCGCCAAAGACGGCGAGACGCGGCGCTCGTGCACGTCACTGTGCGCGCTGCGGCCGGAGTACGCCGCGCGCAACCGGCTCGCGCCTGATTTCGAGCTGCCGTCGATCAATGGCGGCAAGCTGCGGCTCTCGAGCTTGCGCGGCAAGGCCGTGATTCTCAACTTTTGGACCAAGACGTGCCGCCCGTGCCTGGAGGAGATGCCGTCGATCAGCGACTTGGCCAAGGCGCTGAAGGCGCACCCGAACGTGCGCTTGATCACCGTCACCACCGACGAGAATGCCGCTGACGCGCGCGATACGTTGAAGAGCGTGCTCGGCGGCGGTGACCCGCCATTCGAGGTGCTGATCGACGCCGAGAGCAGCGTAGTGCGTGAAAAGTACGGCACCAAGCTGTTCCCAGAGACGTGGTTCATCGACCAACAAGGCGTGATTCGCGCGCGCTTCGACGGCGGCCGCAGCTGGGCCAGCCCGATGACGATCGATCTGGCCGAGAGCCTGAACAACCCGATTCAGTGCAGCGTCACGTTCGAGGGCGGCAAACCGCATGGGCCGATGGCCAACTTGTGCGGCGAGTTCACGCCCGATTCGAACTGACCGAGCGCCTGCATGAAGCAATTCGTCTGCCGCTGCGAAGACGTGACGTTGCATGAGCTGCTCGGCGGTATCGAGCGCGGCCACCGTGACATCGAGTCGCTCAAGCGCTACACCGGCTTCGGTACGGGTCATTGTCAGGGCAAATGGTGCCTGGCAACGTGCGCGCGAATTTTGGCCGAGCAGGGCGGGGACCCCGGGCAGGGCATCACGCCGCGCCCGCCTTACCACCCGGTGTCATTGGCGGAGCTCGCCGGAATCGACCCCGACTGGGGCTGAGCCATGGAAAAACTCGAGAAAAAACTGCTGGCCGCGATGGCCAAGGCGTCAGCCGACTTCCGGATGCTCGAAGCCGGCGATCGCGTGATGGTGGCAGTCAGCGGCGGCAAGGATTCGCACGCCATGCTCTATCTCTTGCGCGAGCTGCAGAAGAAAGCACCGTTCGAGTTCTCGCTGTTCGCCTTGAACGTCGATCAGGGCCACCCGGGCTTTCCGAGCCACGTCTTGCCCGAGTACTTCGAGCGCGAGGGCTACGAGTACGTGATCGTCAAGGAAGACACCTACTCGATCGTCACCGACAAGATCCCGGAGGGCAAGACGTACTGCTCGCTGTGCTCGCGCCTGCGCCGCGGCATCTTGTACACGCAGGCGCAAAAGCTCGGCGCGACCAAGATTGCGCTCGGCCACCACCGCGACGACGTG
>FSUE01000736.1_pt1 | contig 22554 bp, 16 predicted proteins | sample 1637031 | NCBI WGS metagenome assembly FSUE01 (sample SAMEA3914819, study PRJEB12502) | metagenome | biome: forest; material: soil | place: Canada | collected 2010-06-26 | depth 0.3 m | reverse complement strand
GCACTGTCATGGGTGAACATGACGTCAGTCCGGCAGTGCGCTCACGACTGCCCGCCGCCCGAGCGATATTGGCGGTAGGCGGCTGCGAACTCGGGGCCGAAAATTACGGCGAAGGCTTGGCGCTCTTCGGAGACGTTTTCGAACAGCTCGCAGTATTTGTTCCACAGGGCCTTGTGGCGACCGAGCGCCATGTGTCCGCCGGCTTGGCCCTCGACGTTGTCCGGCGATAGCTCCTCCAACAAGGCCTGCACGCCGCGCATGACACCGTCGAGCAGGGCCAGCTGGTGCAGCATCAGATCGGCCAAGATGCCCTCGAGCGCTTGCGGCGCGTCGAACGAGCGCTGTTTAGGGTCGAGCAAGGCGGCCGCCAGCGCGTCAGGAGTGCGGGCTGCCTCGACCGCCAAGTAGGCTTGCGAGCGCTGCTGCGAGCGGCGCAGCGACCGCTGCAGATCCAACGACGACATGAACTGCGAATGCCCCTCGCGCAGTGGGATGAAGCTGCGACAAAACGCGTCCAATGAATCGTGAAGCTTGGTGATGAAGCGGGCGATATCGCCGGTCGTCTCGAGCGACGCGCCCGGAACGAGCGAGCGCGCCATCTCACGCAGCCCGGCGAGCGCCATGCTTTCAGCGCTTAGCCCTTGAAGAAAACCGGTGGCGGCTCGGCCAGCGCCGGCTGCCGCGATCGGCGCCGCTGCCGCCGAGGCTGGGAAACCGGGGGCAGGCTGCAACGGGTAACCGACTGGCGCGTGAGCGGGCGGCGCCAAAGACGGCGGCGGCGGAGGTTGCGAATTGCCATCGAGTAGCGCTCCGGCGTTACCCAGGACCTCCCCCGAAAAGCTCATGGCGCCACGGCTGCCCGGCGCCTCGACCACCTGTTCGAACTCGATCTGCACGCGGACATGGATGCCGATAAAGAACTGGAACCCCGCCGGCTGCAGGTCACACGGCTGATTGGCCGGCACCTGTTGCGGCATCTTCGTGTGCGGGGTGGTGAGGCGCGTGCCGTTCTTGCTGGCGAGATCGGTCAGGCAAAGGCGACCATCGATGTCCTCGATCCGGGCGTGAAAGCTCGACACCGCGTTGTGGTTGATCACGAAGTCATTCAAGCCGTTGCGCCCGACGCGAATCGGCAGAGAACCGAGGCGCTTGCTTTCACCCAGCGGCTGGCCGCCGAGATTGAACACGCTGAGGATGAATACCGTCGCCACGCCGCGAGCCTAGCCGAGGGCTTGCAGGAACGCCGCAACACTTGTTGCGCCCGACGCCAGCGCAGCTTCCACGGCGCCCGGTAACGCCGGTAGCATGTCGACCAGCGCCTGCGCTGGTCGCAGCGTCAGGTCCGCAATTTCCTCGCGACGACCGGTCGGCAGCCACAGCTCGGCCAAGGTTGCCTTGGGTGCTCCGCCCAGGTGCAACATGACAGCGCCGTTGTTGCCGTCATGCGACCAGAACAAGCTGGGGACGGTTTGACGCCAACCGACGCAGCGGCGCACTAAATCGAGCCAGAAACACAGGCCGAGCCCCGAAGCCTGCCCGAGCGGCAACCGCAAGGACAGCGTCGTTTCCGGGCGCTCCACGCGGCGCAGCGGAGCCAGGGTCTCGAGCAACAGGCGCAGACTGGCCCGAGGCTCCGCGAGTGCCGGACCGAGCAGCGCCCACAGCTCGATCAGCGGCAGCTGCGCCGCCCAGTCGGCATACAGCCTGGCCGCCTCCTCGACGTCGGCCGCGGGCTCGAGCCGGAGGTCGCCTGCGAGCTCGGGTTTGCCGGTCTCGAGCGCGTCCAGCACGAGTCGCGTCGATTCGCTCCAAACCGTCTCGAGCACGAACGGGAGCAGCTCGACCTGACTGACGACCTCGGGCGGCAGTCGCAGCGGCGCGCCTACTGCCAGCGGGAACTGCCGACCGGCGCTATCCCTGCTTGGAGCGAGCGCCCCACAAAGTACTTCGTCAGGCGCCGACGAACGCGCCTGAAAGACGAAGCCATACACGGCGCCGTTCGCGAAGGTCGGAGGCCAGTCGGAGCCCGCGCGCGCCGCCGCCCACTCGATGCTCGAGCTCAACCACTCGTCGAAAACGGCAAAGCCTGGCGCCCAGCTAGGCACCGGTAAATATTCGGCCCTTGTCGGTAGTTTCCCGATAAAGCCTGCAGCCCGCGGATTGGCGGTCATGGACCGGCCGCGGCGACCGTCGTGACTGACGCCGGGCAGCGCAGACGGCGAAACATCCCGCGGCCGAACGGGTGCACCGTTTTTGCTGGCCGCACGTCGATCGTGACCGGGGCTTCGCCAGCGCGCGAGAGCGTCCAGGCACCGCTCAGCACTTGGCCGCCTTCAGCCAACGCCGTCCCTGGCTTGAGGCCGCCGGTTTCGAACAAGCGAAACAGACCGAAATCGCCGAGGCGCGGGATCTCGTCGTTGAAGCCCTCGCCCTTGGCTTGAAGAACCGCTCCGCGCGGCGTTCCGGTTCCCGGCCAAACCACCGGCACCCAGCGCTCGGGCTCGTTGCGGTACACGGTTGCGGCGCCGTCGACGGCGAAAGAAATCTCAGCCACCGCGCGACCGGCCGGGTGGATCTTGATGCTGAACGGAACGCTCACCGCCTGAGCCCCACCGAACGTGGCATCGGTGATCTCCGCCGCGATGTTCAGGCATTGCAAGAAATCGGGCCGGAACGGCATCGCGTCGGCTGCCGCCTTCGGCGCGTACGTGTTGCCCGAGCGCTCCAAGCGAGCCGCCAGGCTGGTCGCAAAAAACTTCCAAAGCAGACCGGTTTCGGGCCGAAAGAAATCGCTGAACTCGGCCAATGAAACCTCGGCCGGCACGTCCGCGAACGGATAACGCGGCGCAAGCTTGGTGCTGTAGATCTCCCAAACTTCTTTCTTCCAGCTGTCGCTGAGCGAGCTGAAGTCGGCGTTCATGACGCCAGTGCGGCTACCGCGAATCGGGTTCATCAGCAGCGGGTCCAAAATCATGCGCGTGCGCGGATCGAGCCCGCCCAGCAAGCTTTGCACCGACGTGGCGGTGCGCGAAAGCGCGGCGTCGAATTCCTGGCCCGGGTCGGCCTTGGTCTCCGCAAGCTGACTGAGCGCCGCCTCCAGGTTGGTAAGCTGTGCCAGGTAGAGGCTGAGCTTGGACGGCGCCGCGTCGGCTTTGCCAGCGGAACCTTCGCCGAAACCAAAAATCAGCAGCGGCTCGAACTGGCGTTCGACTGGCGAAACCACGCGCGGCGGCGCGGCCGGGCCGGCGTCGACACCGGCATCGGCGAGCTTGTCTGCGGTCGCAGCCTTGGCCTTTTCGAGCGCCTGGTCAGCCAGCGATTTGGGCGGGGTCACGTCGAGCCGCGCGTTCTCGGACAGCACCTTGAACAACCGCACGTACGGACCATCGGACGCGGACAGCACGCGCAGCTCTTCGAGCGCGCTCTTCATCTCCGACGGCGCGACCACCGACAGACCCGCGATGAATTCGGACCACGCCTTGGTGTAACGGACGAAATACAGCTCGCGCAGCTGTGCGGCGCCCGTCTTCTTGGTGTCGGTTTCGGTCAGCAGCTTTTGGCCAATCACCCATGGCTCCAGCTCCAGGCGCGCGTCCGGAGATTCGAGCAGCCCGCGCACCTTCTGCCAACCGAGCACCGTGTACAGGCCCGGCACTTCGACGTTGCTGCGAGCGTTCCAATACTGAGCCGCCGGACCGAAGAAAATCTTGTCAGGCCGAATCGCGGGCACGCCTTGGGCCGCGGACACGAGCCAGCCGTAGCGCAGCTCTTCGATCGGGACGGCGCTCAGTCGGCCTTGGGCGCCCGAGATGGCGCCGGCGTCCGGCTCGAAGGCAAAGCTCTTATCGGTGCCGAGCGCGTCGATGTAGTACTTGGCGTGGGCCGCGAGCTTGTCCTCATCGGTCGAGGACGACGAACCGAGCGCGTGTGCCCAAGCCTTCGCCAAGCGCGGCGCCGCCCAAGCCGGGTCCAGGTGCTCGGTCTTGGAGAGCATCAAGTACAGCTTCAGATCGTCGTAGGCCGACTGAAAGTTCTGCGAATCCATGCGCACGAGATCCGCCGCCGAGCGCACGTCAGCCAAAATCTGAGCCTGAACCGGCCCTTTAACCAGCGAACGCAGCCGATCCAAGTACACGGCCTTGATTGCGACCAAAAGCTCGGGCGCCGCATACGGCCCGAGGTAGCCACGCAGACGGAACGCTGCGTCGGCTCGTTCGAGCAGCTGCACGCGCCCTACCAGCAGGTCCAGCGCGCCGGCGGTGGCCGTGGCGCCTGCCCCGGGAGCGCGCTCGAGCGTCAGCGATTGCGTCGCGTCGCGAGCGGTGGCTTGCGCCAGATCGCTGTTTTCGACGTAGCTGACCGCAGCTGGAATCACCACCGCGAGCACGGCGATCGCGACCACTGCCGCGGCGACCGCTTGGCGAACCGAGCGACGCCGCAGCCGGGTGGACGAGCCGAGCCCCAAGTCTTTGTCCGGAAAGATGACCTTCTGGAACAGCTCGGTGACGAAGAAACTCTGCGGGGCGGTCGGTCGAGCCTGACCGATCGCTGCCGGGGGCAAGTTGAAACCGCGCGCCATGTTGCCGAGCACGTGGTCGAGCTGGCGTCCGGTTTGCGTTCCGCTCGATAGGTAGAAGCCGCGCAGCAGCGGCGTCTCTTGGTACGGATTGGGGTGGCAAAGCTGCGCCGCGAACACCGAAAGCGGCCGACGCAAAGCCGCGAATTCGAGCGGAAATTGCAGGATACGCGTGCGCACCTCGGCCAGCGGCTCATTCGCGAGGCGGGTGAGCATGCGCGCGTGGAGCACGCGTTCGAGCAACTCGAACTCGCCGTTGATGGCGTGCTCGACGTCCTCCAGCTCCTCTTCGAAGCCGAAGCTTGCGCCCCAGGTTTGGCCGCGCGCCGATTTGCCCAGGTCACCCCAAAAATCCACGAAGCCGGCGATCAGATCGACCTTGGTCAGGACGACGTACAGCGGCAGAACCATCTCCAGGCGCCCCATCAACTCGTCGGCCCGGGCGCGCAGAGTCTTGGCCGTTTCCTCCAGCTCCAGATCGCTCGCGGACAGTAAGTCTTCGACGCTCAGGGCGACGACGACGCCTTCGAGCGGGCGCCGCGGCCGGAATTTGCGCAGCGTGTCCAAGAACGCGAGCCACTCGTCGCGGTCGTCCTCGCCGGTCGCGAGGCGGCCAGCCGTATCGAGCAAAATCGCGTGCGGTGAAAACCACCAGTCGCAATTGCGCGTCCCGGCCGTGCCGCGCACCTTGCTGCCGGCAGCACCAGGCGGTGAGATGAACCCCAGGCCCGATTGAGTGAGCGCCGTGGTCTTGCCCGCGGCGGGCGGTCCGATGATGACGTACCAGGGCAGCGCGTAGAGCGCCGCCTGCCCGCCCTTCGCGCCGAGCCGCGTGCGCTTCAACGCCTCGATTGCGGCCTTCATTTGCGCCTGCAACCGCTGGACCTCGATCCGTCGATCGGGGCGCGCGCTGTCGGCTTGCTGAGACGCCTGACGCAGCAACTCGGTTTCGAGCGCCGAGGCGCGCAGCTTGGCGCGGATTTGGCGCGCGATCAGCACGAGCAAGAACCCGACCACGCACAGCACGCTGACCACGATCGCGATCCAGAGTGGCGCGTGAACGAGCAATACGATGCCCCAAGCGGCAATCGCCAGGATTGCCAGACCGAGGGCGAGCCAGAACATCAACATGCTGCGCTCACTTCACTGCAGGCTGAAAGGCCGCGGCAGGCGCGGCGGGTGGCAGCGCGTCGAGCGCCTTTTGAACGTCCCCATGCACCAAGCGCTCGAGCCCGATCAGCACGCCGAGCGCGATCAGCCCGCCGCCGACGGCGAAGGCGATCAACGGCGCGTTGCTGCTCTTCACCTTGCGAGCTCGATCGCCGGGAACGGCGTGCGGCCCGAGCTTGTCGGAGCGCGGCAAGGAACGCGAGACTTGCTGCAAGGCGGCCTGACTGAAGCCGCTGAGCGCGCTCGGATCGCCGCCGGTTCCGTACTGACCGCGGAAGCCGAGCGCTAGACACAGCTGATACGCTGCCACGGCGTCCGCCCGCCCCTCGCCCAGCAAGCTGCGCAGCCGCGTGAAGAAGTGCTCGCCGGCCGTGTACTGGTTGAACAGCACGAGCTGCAGCGGCTGGCTCATCCATTCGTTGCGACCCGGCCAGTTGGATTTCAGAATCTGCTCGTCCAAAAACGCAACGACGGCGAAGCGCATGTCGGCGAGATCCTGATCCTGCACGCCCGCGGCGCGCGCCTTTCCGACCATGCTGTCGAGCGCCGTCTGCAAGCGCTGACGCAGCTCGGCAGCGCTGCCCATACTGGGCGCCTGGGGAAAGCTCACCGCCAACATCAACACCTCGGCACAAGCCGCATAGACGCGTTGACTCATCGCTTACCTCAGGGCCGCCGCGTCCGCCGCGTAGAGCGCAACCTCGGCGCCCGCCCAATCGCCGTCCGACGGCAAGTAGAGGGCCACCGTGGACGTCTTGGCGACGTCTTCCCAATAGCTACCTTCGCGCGCCACGCGGAAGAAACACACGCCCGGCTTGAGCGGCAACGCGCCCGACGGCGACCACTCGACGCTCACCTTCACGCCACTGCGCGCGTGCTTGACGACGTCGTAGATGTGAGCCCAACCCGCCAGCTTGAGCACGGCCGGTGCGCGTTCGCGCAGCAACGCTTCGGGCATGTTCGCCTTGACGGCGATGAAGAATTCTTGCGACAGCAACTTCGGGTCCGGGACGCGGCCGATGAACATGCCGTCGGGGCGGTGCTCCAGCGCGATCTCGGTGTAAGCGCGCTCGGTGCCGCCCGAGAGCATACGCAGCACGATCGCGAACAGCGATTCGAAGGTGTCGCCCAGCTCGAGGTAGTTGAATTTGGGAATGTCGCTGGGCTCGACGTCAGTGGAGAAGCACCCCAAACCGCTGGCGAGCTGGGCCAGCGCCAGGTACGCCTCCTCGGGATGGGCGCGCGCCGTGTCGAGCAGGTGGTTGAGCACCGGGATCGCCGAGCTCAAGGTTTGGAGCAGCAGGAATTTGCGCACCTCGCTGGTGTGAAAGTCCGCGCCGGTGTTTTGACGACCTCGGCGCTCCGCGAACAGCTGCTGCTGGCGCGCGACCGCGTTGGCGAGCACGCGCCGCACGCCAGACTCCAAGAACGGCGCCGCCGCCAGCTTGAGCACCGGCGGCACGCGCGTGTCGACGACCACGAATTGTCCGGTCTCTTGACGGAGTAGCTCGGCGACCAGCAGCGTGACGAACCCGTCGCGGCGTTGGTTGCCGAACAAGATGCGGAGGTTGGGGCGCGCCCACTCGACCTCCTGCGGCGATGCACCCGAGTTGCTGTCCGAAACGCTGTGCACCTCGCGCGCGTAGCGGCGCATCTCTCGGCCGTCGAGCGAGACCTGCGCGGTGTCCTCACCCGACGAAAGGCCAATGAAAACCTCGATCTTCTGGGCGTCGGTCGGCAGCTCACGCGGCTCGGGTGCGGCAACGCCGGTACCCTCGCCGCACGCGATGCTCGAGCCGTCCGGCCAGATCGCGGTCAGGCGCTGGATGCGAAACTGGCCGGCGGCGAAGCCTCGTTCGTCGATCTTGAGCTCGGTGATGCCCCAGTCGTAGTGACTGATGGCTCGCACGCGATCTTGGACGAGCCCTTCGAAATACTGATCTTGCTGCTGGAAGTGGTGCTGGCTGACCAGCAAACCCTCGGTCCAAATCGGCTTGCGCGTCATGTCAGCGTCCCCCACCATCGCTATCACCGGGTGCCTGTGTACCGCCGCTCGCACCCTCTTCCTCGGCGTCCCGCCCCGCACCGTCCTGGAGCTGCATGCGGTCGAGCCAGACGTGGATTGCGTCGGCCTTGGCGGGGCACGGAGGCTGAGGCTTGGGGGGCGCGATCTCGTACGTCAAGAGCCAGTCCTTGCCTTGCGGCTCACGGAAGAGGGCAACCAGCCCGAGGAAGGCGGCGTCCGGCTTCGGCGCCACGGTAATGGTTTGTTTCGAGCCGGGGAAGATCGTGTGCTGCTCCGAGGACACGACCTCGCCTTCGAGCACCTTGGTGTCGCTTTGCCAGACGTCTTCGAACGACGCCGTGCGCAGGCGCGCGTCACTCTTCAGCTGGTAGACCCGGACCTGGACCGGACGGCCCTCGCCTGACGCGAGCGCGTTGCTGCGCGGGCTCGCCGCGAGCGCCAGCGTCAGCGGCAGCGCCTGACAGGGTTTGGCAGCCTGCGGCGGAGCCGCCGCAGGCGGAGCGCCGCCGCAAGCGACGGCAAAGATGCTGAGGAGCGGAAGCAGGCGCGTTCGCAGCATGAAGGGCCCCTTATACACGAGCCTTGAGCGCTTTTCGGCCGGAAGCCCGCACGATTGGAACAAAACCCGAGCTGCGCGGACTTGACCCGGCGGCGCGGGCCGTGTAGCTCGCAGAGAGCATGAGTGGGCGCTGGGCCACGGGGATGACACTCTGGCAAAGCCGAGCGTTGCGCTTGTTTGCGCGCTGAAGGAGCAATCATGGCCGTTGATATGTTTTTGGAGATCGAGAAACTTGACGGGGAGTCACAGGACAAGACTCACAAGAACCACATCCAAATTATTGGTTGGTCCTGGGCCGTCGCGCAGACCGGTACCAGCGCCACTGGCGGGGGCGCGAGCGCCGGCAAGACAGAGCACAACGACTTGGAGGTCCGCAAGGTCGTCGATCGTGCGTCGCCGGTGCTTTTCGAGTGGTGCTCCAGCGGCCAACACATTGGCTTCGTGAACTTGACGGTGCGCAAAGCCGGTGGCGAAGCGCTCGAGTACCTGATCATTCGCTTGGAGGACGTGCTGATCACGTCGTTCGACGTTGGCGGCGAGCCGAAAGCCGATCAGATCGAAGAGACGATCCGCCTCAACTACGCGCGCGCCTCCATCACCTACACGCCGCAAGAAGCGTCGGGCGCGGGCGGCGGCAAGATCACGGGCGGTTGGAACCTCAAAGAGAACGTCCCGTTCGGGAAGTGACGGCTTGGCTGGCGGACGTCCGCGCAGGCGGACGTCCGAACCGGCTTGCCTGCTCGGCGCCTACGCACGCGCTCACGGGTGCGCGCTAGGCGCCGCGGCAGCTTCAGCTGACCGCGCGCCCAAGTTACGCGCGCAAGCGGCTTGCATCTCGGCCGTGAAGCGTTGACGCCCCCAGTCGAAGTTCCCGGGAGCGCACATGTCGCTCTCGTCGCCAGACTTGAGCAGCTCTTGCAACGTATCGCGCGCTTGCCACACGCTGTCCTTCGGCACTTGCACGGCGAAATTTGGAACCGCGGGTGTGCTGGTGCCCTGGATGTCGAGGTTGAGCCGACGCAACTCATCCAAGCTGAGCGCCGCGGCCCGCGCCACCAGCGTCAGCCGGGTTGACGGCGGCACCTGCAGGTCCATCGTCATTTGCGGCGCACGCTGCTGGATCGCGCCAAACTTGAGGCGCTGCAGGTTGTTCAGGATCAACGCGATCGCCTGGATGGCCGGCGCGTAATCCGCGGTCTCGTCGGGTAACATCTCGGCGTCCACGAGCTCCCAAAAGCCCACGTCGTCGCCCTCGACGCGTTCGAGCCGCGCGGCCAAGCCGAACGGTCCGACGTTGTAAGCCGAGAAGGCCAGATCCCAAGACCCGAACTTGGCGTAGAGGTCGGCGTAATACTGGATCGCCGCGTCGGTCGATTTTTGCGGACTGTGTCGTTCGTCCACCACGCCGTCGATGATGCGCAAGTGATAAGCGCGCGCCGCATCGGGGATGAACTGCCACAGCCCTTCGGCGCCGACCGGTGACTTGGCGAGCGGGTAGCAGCCGCTTTCCGCGTAGGCGACGGCGATCAGGTCCTTGGGCAATCCGTGGCGGATCAGCGCCGACTGAATCGCGTCCTTGTAAGCGCCGCAGCGAAACAGCATCTGTTGGAACGTCTCGCGACCGAGCGGATTCTCCGTGTAAAACTCGAAGCGTTTCTGGACGCGCGGGTCGTCCTCGACGGGCAGCTCCGGCATCTCCAGTCCGGCGAGCCAGCGCGAGCGCAACGCATCCGGAGAATGCGAACGGCGCTTCACGCGTTTCTTGCCGGTCGCGGTCACCAGCTTGCCAACCGAAGCCAGCGTGGCACACGCCGGGCCGGTGCAGCCGGGTTGCAACGCCTGCGCCGCCGTCGATGCCTGCTCTTCGAGCAGCGCCCGCAGCTCGCCTGACTCTTTGCCGCGGCCATGCACCTGGGTGACGAGCGACTTGAAGCGCTCGTCGTCGGTGAGCAGCCGCGAGCGCGGCAGGCTCGAATTGGCTCCCGCTGGCGCGCTCGCGCTGACCGCGGAGCCGGCAGGAGCCCCGCTGCTCGAGGCCGCGCTCGCCGACGGCTCGTCGCGGCGCCGAATCGCCATCACGGCGACCAGCACGATGCCCAACACCACGATGCACACTCCGAGCGCCGCCAACGCGCCGATCCACCAACGAGTCTCGCTCGACTCGCCACGCTGTCGAGCGCGGCCGCGGCTTGGAGAACGCGCTCGTTCGGAGGTCGACGACACCGGGGACGGAGTCTTTTGCAGCGAGCGCCGACCGTCGCCGCTCGGCGAGCGACCCCGCGGCGGTGGTGATTCGAAAGGCGGCTCCCCACCGTTGCCGCCGGGCACGTCGCGAAACTGCGGCAAGCCTCCGCTCATGCCGCCGCTCCCGCCACGCAACGCTGGCAGGCCGCCGTAGCCGCCGCCGAGCGCCGGGGGCGGCGTCGCGACCGCGCTGCTGCGCTTGTGCAAGCCGAGCATCGACGACGAGTCGCCGCCGTGCGCGGGCGCGGGCGCTGTTCCGGGCGCTGTCGGCTCTTTCCGACCGAATGCCCGCAGGCCGAGCACCGACCGGACGAGCAGATTCGGTTGCCCCGGCCGACTGGGCGCAACCGGCACCGGGGCATGCGAGAACGGGGGCGCCGCGGGGTTTCCCACGGGCGACGGGGCGACGGCCGGAGGCGATGCGCTGATCGGCAACGGGCGCAGCGCGGCGGCCGGAGGCGCCGCCGGCTGCAGCGACGCCGCCACAGGGGCAGCGACCATCGGGGACAAAGCCCCGGCCGAGGTCAGAAAACGCGGGGGTTGCAGCGAAGCGGCCGGTACGCTGGGCACGCCCGTCGGGGCGAGCTGGCTCGACAGCAGCGGCGGCGGGCTGAGCAGGCCCGGAGGGGCGAGCGGCGGTTGGGCCGCCAGCATTTCGTGCGCTGGGAGCGAGGCTCGGGCGCTTGCCAAAAGCTCCAGAACCACGCCGAGCTGCTGGCGTGCGGCGCCGGGCTCAGCAGACGCTTGGGCCAAACGCGAAAGCTCCGACAGATGGTGGGCCACGCCGCCGAACCCCACGCTCCGCGAAGGCGCTTCCAGCGCCTTCGAACGCTGAATCAGGCCATAAAAAGCCGGGCCGCGGCCGAGCGAGGGTGCGGCCAAGGCCCGCTCCCACTCCGCAACGCAAGCGGCGAGGGCGGCGACGAGGTCCGGTTTGGCCCACCCAGGCCGCAGCAAGCCTTGCTCACCATCGTTCACAGGTCGATCCCACGAGGTGCTTAGCACATTCCCGCTGGAGTTTAGGCCGACGGCCTTGCGCCAGGCCCGCTTCACAGCGGCCTTCGGCCGCAGGCAAGTTGACAATCGGCCACCGCCGTCTGCAAATGCCGAAAACGCTCGGGTTGGACGTCAGCATGGCCCTTCTGGACATTGGAAATTTGCTCGCCCCGATCGCGGGAGAGGCACCCGCGGGACCGAACCTGGAATACGATCCGGCGTTCGCGGCGCTCGAAAGGGCGGCGGCCGGTAAGCCGGAACAGGTCATCGGCGGCACGACGACCCCGGCGGAGCCGCCGGATTGGAATCAGGCGCTCACGGCGTCGCTGGAGCTGCTGGGCCGCACCAAGGACCTGCGCGTGGCCGTGCTGGCCACCCGCGCGCTGCTGTATCGGCATGGGGTCGAAGCGTTCGTCGAGGGGCTGGGCCTACTGCGCGGCTTGCTCGAACAACACTGGGCCAGCCTGCACCCGCAGCTCGATCCGGACGACAGCAACGACCCGACCATGCGCGTCACCGCGCTGGCCTCGCTGTCGACCTCGACGTTGATGATGGCGCTCCGCACGGCAGCCCTGGCCGACTCCAGAGCCCTGGGCCCCGTCGGCATGGCCGACCTCTTTCCGTCCAGCGGCAGCCCGGACGCGGCTCGCATCGGTGGCGTGTTCGAGTCGGCAGAATTGCCGGTGCTCGAAGCGACTTCCCTGGCGCTGGCCGACGCGATCGGCCATTTGCGCACGATTGACGCGGTGTTCGAAACCCAAACCGGCAACCGCGGCCCCGACTTCGCCGGTCTGCTCGAGTACTTCATTAAGGGCCATCAGGCTTTCGAGCAGCGACTGGCGCCGCGCCGCCCGGTCGCCGCCACCGGCGCGGCTACGTCCGACGGCTCGGTGGCCGCCGCTGCCCCCCCACCACGGGGCCTGAGCGGTGATATCCTGACGCGCGAGGACGTGATGAAGGCGCTCGACAAAATCTGCGAGTACTACGCGCGGCACGAGCCGGCGAGCCCGGTGCCGCTGATGGCGCAACGCTGCAAGAAGCTCGTAACCATGAGCTTCATCGAGATTTTGAACGAGATGGCGCCTGACGGCGTCAAGCAAGCCCAACTCGTGGTGGGTAAAGCCGATGGCTAAGAATGGGTGGGGCACTCGCCCCGGGAAAAGCGTGTGACGAAGAACGGAGTCTAGGACATGAGCAGCCAGAAGTTCATTGCTCGCAATCGAGCACCGCGTGTGCAGATCGAATACGACGTCGAGCTCTATGGGGCCGAGAAGAAGGTCCAGTTGCCGTTCGTCATGGGGGTTCTATCGGACCTCTCCGGCAACGCAGGCAAAGAGCAACCACCGGTGGCGGAGCGCAAGTTCACCGACATCTCGGTCGACAACTTCGACGACCGCATGAAAGGCGTCCAGCCGGGCGTCAAGATGCGCGTGCCCAACCAACTGACGGGTGACGGCGAGCTTGCCGTCGAGCTGAAGTTCGAGAGCCTGGGCGACTTTTCGCCAGCGGCCGTAGCCAAACAAGTACCTGCGCTCGCCAAGTTGCTCGAAGCTCGCCAGCAGCTCGCGAACCTGATCACGTACATGGACGGCAAGTCGGGAGCCGAGGAGCTGATCGCCAAGGTGCTTCAAGACAAGAACCTGCTCGAGTCCCTGGCCAAGACCCCCAACGCGGCGGATGAGCCCGCCAAGAGCGAGTGAACATGAGCGACCCAGAACAACAGAAAGCCGGCCAGGTCGCAGTCGAGACTGCCGAAGCCAGCGATTTCGCGAGCCTCTTGAACAAAGAGTTCAAGCCGCAATCGACGCGCGCCCGCGAAGAGGTGGAGTCGGCCGTGGCGACCCTCGCGCAGCAGGCGCTCGGCACCGCAGCCACCATTTCGAGCGATGTCGTGGCCTCGATCCAGGCGATCGTCGCCGAAATCGACAAGAAGCTGAGCGCGCAGGTCAACGAGGTCATGCACAACGCCGACTTCCAGGCGCTGGAAGGCTCATGGCGCGGGCTGCACTACCTGGTCAACAATTCCGAGACCGACACGATGCTCAAAATCCGTGTCATGAACATCTCGAAGAAGGACCTGCAAAAGACGCTCAAGCGCTTCAAGGGCGCCGCCTGGGATCAGAGCCCGGTGTTCAAGAAGCTGTACGAGCAAGAGTACGGCCAGCTCGGCGGCGAGCCGTACGCGTGCGTCGTGTCGGACTATTATTTCGATCACAGCCCGCCGGATGTCGAGACACTCGGCGAGCTGGCAAAGATTGGCGCCGCTTGCCACGCGCCGATCTTGACCGCCGCGGCACCCTCGCTGTTCGGGATGGAGAGCTGGGGTGAGCTGGGCAACCCGCGCGATCTGCAGAAGATCTTCACCACCCCCGACTACGCCGCCTGGCGCTCGCTGCGCGAGAGTGAAGACTCGCGTTACCTGGGTGTCACGATGCCGCGCTTCTTGGCGCGCCGCCCCTACGGCGCGAAGTCGGACCCGGTCGAGGAGTTCGGCTTCGAAGAAGAGACGACCGGGCAAGACTCCAGCAAATACACCTGGGCCAACTCGGCCTACGCGATGGCAGTGAACATCAACCGTTCGTACAAACTGTACGGCTGGTGCTCACGCATTCGCGGCATCGAAGCAGGTGGCGCGGTCGAAGGCTTGCCGACCCACACCTTCCCAACCGACGACGGCGGGGTCGACATGACCTGCCCGACCGAAATCGGCATCAGCGACCGCCGCGAGGCAGAGCTGGCGCGCAGCGGCTTCATGCCGCTGATTCACAAGAAGAACACCGATCTGGCCGCGTTCATCGGCGCGCAGTCGCTGCAAAAGCCAGGCACGTACGACGATCCGGACGCAACCGCCAACGCGGCGCTGGCGGCTCGGTTGCCGTACCTGTTTGCCACCTGCCGCTTCGCCCACTACCTCAAGTGCATCGTCCGCGACAAAGTCGGGTCGTTCAAGACCTCGGAGGACATGCAGAAGTGGCTCCAAAAGTGGATCACACAGTACGTGGACGGTGACCCCGCGCACTCCAGCGAGGAGACCAAGGCGCGGCGCCCACTGGCCGCCGCCCAGGTGGTAATCGAGGAAGATCCCAGCAACCCGGGTTACTACAACTCGAAGTTCTTCCTGCGCCCGCACTACCAGCTGGAAGGCCTCACCGTATCGCTGCGCTTGGTCTCCAAGCTGCCGTCCGCCAAGGCGTCCTGAACTTGCCCCCCCGCCAAAACCTCAAAGGCAACCCGCCCGCCCAGTTCGGCGTTTGGGCGAGGCTTTCGCGAGGACAGAAGCGGAGCGTACTTGAGTACGTGAGCATCGGACCGCAGCGAAAACGAGCCGAAGTGGACGGAGTCCAGCTAGCTGGACGGAGTCAACGGAGGCCTACCGCCCGAGCCGAAGGCGAGGGAGCGCCGAAGGCGCAGTGCAGCCCAAACCCGAAATCGGCGGACGTGGCCGCCGGTTGAGGTGGCGGTAATTCATGGCGGAGCTGACCCCGAAGGAGCGCCTTCAACCTTCCTTGCTCGACCGGCTCACTGACAACGAGCCGGAGCGCAAGGTCGAAGGCCGCGACCTTCGGGTGCTGTCTCCGCAGCGACTCCGCGAAAGCGTTCGCCGCGATCTGACGTGGCTGTTCAACGCGGTCAATCTGGCTGCGGCTCAAGATTTGTCTGGGCACGCCGACGTCGAGCGCTCGACGTTGAACTACGGGCTGCCTGATCTATCTGGCAAGTCGTCGGCCGGCGTTCACCCGACGACGCTCGAGAAGCAGGTGCGCCGTGCGATTTGGGAGTTCGAACCGCGCCTGATGAAGGAAACCGTACGCGTCAAACTGGTGCAAGACACCAAGGCCTACGGTCCCAACGCTTTGTGCGTACTGATCGAAGCCGAGCTGTGGGCTCAACCTCTGCCGTTGAGGTTGTTCCTGCGCACGGATTTGGACCTCGAAACTGGCGAAGCGCGCGTCACCGACGTGACCGGGCAGGCAGGCTGAGGTTTGGATCAGCGGCTGCTCACTTACTACAATCGCGAGCTGCAGTACCTGCGCGAGCTCGGCGGTGAATTTGCCAAACACTTCCCGAAGATCGCCGGGCGCCTAGGCCTCGACGAGTTCGAGTGCACCGATCCTTACGTCGAACGTTTGCTGGAGGGCTTCGCGTTTCTTTCGGCGCGTGTGCAGCTCAAAATCGACGCTGAGTACCCGCGCTTCACGCAGGGACTGATGTCGCTCTTGGCGCCCCACCTGCTGGCGCCAACGCCGTCGCTGGCCGTCGTCCAGCTGCAGCCGGGCGCCAACCACCCTTTGCTCAGCGAAGGCTTTCGGATCCCACGCGGGACCGCGCTCAAGGCGAATTTGGGGCGCGGCGAGCAGACCGCGTGCGAGTACCGCAGCGCCCACGAGGTCGAGCTGTGGCCGCTCGAGATCACGTCGGTGACGCACCCCGTGCACGTGGGTGACCTGGGCGACATTCCGGTCGCTTCACGCAAGCCGGTACGCAGCGCGCTACGCATCAAGCTGCGCACGCTCTCGGGAGCTCCGATTCGTGAGCTGTCTTTGGGACGGCTGCCGCTGTTTCTGCGCGGGCCGGAGCAGCTGGGCATGCGATTGTACGAGCTTTTGGCGGGCAACGCCATCGGCCTGGTGGCACGTGACGCGCGCGGCGCGCGCTGCGGCTTCATCCCCCACGCGCCCTTGCGCGCGATGGGCTTCGGCGATGAAGAAAGCCTGCTCGCGTACGAGCTACGGTCATTTCAGGGCTACCGGCTGCTGCACGAGTATTTCGCGCTGCCTCAGCGCTTTCTGTTCGTCGAGCTGAACGGCTTGGAGGCTGCGATTCGCGCCTGCTCGACTTCCGAGATTGAGCTGTGCGTGCTGCTTGGCAAGCACGACCCGCACCTGGCACCGATCGTGTCGGCGGAGCACGTCGCGCTGCACTGCACGCCGATCATCAACCTGTTCCCGAAGAAGGCGGATCGTATCCACCTGAACGAACGCGAGAACGAGTATCACGTGGTCGCCGACCGCACCCGGCCGGTCGACTTCGAGGTGCATTCGATCACCTCCGTCATCGGCATGGGCGCGCAGACCAACGCGACGCGCCCGTTCCTGCCGTTTTACGCGTGTACCGAACGGCAGACTTCCGAGAATCAAAGCTATTTTACGCTGCACCGCCAGCCGCGCTTGATCTCCTCGCGCCGCCAAGTGACCGGCCCGCGTTCCACCTACGCCGGCAGCGAAACCTTCCTCTCGCTGGTCGACGGCGAGGAAGGCCCCTACCACACCGACCTGAAACAACTGTCGGTCGACACCCTTTGCACCAACCGCGATTTACCGCTGCTGATGAGCCTGGGCACCGGCAAGTCCGACTTCACGCTGGAAACCGGCGCGCCCGTCGAATCGGTGCGCTGCCTGGTGGGTCCTTCGGAGCCGCACGCTTCGCCAGCGTGGGGCGAAAGCTCGTGGCGCTTGGTCAGTCACTTGTCGCTCAATCACCTGTCGGTCAGCAACGCTCAAGACGGCCTCGGCGCTGCGCCGCTGCGGCAGTTGCTCCAGCTGTACGCCGACCTGGGGAGCGTCACCGTGCGTCGTGAAATTGAGGGCGTGCGCGCGATCCAGAGCGCGTCCGTCACGCGTCGGCTGCCGTTCGACGGGCCAGCCAGCTTCGCGCGCGGCCTCGAGCTCACGCTCGACTGCGACGAGGCGTATTTCGAAGGCGGCAGCGCGTTCTTGCTCGGTGCCGTGCTCGAGCGCTTCTTCGAGCGCTTGGTCGGCCTAAACTCTTTCACTGAAACCGTGCTCAAGACCCCGCAGCGCGGAGAGATCATGCGATGGCCGGCGAGACTCGGACAGCGTTCGATAGCGTAGCTTGGCTGAAAGCCCTCGGGCTGACGCCGCACGCGTTCGACTTCCATCAGGCGTTGCGGCGCGTCGAGGTCGCGTTCAAGCAGCTGCCGCGTTGGGGTGAAGCCGCCAAGCCGCGCGACGAGCCGATGCGGTTGGGGCAAGATCCGACGTTCGACTTCGTACCGTCGGCAGTGCGTGGCTTTGCGCCGCCCACCGACGACGTTCCGGCGCGACTGTCGGTCGGCTTTTTGGGTCTCTTCGGCCCGCAGGGCCCGCTGCCACTTCATTTGACCGAGTACGCGCGCGATCGGATCCGTCACGCCGGCGACACGACCTTCGCCGCCTTCGTCGACATCTTTCACCATCGCATGCTGGCCATCTTCCACCGAGCGTGGGCGCGCAGCCGCCCGACGGTGAGTCGCGACCGGCTCGAGGACGATCGGTTTCGAACCTACGTCGGCGCCGCCTTCGGTCACGGGCTACCCGCGCAGGCCAACATCGACGCCGTGCCGGATCGCGCCAAGCTCTACTTTGCAGGCCTGTTCGCGATGGCCTCACGGCCGCCGGACGGCCTACGTGCGGTACTGAGTGGCTATTTTGAGCTGCCGGTCACGGTGCGTGAGTTCATGGGCGAATGGCTGGTCCTCGGCGACCAGGACCGTTTCCGCCTGGGGTACTCGCCCGAGGTCAGCCGCCTGGGTCGCACCGCGGTGCTCGGGCGGCGGGTGTTCAGCCGCGGTCACAAGTTTCGCGTCGTTCTGGGTCCGCTGCCGGAGCGGGACTTCGCTCGCTTTTTGCCGGGGCAGCCCGGCCTCGAGCAGCTCGGTTCATTGGTCAGGGCTTTCGCGGGCGGCCACCTGGCTTGGGATTTGGAGCTAATTCCCGCCAACGACGCCTTCACCCAGCTGCGGCTTGGCCGGGCGGGCCGGCTCGGCTTGAGCGCGCTGCTCGGATCGGGCCGTCCCCAGCGCGGTCTGACGAACGTGATCGTCGATCCGAACACGAATTCGACCGAACGTACGCTACCGTAGCGCCGCGCGGGCGAGAGGGTCGCTCACGGCATCCGGGAGAAGCGTCGTGTCGGAAATCAATCGCAGCACCTTGTTCGGCAAGCTCGGGCAGCTCCCGTACAAGGCCATCGAGAGCGCCACGCTGTTCTGCAAGATGCGCGGCAACCCGTACGTGGAGTTGTCGCATTGGTTGCATCAGCTCTTGCAAGCTGCCGACTCGGACCTGGTCCGGCTGCTGCGGCATTTCCAAATCGACTCGGCGCGGCTGGCCAAAGACCTGACCGAAGCGCTCGACCGCCTGCCGCGAGGCGCAACGTCCGTTTCCGACCTCTCGACGCACGTCGAGGAATCGGTCGAGCGTGGTTGGGTCTACGCCACGCTGCTGTTCGGCGAGGCGGAAGTGCGGAGCGGGCACTTGCTGGTCGGCTGGCTCAAGACCAACCAACTCAAGAACGCGCTGTTCGCGATCTCCAAAGAGTTCGTGAAGATCAAGCTCGACGACCTGGTCAGCCGCTTCGCCGAGCTGTTGGCGGATTCGCCAGAAGCGCAGAGCGCCCGTAGCGGCAGTGCCAGCGGCCCGCCGGCGAGCAACGGCGACGCGATCGCGCCCGCTGCGATGGGCAAGCAGCAAGCGCTCGCCAAATACTCGACCGATCTCACCGAGCGCGCGCGCTCCGGTGAAATGGACCCCATTACCGGTCGCGACGACGAGATCCGCCAGATTATCCAGGTGCTGCTGCGCAGGCGGCAGAACAACCCGATTCTCACGGGGGAAGCGGGCGTCGGCAAGACGGCGGTGGTCGAGGGCTTCGCCCAACGCATCGCGTCCGGTGACGTACCGCCTTCGCTCAAGGACGTCACGCTGCGCACGCTCGACATCGGCCTGTTGCAGGCCGGCGCCAGCATGAAGGGCGAGTTCGAAAATCGCCTGCGCCAGGTGATCGACGAAGTGCAGTCGTCGCCCAAGCCGATCATCCTGTTCATCGACGAGGCGCACACGCTGATCGGCGCCGGCGGCGCTCAAGGTACGGGCGACGCCGCCAACCTGCTCAAGCCCGCGTTGGCGCGCGGCAAGCTGCGCACGATCGCCGCCACGACCTGGGCCGAGTACAAGAAATTCGTCGAGCCCGACCCTGCGCTGACGCGTCGCTTCCAGGTCGTCAAGGTCGAAGAACCGAGTGAGGCCAAGGCGATCGCCATGTTGCGCGGCACGGCCAACGTGCTCGAAAAGCATCACCGCGTGCAGCTGCTCGACGAAGCGCTGGAAGCCGCGGTCAAGCTGTCCAAACGCTACATTCCGGATCGCCAGCTGCCCGACAAGGCGGTCAGCTTGCTCGACACCGCCTGCGCGCGCGTCGCCGTCAGTCAGCACGCCATCCCGCCCGAGGTCGAAGACAGCCAGCGCCGCATCGAATTGCTGCAGCAAGAGCTCGAGATCATCGCGCGCGAGCGGGCGATCGGTATCGACTCCGGCGCGCGCGAGGGCGACGTCGACCGCAGTCTCGGTGAAGAGAAAAAGGAGCTCGAGCGGCTCGAAGGGCGCTGGCGTTCCGAAAAGGCGCTCGTCGATCGCATCTTGGCGATCCGCGCCCAGCTGCGCGCCCCCGAGCCAACCAAGGCGGCAGCCGAAAAGGAACTGGATCCCCCGCCCCCGCCCTCGCTCGATGGCGGCGATCAGCGCCAAATACTGCTCGGCGAGCTGAAGGGCCTGTCGGCAGAGCTCACCCAGTTGCAAGCCGAGAGCCCGCTGATCTTCCCCACCGTCGACGCGCAGTCGATCGCCAGCGTGGTCGCAGACTGGACCGGTATCCCCACCGGCCGCATGGTGAAGAACGAAATCGAGACCGTGCTGCGACTGCACGAAGTGCTGGGCGAGCGTGTGATCGGCCAAGATCACGCGCTCGAAATGATCGCACGTCGCATCCAGACTGCGCGCGCCGGACTGGAGAATCCGACCAAACCGATCGGGGTTTTCTTGTTGGCTGGCCCGTCAGGCGTCGGCAAGACCGAGACCGCGCTCACCTTGGCCGAAGCGCTCTACGGTGGCGAGCAGAACGCCATCACCATCAACATGAGCGAGTTTCAGGAGGCGCACACCGTCTCCACGCTCAAGGGCGCCCCGCCCGGGTACGTTGGCTACGGCGAAGGCGGCGTGCTGACCGAAGCCGTACGTCGCAAGCCGTACAGCGTGGTGTTGCTCGACGAGGTCGAGAAGGCGCACCCCGACGTACACGAGGTCTTCTTCCAGGTGTTCGACAAGGGCTGGATGGAAGACGGGCAGGGCACGCGCGTCGACTTCAAGAACACCGTCATCTTGCTCACCTCCAACGTCGGTAGCGAGCTGATCATGAAGATGGCGGCCAACGGCGAGAAGCCGGATCCAGCCAAGATCGCCGAGGCGCTGCGTGGCCCGCTGCTGGAGGTATTTCCAGCCGCGCTGCTCGGACGTGTCGTGGTCATCCCCTATTACCCGCTGAGCGACGAGATGCTGGGCAACATCGTGCGTTTGCAGCTCGACCGCGTGAAGAAGCGCGTCACCGAGCGCTACCAAATCCCTTTCAGCTACGATCAGGCGGTGGTCGACCTGATCAGCAGCCGCTGCACGGAGCTCGAGAGCGGCGGCCGCATGATCGACGCAGTCCTGACCAACACTTTGCTGCCACAGCTGAGCCGCGAGCTCTTACTCCGCACGCTCGACGGCAAGCCCCCGGCACGGGTCGCGGTATCGGTCGCCGGTTCGGAATTTGCCTACAGCTTCGAGTGACCGGACTCCACACGGGCGGTTTGCGCGTTTTGGTTTGCGGCCCGGCCGGTGGCCGGGATAAATGGCCGCCGTGCAGGGAAAACTCGGGCTAAACGGGATCAAAATCGCGGGCCTTTTGCTGGCGGCTTCGTTGACGCTGCTGGCTACGCCGGCTCACGCGCAACAACCGCCGGAGCGCAGCCAGGGCTGGAAGGACGCGACCAACGTCCTCACGCTGTCCTCGCTCGGCATCCAGCTGCTGATGCCGCGCGTCTTCTATTCGGATCCCGAGGTAACGGTGGGCTGGAAGGCGCGCTGGCACGCCTCCGTCCTTGCCCCGAGCATGACGTTGATCGCCGTCGGCCTGGTCAATGAACAGTTTCTCAAAGACTCGTTCAAAGGCCACCGGCCTGGCTGTGACGACATGACCCAGGGCAGCGCGGGCTGCACCAGCTACGGCATGCTCTCGACGCATAGCTACTTGGCAGGCTCGGCTTTCGGCCAGGGCCTCGGCGTGTTCTTGGTCGACACCATCAAGTGGAACGACGGGCGGTTGAACGGCGGCTCGCTGGCGATGAACGTCGGCGTCCCGGCCGTGCTCGGCGTGATCACGACGGTCGGTCGTAGCGCGGGCAATTGGGAAACTGGCGGCCAAGCCTGGGCCAGCACCGGCATCGGCGCGGCGCTCGGGCTCGGCATGGGCGCGCTGTACGCGCTCGCGCAGCGCCCCGAGTGCGGCTACGGCGGCGACCTCATTTGTTGGTAGGTTTGCCGCGCGTGGACGGCTTCGGCTCAGCCGGTGCCGCGGGCGCTGGCGGCGCGCTGGCGGTCGTCTCGCCGGCAACCTGAGCCCACAGCGAAGGCACGCTCGACTCGAGCTGCCCGCCCGCCGAAAGCTTGAACACGCGCTCCAGATCACTCTTGCGTACGGTGCCTTGATTGGGATCTTGCACCAGCACCTGCTCGACGACACGCATGCCCTTTTCTTGAAAGACGGGCGTCGCGGTCAGCTTGTACTTCGACAGCCCTGGCAAGCCGGGGAACGGTCGGTAGTCGACGCGATCGAGCGGCAACGACGCCGCGCGGTTCAACCGGCCCGCGCCGAGCACGAACACCGTGTACGAGGTCTCGCACGGCTGGCCCGGCTTGACGTCGCCGCCGCAACCCTCGTCGGTCGCGGTGACCAAAATCCGCGAGCCCATGCGCTCGAGACTGAGCCGCGTCGTCTTGAGCTTGCCACGATAAGCGCCGGTTCCGTACACCTCGGCGTAGCCTTCGCGCGAACGCACGAGCGCCAGCGGTCCGGCAGACGAGCCATCGGCGAAATCGAACGTGCGCAGCCAGACGACGCGAAAGCCGTCCGGGCCGGGCGTGACCACCGCGTGATCCGGCTTGGCGG
>FSUE01000842.1_pt1 | contig 22630 bp, 22 predicted proteins | sample 1637031 | NCBI WGS metagenome assembly FSUE01 (sample SAMEA3914819, study PRJEB12502) | metagenome | biome: forest; material: soil | place: Canada | collected 2010-06-26 | depth 0.3 m | reverse complement strand
CTACGGTCGCATCTTCGTGTGGATTGAGCAGCTGCCCGACGCCAAAATCGAATACCGGCATTGGGTGACCGTCGAAATGCATCCGAATAACGGGCCCGTCCTGCGCGTGCTCGGCGGCGAGACCCCGCCCAACATCGGTGCGAACGCCAACGACATCACCAAGCAAAACAGCGCCATGTTCGACCTGATCACGCCGGGCGAAGACCGAAGGCGCGAAGACAACGTCAACATTGGCGCGAAAAAGTGGTTCTGCTTCGAGTGGTCGCTGGACGTCGGCGCCAACAGCTACCGCATGTGGCTCGACACCGCGCCAATGCCCGGCGCCAATTGGGATCACTCGAACCCCGCTTACACGTTCCAACCACTCAGCTACTTGTGGCTCGGCTGGACCGACTGGCACAACGACTCGGCCAACTGGGAAGTGTACTTGGACGAGGTCGCGCTCGATTCGAACCGCATCGGCTGCGACCGCTGAGCCGTCACGATTTTCTTCTGCCCACGCTGTCCTGGAGGCCGCATTTCCGACCTTCTACGCGCAGCACCAACTCACTTTCAACGCCGTGTTGCATACCGGCGTCGGGTTTTGAGGCGAGCACGCTCGTTGCGACGCGGCACACGATAGCGACCGGCTCCGACCCGCAGCGTCATCTCCGTTTGCGCGGCGCCTGCTGCGTTGCGCTGCGACGCTGACGCCCGACGCTGACGCTAACGTGAGACGCTGACACTGAACCGTCGCAAGAGTGTGCCGACAAACCGATTGACGCATCCCAAGAGACGCTTCATAAAACGACGCGGAGGTCGTGGTCATGCAGAACCGCGAGCAAGGTTTCGGGCGAGAGGTGGCTAGCGAGTCGTGGGAACCCGTCACGCACGACATTCCTGCGCTCGAGCTGCAGTCCACCAACGGCAGCGTACGGCTCACTGAATTTTGCGCCGAACGAGCCGTTTTGTACGTGTATCCAGCGACTGGCGTGCCGGGGCGTGATCCAGCAATCGACCCCGCGCCTGGCTGGGACGACATTCCTGGTGCCGCTGGTTGTACGCCGCAGTCGTTGGGGTTCAAGAGCGCCTACGCCGATTTTACGCGCCAGGGCATTCGAGTGGCCGGCGTGAGCACTCAACCTTTGGCAGAGCAGAAGGACTTCGCGCTACGTCATCAGCTCCCCTTCCCGCTGTTGTGTGATGAAGAGCTCGCTCTGCAAGCCGCGCTCGCGCTGCCCAACTTCAAAATCGGCAATCGAACGTTTCTGAGACGGCTCGTGCTCTACCTCGAAAGCAATCGCATCCGCCACGTCATCTCGGCCATCGTTTCGCCGACGGACAGCGCGCGGCAGATGTTGGAGCTGTTGGAAAAGGAAAAGAAGCGCTCGGGCTAGCGCACCGTCGCAGCGTCATTGTCAGGTCATTTGGGTGCGGGGCCGTAGCACACGGATCCTTTGAACGAGCGTGGGGCCACACGTTGGGGCTCGTAACTGCAACGAAAAGGAGAGAGTGATCATATGCAAGGCAACGAATCAGTCCGACACCAGGCGAGCACGCCTGAAGGCAACGAGGAGAGTGAGCTGGCAGGTAGCGTGAAAGTGGCGACCACCGTGAAGGCCGGCGTCCTCTTCCCTATCGACTCGTTCACGAATATCTCCAAGATTAACATCCGCTATTTCAGCGGAATTTCCTCGGTATTGGTGCGCTAACCGACCGTCGCGTGCGAGGCACGCCGGCCCGGGCAAGGCTCCGGGTCGGCGTGATTCTCCCACCCGACTGCGAGGCAGGAGATAGCGATGCTACAGGGGTTTCTGAGGAGTGGCGTAGACGTGGAGCACGGCGCCGAGCACGTCACGTTGGCGGCGGGCCTGCGCTATATCGATTTTCCCAAACAGCTGGTGGAACGCAATCCGGCGCTCTCCTCGTTCCTTCGTCGCGAAGCCGCGCGTGATGCGCTGCAGTCGCCGGACCTGGCGGAGGCCGTGGCCGTCCTCGAAGCGTACAAGTGTTTGCAGCCTGCTACGAACCAGCCACAGTACAGCGCCGCCGAGCTCAAGGAATGGTTCTCGCCGGTAGCCGAGGACTGGTATCGCAGGTACTACCAGCACCCGGTCTGGCACAAGCTGCGCACGCGCTCGCTTTCGCCGAGCGGGGTCATCACTTGGGTGATCCACAACTATCATATCTCGCGCGCCGCAGGCATCAGCGACGCTCGCTGTGCCAGCTCGCGGAGAAGTCAGCAACTTTACGAAGCCTTCGCCAAAAACACGCTCGAGGAGTACTGGCACTGCGACGCCTTCTATTTCGTGCGCCACGAAGGGCTGACCGTGTCCGACGCGCAGGTCAAGGCCTACGTGCCCACGCCCGGCAGCCTGGCGTTCGAGCAATTGACGTACCAACTGGCGGAGACGGACTGGCTTTCGCACTCGCTGGTGACGCTGTTCCAAGAATCCAGCATCAAGTTCTACGATGAAGCGCGAGCCTTCTACGCGCGGGTAGAGAGTGAGTACAATCTAACTGGTTTCTTCGATTCTTGGGTGCGGCACATGGACCTCGACCGCGCCTACGCGCACGTCGACATGGTGGGCAGCGTGTTCACGGACAGCACGCTGCTGCCGCGGCGCTCGGCTTGGCGCACGCTCGGGCTGGCGCGCGCTGCGTTCGAGTTCTTGTACCGCGCGCTCGATGACATCTTGGAGCACGAGGCGCTCGGCCAGCCGTGCCTGCGGCTTCCGGTTCAAAACGCAGCCCTCGACCCGCAGCACAGCGCCCTGGTGCGCGATGCCGGCGTCACGGCGCGGCGCGCGCTGGGTCCGGTCACGCCTGCGACGCTCACCACGGCCTTGGTCGACGCCGGGCTCTGCAGCCCTCCGGCCGGCGCCAACCAAACGCACGCCGCTGACCGCGAGTACCTGAGGCAAGAGCTTACCCGTTCGCTGTTTCGAGCCGCCGGACGTGCGCGCAGTCACGACGAGATCGTGACGTTCGGCAACCTGGCGCGGAAGAGCTTCGCGGACCCCGTGCGCCCGGCCCAGGCGGAGCGAGACTACCTGCCGCGCTCGGCGTGGGCCGTGGCGCTGGCCAATCTGTTTCACGAAATCTCCGTGCGCCCGCTCGAGCACGCGTTCCTGTGCTCTTTCGGCCTCGAGCTGGCGCGCGCCACCGACGTTGCCCGCTGGCTGCCGGTCGACGACGTCGGCGCCAAATGGCTGACCAAGCTATTGATGACCGAAGCCGCCGCTGAGCTGGATATCAACCGGCTGGCGACGCTCGCGCTGCAACTGCGCGAGCTATTCGGGCGCTGGCACGCGGATCCGGGGCTTGATCTGGGGGCGGACTTCGGTTTCGACATGTCCGAGCTCGGAGCAGAGCAAGCGCCATGAGCTGGCTTGCCAGCGGCTCAGAAGCCTTCGAGCTGGTTGGCACGTACCAGGTGCAGAGCAGCCGCAAGCGCGTTGCTTCGTCGGTACGCGGTGAGTTTCTCCGTGGTCCTGAGCTGCTCGACGCCGCGATCATGAACGACGACCTCAGCGCCGACCCGCGTTGGTCGGGCCGCGGTGCGGTTCGGTTGCGCGCGGCAAGCATCACGGCGCGGACGGGGCTGTTCCAGAGCGAGCCCGACGTGCTGTACAAGAAACAATACTTCGAGGCGGCCCCAGGGCAGCACGACATGGTCGCGGACATCGTGGACGTGTACAAGTCCGCAGCACTGTGGCGCGTGCGTCGTGAGTATGCGCGGCGGGTCTTCCGAACCGGAGTCTTCGAACGGCTGGAGGCCAGGGTTTCGGCGCTGCCGCTGACGATCGCCAACGAGTATTACTGTCACGAGGCCGGTCATTTGCTGGGCATCCCGGTCGAGGAGAAGCACGCCGCTGGCTACTTTCGGGATCACGGCAAGCTCGCCTGGCCGCGCGTCTACGTCGAGGAGCTGCGGGCCGACCTGCACTCGTTCGGCAAGGCGCTGGCGCTGCTGACAATCGAGCAGGCGGGCGCGGCGCTGCTCTACAATATGGCACTGCGTTTCGGGCTCGAAGCCTTCGCCTTGGCGCGTGGCACCGGCTCGTACGGCGCCGTACCTTACTTGCTGTTCTCGGTGCTCAGCGACATCGGCTTCGTGCGCGTGGCACCGGGCCCGACGTTGGACGTTCCAGACATGTCCGACGCTGCGCTGCGCGAGGCCCTGCGCGAGTGTGACGAGCACGCGAATGACGAGCTCACCGCGTGCGAGCTCGGGGGCTCATTGGTCGAGGTCGCGACGCGCGCCAACGAGTACTTCGCCGAACGTGCGTCGAACACCGGGCGCGCGGGCACGTACCTGTCGCTGATCGTCAGCGCCGCCACGTGAGCAGCCGATGCCAACGTCGTTCTCGCGGACCCTGCGTGCCTTCGAAGACAAGGCGCTGTTTCGTCCCGAGCCGTTGCTCGTCGGCTGCATGGTCTGCCTCGTGGCGGGGCTCGGCTGGCTCTTGGGCGGCGAGTTGCTCGTCCTGCAGGTCTCCAAAACGATGCGGCTCGAGTCGGCGTCGCGCACACACGTCGTGCAGGCCGCCGTGGCAGGTCGCGTCGCAAGCTCGAACGTGCGCCTCGGAGCGCGCGTCGTAGAGGGCGACGTGCTGCTCGAGATCGACGGGTCGCAAGACCGCCTGGCCGCGGCTGCCGTTCGCGGCGAGCTCGCCAGCGTGCGCGAGCAAATGCCGCTGATCGAAGCCCAACTCGTGGCGCTCGAGCAAGCCTCGCACAGCGCGCGCGGCGCGGCCGACGCACAAGTGGCCTCGGCCCTGGCGAGACAAGACGGCGATCGAACCGAAGCCGAGTTCGCCGAGCAGCTGGCCACGCGTCTACAGTTGCTCGAGCGCGCGGGGGCGATCGAAGCGCTCGAGTCCCTGCGTGCGCAAGCGCAGTCGCACAAGTCGAGCGCCAGCGCGCTTGCCAGTTTGCTCGATACGCGCCGCAATCGCTGGGAAATGGCCCGCGGCAGCGCCGAGCGTTCGGCGGAGCTCGCACAAGGAAGGCGCGAGCTGGCCGCGCTGCGCGGCAGATCGTCGGTACTCGACGCCGAATTGAACAAACTGAACGACGTGCTCGAGCGCAAGAAGCTACGCGCGCCCTGCACCGGCGTCGTGGGCGCAGCCGCCGAGCTTCGCGACGGCGGCTTCGTTGCCGAGGGCGCCACCGTAGCGTCGTTGATCCCCGACGGAGACTTGATCGTCGTCGCCCAGTTCGAGTCAGCCACGGCGCTGGGTCGCATCCATCCTGGGCTGCGCGCACACGTGCGCTTGACGTCGTATTCGTGGCTCGAGTTCGGCGGTTTCGATGCCGTCGTCGCTCGCGTGGGCAGCGAGCCGCTCGAGGGCCAGCTGGCGGTCGAGCTGCGGCTGCTAAACAGCGAAAAATTGCCACGTTTCTTTCAACACGGCCTCGAGGGCGTGGCCGAAGTCGAAATCGAGCACACCTCACCGGCTCGGCTCGTGCTGCGGGCGGCCGGCGCCGCGCTGCTGCCCGCCGTTCGGCCTTCAGGCTCACGGTGAGCCGGTGAAGCCGCGCTTCTTGGTGCCGGAGGTGATTCAGACCAGCCAGATGGGCTGCGCGCCGGCCGCGCTGGCGGCGGTGTGTCGCGGTTTCGGCCTCCACGTCGACGCCGCCCAGCTGTCCGAGGAGCTGCAGACGGATCTCGACGGAACGTCGATCAACGCGGTCGAAGCCGTCGCCAATCAGCATGGGCTGTGCGCCGAGCAGTGCCTGGTGCCGAACGAGCACCTGTTCAGGGCGCAGACGCGCGCGCTACCTGCCGTAGTCGTGCTCCACGCGCCCAACATCGGCAACCACCTGGTGGTGGTTTGGCGGCGCTTCGGCCCCTGGCTGCAGGTGATGGACCCAGAGCGCGGCCGCTACTGGACTACGGTCGACGATTTCCAACGCAGGCTGCTGATTCACGAGCAAGTGATCTCGCCCGAGCAATGCGCGGTGCTCACCCGCTCCAGCGCGTACAGCGCCGCGCTCGGACAGCGCGCGCGGGAGCTCGGCATTGCGCGGCATCAGCTCGCGCCGCTGCTCGCGCGCGAGCTGTCGAAGGCTGGCTGGCAAGGAATGGCGCGCATCGACGCGGCGCTGCGCATGCTGGCCCGCGTGCGCGCCGCCGGCGCGTTCCGTCAGCGTGGCAGCGCGGCGGCGGCGCTGGACCGCGTCCTTGCCGGCTCCGAGCACACGGCGGCGGGGCACGAGCATGCGCTGGTACCGCGCGAGTTTTGGGCGTTCCAGGCCGAGCCGACCGGGGTACGGCTGCGCGGTTCGTTGATCGTCGCGTGTCGCCCTCGGCCGGCGCACGCCACGGCGAGCGCGGCGCCGCCGCCGAGCCGCTCCAAGCGCGAGGCTACCGGGACGACTGGAGGCCTGGCCGGCACGCTGCTCCCGCTGCTGAAGCAAGAGTCACGCTGGCGCGTGAGCTTGCTCGTCGTCGGCAGCGTTGCCGCCTCGGCGCTGGCCGTGCTGCTGGCGGTGGTGTTGCGCGCGTTGGTCGATCTCGACCGCGTCTGGCCACAACCCGCCCAGCGATACCTGGCCGCCGCCGCGTTCGCCGCGGTGCTGCTGCTCTCGTTGGTTCTGGAGCTCGGGCTCGCGCTCTCGGCGGCGGGCATGGCGCGTCGGCTGGAGGCACGGCTGCGAATCGCGCTATTTCGGCGCTTGCCGCGCATCGTCGACCGCTACTTTCGGACGCGCACAGCGTCGGAAATGACCGAGCGCGCGCACGTGGTGCATCTGGTCCGTGCGCTGATCCCGCTCGGTCTGCGTTGGTTGCGCACGCTGGCAACGATCGCCTTTCTGGTGCTTGGTGTGTGGTGGCCCGCCCCGCAGCTCACGCGCGAGCTGTTCTGGCTGGCGTCGGCGGCGGTTGCTTTGCCGTTGTTCGCGCTGCCCTGGCTCAACGAGCGCGACCTGCGGCTTCGCACCTACCAGGGCCAAATTGCGCGATTTTACCTGGAGTCGATGCAGGGCTTGGTGCCGGTGCGCGTGCATCGCGCCGAGCGAGCGATCCGACGCGAGCACGAAGCGTTGCTGGTCGAGCTGCAGGACGCGCACCTAGCGTTTCAGCGTCTGGCGATCACGGTCGACGTGGTCGTCGCGGCGGTCGGGGTGGTGCTGGCGGCCGGCCTGCTGCGGGCCCAGCTGCAAAGCGCGGCGTTCGGGCCCGAAAGCTTGCTCACGCTGTTTTGGGCCGTCCAATTGCCGGCGCTGGGGCAACAGCTGGCGCATGACATCCGCGGCTATCCGGCGATTCGAAACGTCGTGGCACGCTTGGGCGAGCTGCTGCGCACACCGGCAGAAGCCGGTATCGTCGACCCGGAGCCAACAGGCCTACACCAGACTGGCGCGCGGATCGAGCTCAAGAACGTCACGGTCAAGCTCGGCGGCGTCCCAGTTTTGAATGACGTTTCCGTGCAGCTCGCGCCCGGTGCGCGGGTCGCGGTGGTGGGCGCGTCCGGTGCCGGCAAGTCGACCTTGCTCGCTTTGCTGCTCGGCTGGCTACAGCCCGACAGTGGTGAGTTGCTCGTCGACGGCGCGGTGGCGAGCCCCGAACGGCGGGCGACGCTGCGCCAAAGCATCGCGTGGGTCGACCACGACGTACGGCTTTGGAACCAGTCGCTCCACGAGAACATCCTGTACGGCGCTACGACCACCGCGCACCTCTCGGCAGCGCTCGAGCAGAGCGAGCTCTGGCCGATGCTCGGCAAGCGCCCGACAGGCCTGGCCACCGTGGTCGGTGAGGAGGGGCGCAGGCTGTCGGGTGGCGAAGGCCAGCGCGTTCGCCTGGCGCGTGCGTGGTCGCGAGCCGACGCGAGCTTGGTGCTGATGGACGAGCCGTTTCGCGGGCTTTCCCGCGAGCAGAGCCTGCGCTTGCTGCGCAACGTCTCGCGGCATTGGCCAAAAGCGACGATCGTGTACGTCACTCACGACCTCGAGCAAGCGCGAGAGCTCGACTCGGTGCTGGTCATGGACGCCGGGCGCGTGGTGGAGGCAGGCGCACCGTCGGTGCTTGGAGCCGAGCCATCGTCGCGTTTCGGGGCGCTGCTCGCGCTGCAGGCGCGCGCGCGTCAGCTGCTGCGACGCGAGGGTTTTCGTGTCCTCACCGTGGCACGAGCGGGTGTGCGCGAAGAGCCGCCGCTGGCAACGGCGGGCACGCTGACGAGGTCCCAGGCGTGCAACTAGAAAGCGGGCTTTCCCAAGCGGTTTGGCCACCTTCGCGAGCCGGAGAAGCGTTGCAGCTGCTGGCCGCCGACGCACGCCTCGTCGAGCGCGGCGTTGCGCTCGATGCACCGCCGCGCGAGCTCGACATGGAGGCCGGGCTCGACGCCTGGCTGATGCTCGCCGCGGAGCAACTCGGCGTCGAGCTCGAAGAGGTGGAGACCACGCATCGCCGTTTCAAGGCGGTGCTGCGCGGCGCGTCGCCGTGCTTGCTACGCTTGCCCAATCCTCATCCGCTCGGCTTTCTTGCGTTGGTGGGCCGCCGTCGCAACCGAGTCGAGGTCGTGGCACCCGGTGGCCGGCGCGTGCGGGTTCACATCGACAAGTTGTATCGGTTCCTGTTCGCCGGACTCGTCGAAAGCTGCCTCGAGCCGCTGTCCGCGGTGCTCGAGCTGTCGGGCGCGGCCGGCGACGCCCGCGTGCTCGAGCATCTGGCTACCGACGCGGTGGCGGAAGCGCGGGTTGGTGGCTGCTTTTTGCTCCGAACGCACCCGGCGGTGCCGCTCTGGCACGACTGCCGGCGAGCTTCTGTGGGGTGGCGGCTGGGTGTGGCCTTTCTCGCGCATGCGTTGGCCTACGTCGCGGCGACGCTGTGCTGGTTCGTGCTCGGCCGAGCCAGCTTTCAGGGGCGGCTCGACGCGGGCATCATCAGCGGCTGGCTGGTGCTGGGCGGCTTTGGCTTGGTCGCGTCGCTGGTGGAAGCGCGCGCCGCTGCCGAGGCCATGACGCGCTTCATCGTCGTGCTGAAGCGAAAGCTGCTGTACGGCGTCATGAAGCTCGATCTGGATCAGGTCCGCGAGGCCGGCTCCGGCGAGCTGCTCGCGCGCGTCGTCGAGTCGGAGACGATCGAGGCCTTGGTGGCACAGGGCGCGCTGGCAACGCTGTTCGCCGTGGGCGAGGCCTTGCTCGTGCCGGTGCTGTTTGCTCGGGCCACGGCTGCGCCGCTTGCGTGGCTGTTCGTCGGCTGGCTCGCCGTGCTCACGGCGCTCGCGCTGCTCGTCGCGCGGCTGCGTGGCCTGTGGACCGACGAGCGCCTGAAGCTGACGGGCGACCTGGTGGAGCGCCTGCAGGGGCATCGCACGCGGCTCGTGCAGCAACGGCACGCGCTCTGGCACCAAGGCGAAGACGAGGCGCTCAGCGCTTACGTCGAGTCGTCGAAACGGTTGGATTCGGCGCTCGCGCTGCTCAGCGTGCTGCCCGACAAGGGCTGGCTGCTGCTGGCGCTCGGCGGTTGGGCGTTTTTCGTCGCCCAGCACACGCCGGGCCTAACCGAGGCTGCGCTGGCCGTGATTGCCGTGAGCTTGCTGGCCGCGCAGGCGCTGGCGCGCTACATCGGCGGTGTCGTCGCCCTGGCTGACGCTTACGTCGCCAAGCGCGCGATCGACCCGTTGCTCGAGGCTGCGACTCGGCGAGATGATCCCGGTCGCGCCGATGTCATGTCCTCGCTCGGCCGAACGCTACCGGCAGGCACGCCGCTACTGGCGCTGAGAAGCGTGGATTTCGAACCACCCCAGCAGCACGCACTACTCGAAAACGTTTCGCTCGAGGTCCGCTCCGGCGAGCGTTTGTGGGTGCGAGGCGAATCGGGCGCGGGCAAATCGACGCTGGGTGGGCTGATCACCGGTCTCAAGTCACCGACGCGTGGCTCAATCGCCTTCTGCGGGCTCGATCGCCACGTGCTCGGTGACCAGAACTACCGCCGGCTCGTCGCGGGCGCGCCGCAGTTTCACGAAAATCACGTCTTTAGCCAATCGCTCGCCTACAATTTACTGATCGGACGCGCGTGGCCACCGCTCGAGCGCGATCGCGCCGAGGCCCTCGGGCTGTGTGCCGAGCTCGGCCTCGGTGACTTGATCGCCCGCATGCCGGCCGGTCTCGAGCAGCTGGTCGGCGAAACCGGCTGGCAGCTATCCCACGGCGAGCAGAGCCGAGTCTTCGTGGCACGCGCGCTGCTGCAAGGCGCCGAGCTGCTGGTTCTGGACGAAAGCCTCGGCGCACTCGACCCAGCCACGTTCGAGCTGGTTTTGGCGGCCGTTACCCGACGCGCGGGTACCCTGGTGCTGATCGCACAGGACTGACTCGTGATCGGAGGTGCTGACGGACGGCTCGAGGCTGGCTGGTGTATAAGGCCGGGCGCTCGCTGATGAAGAACGTGAATGCCGTCCATCCTTTCGATCCATAAGCTCAGCAAGACCTATCCTTCCGGCTTCCAAGCGCTCAAGTCGATCGACTTGGAGATCGCGCGCGGCGAGATCTTCGCCCTGCTAGGGCCGAATGGCGCCGGGAAGACCACGCTGATCAGCATTGTCTGCGGCATCGTCAACCCGAGCTCGGGAACCGTGACGGCCGACGGTCACGACATCGTTCGTGACTATCGCGCCGCCCGCTCCAAGATCGGCCTGGTGCCCCAGGAGCTTTCGACCGACGCGTTCGAGACCGTGCTCGCGACGGTGAAGTTCAGTCGCGGTCTGTTCGGTAAGCCACCCAACGCCGCGCACCTGGAGAAAGTCCTGCGCGACTTGTCGTTGTGGGACAAAAAGGACCACAAGATCATGACGCTGTCGGGGGGCATGAAGCGTCGCGTGCTGATCGCCAAAGCGTTGTCACACGAGCCCAGGATCCTGTTTCTCGACGAGCCCAGCGCGGGTGTCGACGTGCAGCTGCGCCGCGATATGTGGCAAATGGTGCGTCAGTTGCGCGACACGGGCGTGACGATCATCCTCACCACTCACTACATCGAAGAGGCCGAGGAGATGGCCGATCGGATCGGCGTGATCAACAAGGGCGAGCTGGTCTTGGTCGAGGACAAAGCGGTGTTGATGCGCAAGCTCGGCAAGAAGCAACTCACGCTGCTGCTGCGAACCCCGCTCGAAAAACTTCCCGACTCGCTTGCCGATCTGAAGCTGGAGCTCACGAACGACGGCAGCTCACTCGTCTACAGCTTCGATACGCAGGCTGAGGAAACCGGCATCGCCACGCTTTTCCGACGGCTTGGCGAGCACGGCATCGATTTCAAGAGCCTGGACTCGAGCGAGCGATCCTTGGAAGACATTTTCGTGAGCCTGGTGCAGGAGGGCGCATGAATCCGCACGCAATTCGCGCCATCTACCGCTTCGAGATGGCGCGCACCTTCCGCACGGTCACGCAGAGCATCGCCTCGCCCGTGATCTCCACCAGCCTCTATTTCGTGGTGTTCGGCTCAGCCATCGGCTCGCGCATGGGCGTCGTCGAGGGCGTCCGTTACGGCGCCTTCATCATTCCCGGGTTGATCATGATGTCGCTGCTCAACGAAAGCATCTCCAACGCCTCGTTCGGCATCTACATGCCCAAGTGGGCGGGCACGATTTTCGAGCTGTTATCGGCGCCGGTATCGTTCGTCGAAGTGCTGCTGGGCTACGTCGGCGCTGCGGCGACCAAGTCGGTGATGTTAGGCGTGCTGATCCTGCTCACCGCGCGGCTGTTCGTCCCCTACCAGATCCAGCACCCCGGCTGGATGCTGTGCTTCCTGTTGCTGACTGCCGTCACCTTCAGCCTGTTTGGGTTCATCATCGGCCTTTGGGCGGATGATTTTCAGAAGCTGCAAGTCATCCCGTTGATGGTGATGACGCCGCTGACGTTCTTGGGCGGCGCTTTCTACTCGATCAAAATGCTGCCACCGGTGTGGCAGACCGTGGCGCTGTTCAATCCGGTCATGTACCTGATCAGCGGCTTTCGCTGGAGCTTCTACGGCGTAGCCGAGGTGCACGTCGCGGTCAGCGTCGGTGCCATTTTCGGATTTCTGCTGCTGTGTCTGGTGGCCGTGTGGTGGATCTTCAAGACAGGCTGGAAGCTGAAGGTCTGACTTGCAGCACGGCGTGCAGTACGGGAGGATGGCCGGCCCACCTTTGGCGACGCCAGAGCACATCCGCGCAGCGAAATCGGCTGAAGCGCGCGATATCGAGTGCAAGACTGGCGAGTTGGCGCATGCTTCGAGATCGCATGTGGGAACGTTTTGAACGACGGCTGGCGGTGTTGCTCGGATGTGTCGGCGTGGTGGCGTGTGCCACTTACGAAGGCCCGCCCGAACAATTGAGCGAGCTGGGCGGCGCCAGCGCTGGTGCTGGCGGCTCGAATACCGCTGGTGGTGAGGCGACGTCCGGCGGCGACAGCTCGCGCAGCGGCGCAGCGGGCGCAGCTGGAACCGCCAACACGACCGCCGGCAGCGCCCAAGGCGGCACCACGAACGGCGGCCAGGCAAGCACCGAAGGCGGCAAGGGCGGCACCAGCGGCGCGGGCGGCGGCGGCAACGCGAGCGGCGGCGGCAGCGCGGGCGGCGGCGGCAAGGCGGGTAGCGGCGGCGCGGGCGGCGTTGGCGGCAGCGGCGGCGTTGGCGGCAGCGGCGGCGTTGGCGGCAGCGCTGGCAGCGCTGGCAAAGGCGGAGCAGCGGGTAACGGCGGCAGTGGCGGGAGCGGACCCGCTGCGTGCTCCAGCAGCAAACCCGACGCGAGCTGCACGTGCGTGGCGTATGACGACCACGACTATTGGTTTTGCACGACCTACCTGACGTTCACGAGCGCCGAGGCCAAATGCACGGCGGTCAGCATGCATTTACCCAAGGTCGAGACCGCGGGCGAAGACTCTTTCCTTCACACCACGGGCAACGACAAAACCATGGGCGAGTACTACCTAGGCGCGACCGACGCCGCCAGCCAGAACAGCTGGTCATGGCTGGCCGGCGGCAAGTTCTGGGAAGGCGTCGCCAACGGCACCGTCACCGGCTACGCCCACTGGAGCACCAACGAGCCGAACGCCAGCGGTGACTGCCTGGTCGTACAAACCAACGCCGCCTGGGACGATCGCATCTGCACCGACCAACGCAGATACATCTGCGAAGCGCCGTAACCGCAAGCGAAGGAGCGCGTCGCGCGCACCCGCACTAGGGAGCTCTTGCCGCATTGCCGACCGTTCAAGGAACCGGCGAGGCACCCGTGGTAACTTGTTCGGCAAGTCGCAGAGTGTCCGCGAAACTGTGGGCTCAGCGGCAGCTTCAGCGCGATCGACGGCGGCGACAGCCTGTGCGGGGTCAAGACCGACGGCGGAATCGCATGCGCCCCGCCGGTGCCGGGCGCCGTTCCGACGGACGGGCCCTACGACCGCGTTGCCAGCGGTTGGGGGATACCCGGCTTCGGGCCGCTCAGTGTGTGCGGTTTGGATTCTCGGGGTCGAATCGACTGCGGCAGCTCGGTGCTCTTCGCGGGGGCCGGCTACCAACACGTCAGCGTCGCGCTCGCCGAAGTGGTGGCCATCGACGCGGGCGGTGAGCTCCTCCTCGGCACCGGCAGCACGCCGCCCCTCGACGAGCTCCCGACCGGATCCTTCATCGATGTCGATCTCGGCACCGACTACGGCGGCGACATCACGACGGGAAATTGGGGCTGCGCCGTCAGAACCAACGGCCACCTCGAGTGTTTCGGTCGCACCTTGCCCAGCCCGGCTCACGCCGCCAGACACGCCCGACTGAACCGGTCGGCTCGCAATGTCGCGCGCCGCTTTGAGTTATCGCCAACGCCGATCGCAGGGTTCGAATCCCTCCCTCTCCGCAGAATCGTAAAGGAACGCCCGGCTTGGAAAACAGCCGGGCGTTTCGGTCGATCACGACTCACGGCAAGCTGCGCCGCTGAGAGTTCGCACCGTCTGCCCAACGTCGCCGAGTGACTCCCAGCACGCTGCGGGTCCGCACGGTTCCGCCAGTAAGGCCCCGAGGAGCGCAGCTGCCGAAGGCAGCGAGCACCGGAGGAATCCCTCCCTCTCCGCAACTGTTTCGTGAACGTTCTCGCTAGTTCAACAAGAGCCGCTCACGGCACTGCCCACCGGCTGCCCAAATCCCGATCAGACCTTTCCAGGAGGAGCGCCTCACGGTCAGCAGCCCGAGGACCAGATCCACGTCGCCTCATTCGAGCGCCATGGTCTCGCCCGGCCGAAGCCCTTCGATCGGGTGCATCATCTTGACCGCATCGAGCCGCATCTCGCCGAACACCGGAAGCACGTGATGCTTCAGGATGCTCGCCATCATGGAGCGCTCGGACGGTTTGTTGTTTGCGAGAACGTACGTTTTCTTGAACTCGTCCGCGTAAGCCGCGAACGTCGGCACCTCCTTGGTTGGGCGATTCGGCGCCAGTAGCGCAGTCCTCAGCCGATGCTCGAACTCGTCGGTCAGGCCGCGCATGGCGGCTGTCTCATCCAGGGACTGTCAACGTCGAAGACCTGGATTGGCTCGAGCCGTGCGTCGGTTGCGAATTGACGCAGGATGGTTTCGTCGGACAGCGCGAAGGGCCCGGGTGCTCCCGGCGGCGGAGGCGGCAGTAGCGACTTGAGCGCGGTCAGCAATGCGACCACTTCCATGCCGTCGGGGTTTTCGAAGGCCATGACCACGACCGAGCCGCCTCGCTTGGTGACACGTCCAACCCTCGCGCAGCGCCGCAACCGGGTTGCCAGCGTATTGCAGCGAATTGAAACCAGTCACCACGTCGAAGGTTTCGTCAGCGAACGGCAGCCCTTCCAGATCGCCCTGGCGGAAGTCGCCCGTCGGCAAGTTCGGCCCCCGCTGGCGCGCGAGGTGACAACTCGGGCTTTACGGGGCTGTCGGACGCCAATGCCTGCGATCGAGGGCCGCATCGTGTGCCGAAGATTCGAGCGAAATGAAGCGTGTCAATCGTTATCGCCGTCGCTCGAGCCAACGCCGCGTGCCGGCTGAGTGAAGCGGATCCGAAATCGAAACGAGGAACGCTGGGGAATGCACTACGAACAAGCGAGTCGCTGCATCGGAATGGTTAAGTTTGATCTTGTACCGACGTGGAAGACCACGCTCGAACGAACAACGAGGCCGTTCGCTCCGCGGGCTCTGGACCAAACCGAGTTCTGCGTTCAGAGTAGTGACGTCGAGACGCTCCGCCCTCCACCAATGTCGACGTGCGCGCGTTCACTGGCACCAACTCATCCCATGGCTGCGACAAGAATGTTAATGAGCTCGTTCATCCAATTGGCTTTCGTTTCGGCGGTGGTGGGCGGTAGCATCGCGGGTTGCTCGTCCAATCCGAAGAGCAACACCGAAGACGACGGCGGGACGTCCAACGCCGGCAACGCGAGCCATGCGGGATCGGGCGCGGCTTTCGCAGGCTCCTCAACGTCCGGGACCGCGGGCAATACGTCGATCGGCGGAGCCCCGACCTCCGTGGGCGGCTCGACCTCAAGCACAGGCAGCTCCACGACGACAGGCGGCTCCGCACCCATAGGCGGTACCAGTTCAGCCGGTTCGCCGAGCGGAGGAGCGGCTGCTGGCGGTGCTGCTGGCTCTGGCCCGCTCCCGCCCTATGTGGCCACCTGCGCACCACAACAATACACGCCAACGGCGACACCCGGCGCTGCCTGCGTGACGACGATGGTCCCCGAGGAACAGCTGATCGCTGATTTCGAGGACGCGGCCGCGGCGCCAGGCTGGGGTGTGTATCCGAACATGGACGGGGCCATCGGCTTTGCGCCAACCACGGCAACGCCAACGCAAGGCGGCGCGAATGGCACGAAGCAAGCGCTCGCATTCACAGTCAGCAGCCTGCCGCAGGGCATCAAGATCCAAGTTGGCTTCGGAAGCCAGTGCCAAGACGTGCGTACCTTCAAAGGCATCACTTTCTGGGCCAAGGGCAGAATCGATGGCGCGACGCAGCCATTCATCGTCACGGCCAACACGCTCGTCGTCCAGCTCGGTTCTGAAAAGTCGCTCTTGGGTGGTTGCCAGGGCGCGAGCTGCTCTGCGTCTCCGCCGGACAAACGCGTGACCATCTCTGCTGACTGGCGCGAGTACCGCATTGCGTTCGACTGCTTCGGCGACGGCAAGGTATTCGATGGCTACTACACGAACATCCTCTTCAACGCCTTCGGCCCGAACTCGAGCTTCGCCATCGACGAGCTCGGCTATTACTGAGGCTGGATGACTAGCCGTGTGAGGAAATCACTCGTGAGATCGCGGCTGGTATTCATCCTGTCGTTGGCCATTTTCGTCTGCGGCGGTTGTTCCGTGGCGCTCGACTTCGACTCTTTGGCCACGAAGCCCGCCAACCACGAGCCGACGTTTTGCGGCGCGCACGGCACGCCGCCCGCCATTTTTTGCGACGACTTCGATGCCGACGCGCTCGGCAACAAGTGGCCCAAGCTCGAAGTCGTGAACGGCGAGGTGACGAACGACGCCGTCGCAGCCACCAGCGAGCCAGACTCGCTGCTGAGCGTCGCCGATCCCGTGGGCGTGACTGGGCGAGTGCGGGCGGTAAGCTCGATCAGCTTCCCCAACCTGAACTCGACCAAAGTCGGGCTGAGAATCTCATTCAACCTGCGCGTCGATCAATTCGACGCTGCCATCGGCGCGAAGACGAACGTGTTCGATTTCATCTACGGTCCAGTCACCGACTTCAACCAGGTCATCCTGGTGTTGATATCTACCGGTGACACCTTTTCGATGATGCTCGCCGAAAATCCACAGAAGGTCGGCGACCCGAACAATCTCTATCACGAGTATGGCCCGTTCACGATCAAGCTCACGCAGCAACAGTGGACGAAGGTTGGCATAGATATCGACATCACGAATCCTCTGGGAGCCGGCAATACCGTTCGGCTCGCGCTCGACGATCAGATGCAGCTCGATACCGCGCTGCTCTACCCGCTCAAAGGCGAGACGCCGCGCATCGAGCTCGGCGTGGGTTGGGTCGACAGCGAGATGATGTCCACGCAAACGTGGGCGGTACGCTACGACGATTTCTTGGTGGAAGCCGTTGCCCGGTAGCCCGCGCATGCCCGAACCTCCTAACACTCCGCTTACGATTGGGCGCTACGCGCTACACGCCGAAATAGCTTCGGGTGGGATGGCATCCGTGCATTTCGCGCGGCTGCTCGGTCACGGCGGGTTTAGCCGAATCGTCGCCGCCAAGCGCGTGCTGCCGCACATGTTGAAGGACCAGGCCTTCACCGCCATGCTCCTGGACGAGGCGAGGCTGGCGGCGCGCATCCGGCACCCCAACGTGGTGTCGACGCTAGACGTAGTCTCCACCGAGGGCGAGCTGGTGGTCGTCATGGAGTACGTGCATGGCGAGGCTCTCTCGCGCCTAGCTCAGGTCGCCAACGATCTGGGTGAGCCAATCTCACTCGGGATCGCCAGCTCCATCATCATCGACGCGCTGCACGGCCTGCACGCCGCGCACGAAGCGACGGACGAATCGGGCAGACCGCTCGGTGTCGTGCACCGCGACATCTCACCGCAAAACGTGCTGGTTGGTGTCGACGGGGTAGCCCGTATCGCAGACTTCGGCATCGCCAAGGCTTCGGGTCGCTCGCACGAAACACGCGATGGCACGATCAAAGGCAAGCTCGCGTACATGGCGCCCGAGCAAATCGAACGTGGCGAGCTGACGAGCGCCACCGACGTGTTCGCTATTTCGATCGTGCTCTGGGAGCTGCTCACCAACAGACAACTCTTCGACGGCGCCACCGACGCCGAGGTGATGCGGCGCGTTCTGACCTACGAAATACCGCGCGCAAGCTCGCTGGTGCCCGGCATTCCTGCGGAATACGATCGCGTTCTCGAGCGAGGACTGTCGCGAGATCCTTCGCAACGCTTCGGTTCCGCCAAAGAGATGGCGCTCGAGCTCGAGGCAATATCGACGCCGATGCGAGCGTCGGACATCGGCGCGTGGGTCGGGCGGGTCGCTTTGGACACGCTTCGACGTCGCTTGCACCTCATCTCCAGAATCGAGCGTTCCGTTCCCGACGACGACAGCGCGTTTGCGGCGACCAAACCGGCCACGCCAACTCCGAGCTCGGTGCCGGAAGCGCCCGGCAACACGGCGGTCAACGTGTCGATGGCTGCGGGCACGCCGCGACGCAGCTCCAGCTGGGTGCTGCTCGTGGCGGTAGTCGCTCTCGGATTGGGAGGGGTGAGCGCGCTGCTCTGGAGACCTCGCACCCAGCCGCCAGCTCCTGCGGCCACGAGCGGAGCGAGCCCCGCCCGTACATTGAGCGCAGCCGTAGCCCAAAAAGAACCTGCTCTGCCCGCTGCGTCGAGCTCCACACTGCCAACGTCGAACTCCGCACCATCGCAGGCTGCGTCGTCAGCAGTAGCGCCGGCTGCCGTCGAACCCGTTGCCCCGGGCAGCAAGCCCGCCGCAGCTCGTCGAGGCAAGCCCAAGACAACTGCAAACTGCGATCCACCCTATTCAGTGGACGCCTCGGGCCGCCGCATCTTCAAGCTCGAGTGCATGTGAGGTCGTTCATGTCCCTAAAGCATTCGATTTTGGTCAACCTGCTGCTCCTGGCGGCCCCGCTTGCAGCGCACGCAGAGGACGTGAAGCGCGCCTGTGTGGACGCCTCCACGCTTGGCCAAACGAATCGCAACGCCGCCCAGTTGCTCGAGGCGCGTGAGCAATTCTTGGTTTGCTCGCGCGATGCATGTCCGGCGGTAGTGCGCGACAGCTGCACTCGTTGGTTGGCCGAGGTAGAGGGGCTCACGCCGAGCCTGGTGATCCGCGCCGCGGACGCGGCGGACTCCGACATCACGGAGGGCAACGCGGCGATCGACGGAGTCAGCTACCCCCTCGACGGAAGAATCATCCCGCTCAACCCAGGGAGGCACGTGGTGGTGGTAGAGGGCCAGGGCGGGCGGGCGGAAAAGAAGCTGCTCTTGGCCTCGGGCGAAAAGTCACGGCTGGTCGAGCTTCGACTGAGCACCAGCACAGCGCCCGAAACCAGCAAGCCGGTTGGCACTTCGACGGGGCAACAAACTGAGGGCGCCGTCACGCAGCCACGAACTGAGGGCGCCGTCACGCGGCCACGAACTGAGGGCGCACGGGCCGACCGAAGAACCTCGATTCCTACCGGCGCATGGGTGCTGGGTGGCGTTTCGCTCGTTGGCTTCGGCGGCTTTGCCTTCTTTGGGGTGAGCGCCAACGGCGAGTTCGACAGGTTGAAGAAAGCCTGCTCGCCAAGCTGCACCGACGAGCAAATGCAACCCGGGCGCACCAACGCGCTCGTAGCCGACATCTCACTCGGTGTGGGCGTGGCGGCTCTGGCGGGCGGAGTCACGTGGGCGCTGCTCGCAAATTACGGCTCCCGCGAGCCCACGACCGCCGCTCGCTTTTCGATCGCACCCACAGCACGCGGCGGCTACGCCTCCTTCTCGACGCCGTTCTGAGCTAGGCAGCCTGGCTCGTCGCGGCTTCTGCAATTCAAGCGGCGCCGCGTGCGGTGCTGACGTGCCAATAGCTCGAGGCGAGCTGCGATTTTAGGGTTGAGCGATGTGCTGGAACGCATGTGAGCCTCCGGCTCCGGCGGCCTTCCAGGCGCAGGATGCGTGCCGCGCCCCCACCTTGCCGCGCCGGACAACGCGGGCGCGGCGCGCAGCGTGCGCCCCGAGGCATGGGCGGAGAGGGTTGGCGAAGTCGGAATCGTGAGCGCCGCAGATGCAGGCACTGCAAGGACCGCTGGCACATCCGCAGGGGGAGCCAAGGAGCAGGTGGCACGTTGAGCGCTGATGGCGGCTCCCCTATCGGCGGAGAGGCATCGTCGTGTGATCCGCGCGATGTTTGCTGCGGTGTGAACGCGTTGACCAGCAGCGAGCACTGCGGCGCCTGCGATAGCCCCTGCGCGGATTGCAGAAAGGGCGTTTGCCCCCCGCTCAACGAAGGCTCTTGCGAGTTGCCAACGCGCGTGCCGCCCGAAGGCGGAGTGTTCGAGAGCGAGGTCGGATTTGACTTCGATGACAGCGATCCCGTGTACTTCTGCGGCGCCATTATCAATCCTCCGCTGGTCTACAGCTGGACTCCGACTCAGGACGGGGTAGCGACACTCCAGTTCGACTTCGTGGATGGTTTTGGCGCTGGCGCCGCAGTTGTCGGGCGTCTCCGACGGGTTAGTCTGCAGCGCGGGCGACGATGACGGCTTGGCCTGCGTCTCCGCGGCGCCGCAGAGCTCGGTTTCGGCCACCCTACCCGTCGAGGCCGGAGCGACCTATTTCGTGATCGTCGGAGGTGTGTTCAGCTTCGATAATCCTGGCCTTGGCTTGGGCCTGCTCACGATCGGGATCGAATGAGCGCCTTTCGTTGGCCCCTGCTCGCAGCGCTGGCCGCGAGCTCCATCTCGACGCTCGCCAGCGCCACGCCGCGGCTGGACGGGCAGCTCGGGGCACCGTGCAGCACGAACGCCGACTGCATGGGCCCTGAGCAGTGGTGTTGGGTTACTAACCTCGAGAATGAACAGTACGCGCCCGCGCAAGGCCTTTGTTCGCGCGGGTGCGCGGACGACAGCCTCTGTCAGGCCATCGATCCAGGGGCCGTCTGTGTCTCCGGCCGCTGCTTCGAAGGCTGCGCGCTCGATTCGCCGGCCGGCGGCGAGCCGGACAGCCCCAAGTGCCACGGCCGGGAGAACTTCGCGTGCACTCAAATCTCTCCCGCCTCGGGCGCCGTTTACGCCAGGCCGTTCTGCACTCCGCTTTGCACGGGCGACGACGCCTGCGTGCGCGGCTCGGTCTGTACCAACGAAGGCATCTGCGCCGACTACCGCCCACCGGGCGGTTTGCCGGGTGACCCTTGTGACCGGCACAACATCTGCCGGGGCATGTGTTTTCAGGCCTGCGTGGAGCCGTGCGTCCTCGGCCCAAACAACGCCTGCCCGCTGACGAACGACGCGAGCCCCAAAGGCGCCGCCTGCTTGGACTTAGTCAGTGGCAACGATGACGGAGACCTCGGTGGGTGCAGAGCGCTCTGTGATTGTACGAGTGATTGCCCCGCCGGCATGCGCTGCGAGGCTTGGGATTTCGAAGGCCGCTACGCCGCCTCCGGCGCGTGTGCGTGGGGCCCACCCCTCACAGACGCCCCCGACTGCTTGGCAGCCGTCTCTGAGGCGACGACTTCGGACTGCGCGTATGGGCCCGTGCGCGCCTGTAAAACCGAAACGTGCCTGGGCACCGCCGAATGCCTGGCCGGCGCTGGCTATTCGGAGTGCCGCTGCCTCGAGAGCGAAGCCGAGGAGGGCGGCGGCTCCGCAGGCGCTGACGAGAGCGATGCAGCAGCGGGCTTGCCTTCCGCCGCAGGAGGAGGCGCTGCAGCGCCGTCCTCCTCGAGGCAGGAGCCTAACGATGAATCGGGGTGGGGCTGCAGGCTCGCATGGGGCGCCGAGGGCACGCACCTGAGCTGGTTCGTGCTCTCGCTGGCGCTCGGCGCAGCGCTGCGGCGCCGTAGCTTCAGGTGCTATCCAACTGGCGTTGCCGCTCGCCTCCGAGCGCGCTAAAGCTCGAAACAGCGAGCCGAGTATCCCGCCTCGGGAGGTGACTTATCCAAGCGTTCGTCTCGACGAGGATCACCGGCTCCACGCAGAGCAGTTCGCCCGGCGCGCCCTAGCCCAACGAGGTCGATTCTTGATGCACATGAGGGGTGCCGCTTGGGCGTTAGCGCGGCCTGCAGGTTCGGACGCGGTAGAGCAGGCGTTCGCGCTGACGCGCGTTGGGAGTCATCAGCGCGGCGCGTTCGAATTCGGTGCGGGCTTCCTCGAAGCGGCCCAATTTTTCCAGGAATTCGGCGCGGGCGCTGGGTAACCACAAATGGTAGCGCTGCAGCGCGGGCTCGGAGAGCAGCGACTGCAATGTGCGCGAAGATGGCGCCCAGATCTGCGCCGCCTACTGCCAAGCGATCGGTCCGAAAGCGAGTGTCGTCTTTCATCACCGCATGTCCTATCGCCTCCACGTCGGAGCGGTTGGGGACCGGGAGTGGAAAGGCGGTTTTTGCCGAGCAGCACCAGCGACAGCGTCGAGTCGATGCGAAAGTGCGAGCCGCTCCAGTGGCGTTCGGCTTGGAACAGCTCGAGCGGGTACACTCACCTTCTCGATGCCCAGCTCAGCGGCGCGATCGTCGAGCGCGATGGTGTCGCTGCGCGCAGGCTTGCCATTTGCGTCGAGCTCGGGCCCGACCAAGCCCCTTGACCACGACCTGCCCGCCGAACACCTCGAAGTCCGGGTGCTTGCCGGGGTCGGTGGTCTTGAAGTCGCGCACCACACCGACGAGCACGCCGCGGCCGTCGTTGGCATCGACGCTGGTGTTTGCCTCGGAAGCTGCGCCGTCGAGGATCTCACTAGTCCCGGCGGCCCACCGGCGCTGGCCGAGCCGGCTCGGCGTGGTAATAGGACGACCGATGAACTCGACGTGCTGGGCGATCTGCGCGTGCCTGACGACCTTCGCGAGCGGCGCCTGCGGCGGGAAAGACTTCGGCGCCAATGCCGGAGACAGCGGAGCCGGAGGCAAGCCGACGCAAGCTGGTGGCAGCACCAGCAGCAGCGGGCGCGCCGGGGCGACCGGGGGCGGCGGCAAGGCTCAAGGCGGCTCCGTTCCCCAGAGTGCGG
>FSUE01001080.1_pt1 | contig 22843 bp, 14 predicted proteins | sample 1637031 | NCBI WGS metagenome assembly FSUE01 (sample SAMEA3914819, study PRJEB12502) | metagenome | biome: forest; material: soil | place: Canada | collected 2010-06-26 | depth 0.3 m | reverse complement strand
GCAGCGAGCCGGCCCGGGGCCCCTCGGCCGCCAGCAGGTCCTTTTCGGCAAACGCGGGCCTGCCAGCGCAGTCGTTCGAGCCCGAATCGACGCTGCTCGAGCCGACGTCGAACGCCGGCAGCACCATCTTCCAATAGTCTTCCGGCTCGACCTTGGAGACGCCGGTGTTGCTGCGTTGCAGCGGCTGGATACAGATTGGCACCGGCACGGTGCGGCGCGCGCGGTCCTCCATCTTGGAAGACTCGACGGCGCTGGCGCAGCCACACGCGGCCAGCAGGCTCCAGCCAAGCGCCACGGAATGATTCGGATTCACAGTACCTCGAGCGTGTCGACGACACGCAAAAGCTCGGGGTTGACCTGCGCCAGGTCGTCGCCCTCGTAAACGATCTGCACGACGACGACGCGTCCTTCGCCGCGCACCAAATACTCGCGGCTGCGGCTCACGAGCGGACGCTTGGCAGCCTCCACGCTGCGCTGCACGCTGAAAGCACGCCCTTGCCCGATCCCGACGGCGATCGGCACGCGCTTACCGACGATCTTGGCGCCCACCGACTGCGCATCGTCCTCGTAACGCTTGAGCATGTCGCGCCAAGGATCCGCGGGAGACTCCGGGCGCTCGTAGATGGCGAACGAGTAGGCGTTGGGCGAAATGTAACCGACGTAGGCTTGCCCGGGCTGATTGCTCGCGTCGCGCAAGAGCCAGTTCTTGGGCTTGGACAAATGGATACCGCGCCGCAGAACGGTAACCCCGACGTACTCGGGGCTCGGGTCCTGTGCCGCCAAGTCGAGCGGCGGGTAGTGTTCCTCGAATTCTTTGGAGCCGGCTTCGCCGGTCGCCACGGTCCAGTCGTAGAACACCCGGTTTTTGGTGGCGCCTTCTGACGGGCCACCGCAGGCGCCCAGCGCCAGCGACAACATCAAACAAGCTCCCAGCGCCCAGCGGTCCAACACCGGCCGAACCTAACAGCGGCGGCGCGGCGGCGGGTAGCCCCAATTTCACTGTAGGCCGCGGCGAACCTTTGGTAAGACCCCGGCATGATCGCCAGGGTGACAGGTGCCGCGCTCGTGGCCGCGCTAGCGCTCGTCGGCTGCGCATCTCCAGCGTTTCACATCAATGATCGCTCGGACGTGAAGGCCTACGTCGTGCGCACCGCCGCCGGACCGAGCTCGGAGGCGAATCCCTCTGGCCTGCGCTTCAAGCCGGGCCTGTGTGACGCTCAGGAGCTACGCCCGGACGGCCGTGAGCTGACCGAGGCGAATCTGATCGAGTTTCTCAGCCGCCAACAGCTGGACGTGCGGATTGAACGCCCGCGCTCCGACCTCATCTACCTGGTGGTCAGCGGCGCCGGCACCGACGCGCCGGTGCGGCTGAGGGTGGCGGTGCTGAAAAGCGCCGACCAAGCGGGGCTAGACCTGCACGAGGCCCTGCTCCAGCACGGCCCCGGGGCCTGGGGCGTACGGCGCTCCAACCTAGCCGTCCTGGGCCCGATCGGCTCACTCGACGATGATCTGACGTTTGCAGCGAAAACCCGGCTTTCCTGCTGGGGTATGTTCATGACCGCGGGCCGCGACGACACTTACGGTGTTCCAGGCGGCTATCGCGAGCTCTAGCTTGTGACGATCCGCTGTCAGAACTAGCCTGTCGGCAGATGGTCGGGTGCAGGCTCGTGGGATTCGGGTTGCGGTGCTCTGGGTGCCCCGCCGGCACAGAGAGTGAAAGGCATCGATGCTGCTGAACAGGACCGCGGTTTTCGCGAGCCCGTTGGGTGAAACGCTCCAGTTTTACTCGATGCGGGGCCGGGAAACGCTCGGGCGGCTCTTCAGCTACGAGGTCGACCTGCTGAGCTCGGACGAGAACATCGATCTCTCGAAGCTGCTCGGGCAAAGCGCCACAGTGGCCATGGAGCGCCCGTTCCCGCACGCCAGCGTGCGGGAGTTCAACGGTTACGTGACCGAGTTCGCGCTGGTCGGCGAGCACGGCAACTACGCGCGCTACCGCGCCACGCTTCGCCCCTGGCTGTGGTTCCTGAGCCAGAACCGCGACTGCCGCATCTTCCAGCGCCAGAGCGTGCCAGACATCGTCAAAGACCTGATCCGCGAGCGCGGCTTCAGTGACGTCGAAGATGCGCTGCACGGCCACTATGAGAAGTGGGAGTACCTAGTTCAGTACCGCGAGAGCGACTTCAACTTCATCAGTCGCATGCTCGAGCAAGAAGGCATTTACTACTTCTTCAAACACGAGTCCGGCAAACACACGCTGGTGCTGGCCGACTCGGCCAACGCGCACCACACCGTTGCCGGTAACGAAAAGCTGTCGTTCATCGCGCCCAGCGAGCGCGAGCGGACCGAGCAAGACCACGTCGATCGTTGGGTCTTGTCGCGCCAAATCCGCCAGGGTCATGTCACGCTGGGCGACTTCAACTTCACCTACCCCACGCCGTTTACTGGCGAAAAAAGCGCGCCTTTTCCCGAGCAGGGGGGCGGCTTCGAGCGCTTCGACTACCCGGCGGAGATCAACGTCAAAGAGGCCGACCAGGCCCCGAAAGCGACCGCCGCGCTCGCCGAAATCCGCCTCGAAGAGCACCAAGCAGACTACGAAACCGTGCGCGGCGGCGGCCCGGTGCGCGGCCTGATGGCAGGCAGCAAATTCACGCTGGCCGACTACGTACGCGAGGACCAAAACAAAGAGCACTTGGTGGTCAGCGCCGCCTACGACATCCGCGTCGCCGAATACGAGTCCAACGTGGTCCAGGACACGCATCCGAATTTCAGCTTCGAGTTCAGCGCCATCGACGCAAAACGCCCCTACCGCGCGCCGCGCATCACCCAAAAGCCCGTCGTCGAAGGGCCACAAACGGCGACCGTGGTCGGTGACCCCAAGCAAGAAATTTGGACCGACGAATTCGGTCGCGTCCAGGTTCAGTTCCACTGGGATCGCAGGGGCAAGCGCGACGAGGACAGCTCCTGCTACGTGCGCGTCTCACAAGCCTGGGCCGGCCAAGGCTGGGGCAGCATGCACATTCCCCGCCGCAACCAAGAAGTGATCGTCGATTTTCTCGAAGGCGACCCCGATCGTCCAATCATCACCGGCCGCGTCTACAACAAAGACAACCCCGCCCCGTATCCCCAAAACCCCACGCAAAGCGGCTTCAAGAGCCACAGTTACCCGAACGGCGCCGCCGACAACTTCAACGAGCTCCGCTTCGAAGACAAAAAAGGCGAAGAAGAGCTGCACATTCAGGCGGAAAAGGACCTGTCCACCCTGGTCAAGCACGACCGGAACACGACCATTCTCCGCAATGACACCCTGAACATCACGGGCGATCAGTTCATCCACATTCACGGCAACCTGTCGATGACCGTCGATGGCGTCACCGACAAGGACAACCCCGACAAGAGCAAGCCCGTCAAGAGCTCGCTCGGAGTCACCGGCGCGCACCGCATCGACGCCAGCGACACCATCGACATCCAGGCGCCGAACAAGATGACGCTGACGGTAGGCGGCAGCACCATCACGATCACGCCAGGCTCGATCACCCTCTCGGCCGGCGGGTCCACGGTGGCGATCGACGCCAACGTTTTCGCGCACTCCAGCGGAGACTCCAGGTTGATGCTGGACGCAAACGCCTTTGCCAAGGCGAGCGGCGGCGCCAGCATGCTACTGGATGCAAACGCCTGCGTTCAGTCCAGCGGCGGCAGCCAAATGCTCTTGGACGGAGACGCCAACCTCACCAGCAACGGCGGCGTTGGCCTCAAAGGCGCGACGGTCACCGGCAAGGGTACCACGGAGGCGGGGCTCGACGGTGGCGGCTCCACCGTCTCGCTCAGTGCCGCAAGCGCCGATCTCGCTGGCGCACAGGTCAACGTCACCGGTAAGGGTGTCGTCTCAATCGGCGGACCCCTGGTGAAGATCGGCTAACACCCGAGGAGCGACGAGGATGCAAAACCGAACCCCCGACGGGAAGACATTTCAAGAAGTCATCGAAGCGGCGCTCGAAGGCCAAGCGTCGGTCGCGGCCAGCGACGGCGTTGAATCGGCTAACTGCATCGTCGGCGAGCTGCTGGATACCCACAATCCGCACCTGCCAGGGCGAGTGTTCGTGCGTTGGATCAACAGCGAGCACAAGGCGACCGAGCATTGGGTTCAGGCCGAACGCCACCTGCGGCTGCGCAAGGGCGACCGCGTGATCATGACCATGCCCACGGGTTGGAAGCAGTGGGTCGTCACCGGCGCGCTCGGGCGCGAGCTCGATTCTACTCCAACCGAAGAAGCCGACGTCCCAGAGCTGCGGCTCGCACCTGGCCAAACGCTACGCATCGCCAGCCATGACGGCACGCCGTTGCTCACCGTGAGACAAGGCGTCGACGGCCCGGAGCTGCAACTCGGCACCGGCAACGTCGAGCTCAAGGCCGCGCGCACGCTACGACTCACCGCCGACACCATCGAGCTTCACGCCAAGCACGGCGGCGTAGATTTACGCACGGATGGAGACGCCGTGGTGCGCGGCCGCACAATCCGACTGAACTGAGCGGCAACGGCAGCTGGCGGAAGGCAAAGGGTTAGGAAAAGGGAATGCAGCGCGCAGCCGATGCCCTGGTGGGCACGCTCCGGGAATTCATCAATCAGCCGGACTATCCGACGCTCGTGCTCGGCGCGACGGACGCAGCGGTCGCCCTGCCAAATCGCACGCTGTACTCGTTCAGCCAGGAAGACGAAGACCACTACTTCCTGCTCTTTCCGAACCCTGCTCCGAACGGGGCGGCGTACATGGACGCCATCGCGCAAGCCTTGGTACCGCAGCGCGAGGCGCTAAACGCTGGCTTGGTTGCGCGCGGTGCCGAGCCGTTGCCGCCCTGGCCGCTCGAGGTCGAAGATAGTCGCATCCCACCAGACAAGCGCCTGCGCGCCGCGATCGAATTCTGCGGCGCGCACTTGCCCCAACCGGACGACATCGTCTGGGGCCTCTTGCCCGCCGAGATTGGCGACATGGCGAGCTACCAGGCGCTGATCGCGCCACTACTCGCTCCCACCACGGTCGAGCCGTGGATGGATCGCCACCGCTTCATCGTCCGCGACGCCGATCCCAACGTCATCATTCCCGAGCTGTATCAGGCCAAGAACAACCGCCTGCTCGTGATGGAGCTCGACTTCAGCAACGAGTCGTACGAGCGCGAGCTGCACCGCACCGCGCTCGACAAAGCGCTCCCGCACGACGACCGGGTCTTCGCCTTCTTTCAGCTGGCTTGCCTCGATTTCGCCTTCAAGCGCTATCCCGACGCGATCGAGAAATACGGCCACTGCTTCAACTATTACTCTTCCAAGGGCAACAAGCCCTTAGCCACGCTCTGCCTCAAGGGCGCAGGCGACACTACCCTCCAGGGTGGTAAGCCGGTCGAAGCGCTGAAGTTTTACCAGCAGTCGATCGCGCTCTCGATGCAAGACAAGAACATGATGACGCTGCAGCAGGGTCTGCAGAGCGCCGGTCAAACCTCGATGGATCTCGGCAAGATCGAGGATGCCGAGGGCTACTTCAAGCACTCCAGCCAAATCGCCGGCAAGTTGATGAACCCGCACGCCAAGGTCGACGCCATGGAGCGCCAAGGCCAATGCGAATGGCAGCTCGGCAAGTTCCAAGAAGCTCAAGAAACCTGGACCAACGGCAAAAACCTCGCCCGCCAGTTCGGTTACTACGAGCGCGCCTACTCGATCCTCGATCGCCTGATCGCGATGTACCGCGTCTCCGGCATGTCGCGCCAAGCCAGCGAGTGCGAGCAAGAAAAGCTCGTTATCGCCAACGAAGCCGCAGCCCCGGCCCCCCCAGGAGCCGCCTATGGTCGATAACGGCGGATTCCGCGGCGGCGGTGGCGGCTTCGGAGGAGGAGGCGCCAGCGGCGGCTACGGCGAAGGCAGTGGCGCGGCCGGCGGCGGCCAAAGCGGTGGCGGTCACGGAAACGCTGGTTCACCGAGTGGCGGCGCACCCGGCGGTGGTGGCGGCGCACCCGGCGGCGGTGGTGGTGGCAGTGGTGGCATCAAAGGGGCGATAGGGGTAGGCGCCGCGCGCGTCGCCGACAAGCTCAAGACACTCGAAATCAAAGACACCGGCAACGCGAAGGTGGACGCCATGGGCGACATCTTCAACGCCAAGCTCGCACTCTTTACGGACGCACCACCACCGGAGCAGGGCGCGCTCGGCTGGGTCAACAAGGGCATCCAAGTAGCGCTAGCAGTGAAAGACTTCACGTCCATCGGGCAAGAGCTGATGGACACGGGCTTCGCGATGGCCACCGCCGGCATCGCCGCGATGATGCCCGCGCTCCCCGCCGCGTTCCTCACCGTGCCGCACCTCGGCATGCCGCACACTCACGTCCATCCACCGAGCCTGATCCCGCCCGCGCCGCCCGTACCCCTACCCAGCATCGGTCAGCTCATGCTCGCCGGCTCCGTCGGTGTGTTGATCATGGGCATGCCCGCCGGGCGCAGCGGTGACCTCGGTCTCGCCGTCACTTGCGGCAGCCTCGCGCCTGCCTTCGACGTCTTCCTCGGCTCCAGCAACACCTTCATTGCCGGCAACCGCGCCGCCCGCATGGGGGACATGACCCGCCACTGCAATCCCGCCAGCGCCGCCGGGGCGGTCAGCGCCGGCGCAGCCCTTTTCAGCGCCGGCGTCGCAGCTGTCGGCGTCGCTGCCGACGCCGTCGGTGGCGGCCCCGTCATGGGCGCCATCGCTCAGATTGCCGCTGACTTGGCCGCGGCCGCCATGAGCGCGTTGCTCGGCAAAGATCCGGGAGTGCCGCCGGCGTTCGGGGCGCTGATGATGGGCGCGCCGACCGTGCTCATCGGCGGCTTCCCTTGCCCCAATTTGCCCAATCCGCTCGATGCGCTGATGCATGGGCTGAAGTGCTTGGGGAAAGCTTTTTTGGCGAGCAAGGGCCTCGGCAAGCTGCTGAAGAAAGTCGGAATATGCAACTCGCCGGGCGAGCCGATCAATCCCTTCACCGGCGAGGTCTACAATGACTTCGAAGACTACAAAGCTCAGGATACCGGCTTCGTGTGGGAGCGCCACTACCGAAGTGGCTGGAACGAGCAAGACGGACCGCTCGGCTTCGGCTTCCGCCACTTCTTCCAGCGCACGCTCACCTTCCATCGCAAGCGCGCCATCTACGAGACGCACGACAATGAGATGGTCGCGCTCGCCAGGCTCGACGACGGCGCCTTCAGGCCGCAAGACGGCTTCAAGCTTGCCAGCAAGGGTAGCAGCCACTTCGAGCTGCTCACGGATCGCGACGAAACGCTGCTGTTCGAGCTGCAAGCCACGTCCCCGCAGAGCGGCCGACTGACTCGCTACACGGCCAAGAACGTCGACGTTTACCTCCACTACGAGCAAAACGGCCGCCTACGCGCCCTCAGCGAGTCACCCAGCGGCGTCATCATCGACACGCACTTCGTGTACGGCGCAGACAAGCGCATCGAGCAGGTCGTGCGTGGTGTCCGCGGCCAACCACCCCGCGCCATCTCGCGCTACGGCTACCTCAACGGCTGCCTAACCGAGTGGCACGACGTGCTCGGCGCCACCGCCCGCTTTCGCTACGACGACGCCCATCGCATGCTGCAAGGCACCGATCGCCGCGGCTACAGCTTTCATTGGGCTTATGATCCGAACTCGGGCCGCTGCATCAAGTCGCAAGGCGACGATGGGTTGTGGGGCGTCGAAGCGAAGTACGAAGGCACGACTTCGACGTTTACGGAGCCGGACGGCGGGGTGTGGACGTTCAAGCACTATCCCGACGGGATGATTTCGCACATCGTCGACCCTCTGGGGGGAGTGAAGCAATACGTGCTCGACCCGGCGAGTAGTCGCATCGTCAAGCAGATTCAGCCTGGGGGAATCGAGTATGAGTGGCTTTACGACAAGCGCGGCAAGCACACCGCTCGTCGCGATCCGTACGGAAATCTCGTCCCGCCCGAGGACGTCGAGCCGAACCCACCGGATCCGCTCGAGCACGACGGGCCTCAAACGCATCAGGAGTGGCTCTGGGGCCGCCCGCTGCGCCGGCTGCAGCGCAGCGCTGGCGCGCTCGGGTCCTGGGCCGCATCAGGCATCAATCAGCTGCGCTCGCTCTTGCCGCCGCCCGCTGAGCCGGTCGAAACGAGAGACGCGCAAGCACGGCTTCAGCAGCGCAACTGGCCTGACGGTAGTACTCAGCGCTTCCTGAGGGATGCCGAAGGCAACATCACGAGCTACGAGGACAGGCGCGGCGACTACCGGTCGCGCGAGTATGCCTCTTGGAACCTCGTAGCAGCGGACAGGACGCCGCTCGGTGCGACCGCGCGTTTCAATTACTCGCATCGCCAGCAGCGGACGTCCGTCGTCGAATGGAGCGGGCACCGCACCGAGTACGAACGCGATCACTTGCAGCGCGTCAGCACCGTGGTGCACGACGGGAAGCCCTATTTCCGCTACCGCTACGACAAAAACGACGCCATCCTCGCCGAGCTCGACGGTAACGGCACGCCGCTCGTCAAGCACGAACGGGACGCACTCGGACTCCGCGCCAAGAGCGAGCTCGCGAGCGGCGAGAGCTACACCTTTCGGCACGACGAGCATGGCCGTTGCCTCGAAGCGTCTTCGGACCTGCACGAGGTCCGGCAGCAGCACGACGACGATCTACGCAACCTGGATGTTCGTGACGACAAGGGCGTGCGCCATCGCTACGACGCCAAGGGTCGACCGATTCTCACCAAGTACCTCGGTCTCGCTGGAGTCATCTACGACTACCCCGACGATGCGACGCTGGTCGTAACGACTCCCGATGGTAGCCGCCACACGTTCAGGCACGACGGGGACGTCGTAGTTCGAGAAAATGGCAATCTAACGCGCGAAGCTACCCTATTCGGGCCGGACGAAGTGCTCGCCGGCCGCGTGTGTTGGCGCGCAGGCTCGGCGCTGGATCCCGCTTTCTGGTCGACCTCGTACCGCTACGATCCGACCGGCAACCTGGTGCTCAGCGTGGACAGCGGGAACGGAGCCACGCGCTACGAGTACGATCCAGACGATCGCCTCATACGACAGACGGACTCACGTGGGGAGCGGGCTTTCGAGTACGACCTATCGAGCAATCTGACGCGCACGCCACGGCACCAAGTCATTACGTACGGCGCCATGAACGTGGTGCTGTCCGCCGACACGGAGCGGCTCGAACACGACGAGCGCTATCGCTTGAAGAGTCACGACCGGCCCGGGGGCAAGCTCGTCAACTATCGGTACGACAGCCTCGGTCAGCTCGTCGAAGTGACCTGGAACGATCGCTCGGAAGTGTGGCGAGCCGCATATGATGGGCTCGGGCGCCGGGTGTGGCGCGAGTACGCGGGGCGCCGAACCGACTTCTACTGGGACGGAGATCGGCTCGCGGCCGAGCGCGCGCCGGACGGGCGCGTACGGATCTACGTCTACACGAACCCCGACGCACTCGTGCCCTTCCTCTGGCTCGACTACGAAAACCAAGACGCTGAGCGCGAGTCGGGGGTTCCCTTCTACCTCTACGCAGCTCCCAACGGGATGCCCGTGCGCGTCGAGGATCGGACCGGGAGGCAAGTGTGGCACGCGCGCGCCGGTGATCCATTCGGTGAGATGGACGACCCGCCGCCCGTGCGCTTGCGCTTTGCAGGGCACTTCTTCGACGAGGATACCGGGCTTTTTTACAATCGCTTCCGTGACTACGACCCGAGGCTCGGCCGCTATCTACAGCCCGACCCGTGGGGTCATCGCGGAGGTCTCAACCTCTTCGCCTATCCGCGCAACCCGCTCAGCCATGTCGACCTCCGTGGTCTCGTGCACAAGGCCCGACCGAAGCCCACGGGACCGGTCGAGGTCGGGGACGTCGAGTCGTACGACGCCATGAATAAGCGTGCCGTCGTCGGCGACAAGATCGATCACGACCATATTCCCGCCTTCGCCTCCGTACGCGACGCCATCAATGCTCAGCGCAAGGCGAACGGACAAAAGCCGCTCACTGAAACTCAGGAAAAGAACCTGAAAAAGAACCTCACGGTGCTGGCTGTCGACCACGACGTGCACAAGGACGGGCGGACCCACAGCAACAAGGGTGGTGAGGCGCGCCGGACGGAGGACGCCAAGGACCTGCGCCAGGCCGCAAGCAAGGACCTGGCCGAGCACAAGAAGAACATGCCCAACGATGACGTTGACAGCATGTCCGACGCGGTGCACAAGCGGAACGAGGAGATAGGCCTGTACGATGACCCAATCCGATCTTCATTGTTGAAGTAGGAGTAGGAACCATGAGTAAAGACTTCAGCCAGGATCTTCCCGCGCTACTGGGCAAGGTGATCGACGACGCCGACGTGACGAGCTTCTTGAAGGCCCTCGACAAGGCCGAGGCCGTCCGCCTCACCTCCCTGAAGGAGCCGCGCTGGATTTCCGAAGATGCAGGGGTGGTCGTCTACGCCGCGCCCAAGACGCGGCGGATCTTCACTGTGTTTCTCTACGCCGAGGGTTACGAAGGTTACAAGCAGTACAAAGGTACGCTCCCCCATGGACTCGATTTTTCCATGGATATGGACGCGGTGAAGGGCTGTTTTCCGAGGAACCCCGATTTCAGCTCGGATGAGCACTGCACGTGGGACTTCGACGACTATCGGCTGATCGTGTCCTTCGACGGGGGCATCACGGACGTGACCCTCACCTCCGACTTCTGAGGCAGCGAGATGTCGGCCGTCAGAGCGAGCGCGCAGCTGATTCTCCTCGGCAACGCTTACGAGCCAGGGAACGCGGAGCGCGTCTTCCGGGCGCTCGAAGCAGAGCCGAGCCTCGCTCCCCAGCGCTGGGGTGTGGAGACCGGCATCCGCGATCCCTACGACCGGAGCGCGCTCGTTCGCTCTCTTGCTGATTACCCCTTCGATGCGGTCCCGCGGGTGTATCGCACCGAAGCGCCCTGCAAGTACTCCATGGAGTGGTTCGGGGGCGAGGCGCTCACTACCCTCTGCTTCAATGTTCGGGTCGATCAAGACGCCGACGACCTGTCGGAGCTCTTTGCGGCGCTAAGCCGCTTCGCGGCCCTGCTGCCGCTGGACTTCGGGCATATCACCCCCGAATACCGAGAGCAGCCCAAAGAGACCAGGATGAAGGTGAGCGGGAATTTCTCGCACCTTTCGTACTACGAGACCTACGGCCCCTCCTGCCTGTTTCCACGAACCTATTTCGGAACGCGGCTGGTCGCCTTGATGGACGCAGGCGTGCAACGCCTATCTGCGCTGCATCCGCGCGTGAAGTGGCTGACGAACGGCAGCGCGGAGGTCGACCTCGTCCCTGCTCCGTGGTCGGCCGACCCGGTGGCGCTGAAGCAAGCTCAGCAGGCGATGCAGCCAGCGCTCGTGGCGAGCGGAATCTTCTGTGATCCGAGCCTCGAGCTCAACGTCGTTCCCGGCCCGCGCTGGCGTCCGCCCACCGCGGGAAATCGGGCCTGAGAGACTCCCGCCGCGAGGGCCGCGGCGGCCGCCGCGCCTGCTTGGTTTTTAGGCTCGGCCCGCCAACTTCGAAGATGGCGACTGGCAATGGCACCTCGAAGCCGTTCTCGACGAGCCAACGCGCAACATCCTCGAGAAAAAAGGGCTGGCTGCCGAAATAGCCCACGCTGGACGAGGTGGAAGCAGACGCGGCTCGCTCGGCCCCGTTTGGAACCGAGCGAGCCGCTTGTTCTGTTGGGTTCGAGACTTAGAGCACGGGCGGGCGCACCGGGTTGATGCAACCTTGGGCCCAGTGGGCGACGACCAGATCTTTGTCGGCTTGGTCGACCCAACCGTCGCGCGTCACGTCGGCGCGAATCGCGATTTGCAGCGGTTGGACCGCGCGCTGCAGCCAGACGTCTTGTTGCTTGATGATGTTCAGGTCGGCCTGATCGGTGCAGCCGCTGTCGTCTACGTCACCCAGTAGCTTGTGCGTGACGCCGTAAACCACGCTCGGATCCGTAACGATTTCACGGAACTTCGAGCGCGGCGTCGAACGGCCGAGCGCCTTGAAAAAGCTCAGCTCGCCCAAGTCTATCGACGGGGTGCCGGCACCGGCAGCCAACGGGGCGGCAGCCGCCTGCGTCGAGAAGCGCAGCGACGATACCGGCGGCGCCTGCAGCAACGTCGTCAAGCTCGTGTCGGTGATGACTTGCGGCGCGAGCTGGGCCGAAGCGGAGGGTGCAAGAAACGCCATCGCCATCAGCGCGGCTGGCGGAAACAGCTCGTAGTGAATGTCGACGTTCCAGGCCACGTTGTAAGCGGCGAGCGCCGCGTCGACCGTGGCTTTGTCCGTCGACGGTAGCCGCACCTGCGCGCCGGCCTTGGTGACGGCGCCGTTGGTTAGCCCTTGGTTGAAGCGATACAGCTTGCGCGTTACCTTGGCCTGCCAGCTGTCGATGTCCATGCCCCACTCATCGGTCGCGGTGAGTTGATAGGTCCAGGCCGCGGGCGCTTTGGTGTCCGCGACACCCAAACACGTCATGCTCGAGACGTTCTCGCCGGCATCGGATTCGAACACGAAGGTCTTCTTCGCGGTCAGGCCGCTGCTGCTGATGTTCTCCATCACGCTGCACAAGCTATCGGCCAACGGCGTCAACCAATCACCCTGGGGTATCTGCGCGGGATCGACGCCGATCGCGTCGAGCTTTGCGGTCAGCGTCGGAAACTGCAACGCGCCGTTGATTTTGCAGAAGAAAGAGCTTGGCCCAGTGCCCGAGGCGATCGTTTCGAAATTGGCTGGCGTCGGGCAGTCGGACGCGACCAACGGCCAGATCTGCGCCGGGCCGTTCTGGTTGGCGTTCTGCTTGAAGCTCCAAATGCCGTAACCGATGGTCGTGGCCTTGGAGTTGGCCGAGATCGCCGATTTTGCGGCCTTGATCGACTCGGCCCAGCGCGTGCTGCTCGGCACACCGTTGACCACCGGCCCTGCGCCGGTGAGCATGCTGCCCGTCTGGTCCAAGATGATCGAGACGTACTCGGTGGATGCGGCGTGTGCCGGCGACGCGTAGCCGGCTGCGGCGACCGCGCCGAGCACGGAAATGAACGAAACTAGCTTTGTTGATGTCATGACTCGATGTTCCTACCTGGTTGTTTTCGTGTCTGAGAACGCAGAGCTTTCCCGCAGCTCTGGCGTCGTTGGTCTTGCGTGAATGTCGTCGTTACGTCATGCCTAAGGCATCGGCGGCAGCACTCGAGTCGGAGTCAGCTGGTCTGGCGTCTGTTGGACGTCACCACCGACGTAGTCCGCGGGCGGTGACGAGACGAAGCCGAGACCGAGCTGACCCTTGTCGTTCCGTCCCCAACAGCGCACTTCCCCCGTGTCGAGCACGGCGCACGTGTGCTGCTCGCCGGTCGTCACCGTCGTTGCGTAGGCGAAGCTGTCGGCGTCCGAGCGCGGGAACTGGACCGGCGGAAAGATCGTGCAATTCTCGTTGTCGCCCAGCGGATCCAGATTGCTGCTACCGAGCTGGCCCTTCGCGTTCAGCCCAAAACAGTGCAAGTCGTGGTTGTGGAGCCGTACGCACTGATGGCCGCCGCCAACCACGATCTGCTCGGTCGGGTAGCCCCAATAAAATAAGCCCCAGCCACCGGCTTTTTGGCTCGGGCGGTTCTCGACCAGGCCGACGCCCAAGCCGCCGTCGCCGTTGTAGCCCCAGCAATACATCCAGCCGTCCATCCCACCCTGATTGATGCCAACGCACGCGCGCTGCCCGCCGGCGGTCAGCGAAAACAAGCTCGGCTCTGCCAGCTTTCGGAAATCGATCGCGTCGACACTGCTTGGCAGCTCGTCGTCGCCAACATCGAAAGTGTTGCCGAGCCCAAGTTGCCCGACGTCATTGTGGCCCCAGCAGCGAATCAAACCGCTGTCGAACAAGGCGCAGGCGTGCTCACTGGCTACGGCCACGCTGACGGCCGTACCGGCCAGCGAAAGCTGCGCGAGCGCACTCGTGGGCAGCTCATCGTCGCCGATATTTTTGGTATGACCGAGCCCGAGCTGGCCGTATGTGTTCAGGCCCCAGCAGCGCACGCTGCCGCCCTGCATCACCACGCACGTTTCGTCGCCGCCCGCGGCGAGCGCGAGCGCCTTGGCCCCCAGCGCCACTTCGGCATTGACGCCGGGTACCTCGTCGTCGCCGATGTTCTGACTATGGCCGAGCCCAAGCTGACCGTGATTGTTCTGGCCCCAGCAGCGCACGGCCCCGCCGCGGAGCAGCGCGCAGCTGTGATTCGCGCCCGAAGCCAGCGCGACGGCTGGTGCGGCGAGCGCGAGCGGCCCGAGTTGATACGGCTCTTTGCCGGAGAAATCTGCGTTCAAGCCGAGACCGAGCTGGCCGAATTCGTTATCACCCCAGCAGCGCACGGCTCCGCCGCGGAGCCGTGCGCAGGTGTGACTGCCACCGCCCGAAAGCTCCAGAACCTGCGAAGTCTTGCAATCCGGCTCGCACCCATCACCCGCGAGGGTGTTTCCGTCGTCGCAAGCTTCGTTGGCCTCGACCTTGCCGTCGCCGCAACGCGCTGCTTGACAACTGCCGTTGGCGCAAGTGCCACAACACGGCGCGTGCTCGAGGCTCACGCGGTCCGCGCCACAACGCTGCAGCTCATCGGACGCGCAAGACGTGAAGCCCACGGCATGGTCGGCGCAGATCGGGGCAACGGCGGCGCAGACGCCCGAGCGAGGATCGCAGCTTTGCGCGGCGACACACTCGCTCAGCTTTGCCCAGACACCCTTGTCGCAAACCAAACTTTGTCGAAAATCGCCGCTGCAACCGAGCGCGCCCCACGTGGCGCAGCTGCCGTTCAAAACCGCCGGCACGGTCGAGCCTTGGTCTGCACCGGCCGCCCCGCCTTCGCCGCCTTCGCCTGCGATCAGCGCAGGATCTGACCCGGTGAGCACGCAGCCGCTGAACGGGTAGTCGTCGGGCGCACCGGCGCTGGCAGCTCCGGCCTGTCCGTCGCCACCAAAGCTCGCGTGATTGCCAGCGCTCGGGTTACCGCCGACACCATCACTACCCGCCGAGCTATTCGACTTGCCACCAGCCGGCTCACCCGCGTGGGCGACGCCCCCCGCATCCGCCGCCGCAGCAGCCCCGGCCTGGATATCGTTGCCCGCGCCGCCCCCCCGCGCACTGCCGCCTTGGCCGCGGGTGGTCGGTGCGTCGTGGCTGTCTGCGCACGAAACCGAGGCGTTGACGGCAACGACGCTGAGCCAAGCGAGCACCCCTTGCCGGGCACGCCCGATCACGGCAACACTCGAATCGACGCCAACTTATCCGGCGTGTGAGCGGCATCGCCGCCAACGTAAAGAGGGGCAGTCTTGGAAACGCTGCCAAAGCCAAGCTGGCCCGCGTCGTTGTTGCCCCAACAACGGACCTGGCCGTTGGTCAACAGCGCGCAAGTGTGATTGGTACCACCGGCGACGAGCTGCGCAGTGAGGCCAGCGCCGAACGCGACCGCCGTCAGTTGGCTCGGGACGCTTTTGTGTGCGACGTCGCTTTGTCCCAACTGACCAAACGCGTTGTATCCCCAGCAACGCAAGGCGCCGTCGGCCGCGAACAGCGCGCAGGTGTCGAGATCGCCGGCCACGAGACTGCTCACCGCGTTGCCAACGAGGCTTTGGCCCCAGGCGCCCGGCGACTCGTCGTCTCCAATGTTGTCGAAGTGCAGCAAGCCGAGCGCCCCGTCGCTATTGTCGCCCCAACACTCGACGAAACCGTTGTCCATCAGCGCGCAGCTGTGAATCTGACCGACGGTGAGGCTTACCGCCGTTCGACCGCTAGGAAATGCCACGAGGCCGGCGTTGCCCGACGCGCTCGGCAGCTCGTCGTCACCAATGTTGGCCGTGCTACCGAGGCCAAGCTCGCCAAAGAACCCGGCGCCCCAACACCTGACAGTGCCGTTCGCAAGCAAGGCGCAGCTGTGACCGCCGCCAACCGCCACGGCTTGAGCCAAGCCGCCCAGCGCCACCGCTCCGACCAGATCGGGCGTCTTGGTTTCGCTCAGTGGTGTGGTGTTGCCGAGACCTAGCTCGCCGTTCGTGTTCGGTCCCCAGCAGCGCACCGCTTTGCTCGCCAAGAGCGCGCACGTGTCGTAGCCCTTGGCCGAGATCGCGATCGCCTTTTCGCCCAGCTTGACTGCACCGAGCACGCGCGGCGTCTTGGTCAACTGCGCCGTGATGTTGCCCAGGCCGAGCTGGGCTTCGGAATTTCTGCCCCAACAACGCACGCTGCCGTCGGTGAGAAGCGCGCAGGTGTGCTGCTGCCCCGCGGCCAGCGCCGTCACGCTGCCTCCCACATCGACCAGCGCCACCTCGTACGGCTGTTTTTCAGCCAGAAACGTGGTGCTGCCCTGGCCGAGTTGGTTGTAATCGTTATTGCCCCAGCAGCGCACGTAGCCGTCTCGGAGCAGCGCGCAGCTATGGCTCTCTCCCAACGCGAAGGCGATCACTGCCGATTTGTGGCACGTCGTCGGCTCACAGCCGTCGCCGGCGACGGCGTTACCGTCGTCGCACTCCTCACCGGCTTCGGTCTTTTTGTCGCCGCACGTCGGCGCTACACAAGCGCCTGTGGTGCACAGGCCCGCACACGTCTTCGAGCTGGCGGAGACTAGATCGTCGCCGCAGGTGCGCAGGACATCGGTGCCCTCGCAAAAGGTGAAGCCTTTGGTCTGCCCGGCGCAACCCGCGACAATTGCCGAGCACGAGCCGTCGGCCTGCACGCAGTTTTCGTTGGCTGCGCAGGCGTTGTTGGTCTTCCATTCGCCGCCCGTGCAGAGCAACCGTAGCTTTTGCGCCGGACCGTTGCACGCCGCGCCGGACGTGCACGGACAGCCGAGCGTGATCGGGTTGACCAGACATTGATCCGAGCATTTGTTGTTCAGGCAGAAGCCGCTGGTGCAATCTTTGTTTGCGCTGCACGCCTTGGGCGTTGCGCAGGTCTTGCCGGCAGCGGAGCACAGCGCACCCCCGCAATCCGTGGCCGTTTCTCCCTGATTTTGGATGCCATCGGCGCACGTCGCCGCCACACATTTGCTACCAACGCAGGCGCCGCTCGCGCAATCGCCATGCACCACGCAAGCTTTGGTCAGCGCACAGGGGCTGCTGCTGCGGCAATCGTCGCCGCCGCAGTCCTTGTCGGTCTCGTTGTTGTCCTTGGCGCCGTTGTTGCAGCCTGCCGGCGAGCAGAAATTGGCCGATGAACAGAAGCCGCTCGCGCAATCGGCTCCGCTCGCGCACCCCTGATTGTCCGCGCAAGTCTTGCTTTGCATCCCCCGACACGTGGGACCGCCGCAGTCGATGCCGGTTTCGTCCTGATTCTTGGCGCCGTCCAAGCACGACGGCTTGGTGCACACCTCGTTCTTGCAAAACTTGCCCGAACAATCGTCGTCGACCTGACACTTGCCGCCGGTGTCGCACGGCTTGAGGGCTCGACAATTCGGTCCACCACAATCGGTGTCGGTCTCTTGGTTGTTCAGGACTTCGTCGCCGCACGTCGGACTGGTGCAGGTGCCAGCCTTGCAGTAACCGGTGACGCAGTCGGCGTCGCTCGCGCAGGCGCCACCGTTGTTGCAGCGCAGATTCAGGTCGCGGCACGCTTGTCCGCCGCAGTCGACGTCCGTCTCGTCGGCGTTTTTCACGGCGTCGTTGCACTTCGGCGCGCGGCACAGCGGCGGCTCGACGCTGACGTGGCAGTACTTGGTGGCGCAATCCGCCGCTGCTTTGCAGCCCTGATCGACCTGGCAAACAGCGCAGGAACCGCCGCAATCCACGTCGGTTTCGTCGCCGCTCAGTTGCTTGTCCAAGCACTGAGCCGGCACGTCCTCACATTGGCCTTCCGCGCAGCGCTGGCCAGTCGCGCAGGCAAGCGCGCAGCCACCACAGTTGGCGATGTCGCTGCTAGTGTCGACGTCCGGGCAGCTCGACGTCGTCGACATGCCGCCGTCGCCCAGCGCGCCACCCGTGTTGAGCGAACCGCCCATGTCGAGCGAGCCAGCGTCGCTGAGCGAGCCGGCGTCGCTGAGCGAGCCACCGCTAGCAGCGCGGCCGCCATCCGCCGCAGCTTCGCTGGATTCGCCCGCTGCCCCGGCGCCGCCGAATTCATGGTGGCCGGGCGAGCAAGCGGCAACGTTGAGCAGCAGCAGCCAGCCCATAGCCGCAAGACTTCGCCCGCGAGCGCCCACCATCGACGGTCCCATGTTGTCGTCCGATTAGCACGCTGCGCTCGTTCGGCTACACACAATCCAGTGGTCGCCAACGACCGTGACGCGAAGGATGCCTTACCAACCGTGCGTCGCTGATCGCAGTTCTGACGCGTTTGTCGCGCAGATCAACCGATGTCCTGACGCAGGATGCCAACGGCCAGAACTGAAATCGGTTCCATAAATGAATCAGGCTGTGACAAAAATGTTGCCGGCCAGCGCCGGGCTTGCCACTGCAACCGGTTCCCGTCGGCGCTCGTGCCAGCCCTAACCCGCGCTTGCCGGTCGGGCGCCACGCCGCGGCTCAGAACTGGCCGGCGACGCCCACGTAGTTGCGTCCGACGATCGGCACGACGGTGCGGCGCGCGCTGTCGACATGACTACGCCCCGAGTCGAGAACCAACAGCGTGATGCCCGCCGCGATGCCGAGCCCACCGCCGATGAAGCTACCGATCGCGATGCCCTGTTGGCTCGATGCGTCGCTGTCCAGCGAATGCACGTGCACGGCTTGCGGATCCATTTCGTCGCAACCCCGCGCATCGCAAGCCGCGGCCTCGCTATTGGCCTTCGACGTCGTGTCGCCACTCTTGATGATGAACAAGGTGCCCAGCCCCACACCGACTGCGCCGACGCCGAAGCCGACGATCGAGCCGATGAGTAGCGGGCGACCGCCGCCGCTGCTGGCCGGCGCATCGCTCGGCGGCGCGTCGTTCAACGAGCTCGACGGACCCGACGACGCGGCGCCCGGCGCACCGGGTTTGGGCGCGGCTTTCTTGGCGCCGGGGATCGCTCGCAGCGTGAGCACGACGGTTTCCTTCGCGCCTTCGGCTAGCTTGACGGTCGTCGTGGTGCTCTCCATCCCGTCGGCGAAGGCCTGATAGGTGTAACCCCCGGGGTTTACGGGAGTCGGAATGCCGAGCAACTCCGCCGGTACCGCCTCGGTGTTGCGCGTGACGCGCAGCGCGTTGGCGCCCGACCCACCCTGCACCACGACCGAGACGTAAGCGATGCGTGGCTCGATGTCGGCCAGCTCCTTTTCGCCCATTTGCTGGGCGTCACGGAAGATGCGCGACGCCGAGTCGGGCAGACGGTCGCGGGTTAGCGCGAGGTAAAGCTCGCGGGCCTCGACCAAATGCCCCAACTTCACGTGTGAACGGGCGGCGTACAGCAGGTGGGGCGGGGCATGCATCAGCCGCTCGGCGCGCTCGAACAGGTCGGCTGCTTCGGCGTATTTTCCGGCGTCAAAGGCGTCCCCGCCGGCCTCGGCAGCGGCGCGCGCGCCGGCTTTTTGCTCCTTGGTTTGCGCCCAGGCGGGGGCCACGCTAAGCAAGGCAACGGCACAGGCCATGGTTCCAATCGTTGAGGAGAGCTTCACCGGGGGCATCTTAGTCATGGTCGGGGCGTTGCACTACGGGATCGAAGAGGAGCGGGCGTGGACATAGAGACGGGACAGGTCATCGACGGGAAGTACCGGGTCGTCAAGCTGCTCGGCCAAGGGGGCATGGGCGCTGTCTACCTGGCCGAGCATATGGTCATCGGCCGGCGCGTCGCCCTCAAGGTCTTGCTGGGTAGCGTGGCCGGAAACGAGATGGCCGTCGCGCGTTTCGAGCGTGAGGCGCAGGCCGCCGGGCGCATCGGCAACGACCACATTCTCGAAATCTTCGACTTCGGGTCGCTGCCTGACGGGGCCCGCTTCATGGTCTGCGAGTACCTCGACGGTGAGACCCTGGCGTCGCGCCTGACCCGCGAGGTCAAGTTGAGCCCGGCAGCGCTCGTGCCGATCGCGCGCCAGCTGCTCGGCGGCCTGGGAGCTGCGCATAAGGCGGGCGTGGTCCATCGCGACCTGAAGCCGGAGAACGTCTTCATCCTCAAAGAGAAAACGGGCTGGGCCGATTTCGTCAAAATCATCGATTTTGGCATCTCCAAATTTTCGTCCCTTTCGAGTGGCGAAGGCATGCAGATGACGGCGACCGGCATCGTCGTCGGCACCCCCTGTTACTTGTCGCCCGAGCAGGCGCGCGGAGCCCGCGAGGCCGACGCGCGCAGCGATTTGTACGCGGTCGGGGTGATTCTTTACGAGTGCTTGACCGGTGTGCTGCCGTTCAACGCCCCCAATTTGAACGATCTGCTGTTCAAAATCGTGTTGGAGGACCCAACCCCGATTCAGGAAGCCGCCCCGGACGTCGATCCCGGCTTTGCCGAGCTGGTTACGATCGCGATGGCGCGCGATCCGGACAATCGCTTCCAGACGGCCGAAGCGTTCATCGGGGCACTCGAGCAGTGGGCCGCTCAGCGCGGGCTGTCCGTGGTCGGTCCGGCCACTTCCGAGCGCCGGCGCCACTCCTCGAGCGACACCGTGGCCGCCACCTCCGCCGATCTCCGCTTGCCGTCAGGGTCGACGCGATCGCTGGCGCCAACCCCTGGTACTTGGGCCGATTCGAAGGTTTCGGTCTCCGCGTTTCAACCCAAGCCACGCAGCAAGGCTTCAATCGCCGTCGTCGGCGCGCTGCTCGGCGTGTTGTTGGTCGGCGGCGTGAGTCTTGCGCTCTTCCGCGGCGGCGACCCCAAGACCGAAAACGGCACGGCCCATTCCGGCGCGCCCAGCGCGGTGGCGGTTACTCCGCCTGGTCCCGGTGAAACGCCACCGACGCGGGCCGCGGACGCCGCGATCGCAGAAGCGCCTGCCCAGCCAGTGCATGATCTCGCGGTGGCTGCCCCGCCCCCGCCCGATCCGAACTCGTTGCTCGAACCCGCGGCACCCACGACTCTGCCAAAGCCAGCCGTCGCGGCCAAGCGCGCGCTCGTATCCGCGCGTCCACCAGCAGGGAACAAGCCGGTGAACCCGCCAGCGCCGGTTGTTCAACCGCCCGCGCCAGCGCACGCCGCCGGCAAGCCCAAGCGCGATTTCGGTTACTAGCTCCTGGGCAACACGCTCAAGGCCCGGTCGCGCGCCGCTAATTTCGGACTGAGGCGGTTGCTGCGTCGAGCAAGGGCGCAACCGCCTGGCTCAATCGCTGATAACCCGCGGGCGTGGGGTGCACGAAGTCGCGCAGGATAGCCTTCGAGATTTTTCCGTCCGGTTCGAGCAGCAACGAGCCGAAATCCCGCACGTCGACGCAACCCGGCTCGGCCAGATTGGCGAGCAGACGATTCGTTTCTGCGACGCGCTGTCGGAGTGGGTTCGCCGGATCTTCGCGCGCGGGTAGGATCGACAGCAGCAACACGTGGGCCGCAGGCAAGTGGGAGCGAACACTGGCGACGATCGCCCGCACGCCGCCGGCGGTTCGCTCTGCCGAGAAACCCCCGGCCAGATTGTTGATGCCGACCATCACGACCACCGCTTGGGGCTTGGTTCCATCGAGCGCCCCTTCTTGGATCCGCCACAGCACGTTCTGAGTGAGGTCGCCCGCGATGCCCAAGTTGAGCGGCGAGTACTTGCCAAAATATTCTCGGTAGGCGGGCGCAGCACCCCAGCCTTCGGTGATCGAATCACCCAGGAAGATGACCTTGGCGGTGCTGCGATGGCCGATCTGAAGTTGACGTTGGTGCTGAGCCAGCCACTCCTCCGAAATCTGGTCGGGGCGGGCACCAATCCGCGGCACCGGACGATCGGCGGTGTCTTGTCGGTAAGCGCGGGGCGCGATTGCCAACGCCGGCGCAGGGCCCTCGGCGGCTGCCGCCGGCGCGGCCAAATCGTCGACGGTTGGCGTTGGCGTTGGCAACGGCGCGCGCGCCACGCTGGCCTCCGCCACGTGGTCACCAACCTGGTCGACCGACGCCTGCGGCCCCGCCGGCAGCTGGGCCGCGAGGGGCGGAGCCACGACCGACGCCAGTGGCTTCACTTCACGACGCGACAGCGCCGCCAGCGCGATGATCACCGACGCGAGCAGCAACGTCCCTAAAGCTAGGTATTTGGCCCAGGTCCGCCGATTTGCCCGGCCGGCACTGGCTCGCTCCTGATGGCGCGGGCCAATCCGCATCAGCGCAAATCCGAAGCGCAACTCGGCTCGCTCCGGGATCGGGTTCCAGCTTCCATCCAGCACCGCGCCCTGCAAGCTGGCGGTGGCATCGGCGCTCTTGGCGTGGAGTCTGCGACCGTCGAAGTTGAGCCAGAAGTGGATCGGTACCACCCCGGGGGCTGAAACCGCCCAGTCTCCCTGCGACCCGACCGTCAACGGTGAGGACGGCTGCCCTGGCTCGAAGCAGCGGCTGACCTCCGAGGTGGTGCCGCGAACCACGGTGACGACCAAGCCAGATCCGTGGGCGTCGCTCGATTCAGACAAACGCACCCCACTCACGCTGGGAATTGGAGCACAAATTTTGCTGGGAAGTGTGGAAGCGGTCGCTTTTTCTTGTCTGGGCTTATTTCAACGAGAGCACCGATTTCGAGCCCCGATGCACAAGCACTTGGCTGCTACGCCCGCGCTGAATCTACCGGGCGGCGGATCCGGCCCACGACAGGTAAAAGGAACGCGCGGCGGGGGCAAGCTGCCCCTGGGAAAAACCCCACAATTGGGGGCAAATCCGGAACAGAGTTGGTACAGTCCCGCCCGCGATGAAAGTCACCTGCCAGGCGTGCAGCGCGCAGTACACGATCGCCGACGACAAGGTTAAGGGCAGGAAAGT